>CEUN01038846.1_pt1 | contig 158240 bp, 161 predicted proteins | sample 361501 | NCBI WGS metagenome assembly CEUN01 (sample SAMEA2622801, study PRJEB7988) | marine metagenome | biome: marine biome (ENVO:00000447); feature: marine epipelagic mixed layer (ENVO:xxxxxxxxx); material: "saline water (ENVO:00002010), including plankton (ENVO:xxxxxxxx)" | depth 120 m | reverse complement strand
GATTCCTAATCCTGGGGCCGCAGGTTCGAATCCTGCCGGGCGCACCAAGTTTAAAAGCCAGTTAGCTCTAGGCCGGTTGGAAGCAGCCCCCTTATTAAGTTCAAGGAGCGCGACCGGTCCGTGTTAACGGATTTACTCGCCTATATACCGATAAATGGCTGGGCCAACCGGGCAGCAAGACTGCTAAATCTCAACGGCGCGTCCGTCACGGTCAGGCAAATACAATCTTCGCCTGCAACTGCATAAGGCTGATGCTCTAGCTCATCACCAGCCTCCTGGAAATCACCCCGGCCGTAATGACCCGTTTTATCAGTGAATGCGCCACATAGAACCAGTGTAAGCTCAGTTCCACCGTGTGAGTGAGCCGGCACAGGTTTACCGGCTGGTATTTTAAGTAGCCTGACCACTGTATTAGTGTCACCCGTTTGGAGCAAAGCTTGATAGGAACCCAATCCAATCCGTCGCCACGGCACTTGGTCAAGATCACCACCTGTATAACTTCTAAGAGGCTGTGGAAAAATAAAAGAAGAGTTATCAGCGTTTGAGGGAAACGGAACCTCCGCTGCAAGATATTCTGTCGACAATCCTGAGAAAACTGCATCGGAACTCGACTTCAAAAGCGGTGTCGGCGAAAGGTTTTCCATAAAAGACGCACCTATTGCCTCCAATTCAGCCACCCTCTGCCGGCTATCCGGGCATAACGCGAGGTGTGAAGCGACTACTACGCTCCAACCCTCACCCAGGGCTCCCGAGGCATAATCTAACAACAACTCGTCGCTTGGATAGTGCTTAACACTCATTTTGAATCTCCAATCTCACTCCGGATCCGCTGAAGAGCCAATCTGACTCGGGATTTAACAGTCCCAAGTGGTATGTTTAACTTTTGAGCAATAGCACCGTGGGAAAGCTCTTCGAAAAATGCAAGGCGAAGGACGTCCTGCTGTTCGGACGGTAACCTATCGACACACTCTCTAATTCGGCTAGATGCTTCCGCAGCAGAGACAGTTTCAAATGCTGATTTAGGCGGGTCCGGAACAAGAGCCGGATCATTTGCATCTGGTTCTGGACGATTTACCTTCCGCAACAAATCAATCTGTGTGTTACGCACGATCGCAAATATCCATGTCGAAGCTGAAGCTTTTTGAGGGTTGAACTGACTAGCCTTGCGCCAAACGTTCAACATGGCCTCTTGGACAGCCTCTTCGGCTATTTCGACACTCGAACCTTTCCCAAGTAAGAAAGATTTCATCCTGGGAGCAAAATAATCAAACAATTCCTGGAACGCGCCCCGGTCTCGGGAAATTGCGACCGCTATGAGAAGATCATCCATCTCGTTTACGGAAGTATGCCTCTTACTGCCAATCGATACAGTCCGACTAATATTCATTCCGCTCAAACACACTTTTCCGGTTCGCAATTTCGGGCCATTGTAAGCCACGCTGAGTTGCGCTAGATCAACTGCAGCTTTTGAATCTTCTACAAAGTTTAAACTGTCCATATAACCCTTACGAATAAAAAATCCGCCTGGATCACAAGCACACAAGAAAAAGTCATAGGCCCGTGATCCACTGAGTATGTGATCGCCGTAAAAATCTATAAATTTATAACTTTATATCTTGGAAATTGATATTGAACTCCACCGACGTCGCTAAACATCGCAAGAAGCTGAACATCGCCGTCGTTGGTGCGGGTGTGGCTGGCTTGTCTTCGGCTTGGTTACTAAACAAGAACCACCAAGTAACGGTTTACGAAGCATCAAATACGATCGGCGGTCATGCCAATACCGTTGATGTGCCCATTCCAGAAGGGTTAATACCCGTCGATACAGGGTTTATTGTTTACAACGAACTTAATTATCCCAATCTGACCGCCCTTTTTAAACATTTAGGGGTTTCTACTAAGGATGCTGAGATGTCGTTTGGGGCTTCTTTAGAATTGGGTGGATTTGAATATTCAGGTACAAATTTAGATGGAATCTTCGGTCAACGAATCAACGTTGTCCGTCCACGCTTTTGGCGCATGCTCATTGGCATAATTTCTTTTTACAAAAAAGCACCGTCAATTCTTGATAATCCAGCGTATAGCGGCGTGACCCTTGGGGAATACCTAGCACAAGAAAATTATTCAGACAGCTTTATAAATGACCATCTGCTGCCAATGGCCGCAGCCATTTGGTCCACAACTGCTTCCGAAATGAAGGCATATCCAGCACAGGCATTTGTGCGTTTCTTTGATTCTCATGGCCTTTTGGCGTTAAAAGCCCGTCCTCAGTGGCGCACCGTTGACGGCGGTAGTCGCGAATACGTAAACCGACTCACGGAAGAGTATCGAAGCCAAATCCTTTTCGGTGGCGTACAGTCCATTCAGCGAACCACAAACAAGATTTTAGTGGAAGATGCGAGCGGAAATTTAAGATCGTTCGATCATATTGTTCTCGCCACTCATGCCAATGAAGCACTTCGCCTTTTAAGCGATAGCAATCAACACGAACGGGCCCTTCTTGGCAGATGGCAGTATACTATTAATAGAGCCGTCTTACACAGTGACCCTACGTTTATGCCAAAACGACGCCGGGTTTGGTCGAGTTGGAACTTTATTGGAAATCGAAGCGAGAGCGATAAACACCAACTTTGTGTCACCTACTGGTTAAACCGTCTTCAGTCGCTTGCTAGCGATACCCAACTCTTTCTCACTTTAAATCCAATTCGCGAGCCAAAGAAAGAGAGTATTATACGTGAATTCGATTATGAACATCCATTCTTTGATACCTATGCTCTCTCAACACAAGCCAAGCTATGGTCGCTCCAGGGCCATCGTAATACGTGGTATTGCGGTAGCTATTTCGGCGCTGGATTCCATGAAGACGCACTGCAGTCCGGTTTGGCTGTCGCAGAAGAACTTGGCGGAAAATCACGACCATGGGATCTGCCAAATATGAACGATAGGCTCCATCTTGACGCATTGCTCCCGGCAGCCTCAGTATGACGCACAATTCCGCAATCTTCCGTGGAACAGTAGTCCACAAACGGTTACGACCAAAACAGCATCGTCTGCAATACAACGTATTTGCGCTCCTGATTGATCTCGAGGAGTTACCCAAGCTTAACCGTCTAGGCACCTTATTTGGTTATAATCGACCGGCAATACTTTCATTCTATGACAAGGATCATGGACCCACCACGGGCACGGCTTTGCGACCTTGGGTGGAATCCCGTTTGCGCGAAGCGGGGCTTGAGTTAGACGGTGGCACTATTGAGCTGCTGTGCTATCCACGCATACTTGGGTATGTGTTCAATCCATTGAGTGTCTATTTTTGCTATCGCGCCAACGGTAACCTCAATGCCATACTTTACGAGGTTTGCAACACCTTCAATGAACGTCATGTCTATGTCATCGGGGTAGATAACAACGACCAGGCGGTCATTAAACAGAGTTGCAAAAAGATGCTCTATGTTTCGCCCTTTATGGAAATGTCGGCAACCTACCACTTCCGAGTCATGCCACCGGGCGATCGGCTCAACATCACAATCCGCCAAGAAGACGCTGATGGACTGTTATTCGCTGCCGCATTTAGCGGCACCCGGACCTCTCTTACACGAGGCACGCTTGCGCGATGCCTATTAGCTTTCCCATTGCTGACAGTAAAAGTGATCGCAGCTATTCATTGGGAAGCATTGTTGTTGTGGGCAAAAGGACTGCGCGTGTTTCCACATACACCAGCCGCTCGACCTGTGGATAGCAGTGTCGGCCAACTCGACAAGAATTAACGCAAGGAAGAGAAGAGATGGAACCTTCGGCCAACAGAATCCATCCCACAATAGAGACCTCTGTACAGCCCATCCGGATGTCGCCTTTGGAGCGTTTAATGACACGGTGGTTCAATAAAATTGAGAGAGGTCAACTCACAATCGAATTCCCGTCGGGACACAGACGGATCTTTAGTCAAGGCGAATTGAACCCGGAAGCTGTGCTGCAAATTAGAAACACAAAACTAATTCTAAGAATGCTATTTGCTGGCGATCTGGGCCTAGCTGAGAGCTATTTATGTGGCGAATGGGAGACGCCGAACCTTTCAGCATTATTGACTGTTGGAGCCATTAACTTTGCAGCACTATCAGATGCGCTAGGTTCGAGCTGGATTTCGCAGCTACAGGGGCGGATCCGGCATGCCTCGAAGGCCAATACACGTCGTGGCAGTCAGCGAAATATAGCTGCCCATTACGACCTAGGGAATGCATTCTACCAGTCGTGGCTCGATCCAACGATGACCTATTCATCCGCTTTGTTCGAGGATTTGAATGAGCCTCTGGAAATCGCGCAAAACCGAAAATATGCCCGCTTGGCGGAAACGTTGGATATTCAACCGGGAGACCGGGTGCTGGAAATAGGCTGTGGTTGGGGTGGTTTCGCCGAATTTGCGGCGTCAAAATATGGATGCAAAATCACGGGTTTAACGCTTTCAACTGAGCAAGCGGAATACGCACGAACCCGAATGGAAAAAGCAGGCCTCGCCGAACTCGTGGATATTCGCCTGCTAGACTACCGCGATGTTCATGGCACTTTCGACAAGATTGTGTCCATCGAAATGTTCGAAGCCGTCGGCATCACGCATTGGCCAATCTATTTTGAAACCCTTCAAAAGTGCCTTAAACCTGGGGGGAAGGCTGCGGTCCAAACCATCACTATTGACGACGAACGCTTCGACGCTTATCGGCAGACGCCGGACTTTATCCAGCATTATATCTTCCCAGGAGGCGTGCTGCCGAGCCCTGAAAGGTTTGCAGACAATGCCGCCAAACAAAAACTATCGATAACGAACAAGAATTTCTTCGGGCCTTCCTATGCCGAAACTCTACGCCGCTGGTCGGCCGCATTTCTCGAGGCGTGGCCTTCGATTAAGTGTCTCGGGTTCGATGAACGCTTCCGGCGTATGTGGCTCTACTATCTGTGCTACTCCGAGGTTGGCTTCGAGACACGCAAGATCGACGTCGCCCAGTTCACCATCCAACATAGATGACGGCTAAAGGTATAGTTGCGGCCAAAAGCCTACAACTCCTGGCCTATGCGTTGCCCGCGTTTGTTGTCGCACTGCCAACAATCCCAGTTTATATCCATCTCCCAACCCTCTATGGCGTGCAACTCGGCATCGGCCTAGTGACGACAGGCTATATACTTCTGGTCGCCCGGTTATTTGATGCTATTACGGACCCGCTAGTTGGCATTCTTTGCGATCGTTTAACCCTTTTTGGTTTGCGCCGAAAACCATTGATTGCCGCGGGCGCAATTGTCGCGGGATTTGGTTTATACAAGATTCTAAACCCCGCAACCGTTATCAGCGGCGAGTACCTGCTAACCTGGTCGTTGGTTCTTTATACGGGCTGGACAATGGTTTCTGTCCCCTACCTGGCATGGGGCGCAGAACTTCGCTCAGATTACAACGAGCGGACACGAATCACGGCTTGGCGAGAAGGTTTTGGGTTACTTGGCATTTTAGGTGCCGGCTTGCTCGGCGCCTTGGCCGTATCGCTTGGCTGGTCAGAAAAGGAATCTATTGGTGCTATTGCCTGGGCAGCTATCGCGCTTGGGATCGTTTTTATCCCGCTTTTGCTATGGCTAGTTCCGGAACGCAATGACGGGTCAGAAATTCGAAATATTCAAACAAAGCCACCGCTTCTAGATAACCTCCGGACTCTCAAAAGAAACCATGTGTTTTTGCGATTGCTCTTTGCATGGTTTATGAACGGCATCGCCAACGGCATCCCAGCCGCGTTGTTCTTTCTTTACCTTGAGTATGGCCTCGGGGCAGAGGCTAACATTCGACCCTTCTTCATACTACTCTATTTTGCAGCCGCAATCATATCGATCCCCTTATGGTTCCGCTTCAGTGGCCGTTATGGTAAACATAAAACCTGGTGTTGGGGAATGCTCGTTGCCTGCATAGCCTTTATCTCAGTGCCATGGATTAACATGGGTGCATTTTATATTTTCGGCATCGTATGCGTACTGACCGGGATGGCGCTTGGCGCAGATCTATCCCTGCCACCCGCTATACAGGCCGACGTAATTGATTACGCTAAGTACCGTTTCGGTAACGCACAGACTGGCTTACAGTTTGCAATTTGGGGCATGAGCACAAAACTGGCTCTGGCTACCGCTGTCGGTTTGGCCTTGCCAAGCCTTGGATATGTCGGCTTCGATCCTTTAGCTCCTAGCGAAGCCGGGCGATTTGCCTTACTTGTAATCTATGCGCTTATTCCGGTCGTAATAAAATTGGTGGTTGTTTCAATGGTTTGGAAATTTCCTTTAACGGCAGATGTTCAGCTCGCGATACAGCAAAGGCTAGCGCGGCGGAAGCAGACACCGAAACTAGGAGACTTATAGATGCTCGCGAAGATCGGCATTTTGATATTTGCCTTAAGCGTGCTAAGCGGATGCACAAATATGAAACCAACTGATTTTTCCGGGACTAAACCGGTTCTCAGAATTGAAGAGTATTTTCAAGGTCAAACGCGCGCCTGGGGTATTTTTGAAGATCGATTTGGTAATTTACGTCGACAATTTGTTGTTGATATAGAAGGCAAGTGGGACGGACAGATGCTTGTTCTCGACGAACATTTTACCTACAGCGATGGTGAAAAGGACCGGCGCATTTGGTCAATTCAAAAGATTGACGACCACCGTTACGAAGGTCGGGCGGCCGACGTAATCGGTGTAGCTACCGGCGAATCCTACGGTAACGCACTTAATTGGCGTTATGATATGGATTTAAAAGTTGGAAGCAGTACGTTGCGCGTTCACTTTAACGACTGGATGTTTTTGCAGGAAACAGGCGTGCTTGTGAACCGTGCGCGTGTCAGTAAATTTGGTATTGAAATTGGGGAAGTAGCTTTATTTTTCCAAAAAACAGTCCAAAAATCCACCTCTGCTGCAATACCGTCTTTTACGCCGATAACCGACGGCGCAGAAAGGCGATTAGCGTTCCAATAATTGGAAAATGTTCATAAAAATCCCGTCCAACATCCCAATAGTCAGTATGTTCTGCCACGCGACCGTCATCAGCAAAGCGCATAACGCTGGCACCATCGAACGCCCAGCCTTTTCCACGAAGCTTACCTTCAAAGCGCCAGGACATAAAACAAACTTGGCCCTCCGAAGCAATTTTATGCACCCTAAATTTAACCGTTTGCATGTTATTAAACATATGATGGAAAATTCGCTCCATCGCGTCCACGCCTCGCACATTATTAAAGGGATCTTTAAAACAGACATCCTGCGTTACGTACAAGGAAAGATCGTTTAACGTATCGAGAGACAAACCCTCAAGGTACTGGCGGTAGTTTTCATGAGCCTCGTTCATTCGCGAAGCATCCGACGCGTTAGCATGAAAAACAAGCGGTCCGGCAATATGCGCAGCAGTTTCATAAAAAACACCAATCGTCTCGGGAAGGTGATTTCAAAAGCAGTTTTATCCAGTGCTTTTGCAATACGTAACGCCGCATCTTCGGCATTTATTAAAAACGGCATCGGAAAATCGTTCTTTGCCGTAAGCGGTGTATCTACAAATCCTGGATTGATTAGGGTTAACTTAACACCAATCTTTTCAAGGTCTGGCTTCATCGCTTCACAAAAATTAATCAGCCCAGCTTTCGTTGCGCCATACGCTGCAGCTCCTGGTAATCCGCGATAACCAGCGAGCGAGGCGACAACGGCAATGTGGCCACGAGAGCGGCCTTTAAAGACATCAAGGACCGCCGCTATACCATTCACCGTCCCCATAAAATTAGTATCTACGAGATGGCGGATATCATCCACCGACAATGCACAAGCGTTTGTAAGAACGTGCGTCCCCGCATTCAAAATTACCGTGTCCAGCGGACCCAATTCGTCTTCGATCTTGCGAAGGGTCTCGCGCACCGCATCGCCATCCGTTACATCGAGCGGAAAAACCTTGACGCGGCCGACTGGCATTTCAGAGACTAACGACTGGAGGTCGACAAGAGTTCTGGCGCTAACTGCAACAGTCCAACCCTTCACCGCGTAATGCTTTGCGAGTTCTCTGCCGATGCCCTTTCCAGCGCCGGTTATCCAAATAATCCGTGAAATTTCTTCGGTCATCATTTATTTAGTTGTTTTGATATAAAGCCCTGGCAGCGACGGCAAACATAGTCAATTGGAACGCCATCTTTCCCCGAAAATTGCATTTTTACCCATCGTCCTTCTTCATCATACCAGACGTCTGTTTCAAGCTCTCCGGCATACCTATATCGTTTTGCCATGATTTTACCACGTTCCGTGGAAACGTTTTCTGGACCGCGCATCTCGATTGTCACGTTATTCACTTTCCCGGTCAGTGTATTCAAGACTTGTATCTCACTGAGGACCCTCACATCCCAGTGGTTTGTTGGAAATAGGCTCCCTTTAAAACGGCCTTGACTATTGCTGGACTGAATTACCGTTACGTCCGCCTGACGATGCGCTTTGAGATAAAATTTTTCACCATTGTCATCAACTTTAACGTCTAACGACTCAAGCGCTCCATCTCGCCAACGTGTCTCCGACTCATATGAAAATTGATACAAAGTCAGGAAGAAGGCAGCAATGGACAACTCGAAGCTAGTATTAACTAAAAGATCAGGCCCCTCTCGATGGAAAAGCACCCTATGTGTGCCCACGCGTTCGTTTTTGCGAAAAACATCAAATGCAATTTCGTTTCCATAAAGGGATATAGGATCGACGTTGGACATTATTGTCGTGCCAGCGCTCGCTGTCTTCGCAACTAGGAACACAGAAACAAGTATAGCCGTCAATTTATAAGAAGGTCTGAAATCCATATAGCGCCCATTCCATTAGTTTAGATCACCATTCAGGGTAATTCGATGCCCAATATTAAATTGTATAGCGGAGCAACACCCCCTGGTCACCCGAGGATCCGTCCTATATTCAAAAACTTGGCAGTTCTATTAGAAAGGCTCCATCATGGAATTCGCTCCGCGTATGGGTCGCTTTAAACCGTCACCGAGTCAAATTGCTTCGGCACGTGTCCGAGACCTGGTCGCAGACGGCCATGACATCGTAAAGCTTACAGCCGGCGAGCCCGACTTTCCAACACCGGACAATGCCAAGGCTGCGGCAATTGCATGCATGGAGGCAAACGAAATCCGGTACACACCAATTAACGGCCTACCAGAAATGCGCGAAGCGGCGCGAATAAAATTCAAACGGGACAATAACCTAGAATATGAGATGGATCAAATAGCGGTCGGCTCCGGCACCAAACAGATACTGTTTAACTGCCTAATGGCGACCGTTTCTGTTGGTGATGAGACTATCATTCCCGCACCTTATTGGGCCTCATATCCAGATATGGTGCAATTGGCGGGTGGCACACCAGTGATTATTGATTGCAGCCAAAATAATCTTTTTAAGATGCGCCCAGAACAACTTGACGAGGCCATTACAGCGAAGACCAAATGGCTAGTATTTAGCTCACCCAGCAACCCGACGGGAGCCACCTATTCCCTTGATGAATTGAAAGCGCTAGCCGATGTTCTCCTAGCAAACCCTCACGTCTATATACTTACCGACGATGTCTATGAGCACCTTATTTACGATGGGCGCACCTTTCATACTTTGGCAGCAGTGGAACCCTCACTCTATGACCGAACGGTAACTTGCAACGGCGTATCGAAAGCCTATTCCATGACTGGTTGGCGCGTAGGTTTTGCAGGCGGCCCGAAAGACATTATCACTAACATGTCAAAAATGCAGTCGCAGAGTACTGCCGGTTCCTCTGCTGTGAGCCAAGCAGCAGCGGCCGCAGCGCTCACGGGGCCACAAGATTTCGTAAAGGAGAGGACCGCCAACCTGCAGTACCGCCGAGATATTCTTTATAAAAAACTCAATAAAGCCCCAGGACTACAGTGCGACCTACCTGAAGGCGCGATGTACATCTTCTGCTCTTGCGCCGGAAACATCGGCAAGAAAGCCCCAAACAACAAGATGATTGAAACTGATGAAGACTTTACGATGTACCTTCTTGATTCCGTTGGCGTTGCCGTTGTGCAGGGTAACGCCTATGGATTATCGCCGTATTTCCGCGCAAGCTTCGTGGCCCCAGAAGAAGATCTGATCCGGGGCGGCGACAAAATACAGGAAGCCTGCGCGGCGCTGGCCTAAATGAAATAATCATCCGAGCGAAAGTTCCTGCTCGACCAATTCCGCCCAATAACTAGCTCCATAAACGGCTGCGTCATCGTTGAAATCATAATGTGGATTATGGACAACACAGCCACCGTCTTCTCCTTCGCCATTACCCACGCGGATATAGCAACCTGGTCGTTCCTGCAGCATCCATGCAAAATCCTCTGACCCCATGGTAGGCGGATGATCAATTGCTACACTGTCAGGTCCAACAACGGCTTGCGCTGCCTTGATAGCTTTCAACGTTTCATCCTGCGTATTGACCAAGACGGGGTATCTTCGATCATAGTTAAATTTAGCCATTAGGCCATGAGCGGCGGCAATGCCTGTTACAATCTGCTCCATGCGGGCCTCTATCATATCCTGCACCTGCCGGCTCAAAGCACGGCAAGTTCCCTTGATATAGGCCGTCTCGGGGATAACGTTGGTGTTGGTCCCTGCATGAAACTGGGTCACGCTTATAACAGCGGGCTCAATGGGATTAGTTGCACGCGAGACAATCCGTTGAAGCGCCGTCACGATTTCCGAACCGGTTACAATTGGATCCGCGCCTTGATGCGGATGGGCAGCATGCGAACCCTTGCCGGAAATCTCAATATCGAACATGTCGGCCGAAGCCATTGACGGTCCAACACGGACCCCAAACTTGCCGAGCGGCAAACCTGGCTGATTGTGCATTCCAAAAACGGCTTCCACCGGAAATAGATCGAATAAACCTTCCTCGCACATAACCCGCCCACCAGCCTCATTTTCCTCTGCCGGCTGAAAAATAAATTGGACGGTTCCGTTAAACCGCCGCGTCTCAGACAGATATTTCGCCGCGCCAAGAAGCATGGCAGTGTGTCCGTCATGACCACAAGCATGCATTTTCCCGTGGTTTTTGGAGGCATGATCAAAAGTGTTTTCCTCAAGAATATCCAACGCATCGAGATCTGCCCTTAATCCGATGGCCCTGTTCGAATTACCAACCGCCAGCGTACCAACCACACCAGTCGTAGCCAGTCCTCGATGCACCACAATACCAAATGATTCGAGCAAATCTGCAACGATGTCAGACGTTCGGGTCTCCTGAAATGCTGTCTCTGGATGAGCATGTATATCCCGCCGCCAGGTAAGCATTTCATCAGAAAAAACAACTATCTCCTCTTTTACGGCCACACGGTTTTCCTCTCGCGTTAAAGTTTGAATTTGGCGACGGCCGCTTCGTTAAGCCGCAGTCCGTGCCCCGGCGCATCTAGTGGCGCCATTATTCCCTCGACGGGGATTGGCATATTATCCAAAATCTCTGTCGAGCGTGGCATATATTCGACCATATGGCCGGCAGAAACGGAAGCCAACAAATGCACATGCACTTCCGGCACAACATGGCCGCAAACAGGAATACCATGTGCCTCGCCTAACGCCGCCAGTTTCCGCCACGGCGTTATGCCCCCAACCCGCGCCAGGTCGAGGATCATGACGTCAAGGGCCCTTGCTTCAAGGCAGTCACGGACCTGCGCAGCGGTGTAGTAATGCTCACCGCCAGTTACCCGCATATCAAACATATCCCTAATCCTAGACAGGCCCGCATAATCCCTATGGTCAATCGGGTCCTCAAGCCAACCAGCACCGGCCTCCTGTAATGCCCGCCCCGTCTCAACTGCCTGCGTGTAACTCCATCCTTCCGTCGCATCGACCATCACAACGACATCTGACCCTGCTGCAGCTTTTGCGTGCCGCACGCGCTCAGCTTGTTCACTCGGCAGTGCAGTGTGACTGAGGCGAAGCTTCACGCCGCCATAACCGGCGTCCACGTATCCCCTGATCGATTTTTGTAAATCATCGATCGGAACACTGTACCACATGCAATCGCTAGCATAAGCAATGACCTTGTCTCGATAGCCGCCAAGTAACCGAAAGATCGGCTGGCCCAGCGACTTGCCTAATGCATCCCAAATTGCAATGTCGATTGGTGCCAAGGCCCAATGCAGCAACCCACCAGGGCCAACCCAGTTAGCTTGACCAGTAAGTGCCGACCAGATCGCTTCTGTATTGGTGATATACTTTCCCGTCAGACCATCCGACAACTCTTCGGCCCCGGTTGCTATTGTCCTAATCAGGTCACCTCGCGGTTGAACGATATATCCTACACCTTCTGTCCCGTCTGTTGTTCGGACACGGGCGAGCACATGCCAATTAGCATCAACCGGATGCCCAGCCGCTTGATAAGCGTTCTCCACCGGAATTTTGAGGACTTCTATACTACAAGATGCAATTTTCATGGCTCGCCTTTCGGACCACTTATATCGATAATCGCCCGCCACAATACTGGTTTAAAATTGAAATTTTTAGGTAAGATCAACATATCGCACCAGTATTTCGAAAACGTAACCGGTCAGCGCGTTCACCGCACCCAAAACGCAGCTGCGAGTCTTCAGTCTTTGAGAAATGGATCGCCTCGCGGTATGTGCCACGAAGTTTTAGCCCGTCGCATGATCACAGAAATTGTTCCAACGCCAGCCGCAATATATAGTACCACAGGCGGAGTTCATAGCGAACGTTGATATTACGTTATGGTGTAATATACATCGCCACTGAAACTGCCTTTCGCAGTCCACGTTTATTCTTCCACCGAGTAAACAAATGATATCGGGCGGAGCTTAATGAAAAGAGTAGCGTGCCAGCCGTACGGCTTTAATTTTAGTCCAAATGATTGGGATCTGCGAATTAAACTCATCCAATTTTTGGACGATTTTAATAAGAAACCTTATCTGATCTATAGCACATGAAACGCGTTCTTCTATTTGTCCCGTGTCTTTTGCTATTGACTGGCGCTCTCTGGTTAGATGCACTCCTTGCACCAAGTGCGGACCCATGGCCCCGCTGGGAAAAGAATGACCCCCAGTCGACGAGAATAATTGATCATGCCGCCTGGGATGCAATCTTAAAGTCTTATGTACGCGCGGCTCCAGATGGCGTGAACCGATTTGCTTATAGCCGAATTTCCGCATCAGACACTAAACAGTTGCACGCGTATATTAGGCGCATTGCAGCTTTGCCCATCTCCACCTTTAACCGCTGGGAACAGCTTGCCTATTGGATTAATCTTTACAACGCCCTCACAATTCAGGTGGTAGTTACACATTATCCAGTCGGTAGTGTTCGCCAAATCAATCTCGGTGACGAAGCGTATAGCGATGGACCTTGGAAACCTAAGCTTATCAAAGTTGAGGGTGACGAGCTAAGCCTCAATGATATTGAGCACCGTATTTTACGCCCAAACTGGAAGGATCCACGAATCCATTATGCACTTAACCGCGCGTCAATAGGCTCCCCAAACCTGCGCCGCGACGCCTTTGTCGGCGAAACAGTCAATCGGGTCCTCGAATCCGCCGCACGGGACTTTATCAACAATACCCGCGCGGTTTTAATTGATGATGGTAAACTCATCATTTCAAGTATTTATGTTTGGTTCTGGCCTGATTTCGGAAGTTCTGAAAAAAGCATCCTTGAACATTTGCGACGCTATGCCGGGCCGACGCTCAGATCAAAACTCAACCGAATGGACACTATAGCTAATCACCGCTTCGACTGGGATCTCAACGCAACAGACCTAGATCCCCAGCGTTAAAGGCGTTTTTTGGCACATTATTATAACACTAACTGTGCTAAACTACCTACATGTCTGCTTTTGCCAACGACAGACCACAAGGCCGAGATCGTGCTGCTGAAATTTTTCGCGGAGTTACTAGGTTTCTAGCTGAGCATGGCGAAAGCAGTCTTTCAGAGTTCACACTCAAAACCGGACGCCGGGTCGACCTCATCGCGCTTGACCGTCAGGGCATCGTGACCATCATCGAAATTAAATCCTCGGTTGCCGATTATAGCTCAGATAAAAAATGGCAAGAATATCGTCATTTCTGCGATCGATTTTACTTCGCGGTCGCAATAGATTTTCCCACACGCAGGCTACCGGATACCTGTGGCATAATTATAGCGGACAGCTTTGGTGCATCTGTGCTTCGCAAGCCACTCGACACTAAATTAAACGCAGCGCGGCGAAAAGCACTCACATTAAACTTCGCCCGGACCAGTGCAGCTCGCCTTCTGAAGTACACCGACCCCGATTGGATCCGCAGCTAATTGTCATCGTTGTCTCTAACCACCGCGCAACTTAAACAAATTTACCCTGGAGATTAAAAAGTGAACGCTCGCTATCTATTCTTTGCAGCCGCTGAAATCTGCGGGGTGTTAGCGCATGGAAGCGGAGCCCACTTTCAAAAATTTTTAAATCTACTGGTACTTTACTGTTGTCCGTCGAATTGTTTCCGAGCCACAAGATCACGAGTTAATGTAGCGGGTCATTTTCCGATGCGTCGGATTGTTTCGGTCGTACTGTGACCGTCCAAGAGGTCTACAAGAATAACCTTTCCACCCCATCTCTTTACATCTTCCGCTCCGACGACTTCTTGGGACGTGTAATCAGCCCCTTTCACCAGAACATCGGGCTTCAAAGAACGAATCAAATCAATAGGCGTGTCTTCTTCAAAGACAACGACGGCATCAACATCAGCGAGAGACGCAAGAACTGCCGCTCGACTCCTTTCGTTTTGAACCGGCCGATCGGTACCCTTTAACCGTTTCACCGATGTATCACTGTTCAAACCTACAACCAAACGATCACAACTCCGTCGAGCTTCCCGGATCAAGGAAACATGACCTGGATGCAACAAATCGAAGCAACCATTGGTAAACCCAACACATCGAACTTGACGGCGCCACCCTATCACACGCTCTACCAAGGACATTGCCGACAGAACTTTCGAATCATCATCCATCAGATTGCTTTCACGTTCAGCAGCCGCAACCTCTTCAGGATAAACAACTGCCGTACCCGCCTTACCAACAACAACTCCAGCCGCGGTATTCGCTAGACGGGCCGCATCGGGCAATTCCGTACCTGCCGCCAAAGCCGCCGCCACCGTTGCAGCAACAGTATCGCCGGCACCCGAGACATCAAACACCTCCCGCGCACGTGTTGGCAAATGGTGCACGTTGTCTTCCGAGACCAGCGTCATACCCTGTTCGCTACGTGTCGCCAGAACAGCCAAAACACCTGTAACCTGGATCAGATGTCGACAAGCTGCAGTGGTCTCGTCATCGCTCGTGACCGGCATATTCGTTGAAAATGCCAATTCTTGCCGATTGGGAGTAACAACATGCGCCCCCCGGTAACGACGGTAATCATTTCCTTTTGGATCAACGATAACTGGGCAAAAGTTCTCCCGCGCAACTTTAATAAGGCGCTCTACAAACTCCCCAGCTAAAACCCCCTTCCCATAATCCGACAGCAGCAACGCCCCCGATGTCGCAAGTTCTCTTGCCACATCAGCAACTATAGCGTCTTGAAGAGCTCGGGGAATGTCTTCAATCGTTTCTCGATCTGCGCGCATTATTTGCTGCCCAGCAGCAATAAAACGCGTCTTAATTGAAGTCTGTCTACCCACAATTGTTTGCAGGGATGATATACAATTTGGTACTTCAGCGATCATCTTAGCAACTTCAGTGCCTGCAACATCGTCACCGATCCCAGCCCAAATTCTTGCACTCGCTCCTAGTGCCGAGAGATTTCGAAGAACGTTACCTGCTGCTCCCAGCATCGATTCCTCGCGTCTCACCGAAAAGATCGGAATCGGTGCTTCAGGTGAAATCCGCTCGACGTTTCCCTCAACGTAGCGGTCGAGCACAACGTCTCCAACGACCGCGACTTTCGCCATTGTAAGACGCTTCAATAATGAAGAAAGTGTAGCAGTTTGCGCCATATCTAGGTGCCTCCCGCGTGTGTATCAATTAAGTCTGTATTACATCGCGAGCCACGCCGTAAAACGCCATAGCCGTCAGCCGTCCTGTCCATACGGCCCCCGTGTCAATATTGATTCGGTTCTCACGGATATCCGGTTCAACTACTGTCGTATGCCCATGAACGACGGTATACCCCCAATCTTCCAACGAATCGAGAAACGGATTGCGAATCCATATTAGATCAGCGTCATCCTGCTCTTCCAAAACTCGGCCCGGCCGCAATCCCGCATGCACAAAAAGATAATCTCCTTCGATATGAAACAGCTCTAAATTTCGGAAAAACGTGGTCTGTGCTGGCGACATAGCAGCGCGCAGGGCATCACGACAAAGACTATCTTCACTGTCAGCATCGACACCGTAACTCCGAATAGTCGCGTCGGCACCGTTCAGGCGCCAATTCTGTGATCCGCCCACTCCATCGAGAAAATCCAGCAGCAATGCCTCATGGTTACCCTTCAGATAGACGCATTCGCATTCAATGTCGGGACCGACCATAGCCAGCTCTACCACGCTGTTAGAATCTGGACCACGATCAATATAGTCTCCGAGATAGACGACAACTTTTCGCAATGCGGATTTTTTCTTAGCATCTTCAGAAATAGCGTCGTGCAGTTTCTCCAACAATCGTGAGCAACCATGAATATCGCCAATAGCATATACGCATGTACCATCTGGTATGCGCGAGGGCGTCACCATAGCCTATCTGCCCATTTCTGACGGCTATCAGATAAACTTCCGGGATCCGCGGTTACGCCGGTCATCTAATTGCGCGGCGCGTGCTTATTTAGGATGCGCTGAAGCGTTCGGCGATGCATTTTCAGGCGGCGTGCAGTCTCTGATACATTTCGGCCACACTGCTCAAAAACACGCTGGATATGTTCCCAGCGAACCCGGTCCGCTGACATCGGATCCTTCGGAGGTCCGGGTAAAGCCTTTTCAGTTTCCAACAGAGATGCCGTAATATCATCTGCATTAGCGGGCTTTGGTAAATAATCAACAGCACCTGCTTTTATCGCCGCCACCGCTGTAGCGATATTTCCATACCCTGTCAGCATAACGATACGACAATCTGGCCGCGCTTGTTGAATAGCTTGAACCACTTCGAACCCGTTACCATCGTCCAAACGCAGGTCTATGACAGCGTAGGCTGGCGGGCTGTCCACGACGATTTCCACGCCCTCGGTCGCACTTTCTGCAGCCGCAACAGAAAACCCGCGAGACTCCATAGCGCGTGCCAACCTAGTGCGCAACGGCGCATCGTCATCGACAATTAGCAAACTCCGATCGTTGACCCTAACGTTCGAATTAGTCATGAACGTCAATGCTCCTATACCTCTCTTAATCCAATTTTGGGTTTATCGGTGGCAAGTTCAAGCATGTCCCGCGGCCAAGAGATGGCAACCTCACCCCCTCCCCGATTTCTGAATGACAATGTCGCACCAGATCGCTCAAGCAAGCTTTGCGCTATAAAGATACCAAGCCCCATATGGTCTCCACGTTCGGTACGCGTCGAAATATAGGGTTCGCCGATGACGGATAAAACGCCAGCAGAAAAGCCGGGTCCATCATCCTGTATGCAGAGTTGCACGTTATTCGTGTCCCACGTTGCCGAAATTAAAACTCGGTGCCGGGCAAATTGTTCTGCATTCTGAATTAAGTTGCCCAACCCGCGCATAATTTCCGGGCAACGGCCAAAATGTGGCTCATCTTCCGCCGCAGACATTTCAATTTCAACCCGAATATCGGCTATGCCACTCGCCGCATTGTCAACCACGCCTTGCAGAAAAACAGAGAGTGGCAAATCCTCAAAAGGCGCAACCCCGCGCTCTTCAGGCTCCGCAGCAATATCCGCGAGAATGTCGCGACATCGATCCGACTGACTTAGCAAAAGTTTTACATCCTCGGCCAACGGGCTGTCAGCTGGTACTTCGCGCGATAATTCGTTGGATACGATAGCTATTGTAGCCAAGGGCGTCCCCAGCTCGTGGGCCGCTGCCGCGGCCAAGCCGTCGAGTGCCGCGAGCCCTTGCGCACGCGCAAGCGCCGCTTGTGTCTCCGACAGCGCTTCCGACATGTGCCGCGCCTCGTCCGCGACCGACCAGACATATGCGGAAATAAACACCGTCGCAACAGCGAGTGCAGTCCAGATCCCCAGCACATATGGCAAAGGGAGACCAAGCCGGTCCGGCGCCCAGGGCAACGGAAGGTGAAAATAAGATAGGATCGTGATAGAAAAAACCGCAAGCGCAGTCAAACTTATGGTCGCCCGTCGCGACAAGATGGTAGCAGAGACCAGAACCGGCGCCAGGATTAGGATAGAAAACGGGTTAGCGAGGCCTCCTGTCAAATAAAGCAGACTAGATAGCTGCAAAGAATCAAACACAAGCAGCGCTAACGCCTGTCCATCGCCCAGAAGCGCGCCCCCTGAACGCATTGCTGTCATCGCGAGGTTTGAGAGACCCAAGACCGTTATTGCGATTAAGCAGTTGGTTAATGGAAGTTCATAGCCGAGGCCAAAATGCACAACTAACACTGTCACCAATTGTCCAGTTGCTGCAATCCAGCGGATGAGCAGGAGTGTCCGCAAGCGCACCGGTAGTGCCGGCAGTCGCCGCTCTAAGTGCTTCTCTGTCATAACTTCAAGGCCAGCACGACTCACAATACTAAGCAAGCCCGAACCGTTGCCGATTACTCTTGCCTAGAAGTCACTACACCTCAATTAATCATGAAGAGTCAGAAACGAGGCCACATGAGCAGAGAAACACGTTGGTGGTGGATACGACACGCACCCGTCACTGAAAATTCAAAGAAAATGTGCGGGCACAGTGACCTTCCTCCCGATTTTAGGGGAGCTGAGAAATCAGTCAGCGAACTCGCCAGCATATTGCCGTTAGCTGGAACTGCTATTGTCAGCGACCTAATTCGCGCCGTCGCAACTGCAGAAGCTCTTCACAAAGCCGGCGCCACATGGTCAGACGAACACCGAGAACCGGATTTTAGAGAGCAAAACTTCGGCGATTGGGAGGGTTTGCCGTATGAAAAGATTTCCGCCTTTCAAAAAGAAGAACCACAACATAAAGGGTGGCTTGCGCCCGCCTTCGTGCGCCCGCCCAACGGAGAGAGCTATTTAGACGTCGTGGGGCGTGTCGTGCCGGCAATTATCCGCCACACTTCAATCTCAGCGGGAAAAGACATTATCGCTGTTGCCCATGCAGGTTCAATTCGCGCGGCAATTTCTTACGCACTCGGCCTTGATCCCGAAACTAGTCTTTCCTTCTCGCTAGAGAATTTGTCCTTAACACGGCTCGACCACATTGAGACCAATGGCGACGGAGGTATTTGGAGAATAATCTGTATAAATCGGATCTTTGGCTGAGTGCCAGACTGGCTCCAAACGACGTGGCTTGTTAGTGTAGGGACCATGGATATACCGGTGTCATTTGAGAATACGGTCGGCATTGTTATCGTAGCGATTATGGTCGTTCTATTCTTATGGATGCACCATCGACGGCGGCGATTTGAGGGCACCTTAAAAGCCGAATTAGAACTAGAATTTGCATATGAATGGGCTATGACGCCCGCACGAAAGGCCAAGAAGGAATTGCTTAACCGTTTCCCTGAATTGGCCGAAGTTGTAGAAACCGAATTTAGCAAAGATCTAGCTTTAGTACGTTTTGCTGTGTTCAATCTGTCCAAAGAAATCATACCCAAAGAACAGTTTGTAGAGCCTGTCAAAATTCGCTTTCCCGTTAACACAATGATTTTATCCGCACGTTTTGGGGAAGCCCTCAAAATGAAGCGAAGGTCAACACTGGAGCCCATCATAAACGAATCTTGCGTTCTGATTCCCCCAGAAACTATGACTCCCCGTTCGACCTTAATTTACAATTTAATTTTACTCGGAAACACTGGTCCCGATCGAGTCTCCGGGGCAGTAGAAGGTAAAGGGCATATCAAGCGCGTTCAGTAGCATTCATTTGGATATATATAGTTTTTCCTGCCAATTTTATTACTTTATATTGTAGTATAGATGAGACTGGGGTTGCGCTCCGTTGGAGAGTTTCTATGAAACTACTAATTTGCCCAATATTTATATTCGCCACGATATGCTCCATCCTGTTAAGCAGACCTGGCTTTGCTATCACCGAACAGGAGGAGATGGTTCAGAAAGCGCATATCTCTATCCAAAAAATTTTGCAAAACGACCGCATTGGAGCATCTGTCAAAGATGCCTTACGCCAGGCGAAGGGCGTGCTCATCTTCCCAAACCTATATAAGGGAGCATTGTTCTTTGGTGCCGAAGGTGGCAGCGGAGTTTTGATGGCAAAAGGATCGGGCAACCGTTGGAGTTACCCTGCCTTTTACTTCATGGGTTCGGGTAGTTTTGGACTGCAAATTGGCGCCCAATCAGCAGAAGTTATGCTCATAATAATGACCGAACGCGGCCTCAATGCCATTTTAAAACAAAAAGTGAAATTAGGGGCTGACGTCAATGCCGCGATCGGTCCCTATGGCGTTGGAGCGAAAGCAGGAACAACGGTAAATCTTGGTGCTGACATACTCACCTATTCAATTAATCAAGGTGTCTTTGCCGGCTTCAGTTTGATGGGGGCAGTGATTTATCCAAGATCCGAATTTACTGCCAAATATTATGGGGATAATGCGGCAGTAGCCCAGTCCGTCGTGATTGATGGTCGTTTCCGAAACCCACAGGCCGACATACTCCGCGATAGCCTATTTTTGTCACCAGATTAACTGCTACCTATCTTCCAAAAAAGGTTGGCTAGCCGCGCCGCTAAGAAAAAGGGGTATGGTCACTCAGTAAATCTGGTCAGCTTAACCATACTGCGCAAAAAGCGTCCCGCTATCAGCGTATTAAAAAAACTTTGTCACGCCCCACCAAAATTAACCCACAGTGCAAATCAAACATGCTCAAAAATATTAACCGCTAAATCTAACTGACTTCATAGTTCTCCAAATATTGGGAGGCCGGCCATCTGGCGAAAAAAGTAATAAAAAGCGGGATACCTTCACAAAAATTCCATACCCGATAAAAGCTTACGCCGACTGCAAAATCAATCCGTCACCATAAAGTCCAACTGATTGATTAATTATTTGGCAGCCAACTGACAGGCCTAAAAGATTTGTTTAGTATGACATAATGCCTGTATTCGATGCTTATCTCATGGTCGACTGGAGTGCGGCAAATACTCCCAAGCTTGGAAAAGACAGTATTTGGCTCGGCTTAACAGTTCGGGGACGCCATGGTCCGAAGCTCATGCGATTAGAAAATACTGCTACACGGGCCGCAGCTACAGAACGTATAATCCAACTTGCAATCAACAGTCGGCGCCGTAGTCGCCGAATTCTGATCGGATTTGATTTCCCGTTTGGATTTCCCTCAGGGACAGCAAGGGCTTTGGGCAAACGCGGACTGCCGTGGCGGAACCTTTGGCAAGAGTTGGAGGATCGTTTGGTCGATAGCAACGACAATGCGAATAACCGTTTTGATGTTGCCGAAAGCCTGAACGCCGCCCTCACAGGCGAAGCTTTTCCTTTTTGGGGGCTCTCTCGGGAAGAAGCCCGTCCATTGCTGCTGCGAAGAAACCGTCGCCCACATGGTGCGGGGGACCTCGCAGAGTATCGGCTCTGCGATCTTCGCATCCCATCGACCCAACCAGTTTGGAAACTCGCCGGCGCAGGTTCCGTCGGCAGTCAGGCGCTCACCGGTATTCCGAGAGTTTGGCAGTTGCGCAAAGATCCCCGCATCGCCTTTGATTGCCAAATTTGGCCATTTGAAACGGGCCTTCAGTTTGACAAGAAATCACCAATTTTACTGGCTGAAATTTATCCCTCTCTGGTTCCACCACGCGCCATCGGAAATAGGCCAAAGGATGCCGGACAGGTTGCCGCGATAGGCCGGCGCTATGCAGAATTGGATGCTGCCGACGCTCTCGCGCCACTATTCGAAGGAGACCCCTCTCTTGCCCCTAAAACCAAGCGACAGATTGAATTAGAAGAGGCGTGGATACTTGGCGTACGAAAAAGCAACGCGCTTTAGTCGACAAAACCCGCTTTTTCGAGTAATCGCACAACCCTCGGATACCGACTTTGGCGCGCCCAGCCAAGTGGGCCACGTCCCGTGTAGTCTTTCAAAGTTGTATCTCGCTTATATCGCAACATAAGCTCTACCTGAATTAGTCGCCCGTTTTTTGCTGCAAGCATAAGCGGGGACATACCAAGGCGATTTATTGCATTAGGGTTAGCACCGCTCCCCAAAAGCAGCATTCCTATTTTGGGTTGGTCTTGTATCGCCGCCAATGCGAGTGCCGTATTGCCGTTGTTATTTTTCAAATCGACAGATTGGGTGGCGCCAATAATCGCCGCTACCATTTCAATATCGCCCGCAATTGTAGCGATCATTAATGGAGTTTGACCCGCTTGATCTCTAACCTCCGGCGTCTCCCCTCGGGCTATCATGTCGCGAACTAGCGCCAAATCTCCGATGCGTGCCGCATGAATGAAAGGATGCTCTATAAGAAGCTTTGATCTTTGAGCGTCCGCAGTGCCATCAATCGATAGCAAAAACCAAATCAAAACCCATATTAGGGTAGCAGAACCGCTAGGATTATTTGTTTTTGGTTTCATGTCTCTCGCAACCCTTCCGGGTGCGCCTACAAAGCACTATGGAAAAGATTGATGAATGTTATTATAGAAATTTTACCATTACTTTGTCAGACACCGGTACCATTATTTTCAGATTTTGCGGTCCATCCAAGGATAAATGCTTTATGCTTAAGCATCAAATGGTCCAATATTATCAAAACAGCCTGTCTTGCTGTCAGGAGGGACCTTCAGCTATGCGCCGCTACTGATGATCTTGTTAGCTTTCGCCTTTTGCGGATTCACGATCATAAAAATCTGATTGGTTTTATGAATATTAGGTTGATAAAATGAGCAAGGCTCCATTTTGGCAGAAAAAACGTCTCGACCAGATGAGCCAAGAGGAGTGGGAAGCGCTTTGTGACGGATGTGGCAAGTGTTGTCTTCACAAGTTAGAAGACACAGATACCGGCGAAATCGCCATAACAGAAGTTGCGTGCGGCTATCTCGATATAGATAAATGCCGCTGTACTGACTATCCAAACCGGCAACAAAATGTGCCCGACTGCGTCAAGTTAACTCAAAAGAACTTGCCAACATTGCAGTGGCTGCCAGAAACCTGCGCCTATCGATTAATTTATCAGGGCAACGAACTTCCCCCATGGCACTATCTTATTTGCGGTGACCGTAATAAAGTGCACGCTTCCGGCCATTCCGTCAGAGGCAAATCGATCTCGGAGTACGAGGTGTTTGACCTTGAGCGCCATGTTATTGATTGGCTAAATGATGGAAGCGGCGACGGGGTTTGTGTACTGAACAAGGAAGACCATTGATCGCTACTTAACGCCAGTTGGCACGATTAACGATCAATTTTTATTGTCTCTGTACGGGTTATCGCTTATGTTCCACTGACTTAAAAAGTCAAATGTGCATTCCAAGATCAAAAAAAATGCCTCCAATTCGGCCCTACACCCATGTCCTTGATAGGTTAAAATCCGCCGGGCTTCGACCAACTCGCCAGCGGCTTGCACTCGCGAAACTGTTGCTTGAGGATAATTACCGCCATGTCACAGCAGAACAGTTACATGGTGAAGCTACTGATGCTGGCATCAAAGTCTCCTTAGCAACCGTATACAATACGCTCCATCAATTCACGAACGCAAAATTGCTGCGCGAAGTCGTTGTTGAATCTGGACGGGCCTACTTTGATACAAATACCTCGGAGCACCATCACTTGCTGAATGAGGATACCGGCGAACTTTTTGATATTGTCGAAGAAAACATTAGGTTTAGTGCATTTCCGTCGCCACCATGCGGAACTAAAATTGACCGCATTGATATAATTGTTCGTGTAAAATCTGATATTTAGCTCTTTAATGTATGGGTGTTTATAATTCTCTCTAGAATTATTCTAATTTATTGACAGAAGCCCTTCGCTTTACCATATAAGCTAAGTTAATAGACTTCGACTAAACGATCTGCGCCTGGTCAAATCTAAAAATATTTGGAGAGAGGAGAGAAAAATGACGTCCCTTAAAGGTTCGAAGACCGAAGAGAATTTAAAAGCCGCATTTGCCGGCGAGAGCCAAGCAAATCGTCGCTATCTATATTTCGCACAGAAGGCCGACGTTGAAGGCTATAATGATGTAGCCACAGTATTCCGGTCAACAGCGGAAGGCGAGACGGGCCACGCCCACGGTCATCTGGAATATTTAGAAGAAACGGGTGACCCCGCCACGGGCGAACCTATTGGTGGCACCGCTAATAATCTTAAAGCTGCAATCGCTGGTGAAACGCACGAGTACACCGATATGTACCCCGGCATGGCGCGCTCGGCCCGCGATGAAGGTTTCGATGAAATTGCCGATTGGTTCGAAACTTTGGCAAAAGCTGAAAAAAGCCATGCGGGCCGTTTCCAGAAGGCCCTGGATACCCTCGACTCGTAATCAAAGACTCAAACATAAAAAGACTCGGCTGGGGCCCAGCGCCACGCAGCGTCGCGCTCCAGCTAAGCCTTAGCCATTCAAAAAGCGGGCAAATTTGATGAGAGAAGGCGGCATAGACGCCCCTAGACGTCACCCTTTGGCTTGGACCGAAGATTCTTTTTACAGTGAATCGGATCTTGACGAGGAGATGCGTCGGGTATTTGACATATGCCATGGCTGTCGACGGTGTTTTAACCTGTGCGATAGCTTTCCTCGTTTATTTGACCTTATCGATGATTCACATACCGGCGAACTAGATTCGGTTTCTAGCAAAGATTTTAAGGCCGTGGTCGACGCTTGCACGCTTTGCGACATGTGTTTCATGACGAAGTGCCCTTATGTACCACCGCATGAGTTCAATTTAGATTTCCCGCACCTCATGCTGCGTTTTCGCGCGATTGAACAACGCAAAGGTATGATCCGGGCGGTCGACCGAGAACTTAATAAAACTGATCGCAACGGCCGAATTGCTGGGCGCATGTCAACCATCGCTAACTGGGCTACTAACACAGATAACAACTTGACCCGCTCACTCATGGAAAGTGTCGCCAGCATCGACCGTAATGCCGATCTACCAAGGTTCCAAGGCAACACCTTTGAGAAACAGGCGAAAAAATCGCCGCCAACAGCGGACAAAGGAGCACCTGCCAGAGACCGCAAGGCCCTCCTCTTCGCGACCTGTTTTGCCAATTACAATAGTCCCGAAATTGGCGTGGCCGCTCAACAAGTTCTGGCGCGCAACGGTGTTGAGACAGAAGTTGCCTACCCTGGTTGCTGCGGCATGCCACAATTAGAACAAGGCAATCTGCCGGCCGTTGCTGAAAGCGCTAAAACTGTTTCCAAAGAACTCAGCACCTGGATTGACAACGGCTATGACGTTGTAGCTCTAGTTCCTAGCTGCGCCCTGATGCTCAAATTCGAATGGCCTCTCATTTTGCCAGACGATTCAGCCGTCCGGAAACTCGCGGACGCCAGTTTTGATATTACAGAATATATAGTCGACATCGCCAAAAATGAGGGCTTGGTCGAAGGTTTATCGCCACTTGATGGCGGCGTCGCCGTCCATTTTGCCTGCCATGCACGAGCGCAAAATATGGGTGCAAAGGCTGCAGACATGATGCGGCTTATCCCAGAGGCGGATGTTGCAATCATCGAACGTTGTTCGGGTCATGGCGGATCATGGGGTATCAAAAAGGAAAATTTTGAAACAGCTATTAAGGTCGGGCGCACAGCGGCGCGCCAGTCGATGCAAAGCGGAAAAAAGCATATAGTCTCCGAGTGTCCACTCGCGGGAATGCATCTCAGTCAAGGAATTGGTCGCCTCGCTAAAGAAAATACTCCTGCCTATGAAATTGCGCCCCATCCAATAGTATTGTTCGCCCGCGCATACGGCGTTGACGTCTGACCAGAGACTAACTAGGGGAAAAAATGAACATACAAACCGAACTTACCCGTGCCGATATAATGCCAATGACAGAGTATGCCAAGATTCGCAAAGATCGCCGGCGGGAGATCGTCGCACTAAAACGAAATCGTCGTATGGAAATTGGGCCGGTTGCCGTCTGTCATTTCGAGAATTTCGAGAGCATGTGGCAGCAAGTCCATGAGATGCTCTACATCGAGCGCGGCGGCGAAGAACAGATCGCTGACGAGCTAGCAGCTTACAATCCTCTGATTCCAAAAGGCCAAGAGTTAGTTTGTACAGTTATGTTCGAAATTGACGAGCCTGTGCGGCGAAACAATTTCCTCTCCAAGCTTGGTGGTGTCGAAGACACTATGACGATTGAATTCGCTGGTGAAGTTATCACCGGCGTTCCAGAGGTTGATATAGATCGGACAACCGCAGATGGAAAAGCATCATCCGTCCAATTTCTTCACTTTCCATTTACCGCAGCGCAAATCGCAGGATTCCAGAAAGAAGGTACACAAATCCTCGTCGGATTTAAACATATACGGTATGCCCATATTTCTGTCATGCCCGAAGCAACACGCGCCGCGCTAAGCAAAGACTTCAGTTAATGACTTCACTTACCCGAAGTCCCCATAGCCCATCTCGGCGAACCCAGCCTTTGTAGCCGGCAACCTCCACTTGGCACCAAGCGGGTGTGCATCGTTCCAAATAGCCAACCATACCGCGGCCCACGCGGGCAATGGCTGGCGCATCATCACTCGAGCGACGACGCATAGTAGTCGTGCGACCCTTGAAAATAACGCTGCGCTTGCTCGACAACATGGCGCGATGAACCCAACCCTCTGCATCCTCCCAGTCCCTAATTTTCCGCCAAGTATCATATTCTTGGACAATTTCAACCGGAATCGCTTTCTGCCGAAAGACCCACTTCACCGGGTAGCGAACGCCTGGACCTACTCGAACATTCACCTCGTTAGAACGGAGCGATACAAACCGGCGCTGTGTCGCCTGTTTTGGACGGGCGCGGAGCGGATCCTCGGACTGCGCCAACTGCGTAGAAACAGAGAGAGGCAGTCCTTCAGCACTCGCAACAACACTGGGAAAACAAAATAAAAACCACACTCCACATAGGTTGAGCAAAATAAAACCAAATCTAAGCGATATCAAACTAGCCTCCAAACACCCGACAAAAGCACAGCAGACCCGTGAAAATTCGAACGGATTGTGATCGTTGAAAATAGGCATGAACCTAAAAAAAGCCTCTGGTCATTGTTAATCGCAAGCTTCCCGACGTTATAGAAACACGGATGATGGAACTTTTCGAGACACGCCTCAACCTTGCGGACGCACCGATGTCACAAGCGGAACTCTCCAAAGCCGTCATCGCAGCTGACGTCCTAGTGCGTACGGTCGCCGACCGAATCGATAGTACGATTTTGTCGCAGGCGGGAGATAACCTCAAGCTTATCGCATCTTTCGGCACCGGTATCGATCACATCGATTTTGCCGCAGCAAAGAAGCTAAATATTACAGTCACAAATACGCCGAGTGTCCTCACCGAAGACACTACCGATATGACAATGGGTTTGTTTCTGGCCGTTCCACGAAGATTGTCAGAAGGTGCAAGATTAATACGAGCTAAAAATGGGACGGTTGGGTGCCAGCTCGGCAATCGTATTTGAGGCAAACGACTAGAAATCGTGGGCATGGGTCGTTTTGGGCAAGCCGAGGCACGTCGCGCACGGCGATTTTGCCTTTCAGTTCAATACCGTAACCGTCACCGAGTTCATTCAGAGGTTGAATCGGAGCTAGAGGCTACATTTAGGGAAAGTCTAAACCAGATGCTTGTCCATATGGACGTCATTTCAATCACTTGCCCACATATCCCCCTGCAACACTCCACTTACTATCAGAACGCAAACTCGTCAAACCGCAAGCTTACATTGTCAATACCAGCCGAGGCGAAGTTATCGACGAATACGCGTTGGCTCACATGCTGGCAAAAGGCGAGATAGCCTAAGCTAGTCTCGATGTCTTCGAATATGAGCTTGCGGTGAATCCAAAACTAGTGAGCTTGGAAAACGTTTTGCTGCTCCCACATCTGGGATCAGCAACACTTGAGGTGCGTCTCGATATGGGTGAGAAGGTAATCGTGAATTTTAAGACATTTGCGGACGGCCATAGGCCTCCAGACCGGGGCCTTTAAACAATGTTCTAGCCCTATTCAGCAGCTTCCATCCTTCCCAAATTGAAGATCGTTGGCTGATCGCCACAAAGCGCACACACCGGATCGCGTTTTACTTTTAAACTGCGCGTATCCGAATTCATCGCATCGTATAGCACGAGACGCCCCGATAAGCTTCGACCCAAGCCTAATAACTCTTTTAGAGCTTCCGTTGCTTGCATCGTCCCAAGCACGCCGGCGACGGCGCCAAAAATACCGGCCTGCTCGCATCTCGGCACCGCCCCTGGCGCTGGCGGATTTGGAAAGATGCAGCGATAGCATGGTGCCTCACCACCCTCAAAAGCCTTAATTGTGGTTATCTGCCCTTCAAAACGTAGCAATGCCGCTGAAATTAATATTTTCTTCGCCATATAACAGGCATCATTGATCATGTAGCGAGTCTCGAAATTGTCACAGCCATCGATGACAATGTCATATTGCGAGATCAGCCCAATCGCGTTCTTCGGCTTAAGTCGGTAGGGATACTTAGTAATTCTAACTTCTGGGTTGATCGAACGAAGACGTTCTTCCGCACTGTCGACTTTCGGACGGTCGATATCTTCAGTTCCGTGCACAATTTGTCGCTGGAGATTTGTGATTTCGACGACATCATCGTCAACAATGCCAAGCGTACCCACACCTGCAGCAGCAAGATACATTAGCACAGGCGAACCCAAACCACCGGCACCAACAATCAACACTTTGGATTCGAGCAATTTAATTTGCCCTTCCTCACCAACCTCTTTTAGGACCACATGGCGCGCATAACGGAGTAACTGTTCATCGCTGATTTCGTCCATTATTTTACCCACAATTTATCGAAAACCGGCGTTGCAAAATAACTTTCCTAATAAGACTGCAGCATAACAAAGATCTACGACCCGATCATCTCTTCTAACACCAAAACTCAATTTATCATCACCAAGAGTGGCCCAAACAAAATACAATGGCGACCCTTGAAGGCCACTGTTTGACATGCTTTTCACAAAGCCATCTCTTTAGCGATACGTATGCGCGATTAATCCGCAGTCACACCAGTGGAGCCGAAACCGCCGTAACCCCGCTCACTTTCATCGAGTGACGAAACGGTGTTCCAATCAATTCGCGTGACCGGCGCAACCAACATCTGCGCAATTCGCATGCGACGACTAACAGTGAAAGGCTCTTGACCATGATTCACGAGTATAACCCCGATCTCACCCCGGTAGTCCGAGTCGATTGTCCCGGGCGAATTAAGCAAGGTGATGCCATTTTTCAATGCTAAACCTGACCGCGGGCGAACTTGTGCCTCGTATCCGTCAGGCAACGCGATGGCGAGCCCCGTAGGTATCAATGTACGTTCACCAGGAGCCAAAACGACATCGTCCGTGACGGCTGCCAGAAGGTCCACAGCGGCGCTTTGCGCCGTCGCATAATCTGGTAATAGTAAATCGGCAGCATGCGGTAATTGAATGACATCGACCGTCACTCGACTCATTCAGCACCTCCAATATGAGCAGCTATTCTGGACGCAAGACGATCGGCAACTTCCTGCTTTGAGAGCAGGGGCCAATCTTCCACCCCTTTATCATTAACAAAATGTATGGTGTTCATATCACCGCCAAGGGTACCTGTCTCAGGCGACACATCATTTGCCAGAATCCAATCGCAACCTTTACGAATTCGTTTGGCAACAGCATTTTGAATGACGTTTTCCGTTTCCGCGGCAAAGCCAACGACTAGGCCCGGTCGACAGTTTTCAGCCATTGACAAGTTTTGCAAAATATCTGGATTTTCAGTCAACACAAGTGGTGGTGAGCTAATGCTATCTTTTTTCAATTTCTCCGACGCAACATCGGCAACGCGCCAATCAGAAACGGCGGCCGCGCAGACGGCGATGTCAGCCGGCAAAACGGATTGACAGGCTGAGAGCATCTCGGTGGCCGATTCGACATGGAGCACACTCACGCCGACAGGATCCGGAAGCGCCACTGGACCTGTAATCAAGGATGTTTCCGCCCCCAAGACCGCTAGTGCCGACGCGATGGCATGGCCTTGTTTTCCCGAAGAGTGGTTTGATAGATAGCGAACCGGATCGATAGCTTCGCGTGTCGGGCCACTGGTCACCAGGGCGCGCTGTCCAGCCAGCGGACGGTCGGTCATACCGAAGAAACCTTCAATAGCGTTCACGATCTCGAAAGGCTCCGACATCCGGCCCAAACCGTATTCGCCACACGCCATATTACCGGAAGCCGGCCCGATGCGTAATAATCCGTGCGACTCAAGTGTCTGAATGTTTGCCTGCGTTGCCGGATGTTCCCACATTCGAACATTCATAGCCGGAACAAACATCGCCGGCTTGTCCGTTGCCAGGAGCACGGTTGTCGCCAAATCATTAGCGAGACCACTAGCCATTCGACCTATAATATCCGCGCTTGCCGGGGCGACGAGGAGGAGGTCTGCATCACGAGACAATTGAATGTGTCCCATGTCAGCTTCATCCGTTAGAGAGAAGGTTTCCGTATACACCTTATCCTCACTCAAGGCCGAAAGGGATAGCGGCGTAACGAACTCCGCACCCCCAGCCGTCAGAACACATCGTACGTTTGCACCACGTTCTCTGAGACGGCGGATAAGCTCCAAGCACTTGTATGCCGCGATTCCCCCCGAGACGATCAGGAGTATCCGCTTTCCTGCAATCATGGCCCGCTTCCCTTCCGGGAGAATGGCAGTTTTACAATAAATTCTGTATTTAGCTCTCCACTTGCCCCCGTACAAGCGATATAGAGCTTTTGGCTAAAATCAAAACTTAGCTAGAAAAGATGCTATCAGCAAAATTACCACGAATATTGCTCCGTAACGCCAGTAGCGATAGGCCGCTTTCTTTTGACGAAAAGCGTTGATCGTATCCGGATGCAGTCGGAGACCATCCACCGTGATGATATCCGTCATTTGATCAACCGCCACTAAAAGATTTGGTAACCGCTCCGCGCGCGAAGCAAGCTCGTTGGCCAATGTTCGCATCCGTCCTTCCGGCCCGCGATGTTCTAAGACCCAGTCTTCAATCAATGGCTCTGCTAGAGTCCATATATTCGTTTCTGGATCAAGCTTTCGACCGACTCCTTCGGCAATAAGCATTGTTTTTTGTAAAAGAAGCAATTGGGGCTGAGTTTCCATCTCGAAGGTCCGCGTCACCTGGAAGAGCTGTCCCAACAGTTTCGCAACAGAGATTTCATTTTGCGGCTTCCCGAGAATCGGCTCCGCAATAGCTCGGCAAGCTTGGCTAAAAGCACCTGAAGATTTTCTGGCCGGCACATAACCGGCGGCAAAGTGAATATCAGCTACTCGCTGGTAGTCGCGGTTTAAAAACGCAATAAGCATATCTGCCAGGAAATTCTGCGTCTTTTTATCGAGGCGGCCCATAATGCCAAAGTCGACGGGACTTAGAACGCCGTCTGCACCGACGAACATATTACCTGGATGCATATCAGCGTGAAAAAAACCGTCGCGGAAAACTTGATTGAAAAAGGCATGGGCGGAACTGGCCAAAACCTTCCTTGGATCGATGCCCGCTTGTCGTAGCCGCCCGGTTTCATCGATAGGAATGCCATCAATGCGTTCAAGCGTAAGAACCCTTTGCCCAGTTCGATTCCAGTCAACGGCGGGAACACGAAAGCCGGGATCATTTGAGAAGTTTTCAGCGAGCTCCGACGCAGCAGCAGCTTCTAACCGCAGATTCATCTCCAGTGCCACTGTTTCTTCAAAAGTCTCTACGATCCGGAGTAGTTTTAAGCGTATGAGACCTGGAAATAACCGTTCCAAGTGTCGAGCCAGCCAATAAAAAAACTCGATGTCTCGCCTAAAATCATCCTCGATACCAGGCCTTAAAACTTTCACCGCAACTTTATCGCCTTCCGTCGTCACTGCAAAATGTACTTGAGCGATAGAAGCGGCGGCAATCGGCGTTTCATCGAATGAACTGAAAACAGTTTCGACCTCAAAACCAAGTTCTCGGGCAATCGTCGACTTCGCTTCTAATACAGAGAATGCCGGCAACGCGTCTTGCAGTGCCGAGAGTTCATCAGCAATTTCATCTCCAATAAGGTCACCTCGAACTGCGAGTGACTGCCCCAGTTTAATGAAGGTGGGGCCAAGGGATTGAAGCGCATCTGCCAAACGCTTGCCGGGCGATACACCCTCTTTCTTGGTTTCAATCAATCGCAAAAACCAAATAACCCATTCAGGAGCGTTGAAGGCGTGGAGAGCAAACAGACCACCATGGCGCGACAGAATCCATAGAACTCGAATCAATCGAAAGGGGTTAGTGAGGCCACGGGTCATTGCTTAATCTTAGCTTAGCCGACGGATCGCACCGTCAGATCCGCCAGCCCTCATGGATTGCCGCGACGCCGCGGGTCATATTGCGATAAGAGACGCGTTCGAAACCGGCTGCTTGAATGGCTCTAACCAGTTCTTCTTGCGACAGAAATTGTTTAATACTTTCTGCTAGATAGCGATAGGCACCTGCATCAGCTGCAATGGCCCGCCCCAACGCAGGCAGGACACTAAACGAAAACCGATCGTAAAAACTTGCGAGCACTTGGTCTACAACCTGGCTGAACTCAAGACAAAGAAACCGGCCACCTGGACGAAGAACGCGGTGAGCTTCAGTAAGTGCTTCGTCTATCCGACTCACATTCCGCAGCCCGAAAGCAATCGTATATGCATCAACCGAACAATTAGGGACCGGCAGCGCTTCAGCATCGCCCAACAGCCAGGCAACATCCGCAAGCCGGTTTTGATCTATCGCGCGGTCACGCCCAACTTCGATCATACTCCAGTTGATATCACAAACGGTGACCTTGCCCCCACCCGCATCACGATAGCGAAACGCTATATCACCCGTGCCCCCAGCAACATCCAACAAATGCATGTCGGAGTGCGGTCGCAACTGGTCGATCAGGCTAGCCTTCCACAAACGGTGGATACCGCACGACATCAAATCGTTCATCAAATCATATCGATCTGCGACACTTTCAAAAACGCCGTGTACCAGGCCGGACTTTTCCTCAATTCCCACTTCGCGGAAGCCGAAATGGGCCATCCGGTCGGCGGCATCATCTAAAAATTTTTCTTTGCGCTTCATGACTACGACGATAGCCTAGAGATACCTGCTTTGCTAGAACAGCGGAATATGCCTGAATTACCCGAAGTCGAAATCGTTTGCCGCGGCCTGCGCCCCAAGCTTGAGGGTTATAAGCTCATAGACGTAGTGCAACGGCGCCCCAATCTCCGTTTCCCATTGCCAGAGCACTTTGCGGAGAGATTACGAGGCCGCACTATCAAACGCATAGACAGGCGAGCTAAGTACATTTTAGCTCACCTCGATGACGGCTGGACCTTGATGACACACCTTGGCATGTCGGGACGGATGACATTTACAGGCGAAACACCGGTGGCTGCCGACAAACACGATCATATTGAATTTCAAACGGATGATGGGGCAATCGTACGTTTCAATGATCCGCGTCGCTTTGGCTTTATGGATTTGATCCCCACGGAGGAGTTAAAGACCCACCCGATGCTGGCATCTCTTGGCCCAGAACCACTTTCCAATAGCTTTAATGCAATCTCGTTAAGTGAGGCTTTGCGCGGCCGCAAAACGCCAATTAAAACGGCACTTCTCAACCAAAAAATAGTCGCTGGTCTTGGAAATATTTATGCCTGCGAATCACTGTTCCGGGCCTCCATCTCCCCGAAACGCTTCGCCTACACTATTCCCGGGAAACGGGCCACTAGGCTCGTCACAGTAATACGCGACGTATTAAAGGCGGCGATCGACGATGGAGGCTCGTCGCTTCGGGACTATGTCCAAACAGACGGGACACTAGGGTACTTTCAAGCTAAGTGGCGTGTCTATAATCGCGAGGGCGAAACATGTGCACACGAGGATTGCGGAGGAACTATAAGGCGCATTGTTCAATCGGGCCGGTCGACTTTTTATTGCGGAAAACATCAGAGATGATCAAAGTTCCGACTGATCTGCTGTTCTCTATTATTGCATTCACCGTCGCTGCCACCCTGTCCGTCCCTGCATTTGCACAATCATTCGTTCCAGGCTTTGAGGACGTGCCGCTAATGCCCGGTTTAAGGATTGTTTCCGACTCCGGCCACTTCTTCGAATCACCAGCCGGACGGCTGATCGAAATCCGTGCTTTAGGCGCAGTTGCGAAGCCCGCGGTCAACAGGTTTTATCAAGAAACCATGCCGGCACTCGGATGGCAGCACAGCGAAGACGGATCCTTTGAGCGAACAAATGAAGTCCTGCTCATTGAAAGCCGCGGGGACAGTGGCAATGTCACAGTCATATTTCGATTGTTCCCGCGATCCAAATAGAAAATACAGCATGCTGAATAGGAGCCGCCCCAATGGCCTACGAACATATACTTACCGAAATCCGCGGGCCTGTTGGTCTCATTACTCTCAACAGGCCAAAGGCTATGAATGCCCTATGTGCCGACCTCGCTCATGAAATCGCCGACGCAGTTAATACTTATGAAAAAAACGATGCGATTGGCGCATTGGTCGTAACAGGGTCAGAAAAAGCCTTCTGCGCCGGTGCGGATATTAAAGAGATGCAGTCCCGAACTTATATGGATGTCTACAAAGAAGACTTCATCACGGTTAATTGGGAACGTCTTTCCCAATGCCGAAAACCCGTCATTGCAGCCGTGGCGGGCTATGCCCTCGGCGGCGGTTGCGAGTTCGCAATGATGTGCGATTTTATATTAGCTGCTGATAACGCTAAATTTGGCCAGCCGGAAATACTTATTGGAACTATACCCGGAGCCGGCGGCACGCAGCGGCTACCTCGATTTATTGGAAAGTCCAAAGCAATGGATATGGTGCTGACGGGCCGGATGATGGACGCGGAGGAGGCCGAAAGATCTGGGTTAGTTAGCCGGATCGTGCCCGTCTCCGAACTCATTGACGAGGCCGTTGCGACAGCCACGAAGATTGCTAACCTTTCACAGCCAATTGTTATGTTGGCAAAAGAATCGGTAAATCGAGCCTACGAGACAACCTTGGCAGAAGGCATCAATTTTGAACGACGCGTCTTTCATTCAACATTTTCAACAGAAGATCAGAAAGAAGGCATGTCGGCGTTCGCCGAAAAACGCCCCGCCAAATTCAAACAACGTTGATTTTAAGCAATAACCTGAACTTTGACAGCGCACGGAGCGGTCCCAACGGGACCAGAGAACCTTTGATTTCTGCGGCTTTAGACTTGACGCATCTGTTGCGCAGCTTTATAAAACCGCGCCGCTTCTTAGTTATGAATAATGGAATTTAAAATGGCCAATAGCCGAGCTGCTAAAAAACGCGTCCGTCAAAATGAACGCCGTAGCATTCGAAATCGTGCACGCCGCAGCCGGGTGCGGAGCTATCTCCGAAAGGTGGAAGAAGCCATCGCGAGCGGTAATAAAGAGGTGGCCGAAGGGGCCTTTCAGGAAGCGGTGCCAGAATTGCATCGCGGTGCGCAAAAAGGGGCGTTTCATCGCAACGCTATTGGGCGCAAACTTTCAGGTCTCTCTCGGCGAATTAATGCCATGTAGTTAGATTAACACACCGTTGAATCGCAACTGCCGCCGGCGCACGCCGAGCGGCTTTTTTTAACTCACGTCGAACTGCTACCGATTCGCGATGAGTCAATGATTTTATTTTATTTTAATTCGCTTGTTCTCCTTTCAGTCCCGTTGCGAGAGTGATCAACCCTGAGTACAGTTCTAAATTAATTCGCCGTCTAGGGAGATACAAAAAAAATTCCTTTATGGGTTTTGGCCAAATAAACTGCAATGCTACATTTACGGAGAAATAGCAAAATTTAATACTGACAGTATAAAAAATATTTGCTGGTTATTCGCTCTAGTATTGAAAGTTATATAGAGGCTTGATTGGGTGCAGGATCCTTGTGTCGGCACATCGGTCAATGGTTGCGACCCTGCCTTCTACGCGTTGTGGTCTTTTCAGCCACATGAAGATTGTAAAGACGGTTTGAAGTTAGGGCCGCTGAGTTGGCCGCAATCGATAGGGATGCCTGGTGCTTATTTAGGCGGTGGGCTTGGAGATCGGGGTAACGATCCGGATGACAGACAAATTATCAGCGCAGTGGGCAAGAATTAGGGGACGGTTACGAGCCGAATACGGCGAAGCGGCATATAGGAGTTGGCTGAAACCGATGACTTTTGTTGGCGTGGAGGGACGCCGGGTTCGTATCACCGTCCCTACGCGCTTTATGCGAGATTGGATAGAATCGCAATATAGCGAACGCCTGGTCAGTTTATGGACTTTGGAAGCCAGTTCTGTTGAGGGCGTCGATATATTCATTACAGGAGATAAAGATCAAGATAACGACCCTCTCCCCGCAGCGAGCCCAGCCGCCATACGAGAAACAGAAGCGCAAAATAATATCAGTGCGCCCCTTGACCCACGTTTCAAATTTGAAAATTTCATCGTTGGCAAACCAAATGAACTGGCATTTGCTGCAGCTCGTCGGGTGGCAGAGGCAGAGGTAGCGCCCTACAACCCACTTTTTCTGTACGGCGGCGTCGGGCTAGGCAAAACCCATCTCATGCATGCTATCGCATGGCATATCCGTCAAACGCGGCCAGAGAAAAGAGTGGTTTATCTATCTGCCGAAAAATTCATGTACCAGTTCATCCGCGCCCTCCGGTTTCGCGATACCGTCGCGTTCAAGGATCAGTTCCGTTCGGTCGATGTCTTGATGATTGATGACGTGCAATTTATTGCGGGTAAGGACAGCACACAAGAAGAGTTTTTCCACACATTTAATGCATTAGTGGACCAAAACCGACAGATTATTATTTCCGCCGATAAATCGCCAAACGATCTAGAAGGCATGGAAGACCGGATGAAATCAAGGCTTGGTTGGGGTCTTGTGGCAGATATCCACCCCACCAACTATGAGCTTCGTCATGGAATTCTGCAAGCCAAGGCGGACGAATTGAAAATTGGTATACCTCCAAAAATTTTGGAATTCCTCGCCCATAAAATTACGTCGAACGTGCGTGAACTAGAGGGGGCGCTAAACCGCATTGTCGCCTATGCCAACCTCATTGGTCGACCAATTACACTAGAGACCACGCAAGACGTACTCCACGATATACTCCGCGCAAATGATCGCAAAGTCACAATTGAAGAGATTCAGAAGCGAGTCGCGGAGCATTTCAATATCCGGTTGTCTGAAATGTACTCTTCGCGTCGCGCGCGGGCCGTCGCAAGACCGCGTCAGATTGCCATGTACCTCGCCAAGCAATTAACGGCCCGGTCACTGCCAGAAATTGGGCGCAAATTCGGTGGCCGCGATCATACAACGGTGATGCATGCTGTTCGAAAAGTAGAAGAGCTTAAAGCCACAGACAATGGTTTCGGCGAGGATGTCGAGCTACTGCGTCGAATGCTTGAAGTTTAAATCCTGATTTGGGTGATTTTTGCCCGAGATCAAAAATTTAGCTGTTTCACCCCCTAAATGTGTCGCAGATTCTGCCTATTCATGCTATAAGTTGTGCCTTATTTAGCGTAATGACGTTTGGGTGCTCCTTGGTTTTGTGCATCCTGAACTGAATATACTTGTTAACTCTTCGAATTGCATAAAAAGACAACCATGAAACTCACCATCGAACGCGCCGCTCTATTCCGTTCTCTCGGTCACGTCCAAAGCATTGTCGAACGCCGCAACACAATTCCCATTTTGTCAAACGTGCTCCTGACATCAGCTTCAGGTCAGCTAGGGCTAACCGCCACAGATATGGATATTGCAATTGTCGAGGGCGTGGATGCCACCATTGAAACACCGGGGTCGGCCACAGCGCCCGCCCATACATTATACGATATTGTCCGGAAACTTCCGGATGGAGCGCAGATTGAGCTCGATACAGGGAGTGCCGGCGATCAAATGACGCTGCGGGCTGGGCGCTCGGAATTCACCTTGCAAACTTTGCCAACCGAAGATTTTCCGCAAACGGATGGCGGCGAACTACCGCACAAGTTTGTTTTATCGGCAGCAGAATTTCGCGGGCTGATTGATCGCACCCGCTTCGCAATCTCGACGGAAGAGACCCGTTATTATCTCAATGGTATCTTCATGCACACAACGACTGGCGATGACGGCGAAGTCATGCGTACTGTTGCAACAGACGGACATCGCTTAGCCCGTGTTGAAATGCAGGTGCCGGACGGAGCGGTGGGTATGCCGGGCATCATCGTGCCACGGAAGACCGTTAATGAACTGCGCAAGCTCATCGATGAAATATCAGGCGATATAAGCATTGCTTTGTCGGACACAAGTGTCCGTTTTGCTTTTGGTAACGCAGTGCTGACGTCTAAATTGATTGACGGAACTTTCCCGGATTATGAACGCGTTATCCCAACAGGGAACGACAAGTCGCTTAACGTGGACTGCCGAAATTTTGCAGATGCCGTCGACCGGGTAGCAACGATTTCAACTGAAAAGTCGCGTGCCGTAAAATTGGCCGCGGCAAACAACAACTTGATTCTGACGGCGTCCAGCCCAGACAGTGGCACGGCGCGTGAAGAAATTGAAGTCGATTACAGTGGTGCTGAAATTGAAATTGGTTTCAATGCGCGCTATTTGCTCGATATCGCGCAACAAATCGAAGGTGGCGAAGCTGAGTTTGTCGTCGCCGACGCAGCCTCACCGACCATTGTCCGCGACGCAAGCGATGCGAGTGCGCTTTACGTCTTAATGCCCATGCGGGTATAGGAGGCAACATTCTAGCCAAAGCGACATTTCCGACAACATCGTCGGCGGCATTTCTTGCAGTTACACGGTTGCGTCTGACTGGGTTTCGTAATTATGGTGCATTATCGCTTGACTTGGCTCCTGAGCCTGTTGTCGCTACCGGCCCGAATGGCGCTGGCAAGACAAATCTTTTAGAAGCCATTTCCTTGCTAGCTCCTGGCCGCGGCCTGCGCCAGGCACGCCTCTCCGAGATTAAACTCAGACAGCCTGATAACCAAGAAAAGCCGCGGGGCACCGCTGGCTGGGCCGTCGCTGCTACCATTGAGACCATGCAAGGTCCGGTTGATATCAGCACTGGATGTTTTCCGCCGGACGAAAAAAGAATTGTGCAAATTTCTGGCGCTCGAGCAAAAAGCCAATCAGCTTTAGCAGATTTTGTTAGCGCGGTTTGGTTAACCCCGCAAATGGATCGGTTTTTTACTGACGGACCATCTGTCCGTCGCCGGTTTCTCGACCGTCTCGTGTTCGGGTTTGATACCGCCCACGCGGGTCGCGTAAGCGCTTTTGAAAGTGCTATGCGTCAAAGGGGAAAGCTTTTACGAGACGGGTTTGTTGACGACATTTGGTTAGGTGTATTGGAAAGTACTATTGCGGAGCGAGGTGTCGCAATAGCCGCGGCCCGGCGGGAGATGGCGGACCGTTTGAATCGCGCATGTGCCGTGAGCAGAGGACTTTTCCCACATGCAACTCTCACGATCCAAGGCACCCTTGAAACATGGTTTGATACGTATCCTGCGTTGGAAGTGGAAGATAGACTGCGTAGATCATTAGCTGAAAATCGGAACGCCAACTCGGATAGTAACAAGTCACCAATCGGTCCTCATCGATCAGAATTACAGGTGCTACATGTCGAAAAAGGACAGCCGGCCAATCTCTGTTCAACTGGTGAGCAAAAAGCCTTATTAATCGCAATCGTTTTAGCTGATACGCGAATCCGTGCGGCACAACGCGATGCGGCGCCCCTCCTACTCTTGGATGAAGTAGCGGCACATTTGGATGAGGATCGTCGCGAGTCGCTATTCGAAGAAATATTCAAGCTCGGGGCGCAAGTTTGGCTAACCGGAACGGATCATTCAGTATTCAGCGCCATGCAGAACAGGGCACAATTTTTGGATGTTCGTGACGGCCAAGTAAAACTGCAATAAAGAAAGTGCACGAGGATCGCAAATGAGCGAACAAGTAGTCGAAACAGGTGCCGGAGAAAACTATGGCGCAGACGCTATAAAAGTTTTGCGCGGATTGGATGCCGTTCGCAAACGGCCGGGCATGTATATAGGCGACACCGATGACGGCACCGGTTTGCATCACATGGTTTTCGAAGTTGTGGACAATGCAATCGATGAGGCTATGGGTGGCCATTGCGATTGCATAAACGTCACATTGAACGGTGATGGATCCGTAACAGTCCAGGACAACGGACGAGGTATTCCCGTCGATATACACGCGGAAGAGGGTGTCTCAGCTGCCGAAGTGATTATGACACAATTGCATGCCGGCGGTAAGTTCGATCAGAATACTTATAAAGTTTCGGGCGGACTGCACGGAGTTGGCGTCTCTGTGGTCAACGCACTTTCTTCCGAATTAAATTTGACCATCAAAAGGGATGGTCGCATTCATTTCATGAGGTTCCATGACGGTAATGCAGAAAATCCACTAGCTGTAGTGGGCAATAGTAGCGGTGAATCCGGAACAGAAGTGAATTTTACGCCTTCGGTTGCAACTTTCACGCAGACGGAGTTTAAATATTCAACATTAGAACATCGGCTTCGAGAACTGGCCTTCCTAAATCCTGGTATTCAGATCGTTCTCAGAGACGCGAGAAAGGCCGATGCTCCGACTGAAACGTTCCACTATGCCGGCGGTTTAAAAGAGTTTGCGCGATATTTAGACCGTTCCAAAACACCGGTTTTTGAACCACCTATTATTATTAGCGGCACCAAAGACGATATCATCGTAGAGATTGCGATGCAGTGGAACGATAGTTTCCACGAAACCATGCTTTGTTTCACAAATAATATTCCGCAACGAGATGGAGGAGCACATTTGGCCGGCTTCCGAGCGGCGTTGACACGGCAAATCAACAGTTACGCAGCAGAAAGCGGTATTGCGAAGCGGGAAAAAATTGGCATCACAGGGGATGACGCACGCGAAGGTTTGACCTGCATCCTTTCTATTAAAGTCCCAGATCCAAAATTCTCGAGTCAAACGAAAGAGAAACTTGTGTCCTCGGAAGTGCGGCCTGTTGTAGAATCAATTACCAATGAAAGACTTGGGCAGTGGTTCGAAGAGCATCCGACCGAAGCCAAAGGCATCGTCCAAAAGGTCGTTGAAGCGGCAACCGCGCGTGAGGCGGCCCGAAAAGCCCGTGAACTAACACGGCGCAAAGGCGCCTTGGATATAGCAAACTTGCCCGGTAAATTGGCAGATTGCCAAGAACGGAACCCTGACAACTGCGAGATCTTTATCGTCGAGGGTGATTCAGCCGGCGGTTCTGCGAAGCAAGCGCGCGACCGGCGACATCAAGCAATTTTACCGCTACGCGGAAAAATTTTGAACGTGGAGCGCGCTCGATTCGATAAGATGATTGGTTCAGCTGAAATTGGTACGTTGATCGCCGCCCTCGGCACTGGCGTCGGACGAGAAGACTTTGATCCTGACAAGGTCAGATATCATAAGATAATCATTATGACCGACGCTGACGTTGACGGAAGCCACATCCGTACATTGCTGCTTACGTTTTTTTACCGTCAGATGATTGAACTGATTGAACGCGGCTTTCTCTATATTGCTCAGCCTCCGCTCTACCGAATTCAGAAAGGAAAATCGGAAGTTTATTTGAAGGATGATGCTGCTATGGAAGAGTTTTTGATGAGGGAAGCCATCGGTAATTGCACTTTGACCATAGGCAGCGGTGAAGAAGTCGGGCGCGATGAACTGCAGGAAATTTTATCAGAGGCAAGTAAAGCAAAACATATGCTTGAGCCGCTTGCCCGAAAAGTTGGCGATATAGATGTCGTAGAGCAAACTGCAATTGCTGGCGCATTGAATGCCGATGTGCTGAGCAACCCTGAGCAAGCGCAACAAGCCGCTGATTATGTCGCGAAACGACTTGATTCACTCGCAGACCCACTAGAACGGGGTTGGGCTGGTGAACCAAAAAATAATGGCGGGGTAACCTTTAGACGAACACTTCGCGGTGTCACACAAATACGAGAGATTGACGGCGACTTAGTCAAGAGCGTGGAAGGGCGACGCCTTGATGAAATGGCGCCGAAGTTACAGCAGTTCTATGGTCGATACCCAACCCTCCACGCAAAAGAGGAAGAAATCCGCATCTCTGGTCCCGTCGAACTCATCGACAGGGTTATGGACCTTGGGAAAAAAGGAATTGGGGTACAACGTTATAAAGGCCTTGGCGAGATGAACCCGGAACAACTCTGGGAAACCACGATGGACGAGAACGCCCGGACGCTTCATCAGGTAAAAATTAACCATGCGGACGAGGCGGGCGAACTTTTCTCGACTCTAATGGGCGACCTTGTAGAACCACGCCGCGACTTTATCCAGGCAAACGCCCTGAAAGTTGCTAATTTGGACGTCTAATGCGAGACGATCCGTGGCATTGTCATCATCGTTGACCTAGGCTAAAGGTAGCATTAGCAAAAAATAAGATGCGGTGGCGAAAAGGAACCGAGCGTGACATTTGAACAAAAAGACAATTACTCATTTGAGGAACTCCTCGAATGTGGTCACGGTCGCCTCTTTGGCGCGGGCAATGCTCAACTCCCTCTACCGCCCTTTCTCATGTTGGACCGCATCACCCAAATCTCGTCTGAAGGCGGACTTTATGGAAAAGGCCAAATCACAGCCGAAATGGATATCAAACCGGACCTGTGGTTCTTCAAATGCCATTTTGAGAACGATCCTGTAATGCCGGGTTGTCTTGGGTTAGACGCCATGTGGCAACTTGTTGGCTTTTTCCTAGGCTGGCTTGGCGGACTTGGCCGAGGACGGGCCATTAGTGTTGGCGACGTGAAATTTTCTGGCCAAGTCCTCGACACAGCTAAAAAACTGACATACCAAATAAATATAAAGCGTGTGATCATGCGTAAGCTGGTCATGGGCATCGCCGACGGCGTTTTAAATGTCGACGGCCAGCCAATTTACGAAGCGAAAAACATTCGCGTCGGCCTATTCACTCCAAGCAAACAATCCTGACGGGGGCATCATGCGACGAGTAGTCGTCACCGGACTCGGCATCGTATCCTGCATTGGAAACAATAAAACCGAAGTCCTCGACTCCCTAAAATCCGGCAAGTCCGGCATTGAGTTTTGTGAAAAGTATGCCGAACTTGGCTTCCGTAGTCATGTACACGGCTCAATAAAACTCGATATCGAAGAGGTTCTTGATCGAAAAATTCGGCGCTTCTTAGGCGACGGTGCTGCGTACAACTATATAGCAATGCAAGAAGCAATCAAAGATTCGAGGCTTCGCCCAGTTGATGTCTCGAATGAACGCACCGGGCTAATTATGGGCTCTGGAGGGCCCTCAACGAAAAATTTGCTTTGGTCTTGGGACACGTTACGGGAAAAATCAGCAAAGCGTGTCGGTCCGTATATGGTGCCGCGCACAATGTCGAGTACCAACTCAGCAACACTTGCCACACCTTTTCAAATTAAGGGTGTCAATTATTCAATTACGTCTGCCTGCGCAACGAGCACGCATTGTATAGGTAATGCGGCGGAGCTGATCCAATTCGGCAAACAGGATATTATGTTTGCGGGCGGCGGCGAAGAGTTGGACTGGACAATGACACTTTTGTTTGACGCGATGCCGGCCTTGTCATCGAAGTATAATGATACGCCTAAAATGGCGAGCCGGCCCTACGATCAAAACCGAGACGGGTTTGTTATTGCCGGAGGCGGCGGTGTCGTCGTTCTCGAAGAATTAGAGCATGCAAAAGCACGGAATGCGAAGATTTATGCAGAGCTCGTCGGTTATGCTGCAACATCGGATGGACACGACATGGTGCAACCGTCCTCTGAAGGAGCCGTGCGATGTATGAAACTAGCGCTGGCCGGTTTAAATGATCCGGTATCATACATTAATACGCATGGTACCAGCACACCGGTCGGTGACATCAGCGAACTTAAAGCAATACGGGCGGTATTTAGCGACACACTCCCCAAGATCAGTTCTACAAAATCGCTAACAGGGCATTCCCTGGGCGCGACCGGTGTTCACGAGGCTGTCTATTCTCTTTTAATGATGGACAATCGATTTATTGCCGCTTCAGCAAACATAGAAGACCTGGATCAGGAGGCCAAAGGATTTCCAATTGTCCGCGAGCGCGAAGACAATGTGGACCTTGACGTTGTGCTCTCCAATAGTTTCGGATTTGGCGGGACGAACGGATCTCTTGTCTTCCGCCGTTATCAATCATAGTCGTACTGCTGCGACGGCTTTTATATTGTGTCAGACATCCCCGAAACAAAACTCGGCTCTTCCTCCAATCTGCCTTTAATGGCAGGTAAGCGCGGCCTTATCATGGGTGTTGCGAACGATCATTCAATCGCGTGGGGCATCGCAAATCATTTGCACCAGCAGGGTGCCGAACTCGCTTTCACCTATCAAAGCAAAGCGCTTGGTCGACGTGTAAAGCCTCTCGCCGAATCTGTTAGTTCTTCAATTGTCGTACCCTGCGACGTTTCTGAGCAAAACAGCATTGATGAAGCTTTTGACCGTATCGCCGAAATATGGCCAAAGTTGGATTTCGTCGTACACGCCATTGCCTATTCAGACAAGGAAGAGTTGAAAGGACAATATATCGACACCTCTAGGGACAACTTTCTAAATACACTTGATATTTCATGTTATTCGTTCACCGCCGTCGCGCGGCGCGCTGCCCGCTCGATGAGTGGGGGTGGTAGCTTGTTGACATTGACGTATGACGGGTCTCAACGCGTAATGCCTAACTACAACGTCATGGGCGTCGCAAAAGCCGCCCTGGAGGCAAGTGTCCAGTATCTCGCCGCTGATTTAGGAAAGAAAGGCATTCGGGTCAATGCAATTTCCGCTGGCCCAATGCGAACATTGGCAGGTTCCGCGATTGGCAGTGCCCGGTTCGTTTTCAAATGGCAAGGAGAAAACGCGCCACTTCGGCGGAACGTTTCATTGGATGATATTGGTGGCGCAGGCGTCTATATTCTATCCGATCTCTCAAGCGCCGTGACCGGCGAGGTTCTTTATATTGATTGCGGTTACAATGTTGTCGGCATGGCTATGCCCCCAAAATAGCTGACAATAATTAGCTAAAAAAACGCAGTAAAAAGATTCACTGCGTTTTTTGCAAATTTACCACACAGCCTAATCGTCAGCCCTTGCGCGTCCGCGGCGTGGACGGTCGTCACGATTACCTCTATCACCACGCGATGGTCGTGGCTCAATCGGAATCTCTTCGCCAGTCTCCTGATTAACCGCTCGCATTGAAAGTTTCACCTTGCCACGATCAAGGCCGATAACTTTCACCTTTACTGTGTCACCCAACGACACCACATCACCCACTTCGCCAACGCGCTCTTGCGCAAGCTCAGAAATGTGTACAAGGCCGTCCTTACTCCCTAAAAAATTCACGAAGGCGCCAAAATCCATCAGTTTCACTACCTTACCGTCGTAAATCGTGCCGACTTCTGGCTCTGCGACAATACTTGTGATCCAATCTATGGCCTTTTGACCAGCCTCGCCATCTATGGCCGCAACCTTGATTGTACCGTCATCCTCAATATCGACTTTTGCGCCAGTCACTTCGCAAATTTCACGAATGACCTTCCCACCAGTACCAATAACTTCACGAATCTTATCTCGCGGTACCGTCATCGTCGTGATACGCGGTGCATTGTCAGACACACTCTCTCGAGCCGCGTTGATAGCTGCCTCCATTTCGCTAAGGATATGCATACGTCCGTCTTTTGCTTGGCCCAATGCAATACGCATGATTTCTTCAGTGATCGAAGTGATCTTAATGTCCATCTGAAGCGAAGTGACGCCCTTTGATGTACCAGCCACTTTAAAATCCATGTCCCCAAGATGATCCTCGTCACCCAGGATATCAGAGAGCACGGCAAATTCATCCTCTTCCTTGATGAGACCCATTGCAATACCCGCTACCGGATTACCAAGCGGAACACCCGCATCCATCATTGACATGGAAGAACCGCAGACGGTTGCCATCGAAGACGAACCGTTAGATTCGGTAACTTCCGAAACCACTCTCATGGTATACGGAAAATCCTCCTTACTCGGCAACAAAGGTCGAATGGCCCGCCAAGCGAGCTTCCCATGACCAATTTCTCGGCGGCCCGGAGACCGTAAGAATGATGCTTCTCCAACCGAATAGGGCGGGAAGTTATAGTGCAATAGGAAGCTTTCTCGATATTCGCCTTCAAGCGCATCAATGATTTGTTCATCTTGACCTGTACCAAGAGTGGTTACCACGAGCGCTTGCGTCTCGCCGCGCGTAAACAACGCAGAACCGTGTGCCCGCGGCAAAATACCCACTTCGCAGGATATATCGCGAACAGTCTTCGTATCGCGGCCGTCAATTCTTTGACCTGTCTTAATAATACTGCCTCGGACGATATCCTTCTCAACTTTTTTAAAGACAGCCGCACCAATTTCGGAATCAAGTTCTTCCTCTTCAAGAGTTTGCATTACAGCATCACGCGCGGCACTAAGTGCCTCTACACGCTCCTGCTTGACGGTGATTTGATAAGCTGCACTCACCGGTTTTGTTGCAAGCTCTTTGACCCGTGCAGCAACAGCATCGAATTGCTCTGGTGCTTCTGGAAGGTCCCAAGGCTCTTTCGCACACGCCTCGGCCAGCTCAATGATCGCATTTATAATAGCCTGTGACTGTTGATGGCCGAAAGTGACGGCCTTTAGCATGGTGTCTTCGTCCAATTCATCGGCCTCCGACTCGACCATTAAGACCCCTTCACGCGTTCCAGCGACAATGAGGTCCAAGCTAGAGATCTCGAGTTCACCCTGTTTCGGATTTAGAACGAATTCTCCGTCAATTAATCCTACACGGCAGCCGCCAATCGGTCCCATGAATGGCACACCGGAAATTGTGAGGGCGGCCGATGCACCAACGAGTGAAACAATATCTGGGTCATTTTCTAAGTCATGAGCAACAACTGTGCAGATAACTTGCGTTTCATTCCGGAACCCGTCCGGAAACAGCGGCCGGATTGGCCGATCGATCAATCGCGAGGTCAAGGTTTCCTTCTCTGACGGCCTGCCTTCGCGTTTGAAGAAGCCGCCTGGAATTTTACCCGCAGCAAATGTTTTTTCCTGATAATTGACCGTCAGAGGAAAAAAATCCTGACCTGGCCTTACGGACTTATTCGCAACGGCCGTACACAATACCTGTGTACCGCCATAGGTCACCAAGACGGCGCCGTCCGCTTGTCGGGCAATTTTCCCTGTTTCCAAAACAAGCGGCCTACCACCCCATTCAATTTCCTTACGTGTGATATCAAACATCCATCATTCCTTCAGATCTCCGTTGTGTTTTTGCCTATACATCAACGGCTGTTTACGCCCAGGCCATCCCGGACGTGCTTCGTTCATTCGTGTCTCGGTCTTTCATTGATCGCTTTCCAAACGATATTTGCCCGGCAGGTCGGGCCTGTCGCGCGCTTGCACAACCTTTCCAGCACCGTAAAACGACGCCAGTCTGCAACACGGTTCAGTTTTAGCGGCGCAGTCCGAGCCGCTTGATCAAAGCCGCGTATCTTGGGATTTCCCTACGCTTCAGGTAATCAAGCAACCGGCGTCGCTGGCCAACCATTATCAACAAACCCCGCCGCGAATGGAAATCCTTCTTATGAATTTTCATGTGTTCTGTGAGATTATTAATACGTTCTGTGAGGATCGCAACCTGCACATCCACGGAGCCGGTATCACCGGCGGCCTGGGCATACTCCTTGATGAGTTCCTCTTTACGTTCAGCCGTAATCGACATCGTATCCTCCATTAGGATTATATGTGTAGTACCCGAACTGGCCGAACTTCACCGGCGCTGTATCGCGTTAGCGCAACCGGTTTGCCCGTTGCCGTTGCGAGTACCGTTTCACCGTCTTTAAACGCAGAAATGCGTTCTAAATCGGTCTTCCGTATAAGGGGTACCACTTGTCCATTTCTCAAGCGGGCTGCCTCTTGCTCAGTCAATGCCAATGCCGGGATGTCGTCCAGCGGGGTCTCAACAGGGCGTAAACCTCCGGAAGCGGCCGGACTTTGCCCAAACGATTCAAGTTCGTCCAGTGAAATCGTATCAATCTCGTGAAATGGTCCGACCGCCGTTCTGCGCAGCGCCGCGATGTGGCCCACCGTTCCGAGAGCGCGAGCAAGATCACGCGCCAATCCGCGCATGTAGGCGCCTTTACCACTAACGACAGAAAAGATTGCGTGGTCTGCATCTTGAATGGCTATAAGTTCAAGCGCATCGATATAAATCGAACGCGCATCGAGCTCTACATCTTCGCCATTACGCGCTAAGTCGTACGCCCTTTGTCCTCCAATTTTTATTGCGGAGTAAACTGGCGGCACTTGCATAACATCACCAATAAATTGAGAAAGCACATTTCGAATATCAGTTTCGCCTGGCCGAACTTCGCTTTCTTTAATCGGGTTACCTTCCCGGTCGTCAGTATTAGTAGCAATTCCCCATCTCAACGTGAACTGGTAATGCTTCTGCGTATCAACGACAAAGGGAAGCGTCTTGGTTGCCTCACCAAGTGCGATAGGCAGCACACCTGTTGCAAGCGGATCAAGGGTCCCCGCATGACCTGCTTTCCGCGCATTAAAAATCCGTCGGACTGTACCGACAGCGGATGTCGACGTCATGTCAGCGGGCTTGTCAAGAATGACCCAACCATTGATCACTTTTCCAGACCGCCTACGACGTCCCATCAATACTTTCCCTATCAGCCAGATCACGCGACACACCCGGCTCCCTTAAAATGTTGTTGATTTTCGACGCTAGGTTGAAGCGGTCGTCGAGCTCAAACGAAAGCCGTGGCGTGAATTTCAATCGAACCCGTCGCCCAATTTCACCCTGAAGATAAGAGGATGCACGCCCCAACGCCGTCAAAATATCAGGGTCCGTGAATTCGTCGCCTAATGGCGTTATAAACGCGGTCGCGCGTTTCAGATCAGGACTAATCCGAACCTCTGTGACGGTAATGGCTCGCCCCCTGAGTTTGGGATCGCGTAGTTCACCACGCGCCAAAACTTCTGCAAGCGCATGACGCAACTCCTCAGCAACGCGCAGCTGACGAAGACTCGGTTTCTTATTTCGTGCCATGTTGTGCTTTGCGCCTTTGCGCTCACCCACTATAGACTTCGAGCGATCTCTTCTGCCTCAAAGCATTCGATGACATCGCCTTGTTTAATGTCATCGTAGTTCTCAAATGCCATACCGCACTCGTAACCTTGCTGGACGTCACGGACATCGTCCTTAAAGCGACGCAGCGATTTCAAGCTGCCTTCGAAAATGACAACATCGTCACGTAGCAATCGTACTTTATTTCCACGCTTGAACAGGCCTTCAGTAATCATACAACCCGCGGCCTTTCCAGACCGCGAGACACTAAACACATCTCGAACTTCGGCATAGCCAATTTGCCGTTCACGGATTTCAGGCGCCAAAAGGCCCTCCATTAACTGCTTCATGTCGTCAATGAGATTGTAAATAATTGAATAATAACGAATGTCGACATGATCGCGATTGGCCATCTCGCGCGCTTGGGGGTTGGCACGCACGTTGAAGCCGATTACTAATCCGCCAGAGGAATTCGCAAGAATAATATCTGACTCAGTAATGCCTCCGGCCGCGCTATGCATCACACGAACCTTCACCTCGTCAGTCGAGAGGTTTTCAAGCGCGCCTATAATCGCCTCAATCGATCCTTGCACATCACCACGAATGATTACCGGCAACTCCTGCGTCTCACCAGCCTGGATCTGATCAAACATTTGTTCGAGCGTGCCTCGGCCACTAACAGTTAGTGCTTTCTGACGCTCTGCCCGTTTGCGATATTCAGTAATCTCACGTGCTCGTGCTTCGTCCTCAACCGCGACGAATTCATCGCCAGCTGATGGGGGGCCCTGGAGACCAAGCACCTCAACCGGTTCGGATGGGCCCGCGGATTGAATTGTTCGACCGCGATCATCAATCAGCGCTCGAACACGACCCCATTCATTGCCGGCGATTAAGACATCGCCACCCTTCAATGTTCCACGCTGAACTAAGACAGTCGCGACAGCACCTCTGCCACGCTCAAGTTTCGCGTCGATGATAGCCCCCTGTGCCAACCGATCCGGATTACTCTTCAATTCAAGAATTTCCGCCTGCAGAAGAATCGCTTCTTCCAACTTATCAAGATTTATCTTCTCGGTCGCTGAAACTTCAATATCCAGCACGTCGCCACCCAGTTTCTCAACAACAATTTCATGATTAAGCAATTCATTGCGAACCCGGTCCGCATCCGAATCAGGTCGATCGATTTTGTTTATCGCTATTATAATCGGCACTTCAGCAGCCTTGGCGTGATTCAGGGCTTCAATTGTTTGAGGTTGAACACCGTCGTCTGCCGCAACAACCAACACCACAACATCTGTCACCTGCGACCCGCGCGCGCGCATCGCGGTGAAAGCGGCGTGGCCAGGGGTATCTATAAATGTAATTCGTTGGCCATCGGCTAGGTCAATCTGATAAGCGCCAATATGCTGTGTAATGCCGCCCGCCTCTCCGGCCGCCACGTCCGTCGCCCTTAAGGCATCAAGCAGCGAAGTTTTACCGTGATCAACATGCCCCATTACCGCAACGACTGGCGGTCGTGCCATAAGGTCTTCCGATTTATCGTCATCGCCTTGGATGCCGATCTCAACGTCGGATTCAGAGACTAATTTTGCATTATGGCCAAACTCCTGAACTATTAACTCTGCCGTTTCAGCATCTAAAACGTGATTAACATTAGCCATAATATCGATTCGCATCAGTGCCTTTACAACGTCCACGCCACGCACAGCCATACGATTAGCAAGGTCGGATACAGTAATCGTATCCGGGATTACAACTTCCCGCACAATCTTTTGCATCTCGCCACTATCACGTTGTTCCTTCGCTCGTTGGCGTTCGCGTTCACGCGCCCTGCGGACCGCCGCCAAACTCCTAACGCGATCCTCTTCAACTCCATCCGCTTCATCCAAAGCTTGAGTAATTGTGAGCTTTCTGTCGCGTCGGCGCGGTTCGTTGCGCGTGCGCGGTGTCGGCCGTTGCTCTGCGTCTTGCTTACCCGCCCGGCGTGGCGTCGGTCCGGATGGCTGATCGGCAGCATTATTCCGGCGCGGTTCCGCGCGAGCACTATCCGCCCGCTTCGTGCGGGCGCCCGCATTCTCTTCCCGAGCAGGGGCAGCAGCAGCCGCTTCAGCGGCCGCTCGCATTGCCGCTTCCTTTTGCTTCGCTTCCTCTTCTTCTGCCTTCTTCCTTTCCGCCTCTTTCGCCTCCTCTTGCGCCTTCCGCTCTATTTCTAGGCGTTTTTGGTCTTCTAACTCCGCTATCTGGCGAAGCTCCTCATCGTGCACGGCTCCCCTCAACGCCCGGACACGTGCTGCACGTTCTTCCTCTGTTAAATTCCCAAGATCAGGAATACTTGCCCCTTCAACTTTGGGCGTTTCAACAGGGTTGGCTGGCTTGGATACGGCACGCATGTTCCCACCAGCACCACGTTCAAAGGTCCGCTTCTTCTTGACCTCGACCGTGACCGATTTCGTTCGTCCATGGCTGAAACTTTGCCGGACCTGACCGGTCTCAACTGTCTTTTTTAACTCAAGGCGTCCGGGCCGCCGAAGCGTCAACTTTCCGTCCTGTTCATCTTTCTGCGTCATTCGTCACCCCATTTCACCCTTCCAGGCGAAAACCCTTCAATCGCTGCGCTTCAAACTGCAGCTTATCCGCTAATCCACAGTTACCCAATGCAACATGGATCGCCTTTTCGCGCCCAAACGCGACACCTAATTCAGCCGCCCACAAACATTCGATTAATGGGACGCCATAAGCAAATTTCTTCATCTTTTCGCGGCTGCTTTTCGCACCATCATTCGCAATAACCAGCAAAGAATTCGGCCGACCACGTAACCACAGTCTAACTTTCTCGTATCCGGCCACTGCTTCGCCAGCGCGACGAGCCAAGGCGATAAGGTCGATACAGCGTTTTGTCAATAAACGTTCTACTTGTACGGCGAGTTCTTCCGGTGCAATAACCGAATGCCGAGTGGCTTGAACAAACTTACCCTTAGTAACAGCCGTAGATATTTCTTTTGGGTTTGCACGAACCCAAAGGCCTCGCCCCGGTAATTTACCGAAAACGTCCGGAACGATACAAGCATTCGGACCCACAACAAAACGAATGCCCTCTTCCGGCCGCAGGGAAGCACCACTAACAATACAGCGCCGGCTCCGGATATTACCGGTATCGTGGGAGGTCTCCTTTGCGGAAGCCAGCATGATCTTCAAACATCCCCCTTAAACCGCTGCAGGTTCAGACGCTGCTTTCGCGTCTTCTGCTACTTCAGCTTCTTGGCTCGCGGCCAATTCATCGGCCGTAAACCAACCTGCGGCAATTCTGGCTGCCATAATCAAATCGTTAGCCGTACTCAGCGAAATCCCATGTTCACGCAAATATCCTTCTTCGGGGTCGGTAAGCTCGTCGCCCGCCAAATCGGCAAAATCTTCTAAAGTCTTGATCTCCTGCTGACCCAAAGTAACAAGCATGGCATCAGTCAATCCCTCGACCGCAGCCAAAGCATCTTCGATTCCTAGTGCGCGACGCTCTCCCACAAGTCGCTCGCTCTCAGCCTCGAGGAAGTCTCGCGCGCGGAGTTGCAGCTCTTGTGCAATCTCTTCCTCAAAACCTTCGATGACAGTAAGGTCTTCTAACGGCACGTAGGCAACTTCTTCGACACTAGTGAAACCCTCCGTAACTAGAAGGTGCGCCAATACGTCGTCGACGTCCAAAGCAGCCATAAATCGCTCGCTTCTCTCGCGACGTTCCTGTTGGCGGCGATCACTCTCTTCCTCTTCGGTAAGGATATCTATTTCCCAGCCGGTTAGCATCGAAGCCAAACGGACATTTTGTCCTCGGCGCCCAATTGCTAGACTAAGCTGCTCATCGGGAACGACCACTTCAATCTTTCCTGCATCTTCGTCTAGGACAACCTTCGCAACTTCAGCCGGTGCTAGCGCATTTACCACAAAAGTTGCTGGATCCATAGACCATGGAATAATATCAATCTTCTCTCCCTGTAGCTCTGCCACGACAGCCTGAACCCTACTGCCACGCATACCAACACAGGCACCAACCGGATCAATGCCGGAATCATGGGATAACACCGCGATTTTGGCCCGGCTGCCAGGATCGCGGGCAACCGATTTTATATCAATGATGCCATCGTAAATCTCGGGAACTTCCTGAACAAACAATTTCGTCATGAATGCCGAATGCGCTCGCGACAAGAAAATTTGCGGACCGCGCAATTCCCGCCTTACATCGTAAATATAGGCGCGGACCCGATCACCACGGCGAAAACTCTCGCGCGGTAACAGTTCCTCCCTCCGCAAAACTGCCTCCCCCCGCCCTAGGTCCACAGTCACATTGCCGAATTCAATGCGCTTTACCAAGCCGTTAACGAGCTCGCCCGCGCGATCTTTAAACTCTTCATATTGGCGCTCGCGTTCGGCTTCGCGAACTTTTTGCACAATAACTTGCTTCGCCGTTTGCGCTGCAATACGGCCAAAATCAATCGGTGGCAATGGGTCGACGATAAATTCACCAATCGCCGCATCGCCCTTACGCTGATGAGCTTTATCCAGCGTCACTTGGGTAACTTCGTTTTCAACCTCTTCGACCACCTCAATGTATCGCGCCAAACTAATTTCACCGGACCGGCGATCAATAACGGCACGAATGTCGTGCTCTTGGCCGTATTTTGACCGGCCCGCCTTTTGAATAGCTTGTTCCATCGCTTCGAGCACCTGCTCACGGTCGATAGCTTTCTCACGCGCGACAGCATCTGCCACCTGCAACAATTCGGTCTTCTGTACGACGGCTGTTTCCGACATTTTCCTACGCTCGCCCTTGCTTTGCCACTTCGGCCGATCCAGCCGCCAGCAGTTCATCGGTAATAATCAATCTGGCCTTGTCGATTTCTTCGAACGGCAATTCTGTTGTTCCATTTTCCGTAACAATCGTTACCAGGCCGTCTGCATATCCAGCCAACACACCGCGATAACGACGCTGCCCATTCAGGGCTTGGCGGAGCTCAATTTTAGCCTCAAAACCCAAATATCGTTCAAAATCCCTTTGCCTCACAAGCGGCCGGTCCAATCCAGGCGAGCTTACTTCCAATGTATACGCGCCGTTAATTGGATCTTCGACATCAAAAATAGCAGAAACAGTTCGGCTGATGAATGCACAGTCCTCTACCGTCATCGTGTCTTCATCCAATCGTTCCGCCATAATCTGTAATGTCGGGCGATCCGTGCCGATTGCCATAACGCGGACCACCTCGTATCCTATATCAACCAAAGCCGGTGCAATTAACGCCCTGACGGCCTGCATTCGTGTAATGTTCATTTTCTCCAACTAAAAAGGGCGGACGCACGGCCCACCCAACACAAACAGCGTCATGCAATCTGAAAGACGCCAGACACCTTTTGTTTAAGGGATTTGCTCTTTGGATTCAAGAAATTTCTATTCGGGCTTAGAAGTATTCGTCCGCTGCCGACGACGAAATTTCAAATAGATGCACGAACGGCCCTCAACCAAAGCTTTGCTTTCGTAGCGGGTTGGTGGCCAATCGGAAGGTCGCTCCCGCCAATCCTTTGCCGACCGTGCGATCCACTCGAAATCCGGATGCGCACGAAAGTGCTTTAAAGTCCAACGAATATACCCCTTTTCATCACTGGCAACTCTAACCTCGGCACCATCGCACAAAATACGCGACAAAGTATCCAGATTATCTGGATTAACGAATCGTCTTCCGGCATGCCGTTTTTTTGGCCAGGGGTCAGGGAAAAGCACAAAAGCGCGAGAAATTTTTGAATCTTCAATGCAATCCATAAGCAGCCGCGCATCGTCCGAGTATATCCGAATATTTTTCAGGTTTTCCTGTTCAATGGTTTTCAAGAGGCGCGCCACGCCATTAACAAATGGTTCACAGCCAATAAAACCAATTGTCGGGTGGGCCTTTGCCTGAGCGGCCAGATGCTCGCCACCACCAAAACCAACCTCAAGCCAAAATGTTCGTTGATTAAATGAAAACAAACCATCCAGTGACAAAGGACCATTTGCAAGGACGATTTGGAGCTTTGGCAGCATATCTTGCACAAGTTGCTCGCGACCAATGCGCAATCTCCGCCCGTGACGGCGCCCAAAGAATCGACGGGATAAGCGATGATCCAAAAATCTAGTTTTCTTAAAAAAGATTTAGGTCAAGGCTGACTTCAGTGCATCCACGAGATCTGTAGCTTCCCAGGAAAAGCCACCGTCTACCTCCGGTTCGCGACCAAAGTGCCCGTATGCCGACGTGCGCGCGTAGATAGGGCGGCTGAGGTTTAGATGTTCGCGAATACCGCGAGGGCTCAAATCCATAGCTTCTTGCGCTGCCACCGCAAGCTTCCGGTCATCAACCCGCCCCGTTCCAGACGTGTCGACATAGACAGAAAGAGGCTTTGAGACACCGATAGCATACGCAATTTGAATCGTGCAACGATCCGCAAGATCGGCGGCCACAATATTTTTTGCAATATAACGTGCTGCATAAGCCGCAGAACGGTCAACTTTTGTGGGGTCTTTGCCAGAAAACGCACCACCGCCATGAGGCGACGATCCCCCATAGGTATCGACGATAATTTTACGCCCGGTCAAACCAGCGTCTCCGTCTGGACCACCAATGACAAATCTACCCGTCGGATTTACATAGAATTCCTCCTCCGGGCACATCCAACCCTTAGGCAGCACTTTTAAAACATGTTCCCGTACAAGCTCCCGAATGTCATCTTGATCCATGTCGTCGGCATGTTGCGTAGAAACAACAACTGACGTGGTGCCCGTCGGCTGACCATTCTCGTAACGAATTGTTAGCTGACTTTTTGAATCTGGCCCAATGCCCGGCAACTCGCCCGCGTGTCGGGCGGCTGACATGCTTTTTAATATTTCATGACAATAATGTATGGGGGCAGGCATTAGCACCGTTGTTTCCCGGCACGCATAGCCAAACATAAGTCCTTGGTCGCCTGCACCTTCATCTTTGTTGCCGGCGGCGTCTACACCTTGGGCAATATCCGCTGATTGCGAATGGACGAAGCAGTCCACGGACATGTTCTTCCAGTGGAAAGTATCTTGTTCATATCCAATCTCACGCACCGCCTTACGTGCAAGTTCTTCCATCGTGTCGGCAGTAATGCTGTCCGGCCCACGAACTTCGCCGGCTAATACAACACGATTTGTCGTCACCAAAGTCTCACAGCCTACACGAGAATTTTCACCCGAAGACATGAAGACATCAACAACTTCATCGGAAATTCGATCGCAAATTTTATCGGGGTGCCCTTCAGACACTGACTCGCTTGTGAAAAGAAAATCGCTGTTGCTCACGCTTCCCCCTTACTAATCTACCAAAGAACTTAGCTACGGCGTTCCAAGACGCCACAAAATACAATTTCCACGGGCGCCCTTGTCGCAATCTTTCACTTCGCCGTCAAGAGAACGACAAGATCTTGGTTATTTTTAATTGCCTGATTTTCGAGAGCAAGCGTGTGCCTAGTCGAGATGGAAGTATAAACATCTCGTTCAAAGGTATCGAAACGAAAAAACTCGGTAATGTACTCAAACGAGCCGCAATTTTTCGTGTTTCTTTTAGATACAAATTCTTTAAATGTTACGTCGGAAATGCTCTAAGATCTAAGTGTGCGCCCACCACCTCTTCTAAATTATAAAGGTCGGCGAACGAGACACCTCAATGGTTTTCCGTCTTAGAAAACCTGAAAGCACCGTTTTTTTTCAAAACCCAACCTAAATTCGAATTATCGACAATAAGTTAATAATCGTCAGAATTTAAAACCGTATTCTTTAAAACCGCTCCGGCGGGCCGCTGCACTTATACGAACCTAATTTTTTCTAGGCGGTGAATTCCTGCCGTTAACAAGACAATTACAACAACCATCGCAAAAAATACAGTGTCACCCAAGCGACTGTAGAGTGGCACATGCCGTAATGGCGCAGGAAGCCGAAAATCGAAATAGCCCGAAACATTAAGTGGTATTGTGCCGAGCACGCGCCCATAGGAATCGATAACACCGGAGATGCCAGTGTAGGCTGCTCGCACCACAGGCATCCCCTCTTCAACCGCACGAAGACGGGCATTCGAAAAATGCTGATGTGGACCCGACGTTGCACCGTACCACGCATCATTTGTCACATTTACAATAACCTCTGGTCGGTCCGAATCGTTAATTACGTTCGCTGGAAATATAATCTCATAACAAACCAAAAAACTGGCCGGTGGCAATCCAGGCAACCGAAGTGTTTGCACACCTGAACCTGGCAAATAGCCACTAGCTCCCTGCGTGATCTTTTCGAAAGGCAATACAGAAGCGAGCGGGACATATTCGCCAAACGGCACAAGGTGAGATTTATCATAGTATCCGGCAATTTGCCCGGTATCATCGAGCGCTAATATTGCGTTGTAGGTGCCACCCTCCCAGTTACGACGCGGGGCCCCCGTTATTAAAAGCCCCTTTTCTGGAATCACGCTCGACAGCGCCTGCCTGCTTTTCAAATCCCGTGCAAGATACAGTGTCGCAGCCATCTCCGGCCAAATGATATGTCGGACCCATGGAGGCCGATTTTCAATGCTGAGCCGCAGATGTGCGCGGATATTCCGATCCCTATATTGAGGTGCCCATTTCTCGCGTTGCGGAATATTGGCCTGCACCAATCGAATGCCAACACCCGCGCTCCCATTGACCCCGAGGCCGGCCAAACGGATTTCGCCTGCAGCCCAATGCGTTCCAAGGATCGTTATAGGTAAAATTGTCGCGACAAATCTTTGCCATCGCAACGAAGATACTAACGCACTCGGAAGCGTTGCCGTAAGAAGGGCGGCAACTCCCATACCATAAATACCGTAAAGCGAGGCGGATTGGAGAAGTGGGTCGATCCCCGTCCAAACATGCCCAAAAAGATTCCAGGGCAAACCGGTCAAAATATTGCCCCTTAGCCAATCGGCCACAGAAAAGGCCGCCGTTACAGCGAGTGCCATCGCCAAGGGCCCGCGCGCAAAAGAGGCCGCAAGACCGGCCAATCCGCCAAAAACTGCGAGAAAAGCGGGTAGTCCAAGCGATGCAAACGGCAGCATCCAAGCATGCTGATCGGCAAAAACTAGCAGCGCATTACCGATCCAATACAGGCCGAAGACGAAGTAACCAAATGAAAATGCCCAGCCAACACCGAAGCCCGACCATCTTCCATTGGGTCCATAAACCAAACACCATACCAATCCTACGCCCGACAGTATGAAAGCAGGAAAGCAGTTGACCGGTGGTAAAGCCAGGGTTGCGAATGCACCCAAGAATATGAGAAATCCCCAACGGCGCCAACCTCGTAATACGCCAACCCTGTAGGCCAACCGTTTGAGCGCAGGCATCATGATTCAAGGCTGCCCGAGTATTCAGCGCGAATTCTCGTCATCGTTTGGAATGTTACAAACACGCACACGTCGGACACGTCTAGCATCCGCGTCGGTAATCTCAAATTCCACACCAGATGATTCATGGAGGAGGACCTCACCCCTAGTGGGGACTCGACCGGCCAGATTAAACACAAGGCCTCCGACCGTATCAGGTCCATCCTCGCGCTCTTCCACCGTTCGGATAGCGATGATTGATTCTTCAAACTCGTTGAGCTCAAGGCGTGCATCCACGTCAATCGTGCCATCCCCCCGTGGAATTAACATCGGCCCCTCATCCACATCGTGTTCATCTTCGATTTCACCAACAATTTGTTCAACCAGATCCTCAATTGTCGTCAAACCATCGATACCACCATATTCATCAACGACAAGCGCCATATGGATGCGGTCTTGACGCATCTGAAGCAATAAGTCGAGGACGCGCATACTTGGCGCCACAAATAAAATTTTCCGCAACAGCTTCCGTGTATCAAATATCTCTTCCGCCACAATAGAGGCCAGTATGTCCTTAATATGTATCATCCCGAGGACATCATCGAGATTTCCCCGATAAATCGGCATGCGGGAATGAGACTCTTCTACCAATAATTTTAGTATTTCGTTCCGCTCCATTGAAACATCAACAGCAATTATATCGGCGCGAGGCACCATTACATCCGATACGGTCAATGCGCCAACGGTCAGCACTTTATCAAGCATCGCACGCGCTACGGGATCAACAGGCGGTTCATTCTCCTCATGTTGTTCAATCAGTTCTTCAAACGTCTCTCGCAGACTTGAATCACCGTTGCGCCAAATTCGAGTGCCCCGCAATAAAGAACGAAAAAAACCTTGAGGCTTAGCGTCATCTGGGGACGTTTCCATAATACGATTATTCCCATCCCGCATTCGATCGCCGGTCATGATACATTACTCCACGCCATGTGTTAGCTCTCGATAAGGGTTTGGGTAGCCGAGTGAAGTAATAATCTCGACCTCGATTTCCTCCATGCGTTCCGCATCACTTTTCGTCTCATGATCATGGCCGAGAAGGTGCAGCAAGCCATGAACCAACAAATGCGTTACGTGTGCATCCAGCCGTTTAGCGTCACGTGCTGCCTCCCGCACAACGGTTTCATAGGCTAAAACAACATCGCCAAGATAGTCCGTGCCATCCGGCCACATCGTCTCACCAAGTGGAAATGCAAGCACATTCGTAGAGCAATCAATGTCGCGATGCTTATAATTTAACTCACGCATACGAGAATCCGAACTCATAACGACACTGGCTTCAGCATGGCAATCGCGACCAGCCCAATGCCAAACCGCAGGCGCAGCGCGGTTTACCAGCGATTGGAGCGACGGCAATGCATCATTCCAAGCCGCGTTGTCGATCGTCATTACAACCTCGATTGACGAGTTAGTACCCTTCAAATGTTTTCCTCCTTGACTCGTCGGGCATCATAAGCGCGCACTATCTGTGCGACTAAATCATGGCGGACAACATCTGCGTCGCTAAACCGAATAAAGCACGCATCTTTTATGTCCTTTAATACGTCATAAGCATCGCTTAATCCTGATTTGTAACCTTGCGGCAAATCAACTTGACTCAAATCTCCCGTTACGACCATACGGCTGTTCTCACCCAAGCGGGTTAAAAACATTTTCATCTGCATGGGTGTTGTATTCTGTGCCTCGTCCAAAATTACGAAAGCGTCCGATAGTGTCCGGCCGCGCATAAAAGCGAGTGGCGCAATTTCAATCTCGCCCGAATCAAATCGTCGCGTTACTTGCTCCACCGACATCGTATCATAGAGTGCGTCATAGAGCGGACGTAAATACGGGTCTACTTTGTCTCTCATATCGCCCGGCAAAAAGCCAAGCCGCTCCCCTGCTTCTACCGCGGGGCGCGATAAGACGATCCTCTTGACTTGACCTGTGCTCAACATTGCAACCGCTGAGCATACTGCAAGGTACGTCTTACCGGTGCCCGCGGGGCCCAAACCAAATACTAGAGCTTGCCGTGCAATCGCCTTAATATACTCAGCCTGTAGTGGCGATCGCGGCATGATGCGTTTCTTGCGAGTCTGAATAGCTGGCTGGTCGTCACTCGCCAAATCTAGGCCGCCATTTGCCATTCGGACCGCCGCATCCACTTCAGCAGCGTCAACTGAATGCCCTTTCGTCAACTTCCGATAAAGTGCGTCAAGCGCAAGGCGCGCGATATTAGCCGAGTCGTTCGGACCCGTTATAACCAAATGATTACCTCGACTGATTAGTGAAACACCCAGCCGATTTTCAATCTGCGCCAAATGTTTATCATGCTCACCATACAACAACGGCAGTAGACGGTTATCTTCAAAATTGACGTGGATACCCCCACGTTCCGAATCCGACAATGGGCTCAAGAATCAATCCTCAGTTCGGAAAATTCATTACCGTTCAGTTGCGGCGAAACAATTTCACCACGAAGGCTATTTGCCAGCACTTCTGCTATAAGAACATCGGCAATCTGGCCAATCCGATGTGTTGGCGCTATAAAATGTACCGGTTGTAAATATGGCGACCGACCAACTAGTTGCCCGGCTTCCCGTCCCTTACCCTCAATCAGAATTGGCAAGACACGTCCTGACTGGGATTGATTAAAAGCCTCCTGATTTGCGCGTAACAATTGTTGCAAGCTTTCAAGACGATCTCGTTTAACATCCTCCGGTACTTGCTCGGCAGTAGCGGAGGCGGGCGTCCCTGGGCGTGGGCTATATTTAAACGAAAATGCCTGGCAGAAGCCAATGTCGCTCACTAGCCTAAGCGTCGCCGCAAAGTCCTCGTCGGACTCACCGGGAAAACCCACGATAAAGTCTGAAGAAAGCGCCAAATTCGGGCGAGCTTCACGTAATCGCTCCACCAAACTCCGATACTCATCCGCTGTGTGCCGCCTATTCATCGCTGCTAAAATTCGATCCGAGCCAGACTGGACGGGCAGATGAAGAAACGGCATCAGGCGATCGACATCGCGGTGCGCTCGTATCAGATCTTCATCCATATCATGCGGGTGACTAGTGGTATATCGAATCCTATGCAGCCCATCAATTTCCGCAACGGCGCGAATAAGACGGCCTAGACCCCAATCACTCCCGTCAGGGCCCTCTCCGTGATAGGCATTTACATTTTGACCAAGCAACGTGATCTCACCACTGCCTGTGCCCACTAATCGGCGCGCTTCTGCCAATACCGCTTCAACAGGCCGAGACTGTTCACTGCCGCGTGTATAGGGCACAACACAGAAGGTACAAAACCGATCGCAACCCTCTTGGATCGTCAAAAAAGCAGAAACACCCTGCGTCGCAGTCTCCTCCGGCAAGTGATCAAACTTATCCTCCGCCGGGAAATCAATATCAATCAGTGGCCGGCCACCTTCTCGCATCGCTTTTCCGACAAGTTCCGGTAATCGATGATAGGTCTGTGGCCCAAGGACGATATCAACATATGGCGCGCGACTAATGATTTCTTCCCCTTCAGCCTGCGCGACACAACCAGCTACTGCAATGAGAACCCGACCACCATCCGTCTGCATACGCCCTTTTTGCACTTGCCGAAGGCGACCTAATTCCGAATAGACTTTTTCAGCCGCTTTTTCTCGGATATGGCAGGTATTCAAAATAATCATATCCGCTTCATCAATGGAAGCGGTCGGGGAATAGTCAGACGACGCCAGCGCGTCCATCATACGCGTGGAGTCATAGACATTCATCTGGCAACCAAATGTCTTAATGAAGAGCTTCTTGCCCAACGTCAGACCCTTGCCCGGCCGACGGTGGCTATTGCCCTAGAGGTCATCGATGCGGATAGCGATTAACGCCAGTGGTTTCAACATGTACAGGTTCATCGTAACATTCAAATACCAATGCTTTCAAGCGGCTGACGACGGCGGTAATCTCGTCTCAGTTTGTGCCGTAATCGAGGACCGGCCCGCCAGTGATCGCGAAAATCCACGCGTAACTTCTTTCTCACAATATCCAGCGAGCACCTTCCGCGATCCAAAATCTTCGAGTTTAATGGGGTCATGTATTGTTATTTCGACTTGGAATCGCCCATAGCCCAAGAGGCGCCAAAAATGTGGAATGAATGGCATATCGCCATACCAAGCATAAATTGGTCGAAGCAACCTACCGAGAGGAATCCCGTCAAGCCGCGTATATGCAATTGAGATTGGCTGAACCGGAATTGCTCGAGCCTTAACTTGGGTTCCCGCAACGGCAAAGAGTGTACTTTTGAACGGCAAGATCGTGTTGCCGTCACTGCTAGTACCTTCGGGAAAAAGAATCAAACGATCGCCGGCACCCAGCCGATCTGAGAGTTCTAGCATCTGTTGTCGCGCATATCTCGGGCAGCGTTTAATAAAGATTGTTCGCTGCAAGCTTGCTAAAAAACCGAAGATTGGCCAGTTCCGCACATCAGCGCGCGACACAAAGGCACCATCGACAACGGATCCAATCGCCGTTACGTCGAGATAAGAAACGTGATTAGATACAAAAAGCGCGGGTCCGGATACGAGGGTAGCCCCCCTAACGTCAATTTCCATTCCAATAATGCGATGGCACCAACGGTGCCAAAACAATGACAGCTTCTGGGAAATCTTGTACTTAAATACAAGGCCGGGCGTCTGCGTAATTACAATAAAAAAGCCAACAACTATCAACAAAAGGCCGCGACATATCGCAAGACTTGAAGATCTGCTCATACCCAGAATTTGACCATCTCGTCAGATCGCTTTTAGGACCTTCGGCGAGGGCCACCTGTGCAAAACGTTCTAACGCTATTTTGATTCAGTTGATTTTTTTAACTTATGGCGTCGCCGATGATTTTGATTTTTTATAAATCGCTGCCGCGTCGGGAACGCGTACCCAAGCCTATTTCCTTTGCGAGCTTGCTGCGCTGCTTGGCATAATTCGGAGATACCATAGGATAATCCGGCGGCAGGCCCCATCGTTCCCGGTATTCTTCAGGCGTCAAGTTGTATGCTGTTTTCAGATGGCGCTTTAGCATCTTAAGTTTTTTACCATCTTCAAGACAAATAATATAATCCGGCGTCACGGATTGTTTTGCAGGTACGGCCGGAACAGGCCGGTCTGCACGCGCATCTTGCTCAGGCCCAACACTCACCAGCGTCCGATAAACACGTTCGATAAGGTCGGGTAAATCGCCGACCGTCACCGTATTATTCGACACGTGGGCCGCAACAATTTCTGACGTAAGGCCGAGAAGCGCCTCGCGCTTCTTATCCTCCTGGGACGATTCGGACATAATGTACTTCCTGTTTCTCGACGGGCCCTTGGTGCTGTCCTCATGTATTACGGGACAAGTTATAATGCTTCCAAATAGCCTGTATTCATATCGTGTTACCAACGATTACTTAGTAATCGTATACTAACACTCTATCAAATGCATGCTCGATTCAGCAAGTAGTTTAATAAATCCGGTTTATTTTGTCTTATAGCTAGATTTTAAGTTCCTAGTCATAAGTATGGCTGCCACACGACGCGAGTTTGCGCGTCTATAATAGTTCGGCCGTATACCTGTAGATCTGAATTCCATTTTTCTATATAGCGCAACCGCCCCTTGATTATCTTCACCCACTTCAAGATGCAATGCCAAAGCACCAAGAGACATGGCTCGGGCAGAGGCTGCAGTTAAGAGCCTCTGCGCAGCCCCTTGCCGACGTGCAGCCGACACGATACCAATACTTAAAATTTCCGCTTCATCGAGGATGATCCGAGCAATTAAAAACCCTATCGGTACGCCAGTTTCTTCGTCAACCGCCAGTTGGCACCATGCGCTTGGGCAACGCAAAAGCGCCGCTGTTGCCAATTCTGGATAAAGCTCATTGAAACTTTCTCCATAGATTTTGGTAACGATTTCAAACTCACCCAAAGCTATATCTCGGACAAGAATTGATTTCATGCTATTGGCTTAGGTGGCGGCCCAACGTCAGGCGCTCGAAGATAAATAGGCTCAACCGGAACCAAGGCCCCCTCGCTAAAACGATCTGCTGCAATCCGTGCAACCCAAGAGGCGTCCGGTAGCATGGGCCCGTAATGCCTCTTGGCAGAGATGCCAGCATCCACTAAGGCACGCGCAGCCCGTTCGGCCGCGTCGCCCACGACTTTAATTCCTTGTACAGATACCGCCATTGAAATTTGTTTCTCTTCAACGGCGAGAGCTTCTGTTAAAGCCTCTCCAGAGGCGCCGAATAATTGGATGTAAAGATCTTCGCGTTTGGTATCAAGCGCCACAAGGCACGGGGTAAAAGTCTCACCTTGAGCTGCGAAAACAGCTTCAAGTGTGGTGACACCGACCAGCGGTTTACCAGACGCCAATGCCAAAGATTGAGCGGTAGAGAGCCCAATCCGGACGCCTGTAAACGCGCCCGGCCCGACGGTCACCGCGATTGCGTCAAGTAAGTCGAACGCCAGCCCGGCCGCAGACATAGTGTCGGCGATCATGGGAATCAATGATTCCGCTTGCCCACGGCTCATTTCCTCGTATCTATGTGCCGTAATTTCGCCGTCGCATAAAACGGCCGCCGAACAGGCCGAGGTTGCACTATCCAAGGCCAATATGTGCATCTTTCTCGTAACCACCAATCCAGTCGCATCAAACCAACTTGCAAATTTCGTCAAAATCGAACCGAGGAAGACGAACCCCATAAGCAGAATGATCCCCATACCCCAGGCTGCATAAGAAATTCGAGCGATAACTCGTACCATTGAAAAACGCTTCGTCGACCTTGGAATGATCAAAACCCGACATTGGCCCGCAATCGAGCCCTAACGACCGGGCTGCCAAAATCATATATGCGCCCTGCATCGATCCATTACGCAATGCCGTCGTTTCCGTGAGGCCGGGATTGCCTGTAAACCAAGACTTAGCATCCGCATGTGGAAATAAATTTGGCAGATATTTAGCAAACTCCAGGTCATAGGCTACAATTGCAGTCACGGGCGCCGCCATAACTTTCTCTACATTGTTGGACCCCAAACAAGGCTTCAATTTTTTTTTGGCTTCCGAGCTTTTAACAAATACGAGCCGCATTGGAAGGCAGTTTGCGCTTGTCGGGCCTAAAATTGCGAGATCGTATAATTGACGCAACGTTGTCTCACTAACCGATTTATCGGCCCAGGCGCGTTGCGAGCGCGCATCCCTAAAAAGTAAATTTAGACCTTTATCATCAAGCATTCTTTTACCCATCTCTCTGGCAGCATCTACGCCCAGCATGCGCAATAGACTTGTCGCCGAGCTTCTAACAGCGTTAATCTTAATTTTGTGACTAGTTCCTTGCCGCAAATAGCCCCTCAACGCAACCTTGGGCGAGCCCTCCTCGTTCTCTGCGTGGCAATCCTATGGAGTTTTTCCCCGGCAATTGCAGTTGCAGCGGATTCGGCTGTCGTGCTGATGTATCATCGCTTCGGCGATAGTGGTCATCCAGAAAACAATATTCAGTTGGATCAATTTGACGCTCATTTGGACGAACTCTCGAAAGAAAAATACCACATCTTGCCCCTACCCGAGATTCTTAGCGCAATAAAAACCGGCAAAACTCTGCCAAAGTTTACCGTTGCCATCACAATAGATGATGCGTTCCAATCCGTTTTCACAAGAGCCGTGCCACGATTAAAATCGCGCGGCTTTCCATTTACGCTCTTCATCTCGACGCGAGCCATCGAAGGCGGTTCATCCAGCTACATGAATTGGGATCAAATTCGAGAATTACGTGACGCAGGGGCCGAGATTGGTCACAAAACACATTCCTACCTGCATATGGCTAATCAGGAAAACAAAACCATCATCCGCGATATAGAAGCCGCCAACAAACGTTTCAAAACGGAACTCGGATTTGTGCCAAAACTATTCGCGTATCCCTATGGGGAAACTGATATAAAAGCCATGGCAATTGTCAAAGAGCTAGGATTTGCGTTCGCATTTGGACAGCACTCAGGCGTCGTTCACAGGACAAGCGAGCCTTACTTCCTCCCGCGCTTCCCCTTAACTGAACAATATGGCTCCGCATCTCGGTTTCGCCTCATAGCCAATGCATTACCACTCCCTATTTCCGAAATCACACCCCGAAACCCCTCCCCAAATCGCAATCCGCCTTTATTCGGCTTCACGGTAGATCAAACTATAGTGAACATGTCACGTCTGAACTGCTTCCACTCAAAACAAGGACGGGTTCCGGCAGAGCGGCTAGGCTCAAATCGAATTGAAATTCGTTTTGGGACGGCCCTAAATCAGGGCCGTTCACGGTTAAACTGCACGACGCCTGGCCCTAATGGCCGATGGCGATGGTTCGGATGGCAATACTTCATTCCAGAAAAACGGTGAAAGAACAAGTTGTTAGCTAAGATCCGGTATTAAATAAAATCTTCTGGTATCGGGGCTGAGGATCGTAGGTAGGAGCAATGACAGCCTCGTCATAATAAAAAATATGCTTCCCAATAACCCGCGTTCGCACAAAATCGTCGTTCCATGTTGGATCAACATAGTCCGCATGGTACCACAGTGCGCCACGGGTTGGATCTTCGGCAAAACCCCAATAGGCTTCGTTAGCAACCGCTAGGCTGGTCGCCCAAGCCGCTCGGTGCCGCGGACGATCACTTTTGCCATCACACCACCAGGAAAATTGGCAGTTGTGTCTAACTCTATCACCGCCTTGCTTGACAACCTTACATGCAGAAGCCGGGAAACGCCGGTCACGCATACGGTTTAAGACAACGTGCGCCACGGCAATCTTTCCAACGAAGGGTTCTCCGCGCGCCTCGAAATACACGTTCAGCGCCAAACATTCGATGTCAGACTGCGCACCCCGCGCCCGGATAGATAAAGCCTGTGTCGCTCCCAGATAGGAGTCTGATATTGGAAGCTTACGGTGCCGCAAAAACCCTAGGCCGGCAGCCGACGTAAAGTGACGCGAACGTTCCAATGCCAATCGCCAAAACTTTTCAGTGTCAGCAGGTCCCGCGATATCTAATGGTTTTTGTAATCGGGTATAGGCGCCACGCCAGCCCGATAAATCTTTCGTAAAATAGTAAGTGCCTGCGATTGCGATAAGGAAAGCAAGCGTTAGCGAGACGATAATACAGTGCAGTGCCCCGCCCGAGCGTGCAAACGTAAGATCAGCGATGACCGGCATTGGATCTGCACCCCTCTATGACCCATATCACCCCACGTGGACCGGCTAGAAATTACATCGCCGCCCGTACTTCAGTCACCTCTGGAATATAATGTTTGAGCATATTCTCTATACCCATTTTAAGCGTCATCGTTGAACTCGGACAACCCGCACAAGCGCCCCGCAACTGAAGAAAGACCACACCTTCATCAAAGCCCTGGAATACTATATCGCCTCCATCTTGCGCAACTGCCGGTCTTACACGTGTTTCGATCAGCTCCTTAATTTGCCCAACCACTTCACTGTCTTCCTCGGCTGGGATAGGAGTTTCATCGCAAGCCGCTGCATTCGAAATGATTGGTTGCCCAGCGGTCATATGTTCCATAATAGCGCCAAGAATCCCTGGCTTCATAACATACCACTCCTTGTCCACCGACTTGGTGATCGTGATAAAGTCACCGCCGAGGAACACCGCCGAGACTCCGTCGATAGAGAACAAACGTTCGGCCAGGGGAGAACGCCCAATGGCTTCATCTGCGGTCGTAAAGTCCACAGTGCCACTATCCAAAACACTGCGGCCGGGCAAAAATTTCAACGTAGCCGGATTCGGCGTCTGTTCGGTTTGAATAAACATTACAATTGCTCCTCAAAAAGCGATCGCTGCCTTGTTACGTTGGTAAGAGATGGGTCTTATAATCGTCACGATCAAGTAATGGCATTTATCTCATCCACGGTCATTGTGCCCGGAACTATAGTGATCGGCACATTTACATGACGAGCACCCTTACCAATAAGGTAACTAATTATAGGGCCAGGACCGCTGGCATCAGTACCAGCCGCGAGAACTAAAGTCGAAATATTAGGTTCTTCGTCCATCAGTTTAATTAATTCTTCGCTGCGGTCCCCTTCGCGGATATAGAGAATTGGAATTTTGCCGGTCTTTTTTTGAATCTCCGCTGAATGACGTTGCAAGATTTCTTCACCTACTTCACGCGCCTCTTCCCGCATAAGGTCGCCAACAGCCATCCAATGCTGAAAGTCCGCCTTTGCTGGCACATAAAAGAGGGCAACGCGCCCATCTGCATGCTCTGCACGCCGGCAGGCAAAATGAAGGGCAACGGGCATTTCATCGCTGTCATCAACAACAACTAAAAGTACCCTTTCGGCTTCATGATCTGTCGTCCGTTGCACCTGACCCAATTCTTCTATTGCCTACATGCAATCTCCCCATAAGAACCATCCTGCCATTGAATTGGATAATCGTCTATCACAGAGACGGACTCATCAATCCTTCACAAAGCCCATAACTTTAAATACTTCCGCTAAAACCGGTGTAGTCAAGGTCTGGGCCCGGACGCCGCCGTCCCTCATAACCTTATCAATTTCGTCTGGCTGAGCCAATAAACGCTGCATTTCGGAGCCAATCGAGCCTAATTCCTCAACCGCAAGCTCGGTAAGCCTTTCTTTGAATTGCGAGAATGGCAGACCTCCGACTTCACCTAAAACATCCTCCAGCTGGAGATCCGCTAATGCCGCATAAATACCAACGAGGTTCTCCGCCTCTGGCCGCCCCTCCAATCCTCTAACTTCACTCGGAAGCGGTTCTGAATCAGTTTTCGCTTTGCGAATTTTTAAGGCTATATCTTCGCGCCCATCTTTTAAATTGATACGGCTGTAATCTGACGGGTCTGACTTGGACATTTTCTGCAATCCGTTGCGGAGAGACATAACCCGGCTAGCAACGCCAAAAATAATCGGCTCCGGCATTGGAAATAGTTCCACCCCGAAATCGTTGTTGAATTTTTGCCCAATATCACGTGCTAACTCGAGGTGCTGTCTCTGGTCATCACCGACAGGCACATGCGTCGCCTTATAAGCCAGTATATCCGCCGCCATCAGCACCGGATAATCGTAGAGGCCGATTGAGGCGTTTTCACGATGCTTTCCCGCTTTTTCCTTAAACTGCGTCATCCGGTTCAGCCATCCAAGACGTGCAACGCAATTAAAAACCCATGCCAACTGGGCATGGTCCGAGTTACGGCTTTGATTAAAGATAATATTCTTCTTTGGATCTATGCCTGACGCAATAAAAGCGGCCGTTACTTCGCGGGTGCTCGTCCGCAGTTCCAAAGGATCCTGCCACATGGTGATTGCGTGTAAATCGACCACACAGTAAATACATTCATAACTATCCTGTAGACGCACCCAGTTCCTAATAGCGCCAAGATAATTTCCTAGATGCAAGTTGCCAGTTGGCTGGATACCCGAAAAGATACGGTCCATAGGTCACTCATTTAATTGCGTGTATTCGGGAAAAACCCGGCTTTATCGCCGTTCGACGCGCTTCGGTCAATCCCGAACCAGCGGGCGGCGCAACATTGCCTTCAATTCCGAGACTTTTACAGCACCAAAGAGAGGTGCGAATACAACAATAATGGCAAGCCCAAGTGCCACCAACACAATAAGTGAACCCGCCCGTTCCGCAGCGCTGCCCATCAAATAATCACCAAGCTGTCGTTCGGTAAAAAAAAGAATAGAAGACATAACAATGGATGCGGCACTTATCCGAATCCCCCGCCCCAAAAGGCGAGAATCGGCATGAAACTGTCCACGATGATGCAAAATAATCCATAGCAAAATGGCATTCATCCATGCGGAACATGCTGTTGCCAACGCGATCCCAACATGGGCCCAAACCTGCATGAAGATGACCGCCAAAACGATATTTGCCGCCATTGCAGTTACTGCAACCTTCACTGGCGTCACTGTATCATGGCGAGCAAAAAAACTGGGCGTTAATGCTTTTATCAACACATAAGCTGGTAAACCCAGAGCAAACGCGGAAAGTGCCGCCGCGGTATTAGAAGTCGCGACATCATCAAAGGCGCCTCTCTCGAACAACACACGGACAACAGAATCGCCAATAGTCAAAAGTGCCAGCATTGCCGGCACCGTCAGCAGGAGTGCAAATTCGACAGCGCGGTTTTGGCTTTCAGAAGCACCCGGCTCGTCGCCCTCGGCAATTTGGCGTGTCAACAGTGGAAGCAGTGCAACACCGACCGCCACCCCAACGACACCCAAGGGTAATTGAGTAACCCTATCCGCAAAATACAAAAATGAAACGGAGCCTTCTTGGAGAGTTGACGCCAAAATCACATCTACAACGAGATTGATTTGCACAACGCCAGCGCCGATCAGGCCTGGCCCCATCAATTTAAGCAATCGCTTGACGCCCGGCGTAAATCTTGGGCGCCGCAACCGAAACAACAGTCCATCCTTTGCACAAGCCCCTGCAATCCAAATGAACTGACCGATACCTGCCGCACAAACTGCCCACGCTAAGGTAAAACCCGGATGCTTAAAGAAATCAAAGTTAAGAAGCACGAGGGCCAAAATGAGAACAATATTCAGCAGAATGGGTGCAGCCGCTGTGGCTGCAAACTTTTGCATCGTATTCAGCATGCCACTCATCAAGGCAATCAATGCCATGAATGTAAGATAAGGAAACGTGATGCGCGTCAGTTCAACCGTCAAATCGAACTTCTCCGCTTGATTAACAAACCCGGGTGCGATTGCGTACATTAAAATTGGCATCAAAATTATCGCCAGTAGTGTAAACGTTAACAATGTCGCGACCATCAGTGCGGCCGTGTCCGCTGCAAATACACGGGCCACCTTTATGCCGTCTTTTTCTAATTCCTTACCAAATAAAGGCACAAAGGCGGCATTAAAGGCGCCTTCAGCAAAAAGACGGCGAAAAAAATTCGGGAATTTAAATGCTACTAAAAATGCATCCGCAACCATCCCCGCGCCCAGGCTGCTGGCCATTAAGATATCACGCACAAACCCCAAAACCCGGCTACCCATGGTCCAGCCACCGATAGTAGCGATCGATCGAAAGAGAGACATACTAGGCCCCTACGCGGTCTCTTGAATTAAAATAAGACGGATTTTGGAATTCATGCTGGGGTTACTCCGCCGCAACAGGATTAGCTTGAATTGATTCGTCAAGGGCCTTCAACAGCGCTTCCCGTATCGCCTCCAGTTTCCCTTTATGCTCAATCTTCATTCCGAAGATATCCTTCACATAGAAGACATCTACAACCTCTTCGCCGAATGTTGAAATCTTCGCTGATGCAATTTGCAAACCGAGATCGGCAAACGCCCGTGTCAAGTTATACAGAAGTCCAGGCCGGTCCCGACCGTTCACTTCAATGACTGTTCGCGAATTTGAGGCCTTATTATCGATCAACACCCGGGGCGCCACGGTGAACACCTCCATTCGGCTTGGCAGACCTCTCATTTTTTTGAATTCATCCGTAAGGCGAATTTCGCTGACGATGGCCTTCTCAACATTGGCGGTAATACTGTCGAGTTTTACGCTTTGTGAAATTGCCAAGTTGTCCCTGTCCTGAATCCAAAAGCTATCCAGAGCCATTCCATCATTTAGCGTATTGATGCGCGCATCGACAATGTTTACGCCAGACATGGCAAGACCACCCGCAATCGAACTAATCAATCCTGGATGATCCGCTGCATAAACTGTTATTTCAGTTACTGCGCGATATTCATCAATCCGATTATAAAACGCTATTTGGAGGCCTTGCTCTTTTGATTTACGGATAAAATTTGCGTGTCGGGCAATATCTTCCGACTGGAAGGCCAACCAATACCCGGGTGGACCCAACGTGCGAAATTCTTCAAACGCTTCATCACTCCAATTTACCAGTTCAGCACGAGCCTTATCCTGCGCTTCCATTACCGCGCGATCCCGGCGATCTGCCGCAAGGCCACCGGTCAAAACATCTTCGGTCCTATAGTATAGTTCGCGCAAAAGAGAAGCTTTCCAGCCATTCCATCGACCAGGTCCAACTGCTCTGATATCGACAACGGTAAGGCACAGCAAAAGGCGTAACCGTTCCGGCGACTGCACAAGTTCTGAAAAATCAGTGATTGTTTTCGAATCTGATAAATCCCTTTTGAACGCCGTGTTGCTCATCGCTAAGTGGTATTCCACAAGCCATACTACGGTTTCTGTTTGCTCCTCAGAAAAACCAAATCGTGGACATAGATCGCGGGCAATCTCGGCACCCAATTTTGAATGATCACCGCCGCGCCCTTTCGCAATATCGTGCATTAATACCGACGTATAAAGTACGTCACGCGATTGCACTTTATGAACAATCTCACTCGCTAGTGGGTGGTCGTCTTTCAGCAAACCCCGCTCTATTCGGCTTAGAATTCCGATCGCCCGTATGGTATGCTCGTCCGTCGTGTAGACGTGGTACATATCGTACTGCATCTGCGCAACTACACGGCCAAAATCATCTATGAATTTGCCAAATACGCCCGCTTCGTTTAGCCGCCGCAACGTAGTTTCAGGATCCTTGAGCGAAGTCATCATCTTAATGAAAAGAGCATTTGCTTTCGGGTCGTCCTGCAGACCCTTCGTAATGCGGCCAAGGCTCCGAGTAATTAAGTGCAATGCATTGGGGTGAATATCAAGCTCATGACGCTGAGCAACTTCGAATAACCGCAGCATCTCAACCGGATACTCCTGAAAATGGTTATTTTCAGAAACGTTGAGCCGGCCTCCTTCAATTTTAAAACCTTCGACCTCGCGTGTGAACAAGCCTAAACCCGGCAATTTAAAGGTCCAGCTCCGCTGGTGGCGCGCCTCTAAAGAGGCGCAAAATATTCGCGTTAGATCACCAACATCCTTTGCCACCAAAAAGTAATGCTTCATAAACCATTCGACGCCGGACACACCATCGCGATCGACATAACCCATTTCCCGCGCCAATTCCGGTTGTAGGTTAAACGTCAGGCGCTCTTCCGACCGTTCGGTGAGATAATGGAGATAGCAGCGCACCGTCCATAAGAACCTTTGGGCCTTATCAAAACGGGCCAATTCGTCTTTTGAGAAAACGCCTTCATCGCGGAGCTGCGCAATGCTCTCGCACCGGTAAAGGTACTTCGCAATCCAGAACAACGTATGCAAGTCACGGAGGCCTCCTTTGCCATCCTTAATGTTCGGCTCAAGAACATAGCGGGAATCACCCATTCTTGCGTGTCGTTCGTCACGCTCTTGAAGCTTAGCTTCAATGAAGAGGCCCTTGCCTTTAACAACTTCTTCAAAAAATCGTATCCGCAATTCGGCATGCAAGTCCTGCACGCCCCAAATATAGCGCGATTCCAAAAGACCAGTCCGAATGACCATATCGTTGTGTGCCTGGCGAATGCAATCGTCAACAGAACGCGTCGCATGGCCAACCTTCAGACCCAAGTCCCACAAGGTATAAAGAACATGCTCTATAACCTGTTCGATGCGAGGCGTTGACTTGTAGGGCAGCAAAAATAGCAAGTCTATATCTGACCGAGGTGCTAATTCAGCCCGGCCGTATCCGCCATATGCTACAATACAAAGCTGGTCAGCCGCAGTTGGGTTCGCCGCTTTATAAAGCCATGTCACAGCAATATCGTGAATCACTCGAATTAATTGATCAATCAGAAAGCAGTGCCCACGAACCGCAAGTTCACCATTTTGCGTTTCGGTGAAGCGTCTGCGAATTTCTTTTATTCCAAACTCCACGGCATTACGGTAAATGCACAGAATCGTCGCAGCACGATCCGCTTCGCAAATCTCCTCAGCGAGAGCTTTCTCAACCTGCTCCTGCAGCTTGATCCGGTCGATAATTGCCCGCCTGTTCCGCAATTGCTCCATAAACCAAATCTTTGCGCGCACCTCGTCTAAATGCAAGTACTGGCACTACTCTTTGAGTTGGTTCCGCATGCTATAGATCGTTTCCAAGGCCTCGCGGGGAGTTAAGTCATCTGGATTCAAAGCGAGCAACTCAGCTTCAACATTCGATAACTTGGATGTAACTTGCCTTGGGGTATCGGCCAACGCAGCGAAGAGAGGCAAGTCCTTCGCTAGACGGGAAATCGCTCCAGATTGTTCCCCCTGCTCGAGGGTCTCCAAAACTTGTTCCGCGCGGAGAACTGCGGGCGGCGGCAATCCAGCGAGCCGGGCAACGTGAATACCATACGATCGGTCAGCCGCGCCCGGAACGACTTCGTGCAAAAAGATAACATCCCCTCGCCATTCCTTAACCCGCATCGTGTGCGGTTTGCAGGCACTCAGCTGCCCCGCAAGGGCAACCAATTCGTGATAATGGGTAGCAAATAACGCGCGTGAGCGGTTGGTTTCGTGTAGATGTTCGACCGTTGCCCAAGCAATCGAAAGGCCGTCAAACGTCGCAGTTCCGCGACCAATCTCATCTAAAATGACGAGAGAACGTTCTGTTGCTTGATTAAGGATTGCCGCGGCCTCCACCATCTCGACCATGAAGGTTGAACGGCCACGCGCCAAATCATCGGCTGCACCGACACGGCTGAACAAGCGGTCAACGACACCAATATGTGCACTCTCCGCCGGCACATAACTTCCCATCTGTGCCAAAATTACGATCAGCGCATTCTGCCGGAGAAATGTGCTCTTGCCAGCCATATTTGGTCCTGTCAGGAGCCAAAGCCGTTTTTCTTCTGTGAGATCGCAATCATTACCAACAAAGTCGCCTCCGGCAGAAGTTGCCAAGGCATCCGCAACCACCGGATGACGGCCGCCTTTAACCTGAAAAGTCAAGGACTGGTCTATCCGAGGCCTCGCATAGTGTCGCTCCACAGCCAGAAAAGCGAGGGCCACAGCCAAATCAAGACGCGCCATCGCTGAAGCAGTCATGGCGATCCCGCCAGCTTGAGCGACAACCTCCTGCACCAATGTCACGAATAATTCGAGCTCAATACCTAAAGATTTATCGGCAGCTTCCGAAATGGCCCGCGCTAACTCGCCTAACTCTGTCGTCGTGAAACGCATTGCGTTAGTCATCGTTTGGCGATGGATGAAAAGATCACCCATCTTGTCAGCATGGCGCAATGTAACTTCAATGAAAAAGCCAAGCACATTGTTGTGCTTAATCTTTAAGCTCTCGACACCGGACTCGGCTCGATATCTAGCTTCGAGTTCCGCAATGAGCTTTTGGCTCTCGTCCCGCAATGCGCGCACCTCATCGAGCGACGGCTCAAATCCAACTCGTATAAAACCGCCGTCTCGAGCAAGCAACGGCAGGTCGTCCGCCAGGGCCGAGGCCAGCCGTTCAATCGTGGTGCCATGATCTGCTAAATCAGTAATAATTTCATCTATGCCTACCGGTGTATCTTCGTGTCTTAACAAAGCGCTCTTCAGCGCAGCACCTTTCTGAAGTCCACTGCGAATAGTTGCGAGGTCGCGCGGGCCACCCCGACCCAAACTTAAGCGGGACATTGCCCGTTCGAGATCAGGGGCAGCTTTCAATACCTCACGCAGGTGAGCACTCAGATCGGGTGCTTCCACAAAATACTGAACTTGGTCGAGGCGCCGACCGATGGCATCCGGGGACGTTAAAGGTGCCGCGAGACGAACGCCGAGCAAGCGGGCGCCAGCACCGGTGACCGTTCGATCGATTACACTAAGCAAGCTGCCAGAAAAATTGCCTGTCAACGTGCGAGTTAACTCCAGACTTCGCCGCGTAGCGGCATCAATCTCAAGCAGGGCATCCCCACCGATGCGGCGCGGCCTTGCAAGGCGCGGCAGTTTGCCCACCTGCGTTAACTCAAGATAATCAATCAGCGCGCCGGCTGCCGACAACTCACTGCGATCAAACTCTCCAAATGCGTCAAGTGCCGCCACGCCATAGACCACCTCCAAACGACGACGGGAGTTATCGGAATTGAACCGCACGTTTGGCAGGGGTGTAAGATGATTCTCCCAGTCTTCGAGTACACCAGCGAATGCTTCCCGAGCATAAAGTTTTTCGGGCACCAGTAATTCCCTCGGCGCGACCCGAGAGATTGCGGCGGCCACGTCTTTTTCCGTTAATGGCTGGACTGTGAAATCACCAGTCGAAATATCTAGCCAAGCAAAACCCAATTTGTCGCTGACTTCGGCGAGGGCCGCGAGATAATTGTGTGACCGAGCATCCAGCAAAGTTTCTTCGGTTAATGTACCTGGCGTGACAAGACGGATCACATCGCGTCTAACCACGGCTTTCGACCCGCCACGTCGTTTGGCTTCCGCTGGGTCCTCCATCTGTTCACAAATGGCAACCCGGAAACCCCTGCGTATTAATCGCTCAAGATAGCCGTCCATTGCATGGACCGGGACCCCACACATCGGAATATCTTTGCCTTTGTGGCTACCGCGTTTGGTCAGAGCAATATCAAGAGCCGCTGCAGCCGCAATTGCGTCATCAAAAAACATTTCGTAAAAATCACCCATGCGGAAGAATAACAAAGCATCCGGGTAGGCTTCTTTGTGCTCGAAAAACTGCGCCATCATCGGTGTCATAGCGCGCGGCAAGTTCTTTGTAGCTGGCTCAGACATATAATGAGAAAATAACACGCACGGCCCGGTAAGACGCAAGACACCGGTGAATATTAGGTGCCAAATTAGCTCAATAAGTTGTAAAAACTCCCGCAATGCGGAATGCTGTTATCCGAAACATATTAATATGGGAAGATTAACAGATGGCTGATCAGTCCACACTTCGCGAAGATGCATTACAATTCCACGCTGGTGGAAGGCGGCATGGAAAAATCGAAGTGAACGCGACCAAGGCACTGACCACACAGCGGGATCTCGCACTCGCATATTCGCCCGGCGTGGCCTATCCGTGTCTTGAGATCGAAGCCGACCCCGCAGCCGCTTACGACTACACAGCAAAGGGCAATTTTGTTGCAGTGATCTCAAACGGCACGGCAGTACTCGGACTTGGGAATATCGGCGCGCTCGCATCGAAACCTGTTATGGAAGGAAAGTCCGTTCTATTCAAACGCTTCGCCGATGTCGATGGTATCGACATTGAGGTAGCAACGGAAGACGTCGACGAATTTATCAACTGCGTCAGGTTGATAGGCAATAATTACGGTGGCATCAACCTTGAGGATATCAAGGCGCCTGAATGTTTCTTGATTGAGGAGCGATTGAAAGAGGAGCTCGAGGTACCCGTTTTCCACGATGACCAACACGGGACGGCTATAATCACTACTGCTGGCTTCATTAATGCCCTGCATTTGACGGACCGAAAATATAGCGATGCGAAAATTGTTATAAACGGTGCGGGCGCATCTGCCATCGCCTGTGTCGAGCTGATAAAGAGCGTAGGCGTTCCAAATGAAAATGTAATCATGTGTGACAGCCGCGGCGTTATCTATCGCGGCCGCGAAGGAGGAATGAACCAGTGGAAATCCGCCCACGCTGCTGATACCGATGCTCGTGACCTCACAGAGGCCTTGATCGGTGCCGACGTATTTATTGGTCTTTCGAAGAAAGACGTCGTCTCGCAACACATGATAAAATCGATGGCGGAGAAGCCTATTATTTTCGCCATGGCAAATCCCGATCCCGAAATTACACCGGAAGCAGTTAAAGCCGTGCGCGATGACGCGATCATCGCAACAGGCCGATCTGATTATCCGAACCAGGTCAACAATGTTTTGGGTTTTCCATATATTTTCAGAGGTGCCCTCGACGTCCACGCGTCACGCATCAACGAAGAGATGAAAATCGCCGCAGCGAGAGCGCTCGCAGAATTGGCTCGCGAAAACGTGCCCGAGGAAGTCGCTGCGGCTTATGGCGGGCAACAACTTCAATACGGTAACGACTATATTATTCCAGTCCCTTTCGACCCACGATTGATTTCGGCCGTTCCCGCAGCTGTCGCTCAAGCCGCCATGGATACCGGCGTGGCGCAGCGGCCGGTTAAAGATATAGAAGCTTACAAACGCGAGCTTTCGGCGCGGCTTGATCCGACGTCGGGATCACTGCAAATGATCCTTGATCAAGTGCGATCCAATCCAAAACGTGTCGTCTTCGCGGAAGGCGAGGACGACCGCGTCATTCGAGCGGCAATTCAATTCCGCAATGCGGGTTATGGTGAACCAATTTTGATTGGTCGAGAGGGCCGGGTAAAACAAACGATGGAAGAGCTCGGCCTCAACGGAACCGGGCTTGAAATTCACAATGCGCGGCTCAGCGAAAAAAACCAAATGTATGCGGATTTCCTATACAAACGATTACAACGCGACGGGTTCTTGGCGCGCGATTGTCAACGGCTGGTGAATCAAGACAGAAATGTCTTTAGCGCTTGCATGGTAGCCAACGGCGACGCTGATGCCATGCTAACTGGTGTAACCCGCGTCTTCAGCGTCGCATTCGATGAAATCAGCCGCGTCATTGATCCGCTTCCCAACCAGCGCCTGATGGGCGTTTCACTTGTTACGGGGCACGATCATTCATTCCTCATCGCCGACACCCGTATTCACGAAGTGCCCACCGCGGGGGAACTTGCCGATATCGCGGTTGAAGCAGCGCAATTTGCGCGGCGGTTCGGCCACAATCCGCGCGTAGCACTATTATCGTTTTCAAATTTTGGCCAACCAATGCGCCCGCACATGCAACGTATTCGAGAGGCGGTCTCGATCCTGGAAGACCGACAGGTTGATTTTGAGTTCGATGGCGACATGCAAGCTAGTGTCGCGCTAGACTATGATCTTATGCAGGATGTATTTCCTTTCTGCCGTTTAACTGGTCCTGCCAATATTTTGGTCATGCCAGCTCTGCACAGTGCAAGCATCAGTTCCAACCTGATGGCCGCTGTGGGTGGCGGTACCGTGATTGGCCCAATATTGGTTGGCCTCTCGAAACCGGTCCAAATCGTCCCGCTCGGCTCATCTGTCAATGATCTCGTTAACATCGCTGCTTTTGCAGCACACGACGCCATCATCGCAAAAACGCATACAAACTTATCTGATGTTTAATTTTCAAATCTCGCAACTTCAGTACTGATTGCTTCTGAAACCTCGATACCAAAACAACAAAATATAACCAGCGAAATGCGCGGTTGATTTCTGATAAAATCAGCGACCGTTCGCACGGCTATTGAACACGCGCGTGTTACCGGGAAACGGTAAACGCCCGTTGAAATAGCCGGAAAAGCGATGCTGGTAATATCATTTTCCAAAGCCAATTTAAGCGACGATCGATAGCAGCTGGCAAGGAGTACATCTTCGCCCCCGCTGCCACCTTGCCAGATTGGCCCAACTGTATGAATAACGTGCTTGGCAGCTAAGTCATAACCGGCAGTAATCTTTGCGGCGCCTGTCAGACATCCACCAAGAGTGCGGCATTCGGCGAGCAATTGAGGCCCAGCCGCGTGATGAATCGCCCCATCAACGCCACCGCCACCTAGCAAAGATTCGTTCGCCGCATTCACAATAGCATCCACGGCAAGCTTCGTGATGTCCGATTCAATAACTTTTATCCGGTGCATGGACTGCATCCTTCGTCTGGCAACGCTGTGCTGGGTAGTGCCGCATCAAGAGCCATATGAGAAGCAATGCCGGCGACGCCGCAACCGTCGTCAGCAAAAAGAACGAAACCCAATCCATTTGATCCGCAAACCACCCGGCAGAGGCGGAAAGCATAGTCCGAGCCCCACCCATCACGGAAGTTAGCAACGCGTACTGGGTTGCGGTATACGATTGGTTACACAGGCTCGAGAGATATGCGACAAACGCAGTCGAGCCCATTCCAGTTGCAAGATTTTCAGCGGTCACTGTAATAGTAAGTGCTGTAAGGTCATGACCAGCAAGTGCCTGATAGACGAAGATCAAGTTTGAAAGTGCCTGCAAAATACCACAGACGAATAAACTCCGCAGAGTCCCGAGGCCGGCGACCATCATACCACCAAGGAACCCACCAACAATAATGGCCGAAAATCCAACACCCTTTTTAATTCCAGCGATCTCAGGCTTCGTGAATTCGAGCTCAAGAAAAAAGGGTGTTTGCATCACCGACAAAACGGAGTCACCCAGTTTGTATAAAACAATGATGCCAATAATCAACAGCCATCCCGGGCGGGCAAAAAAATCGGCAAGCGGCGCGACCACCGAGTCTTTCAATCCTGTCATCATTGTATCCTCGCCTGACAAGGATAAATCAGCCTTAGGTTCGGGATTTAACAAGATGGCTATAATACCGATTAAAGCGACCGCGCCCATCGTCATAAAAGCGGCCGTCCACCCGAAGGTGGAAGCAACAATCAATCCCATGGCACCAGATCCGACTTGGCCCACTCGATACCCGAGAACAACTGTTGCCGCGCCAGCGCCCAGCTGCCTCTCTTCAAGAATTTCGACCCGGTAAGCATCAATAACGATATCCTGGCTTGCAGAAGTGAAGGCAACCCCAAGTGTTACGGCAGCAGCTAAAAATATGTCGCCTGGCAGCTCAATAAACCCCAGGCTCAAAACGCAAGCGAGCAATGAGATTTGAGAAACAATAATCCAACCACGCCGCCGCCCCAATGCATCGGTCACGATTGGGATAGAGAGACGGTCAAAAGCTGGCGCCCAGAGGAATTTAAAGGCATAGGGCAGGCCAACTAGCGCGAAGAGACCAATAGATGTCTTCGAGAGACCGCTTTCTTGCAGCCAGGCGGTAACCGGATCGCCTAATATGCCCAATGGAAATCCGCTGGAAATTCCAAGAAATGTTATCGCCAAGACCCGTTTATCACGGTAAACAGCCGCCGCCGACCACCACACGGCAAACCGCGCATAAAAGTCCATCAGAGCTCTACTACCCAAACTCGCGTTCGAGCAGCATCTTTAGAGAAGTTTCGGGACGTGCCCCGACATGGCTAATAACTTCTGTTGCTGTCAGTGTAGCAATCTCCCCACATTTCCGTAGGCCCATGCCCTGAGTATATCCAAATAGAAAGCCGGCCGCGAATTGGTCACCGGCGCCTGTGGTATCCACTACAGCGTCTAGAGGCAATGGATCAATGATGTGAACTTCGTCACCCGACAGAATAACTGAGCCCTTCGGGCCACGTGTAAGGCAAATAATCTCACACTGCCCACGCACGTGCTGCATGGCGGATTCAAAATCGTCAACCTGATAAAGCGATTTTATTTCTTCTTCGTTACCGAAAAGTATATCGGTATGATCTGCAACCAACATTTGGAAAGCATTCCGATGGCGATCAACACAAAAGGGATCCGACAAAGTTATGGAGACCTTACGTTGCGCTGCATGCGCAAGACGGGCCGCTTCGACAAAAGCGGCCTGTGCGTCAGGCGGATCGAACAGATAGCCCTCCATATAGACGACCTTCGAAGATTTGATGATGTCCTTATCGATGTCCTGCGGCGTTAAATTTGAAGCTGCACCGAGGTTGGTGCACATCGTCCGCTGTGCATCTGGCGTAATTAATACGAGGCAAGAACCAGTTTGCGGGCCTTCTGTAGTGGCAGCTGTAAAAAAATCGACGCCAACCGACTGCATATCATAACGAAAAACATCCCCCAGCTGATCGTCCCGCACTTTGCCAATAAAAACTCCCTTTCCGCCCAGAGATGCAAAGCCAGCCATTGTATTACCACAAGACCCGCCGGAGACTTCCTGTACAGCCGGCATTTTTGCGTAAATTTCACTCGCTCGTCCCGTATCTATTAGGGTCATCCCTCCTTTTTCCAGTGATTGTTCTCCAAGAAAGGCGTCGTCAACAGTAGCCAATACATCGACCATTGCATTACCAATTCCGACCAAATCGTATTCCAGCATTTGAATACCCCTGCGCTAGACCGTCATTCACATAATTGAGCGAATTTGACGGAGTATAGCCGTCGCTCGACGCCCGGCAAGGCGAGCGTCTTGCGCCAACAGCCCACCATCGATAAATGTGCGGAATCTGTTTTTGGGAATAACTCTATGTTCAGCCATCTTTTAAAAGCTGTTGCGCAGATTAACGATCCTGCACTAAGGCGTGTCGTTCTGTTCGGTACCGGTGGTGCCGCAATCCTCTTCATAATCCTTTTGAGTCTAGCCTGGTGGCTTCACGATACCTATGCCTACCATGCATTACAGGATTTCTTGAAAGGTTGGGGGCTTTGGGCATGGCTTCTGAGCTTAATTCTCAAGTTTATCAATTTGTTATTCGCCCTAAGCGTCCTCTTTGTTCTTGCTATCTTGTTCCCGGTTATAACCACCCTGATTATTGGTTTATTTTTTGAAGACGTCGTGGCCGCAGTCGAAAAGAAACATTATCCCGGCAGTCCCGTGGCTCGCTCACAGCCAATTTCAGAAGTTTTGGGATTTACCTTGCGTTTTGTATTGCTCGTAATTGGTCTTAATCTCCTTTGCCTGCCCCTCTATCTCATCCTACTATTTGTGCCTCCACTCAATCTTGTCCTGTACTATTTACTAAACGGCTATTTGGTGAGCCGCGAGTACTTCGGGCTCATCGCCATAAGGCACATGGACCCAGCGTTGGCATCGAAAATGCGACGAGCCAACAGGGGAAAGGTGCTTCTCGCCGGTATCATAATCACTTTTCTTTTGACCGTCCCTGTAGTCAATCTTTTAACGCCTGTGATCGCGACTGCTTTTATGGTGCACGTCTTCTATAATTTGCCAACCTGCCAAAAGTCTCTGTCCCAAACGGCGGACACCCACTAGTATCCGCATCTAACTTTTTAAGATGCAGACCTGCAAGTCGGTTTAGTCTAGACAAAACAGATGTAATCCTTTCTAAGGAGCAAGTATGGCCGAAGATTCGAAATCGTCCCCCCAGTTCCCAAATGACCATGGAAATAGAGTGCTAAACATTCCAGCATCAACACGACCAGAACGGCGTCCCGGTTCTCCGGGCGAGGGCAGACGCCTTATTGTCGGGCGAGAAATTTGCCTCTCAGGCGAGATTACCGAGTGCGATACTCTTGTCGTCGAAGGCCGAGTCGAAGCTAACTTAAATGATAGCCATAGAATTGAAATTACTGAGAGTGGCTATTTTAAAGGTAAAGTCGATATTGCGATTGCCGAGATAAGAGGACGTTTCGAAGGCCAACTAATCGCGCGTGAAAGATTAATTATTTACAAAACAGGGCAGGTTATCGGAACAGTCGCGTACGCAGAGATCGAAATCGAACGCGGTGGCATAATGTCCGGCGAGGTGGATTTAGCAGTCGCGGCAGAAACGCAAAGTGTCGATAAAGACGACAACAAAACACCGGATGTTGCCAATTAGTCGGGGCGTCGTAGCAGTCTGCTCGCTACTCACACTTGCAGCTTGCAATGCGGGCTTACCAAATTGGACCACACCCCAAAAGCCCACTCAGAAATTGGCACAAAAAGAGGGCATTGAAAAAGTAATCCTAAAGAAGCCGGTGCCGCATGACGAAAATTTAAATCTGAATTTTAAGGCCAGGAAAGTTGATTTAATTGCCACCATTCCCCCAGACACTAACCCTAGAAACCTCATTGGTTTAGAATCACACGGTTTGGTGGATAAATTAGGCTCTCCAGACTTTGTCCGACGAGACAGGTTAGCGGAGGTTTGGCAATATTCATCCAAGTCCTGCATCCTCGATGTATTCCTCTACCGTACTGATGGAAAATTATTAGTCGATTATGTGGAACTCCGAGGGCGCGGCACGGCAGCGCTTTCCCGACAAGATTGCTATCTCAAAATGTTGCAAACGCACTTAATGCGAAAGCAAGGCTAAAGGGTTTTGCCCTCGAATCGACACAGTTCCTCAACAATACAGGCAGAGCAATTCGGGTATCGAGCCTTGCATACATACCGGCCGTGCAAGATGAGCCAATGATGGGCGTGTAATTTGTAGTGTTCGGGTGTTTGTTTCTCAAGTTTCTTTTCAACCGCGAGAGGGGTCTTACCCGGCGCTAGGCCCGTGCGATTGCCAATTCGAAAAATGTGGGTGTCGACAGCAATCGTCGGTTCGCCAAAGGCAATATTTAGCACAACACTCGCCGTCTTTCGGCCCACACCAGGAAGATTCTCAAGTGCCTCTCGGTCTCGAGGAATCTCGCTGCCATGTTCTTCAATCAGTAGTCTGCTCAACGCAATGACATTCTTCGCTTTCGCGTTAAACAATCCTATCGTCTTGATGTAGTTGCGGACCCTATTTTCGCCAAGAGCCAACATTTTTTCCGGCGTTTCCGCCACTTTGAACAACGGGCCTGTTGCTTTGTTCACACCAACATCCGTAGCCTGTGCTGACAGAACCACAGCAACCAAAAGCGTATATGGGTTCACGTAATTTAGTTCACCCTTTGGCTCTGGCATCTGTGCCTGCAATCGGCAATAAAACTCTTCAATATCCACTTTCTTCATATAATGAGATCAACTTCTGACAAAGTTAAGGCCAAGCAGCGAAACGCTTACATTCAGTGTTAGACAATAGCGATCCCAGCTGCATATGCTTCACAAATGAGTCACCTAAACGCTAACGCCGATCGCCGGGAACACCACATCTACTTCGAGGCGATCCTCCTTCCAAACCGAAGTCTGAGTCCTTACGGATTTAAACTGCTTATTAGCATAATCGCCCTTACGATGCTTCTGCTTGGCATCTTATTCACGCTGATGGGTGCTTGGCCGGTGATTGGATTTTGTAGTGTCGAACTATTGCTCCTATACGTGATGTTCAAACTTAACAATCGTGCTGGGAAAGCTTACGAACGGGTCCGGCTCAATGCACGCTCCCTAGAAATCCATAAATACTCACCCACTGGCGCCTTTGAAACTTGGGAGTTCGAGCCCACCTGGCTGCAGGTTAATATCGACAACCCACCAGAGCATAACAGTCAGCTAACAGTGGCAAGCCGGAATCGCCGTTTGATTATTGGGAAGTTTCTGACGCCGGAAGAACGGTTGGAATTGGCGCAAGCCCTAAAAGACGCGCTTCGTGTTCGCCAGACGTCACTACCGTTTACGCCCACTTAAACGGACCTATCGTCAATCCACAAAACCCAATACATTTCGCATGTCGTAAAGACCAGGAGATTTGCGCCAGCTCCAGAGAGCTGCGCGAATAGCGCCGGCCGCAAAGACCTGCCGGCTTGACGATTTATGGCCAAGAGTGATGCGTTCTCCCTCAGAAGCAAAAATAACCTCATGCTCGCCCGTAACATCACCGCCACGCAGCGTTGCAAAACCGATATCGCCCGGCCTCCGTTCGCCTGTGTGGCCATCGCGAACCGCCTGTTTAACATCTGTTAGGTTAACACCACGGCCTCGGGCTAAGCCTTCGCCAAGAGCCAAAGCCGTTCCAGAAGGCGCATCAATCTTATGGCGGTGATGCATCTCCAAGACTTCGATGTCGTATTCAACATCTAATAATTTTGCCGCTTGCTCCGCCAAAGCGATGAGAAGGGTCACACCTACACTCGTATTCGCAGCACGCACTACAGGCACATGCTGCGCCGCCTTGTGATATACGGCTTCCTGCTCTGGCGATAATCCAGTGGTGCCTGCGACAATAGCCGACTTTGCTTGCGACGCCAATTGTGCGGCTTCAACCGCTACGTCGGGAAGGGTAAAATCAACAACAACGTCAACACCAGCTATAACGCTGGCAACGTCATCCGTAATCGCAACATTGAGCGTCCCAGCTCCGGCTAATAGGCCAGCATCCTGCCCAATAGCATCGCTGCCGGGTCGGCCTGTTGCACCGGCCAAAACACAGCCTTCAGTCATTGCAACTTGACGTATGTTCATCTGACCCATCCGGCCTGCAGCACCTAGAATACCGATTTTCAAATCGCCACTCATTACCAATCCCCCTGGTTCTTTTCGAGGAGAATATTTAGCTGCAACCAGGAATTAGTAAATGCATCAATTCCCAAAACTTCATTCAGTCAAGTCTTCCCAGAATTCCTTGACCTTGTCGAAGAAACCCTCGGAACGTGGGCTGTGCACTTCATTGCCTCCAGCATTCTCAAACTCTCGCAAAAGATCTTTTTGCTGTTTGGTCAATTTAACCGGCGTCTCTACCTGCGCATCAATATACATATCGCCGCGGATCTTTGACTGTAAGACAGACATGCCTTTTCCTCGAAGCCTGAACTGCTGGCCCGACTGCGTCCCTTCCGGAATGTTGACCTTCGCGCGGGAACCGTCTATCGCCGGTACTTCTATCGCTCCCCCCAAAGACGCTATAGTCATCGGAATTGGCACTCGGCAGTAGATATCGGCGCTATCACGTTGAAAAAAGGCGTGGTCAGAAATTGTAAGGAAAATATATAGATCTCCAGCAGGTCCGCCGCGTAATCCAGCCTCCCCTTCTCCAGCGAGCCGAATGCGAGTACCATCGTCTACTCCAGGCGGCACATTCACCGACAATTTCTTTTCTTTTCGAATTTTACTAGTGCCACCGCATTCCCGGCAGGGGTTTTCGATCACCTCGCCTTGGCCTTGGCAGGTCGGGCAGGTGCGTTCGATTGTGAAAAAACCCTGCTGCGCGCGAACCTTCCCCACCCCCTGACAGGTCGGACAAGTCGTCGGCTGCGTGCCATCCGCGGCGCCTGTTCCATCACACGATTCACATTGCGCCGTCGAGGGTACATGAATGTCAACCTGCTGGCCACCAAACGCATCCTCAAGTGAAATTTCAAGATTATAGCGCAAATCACCGCCGCGTGGGGAGGAACGGCGGCCACCGCCGCGCCGAGCGCCCCCAAAATCACCAAACATTTCGTCGAAAATATCCGCAAAGCCCGAGCCAAAATCAAATCCACTCGAACCTCCACCGGCACCACCATCCTCAAATGCAGCATGTCCAAATCGATCATATGCCGCACGCTTCTGATCATCTTTTAGTACTTCGTAGGCTTCGTTGATTTCTTTGAACTTGGCTTCAGCATCCGCATTGTCGGGATTGCGGTCAGGATGGTATTTCATCGCCGCCTTACGATAAGCGCTTTTTAGATCGCCTGCACTTGCGTCTCGTCCAACCCCTAAGGATTCGTAATAATCCGCTTTTGCCACCGGCAACCCCCGACCAACGAGCCCACGTTAAGGCAACGATCTATGCCGGTATAAAACCGGTCACACCCAATCCCCCACACCACCTATTATTTTTCCTTCTTGTCTTCTTCGACTTCTTCAAAATCTGCGTCTACGACGCCATCTTCACTTGCAGCCTCACTCGAGGCACCCTCCACATCCATTTCCGGGGCCTCTCCGTCAGAACTTTCTTGACTTGCCTTGTACATTGCTTCGCCGAGCTTCATGCCCGAAGTGCTCAACGCCTCTGTTTTTGCCACTATATCAGCCGCGTCCTCACCCTGAAGTGCTTCCTTCAACGAATCTAGATCTGTTTGGATAGCTGATTTTTCATCCTCTCCAATTTTATCGCCATATTCCTCCAAAGACTTCTCCGTCGAGTAGACAAGGCTATTCGCTGAGTTGCACGCTTCCACCAGCTCCTTCCGCTTCTGATCGTCTGCAGCGTGTTCTTCCGCATCCTGCACCATTTTATCAATATCAGCGTCACTCAGCCCCCCAGATGCCTGAATGCGAATTTGTTGTTCTTTTCCGGTCGCCTTATCTTTCGCCGAAACATTGACAATGCCGTTCGCATCGATATCGAAGGTCACTTCTATTTGTGGCATGCCACGAGGCGAGGGCGGTATACCAACCAAGTCAAACTGCCCTAGCACCTTGTTGTCTGCAGCCATTTCGCGTTCACCTTGAAAAACCCGGATGGTTACAGCGGTCTGGTTGTCTTCAGCTGTCGAAAAAGTCTGACCCTTGCGCGTTGGTATAGTAGTATTGCGATCAATTAGACGGGTAAAAACTCCGCCTAAGGTCTCAATACCAAGCGACAATGGAGTGACGTCGAGCAACAGTACATCCGTCACATCACCCTGTAGAACACCCGCTTGAATGGCCGCTCCCATAGCTACTACTTCATCGGGGTTCACGCCGCGATGCGGCTCCTTGCCGAAAAACTGCTTCACAGTCTCCATAATTTTAGGCATCCTAGTCATGCCGCCAACCAGGATAACTTCATTGATCTCACTGGCTTTCAGCCCAGCGTCGGACAATGCTTTTTTGCAGGGTGCGATCGTACGCTGAACCAAATCACCAACTAATGCCTCGAGCTTGGCTCGGGTCAATTTCATGTTTAGATGCTTCGGACCGGACTGATCCGCAGTCACAAACGGCAAGTTTACGTCCGTTTCCACCGCACTTGAAAGTTCAATCTTAGCTTTTTCACCAGCTTCCTTTAGACGCTGCAGCGCCAGTTTATCCTCGCGAAGATCTATGCCATTTTCCTTCTTAAACTCGTCGGCGAGGTAGTCGATGATATGCTGGTCAAAATCCTCCCCACCAAGAAACGTGTCGCCATTAGTAGATTTAACTTCGAAGACGCCATCCCCAATCTCCAAGACAGAGACATCGAAAGTACCGCCGCCAAGATCATAAACAGCAATGACTCCGGAGCCCTTTTTCTCAAGCCCATAAGCAAGGGCTGCGGCAGTCGGCTCGTTAATGATACGAAGAACTTCGAGGCCGGCAATCTTACCAGCATCTTTTGTAGCTTGGCGTTGCGAATCATTAAAATAAGCTGGAACCGTGATAACCGCCTGTTCTACCTCTTCACCAAGATAAGCTTCCGCATCTTCCTTCATTTTCTGGAGTATGAAAGCGCTAATCTGACTCGGTGCGTACTGATTGCCCCGGCATTCAACCCAGGCATCGCCATTCTCACCTTCGATTATGCTATATGGCACCAAATCTATATCTTTTTTTGTCTCATCATCAACATACCGGCGACCGATCAGGCGCTTAATCGCAAAAAACGTATTTTCTGGATTGGTGACCGCCTGGCGCTTTGCGGAATGCCCAACGAGCCGCTCATCCGACTCTGTAAACGCAACCATTGATGGCGTAGTTCGAAAGCCTTCTGCGCTCTCAATTACTTTGGGCTGCGTTCCTTCCATCACTGCAACGCACGAGTTTGTCGTGCCCAAATCGATACCGATTACTTTAGTCATTCGTCTAACCTTTTTCCAAGTCGCTCGGCGAGACTAGCCAGTCCAGACATCGGCCCTAGCTCAAAATCTCCGTCAACACGTCATATGAATAGACGGAAGTATATAAGAACGGGTCGAAGAGACTACAAGAACCGTCGGGGAGGAAATAAACCGCCAGCGCCCTATTAGCAATAAAAACAGACAGCCAGAAAGTTTTTTTCCTCAAGTTATTGCCCCATTCCAGGAGACTGGATGAATGAAATGTCTTATAAGATTCTCCAGCAGAACGGACCGTTTTTCCAGTCCACGTGCCAAGTCGAGAAGTTACATAAAACTGTGCCCATCTCAGGCTGTCGTATCTACCGCATTCGATTCGTCGGGCGACGACGGGGCACCCTTCGCCACCGCGACCATAGCCGGCCGCAGAAGTCTGTCGTGCATCACATAGCCCGGTTGTAGCACCTCGGCAACCGTACCATCGGCGAACTCAGTATCGGGTTTTTCGTACATCGCCTGATGGAGGTTATGGTCGAACGGCTCACCCAGTGGATCCACCTTTTTAATACCGTGGCGTTCAAAAGCACTCAGGAGTTCTTTCTCGACCATTTCAATACCTTGAACAAGGTTCTTGATAGCCTCATCACCTTCCTTCACATCACCACCAACTGCTTCCAAGCCGCGTCGCAAATTATCGGAAACATTGAGAAGATCTTTAGCAAATCCACTGGAGGCATATTTCCGCGCATCCTCAATATCCCGAGCCGCGCGACGGCGAGTATTCTCGACGTCGGCCAATGCGCGCAACAACCGGTCCTTCATCTCGGCAGCCTGATCTTCTAATGATGGTTCCGCTAAACGCTCCGGCAGCACTTTCTCCTCGCCAGTTCCCTCTACTGTATTGTTTCCCAAAGTCTCGTTAACCTGTTGCGCATCACTGGAATTTTGAACTTCTTCAACCGCCTCTTCCAGTTCTGGGTTTTCAGTTTGGCGGTTTTCATTGGTGTCCATCATCTCATTACTTTCTCTTTAGCCGAGCACCCGCCCGACAAGCTTAGCCGTATAATCGACCATTGGAATAATGCGTGCGTAATTCATCCGCATTGGACCAATCACACCTATGGCTCCGACAATTTGCTCCTGTTGGTTTTGGTATGGCGCGATAATCATGGCGCAGCCGGAAAGGGCAAATAAATGATTCTCCGCGCCAATAAAGATCTGGACCCCTTCACCAACTTCTGTAAACTCTAAGAGCCGTAATAATGATTCTTTAGTCTCCAAGGCTTCAAAAAGTCCGCGAATCTGTTCCAGATCAGCTAACGCCGTAACATCGTTTAATAGTTTTGCCTGTCCTCGAACGATCAACACACCGCCATCACTGTCGCCTTTGGACCAAGTGGCTAAACCCGCTTCGACAACTTTTTGCGTGAGTGAATCAAGCATAGCCCGGTGATTGGCGATTTCTTCGTCAATTTCTTTACGCGCTTCCGCCAGACTTCGTCCCACCAACTTGGAACTTAAAAAATTACTCGCCTCAACCATTTTCGAAATAGGCATGTCGAGCGGAACATTGATTACTCGATTTTCGACCATACCGCTCTCGCTAACCAGTACAACAAGGGCACGACCAGGTGCTAATGGTACAAATTCTATGTGCCGCAGCGATTCTTCCTGAGTCGGCGCCATCACCAGACCAGCACAGGAAGACAAGCCAGACAACATATCGGAGGCTTCTTCTAATACCTGCTGCGGACTTCGACCCATAGCAGCGCATCGGCTCTCAATGTGGGCGCGTTCCTCCTCTGTAAGATTACCTACCTCAAGCAAACCATCAACAAACATTCGAAGCCCCGCATCTGTGGGCAACCGTCCCGCCGACGTATGAGGTGAATAAAGAAGACCTAAATCCTGCAAGTCGGCCATGACATTCCGAATCGTTGCCGGTGACAGCGGCAGATCGAGCCGCCGCGACAATGTGCGAGACCCAACCGCAGAACCGGTTTCAGTATAAGCCTCAACAATGAGCCTCATAATTTCGCGCGAGCGTTCGTTCATTTCAGATATCATGGTTTCGAGAATGTAGTGAGCGTCCAGGTGAGCGTCAATGAGGGCGTCGCTGGACCTCGTACTCAAAAACCTTTAGCTTGCGCTCAAATCTATGGAGAAATTCGCTCATGCGTCCGTCCGGCAGAGGCCCCGATCAACTGCGCGAAATCGTTTTAGAGACAGAATTTTCAAAATATGCAGAGGGTTCCTGTCTCACCAAGTTTGGCGACACCCATGTGCTGTGTACTGCCAGCATTGAGGATTCGGTGCCACCTTTTATGCGCAATAGCGGAAGGGGGTGGGTGACCGCCGAATATGGCATGTTGCCACGCGCTACCAATACCCGAAACGATCGCAAGCGCACGATATCAAACGGCCGCACGCAGGAAATACAGCGACTTATTGGTCGTAGTTTGCGTGCTGTTACTGATATGGACGGTTTCGGCGAGCGTCAAGTAAGGATTGATTGTGACGTTTTGCAAGCCGACGGCGGCACACGGACTGCAGCCATTACTGGTGGCTTCGTCGCTCTCCATTTAGCCTTCCAGCATCTGCATAAAATCGGTGTTATTGAGACGATCCCGCTCATGGACCAAGTTGCGGCCATTTCCTGCGGTCTATGCAACGGCGAGGCTGTTCTCGATCTAGATTATGCTGAGGATTCAACCGCACAAGCAGACGCTAATTTTGTGCTGACAAGCAGTGAGAGGATCGTTGAAATTCAAGGTACCGCTGAGGGAGACCCGTTTTCACGTGAAGAATTTGATGTCTTACTGACACTCGCGTCAGCCGGCATCGCTCAACTAGTTCAGTCTCAAAAAGAGGCGCTTAGCTTGCAATAATTCGATGCCTCGCCATTTCGACGAAAATTACCTAATTATCGCAAGCCACAATCCCGGAAAGGTTAAAGAGATCGGCGATTTGTTGAAGCCGTATGGGGTCACAGTTCAATCGGCGATCGATTTGACCTTAGACGAACCCGAGGAGAACGGAACAACATTTACCGCCAACGCTATTATCAAAGCGAAAGCCGCAGCACAAGCGGCTCATTTACCGGCCTTGGCGGATGATTCCGGCTTATCAGTCGACGCATTGGGCGGTGCGCCAGGGATCTATTCAGCACGCTGGGGCGGACCTGAAAAAGACTTCGACTTGGCGATGCGCAAGGTCGAGGAAAGGTTGCCGCAAGGTGTTGACCGCCGCGCCCGTTTTATTTGCGCTTTAGCACTATCATGGCCCGATGGACATACGGAAACCTTCGAGGGATTCGTAGATGGATCGCTGATATGGCCACCACTCGGTGACCTTGGTTTTGGGTACGACCCAATGTTTTTACCGAATGGCCGGACAGAGACATTTGGCGAAATGGATCAAGCAGAGAAGCACAAAATAAGCCATCGCGCAGAAGCGTTCCGCAAACTTGTGGCCGCTTGTTTCGCGTGAGCAACACAGTGGAGCCTTTCGGCATCTACGTTCATTGGCCGTTCTGTCTTTCAAAATGCCCATATTGTGATTTTAACAGCCACGTCCGCGATCAAATTGATCAAGATCGATGGTGCAGAGCTATGCTGCGCGAGATTCAGCACACCGCAAACCATTGGGACGGTGATACTGTCACCAGCATCTTCTTCGGCGGCGGCACCCCGTCCCTTATGCCCCCGAAAACGATTTCCGCAGTCGTTGAGAAAGTCGGAGAGTATTGGGGCCTCGATCAAAATGTTGAAATCACAGTGGAGGCCAACCCAACATCGGTGGAAAGTGGACGGTTTGCTGAACTAAAAAATGCTGGTGTTAACCGTATCTCACTGGGAGTCCAAGCGTTCGACAACGATGTCCTTTCATTTTTGGGCCGGGGCCATGGCGTTACAGAAGCGATTGCTGCGATAGAAACCGCGGCCACACATTTCGAACGATACAGTTTCGACCTTATTTATGCACGGCCAGGCCAAACGCTGCTCGAGTGGCACCAAGAGCTTGATAGCGCCTTGGCGCTCGCTGGATCGCATCTATCGCTCTATCAATTGACAATTGAGCGCGGCACGCCGTTTTACGGCTTATGGCAAAAAGGTCAACTTACACAACTGGACGAGAATAAGGCCGCCGAGATGTACGAGTTAACACAAGAACGCCTTTCTGACGCAGGCCTGCCAGGCTACGAAATTTCTAACCACGCCACACCCGGTTCCGAATGTCGGCACAATCTTTTATATTGGCATTATGGAAACTATGCAGGTATTGGTCCCGGCGCGCACGCCCGTTTAAAAAAAGATAACCAAAAATATGCGTTGGAACGGCGTAAATTACCGGAACGTTGGCTTCAGATGGTCGAAACTGAAGGACATGGGACAAGGCAGGCAGAAGCCTTGAATTCGAACGACCGCCTAGTAGAACTCGTCCTCATGGGATTGCGGACCCACCGTGGAATTCCACACGCGCAGTTTCTATCAGAAATCGGCAGGCCCATCGAAAGTTGCCTTGACAACGAGGCGCTCAACACATTTTTAGCAACCGATTTGCTTGCAAATGAAAAGGGAGTATTGCGCGCAACCGCCTCCGGCAGAGCGCGTCTAAATGCGATTACCGAAAGCCTGCTAGCCTAGCAACTTGCGTTAACCCCCTATGCGGGGGAAAGTTGTCAGAGCCGGTCGCTTGATTCTAAACCCGTCACGGGTTACCTCGCGAATTTCAAATACACGCTCCGCAATACCTTCGGAACGTAGCCGAAAGAGGCCATCCACACCCAGAAAACCATACGGTTGCACGAGGCGCTTTCTGGAAAAAGCTAAGCCGGTCTGAGATTGTGCCAATACAATCGCAAGAGCCGTTGCATCGTATGCCAACGAAGCTATCGCGGCTGGCGCGCGTCCGTAATATTCACGATAACGCCGAAAAAAATTTTCCCGCTCATCGCGAGGCGGTGCGGCGTACCAACTAAGATTAAGCGAAGGTTCTGCCTCTATGTTAGCGGTCTGCGCCCAATTACTCAGTCCCAACAATCTGACAGCAGGCTGGTCGACATCGTAAAATGAAAGAAGAGAAGCAATCGCCTTTAACTGCTGGCCTCTACCCGGCAAAAGAACCGCGTCGAAGTCAACATCGCCGAGAGTATCCAGGGTTTCCAGTCTCTTCAGAGTTTGTTTGGAAACTTGATCGTCGCGCATTTTTAATTCGGCACGATGTTCTAAAAGGGCTTTGTGCCGGCGATCGTAATCGGCAATTGCTTTTGCCAGCCGACTAAAGTCCGTCGCAGCCGGGTCATAGTATTCCAGCCTGACAATTTTTGCTTCGCGAACCGTGATAGCTCGTTTAAGCGCGGCCACAACCTCCTGGCCGTAAGCATCTTGCGGTGCCAACACGGCGTAACGATAAAGGCCTTCTCCAACAGCATAATCGACAATAGCATCGACCTGTTGCTGCGGCACAAAACCCAGAATGTAGACACCATCACCCGCAACTTCGTGCGAATTTGAAAAGGCAACTACCGAAACTCCAACACTTGAAGCAACGGGCCGAACGGCTCGAACCGAGCTTGCCAGGAGTGGGCCAAGAATCAGGTCGACACCGATACGAACTGCTTTTTCTGCTGCAGCAGTAGCGCCCGTTTCTGTGCCCTGCGTATCAAACGGATAGATCACGAAGTTTTCATCAGCGAGATCAAAGACGGCAATTTGAGCAGCATCTAACAATTCTTGGCCTAGCAACTTTTGACGTCCGGTCAATGGCAGTAGAATGCCGACCTTATGTTTGGTCGCTTCAATGTGGGGCGATTTTCTGGGGACTAATGGTTGGTTGCCTGGTGCCGATGGCACACCTGGAAACGTTGCCGCTCGCTGAGTGTTAGCTCGTGATTTTTTTTTGGTTTCAAATTGCTCTTGAGCTTCAAAAGCGGGACCTTCGGGATCCGTAGATGGCAGACTATAGATAGGCAAAGTATCTTGTATCCTGTGATCCGGCACCCTCACTAAAGATGCGGACTGACAGGCAGCCAATGCCAAAATTCCGATAATGCTTGCCAGCTTGACCAAATACGGAGTGACAGGAATATTTTCTCTCATGGGAGTTTTGAAATATGTGCCTACCTGGCTAAAAGTATTCGCAGAGCTTACCGATGACAACCAAGCAAGTAAACCAACGGGGCATCAATTGAAATTTTAGAAAACGTGGTCGCAGAAAACGATCCGCTAGCGTTATTAGGCAACGTTTATGTCTCTTCAGCCCGTTGAATTAAGCGCAATATTTGACCGACCGCTGTAGCCATTAACGAATTAAACCTACATTGTAAGAGGCAACATCCAACATTCGTCTTTTGTTTAGAAAACGTGCCCCACCCCGCCGCCTAATGCGCAGCTCTAGGCTGGTCGAAAATTCGCTTAAAACTTAGTCTATTCGATTTGACCTTCTCATCTTCCCTCTATAGCGATAAGCGCAACGTATAAACTTACCTTTGCAGTATTCGATTTCCTAGCCTGAACTCACGAAGCGGCCTATTCTTGAATTCTCAGAAAAATAACTCTGACGGAAAAATGCTAAAGACGCTTGGCATCATCGCTGTGGCCATAATCACATCCTCCTCAGTTTCTGGATGCGGCGTCCTTGTTGGCGCCGGTGCAGCCGTCGGGACAGCTTCGATGGAGGAGCGAGGAATAAGTGCCGCTATCTCTGATAAATTTATCCAGGCAACCATCAACTCGAACTGGTTAAAAATTGACCCCAAAATATTTGTCAACATATCAAGTCAAGTACACGAAGGGAGGGTTTTGCTATCCGGAAACGTCGTAAAACCACAACACCGCGTGGACGCGGTCAGGGTGGCCTGGCAAGTGGACGGGGTTAGGGAAGTGATCAATCAAATTAAAATCCGTGATCGGAGCAGCTTAATCAGCTTCGCTCGGGACGGCTGGATTACAACACAACTTACCGTGAAACTTACACTCGACAGCGACGTAAAGGCGATCAACTATTCAATCGACACAGTAGACGGCCATGTTTTTATCATGGGCATTGCACAGGATCAAAACGAGTTGGATCGCGTTTTGAATCATGCGCACAACATTAGTTATGTGCGTCGGGTAACAAACCACGTCATTTTAAAGAACGACCCCGCCCGCTTGACAAAAATCATCATCCCAAAAGAGTTACATAATTCCACTTCAAGATGAATGAAAAAACATATTCAAAAGGTATTTTGCGTATGGTCGGCAACGGTTCCGAACACAAATTTGATATTGCTAATGCCGCCCTGCATCTTGCCGCCCTTAGTCGTGCAAAGCCTGACCTCGTCCCCTTCGAAAGCCATTTGGCGCAACTCGGGCAAGAGTTATCTGAAACTTTTGCCAAATCGGACGATAAGTCTTTAACAGCCGCCATCCAAGCCTTGTCCAATGTCTTGGCAGTCTTGAACCGCTATCAAGGCGACGATCAGACGTATGATGATTTGCAGAACGCAGACTTGATGAATGTCATTGAAAGACGTAAAGGCCTGCCTGTCGCACTCGGCATTCTTTATATCCATTCCGCGAGAACACAAGGTTGGAATGCTTACGGACTGAATTTCCCAGGGCATTTTCTTTTGGCCCTGGAAAAAAACGGTGAGCGAGCCATTATTGACCCCTTCCACGCAGGAGTTTCGCGCACACCCAATGAGATACGCGATCTATTAAAGCTCGTAGCTGGTCAAGATACGGAATTGAGCGCGGAAATGTACGCGCCCGCATCTGATAAGGCTGTACTTCTCAGACTACAAAGCAACATTAGGCTCCGTCTTGTACAAATGCGCCGTTTTGAACAGGCGGCTGCAATTGTTGAAACGATGCTGCTTCTGGCACCGGACCAAAGCGAAATTTGGCGGGATTTCGGTATGCTGAATGTGCAAATAGGCAAACTTTCCGCTGCTATCAAGGCACTTGAATCATCAGTTGAATTTGAAAGCGTAGATTCTCGACGCACAGAAACCACCGCACTCCTTCAAGCGTTGCAACGGCGCATGAACTAAGGATTGGTCGAAGTCCGCGCATGTAGTTTAATGCAAAAATCCGATACACCCATCGGTACGTGATCGAAAACAATATTGGTAACTCAAATGAGCCTCGCAGTCGCCATTCAAATGGACCACATCGAATCCATAGACATCGATGCAGACAGCACCTTTATGCTTGCAATGGAGGCACAGACAAGATGCCATTCGTTATTTCACTACCTACCAGAGGGGCTAGTATTCCGCCAAAACCGTCTATATGCGCGGGCGTGCCCACTAGAAGTGCGGCGCGAACGAGGCAATCACTATTCTTTAGGCGAGCCAGAGTTACTGGACCTAGCAACCCTCGACGTCATATTGATGCGGCAAGACCCACCTTTTGATATGAGCTACATTACCGCTACACACCTTCTAGAACATGTGCATCCGCAAACATTGGTGGTTAACGACCCAGCGGAAGTTCGAAATGCACCGGAAAAGCTTTTTGTGACACATTTCCCAGAATTAATGCCGCCAACGCTGATTACTTGCAGCCGTAGCGATATACTCGCTTTCCGGCGGGACTATAAGGACATCATCGTTAAGCCGTTATTCGGTAATGGCGGCGCAGGCGTCTTTCATATTACACCCGAAGACGAGAACCTCAATTCGCTGCTGGAACTGTTCACAGAGTTCTATCGCGAACCCATTATCGCCCAGCAATATATTCCAGACGTTCGCGCTGGCGATAAGCGGATCATTCTCGTCGACGGTCAACCGGTTGGCGGCGTGTTACGCGTACCGCCGCCGGGCGAAGCAAGAGCCAACATGCATGTCGGCGCCGAGCCTCAGAAAACAGACCTCACCAGCCGTGAAAAAGAAATTTGCGATGCCATCGGTCCAATCCTGAAAAACAAGGGCCTGATTTTCGTTGGCATCGACGTCATCGGTGGTTACGTGACAGAAATTAACGTCACCTCACCAACCGGCATTCAAGAAATCAATCGCTTTGACGGCGTTTCCCTCGAGGCAGATGTTTGGAACGCGATTGAAAATAGACGGAGCCAAACTTAATAAGCGATACTATCCAAATTCTAGCAATTGGTGCTCAGACCTGAACATTTATTGAGTTGTCGATAGCAGTCGTCAGCACACCTCTGTCAGAAAATCCTATCGATGAATTGAGCGTGCCGGAAAACAAAGTTGTATTCCTTTGTTGTTCCGCCTGCCGTAGCAGTTGTTCTCGCAAATTCTCCGCTTCGACCCGCCGCACGAACTTCTGATTTTCTTTAATGAGTTTAGCAGTTTGCTCCTGGCGAGCACCGACCCTGCCGACAAATCCATCGAAAATACCCATTATGAAACGGATCGTCCCAGTTGCAGTGTCCACGTCGTCCAAAGCATTCTGAAGGCCAACGTCGTCCAGGAAATTTCCGTAGAGTGATGAGAACAAGACCTGAAGTCCCTTACGCTGAAGCGTTCCCTCTAAAATGGGCGACGCTTCGCCCCTTCGAATGATCGAAACCGCTCCCGTGCTATTATTCAAACTGACTGTATCGTCATCTAAAAGCAGAATTCCGTCATTAGAATCATCATTAAAGCTGATTGGAAGCGACTGCACTTTCGCCCCAAAAATGTCCGGGACAAAAATATCGCCGGTTCCAGTCTCAGTAATTGTAAAATCACTACCGGCGAAAATACCAGTAATGCTATCTTCGACAATGCTGTTAGGGCGAAACGGAAATGATATTGTATCCGCTGAAAAGACATCGCGAAACCGGCTGCCCAAAAGATTATTGCCGATAGTACCAAAATTGCGGACTTTGATATTTATTTCACCAAGCTTGCGATCGAATACATTCGCTTGATTGCGTTTTTCTTCATTCGTCGCCGTCGATAGCGTTGAAAGTTCAACCGCTTTCCGCATATCCACCAGTAATAAGTGGATCTCGTCGAGTTTTTCGCGAGCCCGCTCTACGAGGCGATCAACTGAATCCAACTTCGATTTTATTCGCGTTAAATCTTTTGCAGTTTGTTCAGCCTGTCGAGATGCTATTCTAATACTGCGGTCCTGTCGAATAGGCTCGTTGTTTACCCGGTCTTGCGCCGCGGCCGCCACACTAAGACCCCGCGCAGCAGCCGCGCTAGGCAGCAACGAAAACAGCTCCGCGCCAACAGTGCTAAAAACACCAGAAAAACCGAACGAACCTGCACTTCCCAGTGGAAGGACCATGGTAATTCTTACCCGTAACTATAAAGCCGTCATTTCTTGACAGACCCCTTATATCAAATCTTGCCTTAAATGCGAAGCCACAATTTATCGTGCCGGATTAGCCGCCTCAGCCCTCACTTAAAGTCGAAAATAGGCGCATGAAAAATTATGCTCTATCGCGTGGAATAGAGACCATCATTATCATCAACAGGTAAATATTGAGCGGATCCTAATCAGTGGTATCGATTCCCAAATTGGCCCCTTTTTTTGCACTTTGAAAGGCGGTTTCTAGGCCATTTTTATTACAAGTGGGCTGCTCCGCCGCTGTTCGGTGCAGCTGGAGACACGCGATAGTGCAATAGCTGGCGACAGCCACCATCGGCGCTAACTTAATACAAATTATTGAGAAATTGGAGCTTACCTGGCATGAACCATGACGTGATCATTATCGGCGGCGGTATCGCAGGCCTGTCGACAGCTGTGCGCTGCACAGAACTCGGCCTCAGACCGATTGTCTTGGAAAAAGGAGAAACCACGGACTATCCGTGCAATGCCCGTTTCTCTGGCGGCATCATCCATGTTGCTGAAAAAGAAATGCGCGCGCCCGAGACTGATATTCTGGCCAAAATTGATTACCTCACAGATGGCGCCGGCAGCGGCGGGCTCGCCGCAATCATGGCGGCAGACGCGGAAAAAGCGCTCGACTGGCTGCGTCTGAATGGTGCCAAGTTTATCAAGGGCGGATCGATCGAGCTAATGCGATGGATACTAGCGCCGCCGCGCCCGAGACGGCCAGGCCTCGACTGGAAGGGCCGCGGACCAGACATGTTGCTCCGCAATCTCACCACGAAACTGGAGAGTGGAGGCGGTATTTTAGAACGCGGTGTTCGCGGCAAAAAACTGATAGAAGAATCCGGCAAGGTCATAGGTATGAGCGGTGAGCGCAATGGCCTTACGATTGAATACCATGGTCTGGCTGTCGTCATCTGCGACGGCGGTTTCCAGGGCGACCCTGAATTAGTGCGCCGTTTCATCAGCCCAAATCCTGACGCCCTATTTACCAGAGGCGCCGGCACCGGGTGCGGTGACGGGCTCCGAATGGCAGAAGCCGTGGGCGCAAGATTGGTTGGTACAGAACGGTTTTACGGCCACCTCTTGGGCCGCGAAACCTTCAACAACGAAAAGCTATGGCCCTATCCAACCGTTGACGCTATCGCCCGTTCGGCAATCCTTGTAGACAACGCGGGCAGGCGCCTCTTCGACGAAGGACGCGGGGGCATTTACCTCGCTAATAAGATCGCCAGGCTTGAAGACCCGTTGTCAATCTGTGTGGTATTTGACAATGAAGTCTGGAACGGCCTCGCGGCAGACAATCGCTATCCACCCTGCATGAACCCCGCGTTCGTGAACGAAGGGGGTACGGTATACGAGGAAAACAGTCTTGAAGCCTTGGGTAAACAGATCGGAATTCCAGGAGAAATGCTTGCCGCTACGGTTGCTGACTACAATAAAGCTCTCGACGACGGGACGCTAGATAGCCTTGACCCAATCCGCACTGCCGATGCGGTACCGGCGCGCCCAATCAAAACAGCACCCTTTCATGCGATAGAAATTTGCGCTGGCATCACCTATACAATGGGCGGTCTCGCCATCGACGACCGGTGTCGGGTTTTGGACGCCAAAGGTCTTCCGATCCCAGGCCTTCACGCCGCCGGTTCCGCGACTGGGGGTATAGAGGGCGGGCCAAACGTCGCCTACTTAGGTGGACTTTCGAAAGCCGTAATTACAGGTTTGCGAGCGGCAGAACATATCGCCAAATATCAGCCTTAAAAAAAGTTAGTCTACCGCTCTTGACATAGACCCGGACCAACCGGCTAGTCAGTCTTATTAAGTAAAGGGAGGAGGGTGCTTTTAAAAGAAAAAACTTTGTTCATGTATCACCATAGCCGAACATGCAAAAGACGTCATTTAAACAACTAAAGCCGGGGCCTCAAATCCTGTTTTCAAATTTCACATCTTATGCGTGCTGCAGATTTAAGCTTGGATCATGGTACTAAGGTTCGAGCAAGAGTTTCAAAAAACCGCAGAAGACTGGGTCTGATTTTCCGCTAAAAAAATTTTCCAGCAATTGTTACCCTGCGAAACAGGCGGGGTGAATAGCTATTACTGATCGGTAGGCTTGATCATCCTGCCAAGATCCTTACCAGCAAATAGGTGCACATGGAAGTGAGGCACCTCTTGGTGGCCGTTTTCACCTTGGTTGGACAGAATTCGGCTACCGCTTTCCATCACGCCGAACGCTTTTGCAACTTCCCCAATGGCACGCATAAAGCCAGCCAACTCCGCATCGCTAGCATTCTGGCTAAAATCGGCGTAAGAAACATAAGGTCCTTTTGGAATTACGAGAACATGAACGGGCGCCTGCGGATTGATGTCTTTAAAAGACAATGCATAGTCATTCTCGTAAACCTTTTCACAGGGAATCTCGCCACGCAGAATTTTGGCGAAAACATTTTCATTATTATAAACCAGAGCCTTAATCCTTTTGCCTTAAATTTTTTTCCTTAATCCCCGAGAGACTAAATCGCTCTGCAAGAACATTCCACACCTCTTCCGGCTTTACTCCTTTATCAGCCCAAAGAACCAACAAATGATAGAGCAAGTCAGCGCTCTCCTCAGCGAGCTTGCTAACACCTCCACACTTCATGGCTTCAATTACCGTTTCAACGGCCTCCTCGCCAACCTTCTGAGCAATCTTTTCAGTACCGCCGGCAAATAGTTTCGCCGTGTACGAAGAATCAACATCGCCGCTGCGACGACTTTCGATCACCTGAAATAGCTGCTCGAGAATTTTTTCGTTTTGATACGTCCCACTCATAATGGGTAAGCTTTAGCAGAACTTGACCCTACTGTCAGGGACGAACTTCTACACCCTCCGCCGCCATATACGCTTTAGCTTCACCGATAGTAAACTCACCGAAGTGAAATATCGACGCGGCCAACACTGCCGAAGCATGGCCCTCGACAACGCCATCAACAAGATGCTGAAGGGTGCCCACACCACCGCTGGCAATTACTGGCACCTGAACAGCGTTAGAGACGGCTCGGGTCAACGCGGTATCAAAGCCAATCTTTGTGCCATCGCGGTCCATCGAAGTGAGCAGCAATTCGCCTGCGTCACGAGCCATGAGCTGGGCCCACTCAATAGCATCGATCCCTGTTTCGTTTCGTCCACCATGGGTAAATACCTCCCATTTGCATCGACCGACTGACTTTGCGTCTATTGCAACCACGATGCATTGGCTACCAAATCGTGCCGCCGCTTCTGCGACAAATTCAGGTCGATGAACTGCCGCTGTGTTGATCGAAACTTTATCTGCCCCAGCCAAGAGCAGTTTCCGAATATCTTCGACCGTCCGAACACCACCGCCCACTGTAAGGGGCATGAATACTTCTTCCGCCGTCCGCGCTACGACTTCGTAAATAGTATCCCGGTCTTCATTCGACGCCGTAATGTCAAGGAAAGTGAGCTCATCCGCGCCAGCCTCATCATAAATGCGCGCCTGCTCGACCGGATCACCCGCATCACGCAGATCTACAAAGTTGACACCCTTCACGACGCGGCCCGCGTGCACGTCCAAACAGGGAATTATCCTTGTCTTCAACATACTAGGAGGCCTGCTTACCCAGCGCGGCAAGCGCTTCTTCAAGATTGATGCGCCCATCGTAGATAGCCCGCCCACTGATGGCGCCTTCAATGGTACCATTTTCCTGGATAGCAAGCAGGTCATCAAGGGAGGCTACACCACCGCTCGCGATGACAGGAATTGACGTTGATTCCGCAAGCCGCGCTGTTGCTTCTATATTAGCTCCAGAAAGCACGCCATCCCGCTCCACATCAGTGTAAATGAGTGCAGATACTCCTGCACCTTCGAATTCTCCGGCGAGTGCCTCAGCCGTTAATTCGGATAACTCAGCCCAACCTTCAATCGCGACCTTACCGCACTTGGCATCGATGCCAACAGCAACACGGCCGGGCCATTTCCGGCAGGCTGCGCGAACAAGGTCCGGATCTTTAACAGCAACGGTACCTAGGATGATCCTCCGAATTCCCCGTTCGAGCCAGGCGTCAATGGTCGCCATATCACGAATACCGCCGCCCAATTGCACAGGGATTGTGATTGCGCTCAGGATCGCTTCAACAGCTGCCGCATTTATCGGCCTACCTTCAAAAGCGCCATTTAAATCCACCAAATGCAGCCAAGCACAGCCGGCAGCAGCAAAGTCCCGAGCTTGCGCTGCCGGATTATCATTAAAGACGGTCGACTGTTCCATGTCGCCACGACGCAGGCGCACGCACTGTCCATCTTTAAGGTCGATGGCAGGATAAAGGATCAATGTCCATCCCCCCCATCGAGGACCTTATAATAATAATAACCAGTCACCCATTCATCACCCACCCACGCATAATGTGGATTTTCCGCCCATCGCACAAAGCCAAGCGAGTTATAACGTGCAATCGCGCTTTCCTGCGTGGCCCGAACGTCAAGATTAAGAACCGCAAAACCTTCTGCCCGGACCCGTCCTTCGACTGCACGGATGAGATCATAACCGATCCCGTAGCCGCGGGCCCAGGGAGCAACGAAGTTGGTCGTCAGAGACGCCGCGTGCGATTGCGCTTCATTGTTCTTCGTTGGTCGTATCAGCTGCGCCGAACCTGCAATAACAGCATCTAACCGGCCGACGAAAAGCGTGCGCTCAGGCACCAACAAGACACCCCGCCAATAAGTCTCGAGCGTCTGGCGCGGCGGCACAGAGACCCAACCAAATCCCCCCCCTTCGATGATCGCACTCTCCGCCGCATCGCAAAGGTCATGCAGATCATGGCCCGAAATCTCATCCAAAACTTCAACTGACTTGTCAGCCATCTCTCAAGGCCTCCAATTCAGAAAGTTTTCTATTATCCGGAGCCCCGTCTGTTGGCTTTTTTCCGGATGGAACTGCGTGCCAATCATATTGTCGCGGCCCACGATTGCAGTCTGGTAACCCCCGTAATTCACTGCAGCGAGTAAAGATTTTTTATCGTCGACCTCAAAATGGTAACTGTGCACGAAATACACGTGATCGCCAGTCTCAACACCATCGAGGACTGGATGCGAAGCAGCCAAGTGCAACTCATTCCATCCCATATGGGGAATTTTTAAGTTGTCATCTGACAAAGGCATTGGCACCACTTCACCACCAATCCAATTCAGACCATCCTGCCGTTTGTGCTCCAAACTCGAAGTAGCCATTAACTGCATCCCAACACAAATACCTAGGAACGGAACACCACGATCCAAAACTGCCGCACTCAGACTTTCAATCATCCCATCAAGCGCGGCCAGCCCAGCAAAACAGACCCCGAATGCTCCCTGTCCGGGCAAGACAATACGGTCAGCGCGCGCGACCTCAGCTGAATTCGCTGTAACAACGACAGGAGAGGATGAGAATCTCTCAAAACCCTTTGCCGCCGATCGCAGATTGCCAGAACCGTAATCGACAATCGCTACAGTCATTTTAAAGCGAGCCGCCAAGAACGCCCTTGGTGGAAGGGATCGCGTCGGCCTTACGAGGGTCAATTTCGATAGCCTCTTTCAAAGCACGCGCCAACCCCTTGAAGCACGATTCGACAATATGGTGATTATTCTCGCCATATAAGGTTTCGACATGCAGCGTCAGTCCCGCCGCTTGCGCAAAGGCCTTGAACCATTCTTGGAAAAGCTCGGTGTCCATCTCGCCCAGCTTTGGCCGGGAGAAATAAACCCTCCACATAAGATAGGGGCGGTTCGAGCAGTCAAGCGCTACACGCGTAAGGGTTTCGTCCATCGGAATCAGCGCACGCCCATATCGCACGATACCAGCCCGGTCACCCAGTGCCTTGCTCACCGCTTCGCCCACCACATAACCAGTATCCTCGGTAGTGTGATGGAAGTCGATGTGCAAATCGCCCTGCGCCCGAACTTTTAAATCCACCAAACTATGGCGGGAAAGTTGCTCAAGCATATGGTCGAGAAAGCCGATGCCGGTCGATATATCATAAGATCCGGATCCATCGAGAACGACCTCAGCCGAAATTTGCGTCTCTTTTGTATTGCGCTCCACACTCGATTGGCGCATGGCGCAGTCTCCCAATTGATTGGCGGGCCGACTATTAGCAGGAAGTTATCAGAGATACCACCCGTAGCCTGAAATTCTTAGTTTTCTAAATTCCTCGCCCTCCCGCCGTCGCGCCCTAGCTTGTTCAGAAACTTATGTTAGTAGAAAGGAAATAAAATGGCAGGTCTGTGCGAAGGTCGCGTTGCGATCGTCACCGGCGCGGCGCGGGGCGTTGGTCGGCAACACGCGCTTCAACTAGCAATGGCAGGGGCAAAAGTCGTCGTTAATGACCTGGGTGCCGGAGTAGACGGAAGGGGGGCCGACGAATCGCCGGCTCAGCAAGTCGTCGAGGAAATAAAAGCCACTGGCGGCGAGGCGATTGTCAACGGTGATGACGTTAGCAACTTTGACGGCGCCAAAAACATGATCGACACTGCCATCAACAATTTCGGCAAGCTAGACGTACTTGTAAACAATGCCGGCATTCTGCGTGACCGCATGCTTGTCAATATGACAGAAGACGAGTGGGACGCGGTCATTCAAGTCCATCTAAAGGGTACTTTCGCACCATCGCGTCACGCCGCATCATATTGGCGCGCCATGTCAAAGCAAAACGACGATGGAAAGCCAGTCATGGGGCGTATTATCAATACCAGTTCGACGTCTGGCATATACGGGAATATCGGCCAAACCAACTATGGTGCGGCCAAAGCCGGCATTGCTGCATTCACAATCATCGCCGCCCGAGAACTCGCCCGTATTGGCGTAACGGTGAATGCAATTTCACCTAGTGCCTATACGCGGATGACCGACAATCTGCGGGAATATACAGAGGAAGATAAGCAGGTCCGCGATCCTAGTTGGGTTTCGCCCACCGTCGTCTATTTGGCAAGTGAGGAAGCTCAAGATATTTCGGGCCGCGTTATCCAAGCCGGTGCAGGAATGGTCGCGGTCTGCGAAGGCTGGCGCCGCGGTGCGGAGATTGAACAAATGGACGATCCTAGCGCACTTGGTCCAAAAATTCGCGAGATGATATCACAAAGCCGCAAGAACTCCGGCATGGACGGTCTTGAGCTTGACTAGCGGACCTGTTCTGCCTGCGTAGAAACCCGACTCTTGACCCAGCGGAGTTTCCACACCACATGGGGGCGATAATTAATAATTCCGGACGGATCCATGAGCGAGACACACTCCTGGCATGGTACAACGATTATCTCTGTTCGCAAAGACAACCAGGTCGTTATTGCGGGTGATGGCCAAGTTAGCCTTGGTTCGACCGTAATTAAATCGAACGCCACCAAAGTTCGCCGCATCGCCGACGGCAAGGTAGTCGTCGGCTTCGCCGGCGCGACGGCCGATGCCTTCACTTTATGCGAGCGCCTTGAATCCAAGCTCGAACAATATCCGACGCAATTAACCCGTGCCTGCGTCGAGCTCGCCAAAGACTGGCGAACCGATAGGTACCTGCGGCGTCTCGAAGCCATGATGGCTGTGGCCGACCCGTCCGTCTCTCTTATTCTGTCTGGTACCGGAGACGTTTTGGAGCCAGAAGATGGGCTCATTGGCATCGGTTCCGGGGGTAATTACGCTCTGGCTGCTGCTCGGGCCCTTATCGACCACCAGGAAATGAACGCCGAGGACATCGCCCGAAAAGCTCTTCAAATCGCGGCAGATATTTGCGTCTACACCAACGAATCCATCGTCTTGGAAACCCTATGACTAGTTTTAGCCCCCGCGAAATCGTCTCCGAGCTGGACCGCCACATCGTTGGACAGAATGACGCCAAACGCGCCGTCGCCGTCGCACTGCGCAACCGTTGGCGCCGCCAACAACTCCCAGAAGACTTACGCGAAGAAATATTGCCGAAAAACATTCTTATGATTGGGCCGACTGGCGTAGGCAAAACAGAAATTGCCCGCCGCCTTGCCAAGCTCGATAAAGCACCCTTTATTAAAGTCGAAGCGACGAAATTTACAGAAGTCGGCTATGTTGGCCGTGACGTTGAACAGATCATACGTGATTTAGTGGAAGCCGCTATTCATATGATTCGCGAACAACACCGTAAAGACGTCGAAGCAAAGGCTGAAATTATGGCAGAGGAACGAGTTCTGACTGCTATCGTGGGCGAGAATTCTAGCGAGCAGACTCGCCAAAATTTCCGCCAAAAACTCCGAAACGGCGAATTAGACGAAAAAGAGATCGAGCTCGAGATCCAAGACACCGGCTCGATGGGTTTACCCACCCTGGACATACCAGGTGCACCAGGCGCCCAGATGGGCATGATCAACCTCAATGAAATGCTCGGCAAAGCCTTTGGCAATCGCACTAAACCGAGAAAGATGACTGTTGCAGAATCGTACGAAGTGTTGCTTGAAGAGGAAGGAAACAAGTTGGTAGAGGACGACAAAGTCGTCCGCGAGGCTATCGATGTCGTTGAGCAAAATGGCATCGTCTTCCTCGACGAACTTGATAAGATCTGCGCCAAGTCCGAGCGACACGGGGCAGATGTCAGCCGAGAAGGTGTGCAACGGGACCTTCTTCCTTTAATAGAAGGCACGACGGTCTCCACAAAACATGGCGCGGTGAAAACAGACTACATTCTCTTTATCGCATCGGGAGCATTCCACGTAGCCAAACCGTCTGATCTTTTGCCAGAACTACAAGGAAGACTTCCGATTCGGGTTGAACTCCAGGCGCTTACCGAGGCGGATTTTGGCCGCATTCTTCGGGAGCCGGAAAACAGCCTCATTAGGCAATACTCCGCCCTAATGGGGACGGAAGGCATAACCTTGACGTTCACAGAGGAAGCCATCGACGCGCTTGCCAGACTTGCTGCCGAGGTAAATTCACATGTCGAGAATATCGGCGCGCGCCGCCTCCATACAGTGATGGAAAAACTATTGGACGAAATCTCCTTCACCGCCACAGATCGGAAGGACGAGACTGTAATAATAGATGCTGACTACGTCCGCGAGCAGGTAGCCCATCTCGCTAAAGACACAGACCTCAGCAAGTTTATTTTGTAGTCATAATCTGAGAGAGAAGTGCATCAATCTGATCGTCATCCAGCTCCCCAATTCTCTCAGCAAGACGGTTCGCGAATTCCGTTGCTTTGGGCGACAGTCCAGCAGTCTTGATAGTGACTTTTGGACGGGAGAGCTTGGCCAAGCGGTGCAGATTTTCCGCTTCGTCCCAAATGATGCCAAAATAGGCGCAAATTTGATGAAGCCGCAGCGTTGTCAACTGGCCGCGTTTGCCGTGCTCAAGCGCAGACAGATAAGCAGGTGTGACCTCAATAGCAACCGCCATTTCGGATAGCGTTACACCCTTTTCTCGCCGCAGTTCTCTCAGTTTGACCCCTAGTGGCGTCATGGTGCAGCATCACCCAAAACGTTTTCTTTTTAACAAAACATAGAGCGCGCCGGCCCCGCCATCCCGTTGTCGGGCATATTCAAAGGCCAGAACCTTATCACGGTTAGGGACTTCATTAAGCCAGCGCGGCACGGCATTCCGCAGAACACCGCCTCCCTCCTTATTGACGCCCTTCCCAGTTACCACAATGACGCATCTTCGGCCTGCCGCGCAATGTCGTGCTATGAACGCGCCAAGGGCTCTATGCGCTTCGGCTTGAGTCATGCCATGCAGATCGAGCCGGCCTTCAATTGGCAACTGACCGCGTTTAAAGCGCTGTCCTGTTCTCCTGTCGAGCTCGGTGACATCGCCATGCCGCAAGGCGGCTTTCGGGTTGTTCGACTCAGGTGACACCACATCAATGACCGAGGGACACATTTGCTGTTTCTTCGCTTTGGCCAGTTTGGGCGCAGAGGTTTTAGCATTTAAGGGTGAAGAGGAAGATATTCGCGGTGAGCGGCGTTTTAAAGGTTCAACATCCTGCATGACGGCACGGAAGAGATCATTGTCATCAGTCCCTTTCTTGATAGCCACAACTAGGAATCCTTAGCAAATAGAGTACGTGTCCGCAGCAACCTGTATGCCACTTGTAAAAGGTCCATTTAATATTATCACCTAGCAAGGCACCAGTTAGATAAGCCTCCGGCCCCGCTTTACCACAGATGTAGAATGGAGCAAGGGGCCAGTCTTCAAAGAAAGATGCTACAGCATGTATTCCTAAGCCAATTAAAGCGTTCCCTATTCAATCGCCTCTATATATTTAAAGAATAAAGCCGGCACAAACCAACGCGGAACCACTAGCCATATAAATCAGTCATTAATCCACTGCTGGTTTAAATATCTGCGTAAAAATGTTCAGACCGCCCCAAACAAAAAACATTTTAAGATCCTGGTACCTGGGTTGATTTCGGAATTAAAATAAAATAGTTCCCACGGCTTTTCATTCGGCCCGCTTCCTTAAGTGCTTCTTTACCAAAGCCCCAGAAAAAATCCCCTCGTATGGGACCCTTAATTGCGCTTCCCGTATCTTGCGCTACCATTAGGCGCCGCAACGGCCGATCACTATAACCTGGCCAGACCGTGTCCAACCAAAGCGGTGCTCCCAACGGAATATACTTGGCGTCTACAGCAATACTCCGCCGCGGCGTCAGTGCTACACCTTGAGCGCCAATTGGACCATCGTTCGCTATCTCACGAAAAAATATATATCGAGGATTAACGGCCAATAAGAAATCTGTCTTCCCCGGATTATCCTCAAGCCAGCGACGTATTTGCACCCAGCCTGAACGCCCCGCCAATAGCTCGCCCTTCTTGACCAAAGCTCGCCCAATCGACACGTAGCTATGACCGTTATTGCCGGCATATCCGATCCGTAAGATCCCACCATCACGTAACATAACACGGCCCGATCCTTGAACATGCAGTAAGAAGGCATCTATCGGATCGTCAACCCAAGCCAATACTTTAGCTTTATTCGCCAGAAATCCCCTTTGGATGTCCGCACGCCGGGGATAGGGCACCATATGGCCGCTCTGAACCCGCCCAACAACGCGTTGGCCACTTAAGTTGTCGTCAAAACGCCCGAGATCAACTGATATTAAATCGTTGGGCACTCCGTGAAGTGGATATTTGAAAGTTTCGTCAGGTTTGCGCGATCCTCGCAATTCAGCCTCAAAATATCCGGTAAAGAGGCCATCCTGAGCATCGTTAACAACCACCAAATAGGGCCGAAACCATGTCTCAAAGAACAGCCTGGACCCTAACTTATCATGCGCATCAGTCTGCGCCGCCTTAGCGCAGGTAGCGCGCCAATCCACCGCCTCCTTGAACTCAAAGTGCAAAATAGGTGCGGCACGGGAGACTAAAACAGGACAAGATTTAAGAAACGCACTCAGGGCCTCTCCTTGGTGATCTTGGGTCCAGCCGGGGAGATCTAAGAATTGTTTTTCAATCAACCAATGTGCTTGGAGTGTCTTAGCAGGGGTATCGGTCAGCCTTTCGGAACAAGCGCTTGTTAATAAAATAGCACCAATAATGGCTATCGCCCGCAGGATATTTGCCATGGCCGGCCCCTGCATAATCATATTTAATCTGATCAATCGGGGCTTCGGGTCGCAACTAATGCCCAATTCGGATCGGAAGAATTCACATCCCGGGCGAATGTCCAAATATCGGTTATTCGCAAGACAGCACTGGGGTCTCCCTCCGCGACCGACCCGTCCTCGTTACGCGTTACGTTAACTTGCTCACTGACATATTTCATTGTCACCAATGCAGTCGAATTATCCACTTCCGCTTGCACAATTTCGCTGATATCGACGCCGACTATTGTGGTCTCATGACTTTGGTTTGCGGCTTCACGCTCTCGAATAGCGGTGTCAAAGTTGGCAAAAACTTCATCGCTGAGCAGGTTCCGCAAAGTTTCTGTGTCGCCGCGCGCAAAACCTTCAACGATCATTTCAAACGCTGCATTTGCTCCTCGGGCGAATTCCCCCGGATCAAAGTTTTGATCCACCGCACGAATAGCGTCTAAGCCTTCATCAAGAGGCGTCAACGCTTGCTCGGACTCAACCGCCGGTTCAACACTGCGCTCAGGAAGGGATATGACATTTTCTTCTTGGGTTGCTTCGCGGCTCACGCCAGCCCCAAACAAATCAGATCGCTCTTGTTCATGCCCGGTCCGCTTGCCTAAGACGCTGCTAAGCCGATATATGAGAAATGCAGCTAGCATCGCAAAGAGTATAATATCAATAAAACCTAACCCGCCGCTCATCTTTAGCCCTTTCCGTGCCTTCCGGGCGGCGCCGCCCGTTGCGAAGGCTGCCCTCCAGCCTTACGTTAAGAACGAGTTTACCACATTCAACGATCTGATGCTTACATGGTTCGCCAAAACCCCTGATAGATAGGCGTTTCGCCGCTAAAGAGCAAGTATGCCAGCCCTCCTCTTATTTCTTTTCATTGCCGTACCCATCACAGAGATTGCCCTCTTTATCCAGGCCGGCGAACATTTCGGGTTGTGGCCGACACTGGGGCTGATAATTTTAACCGCAATTTTCGGAACCGCATTATTGCGCTACCAAGGTTTAAAAACGTTGCGCCGCGTCCAAGAAAGCCTAAACCACGGTGAGATGCCAATCGGTGAGGTCTTCAATGGTTTATGTTTGCTTGTAGCAGGTGCACTGTTATTGACACCGGGGTTTTTGACTGACGGTTTTGGCTTCGCTTTATTTGTGCCCGGCATTAGACAAGCCATCGGCTCGGGTTTAGTGACTTTTTTGATGGCTCGTAAAAATGTCCATGTCAAAAGTGAATACCAAGGACGTTCCCACCCTATAAATGCGCGAAACGAAGTCATAGACGCAGAATACACTGAGACCTGCAGCGAACCGGACACAAGCAATCAGGATAGACTAGGCGGTAGCGAGAGGAATACCTGATATGATCTTAATGCGGCACGGCGAATCAGAATTTAACATTATTTATAAGAAAACCCGCATTGATCCCGGCATCCGGGACCCGAAGCTTACCAACGCGGGTCGGAAGCAAGTAGGCGCCGCTTTGCCATACCTTGCAGATAGTCCAATAGAGAGAATTTTGACCAGCCCATATACACGCGCCCTACAAACAGCATCCATAGTAGCAAAAACCCTTGGTGTCACAGTGCATGTCGATCCACGAATCGGTGAGCGAGCTGCCTTTGCGTGCGATGTTGGTACACCCGGCTCTGACCTGCGGGCTGAATGGCCGGATTTAAACCTTGATCACATAGAGGAAGAATGGTGGCCCACACCGATCGAGAGCGAGGCACAACTTGATCAAAGATGTCTGAGTTTCCGAGAAATCCAATCTCATACAGACAGTTGGCGAAAAACGTTAGTTGTAAGTCATTGGGGTTTCATCCGAGGCCTCACAGGACATAGAGTCGACAATGCACAACTGGTAAAATTCGACCCATTAAGCAACCATCCCGGAGGCGGTGTTGTTGTCCCCATTGAATTTCCATGCTAGCTCGCATGCCTCACAAATAGGGGATTCATTCGCATGTCGGACGAACAGCCAACCGCGCTCATGAGAGAAGGAGCCATTCCACTTACTATCACGCATCAATATGTAAAAGATTTGTCTTTCGAGAATCCTGGAGCACCTGCTTTATTCCTGCAGCCTCCCGAGGGCGCCCCCGAGATTGCGATTGAAGTCAACGTTAATGCGGAACAGATAGGCTCAGACCTCTTCGAAGTTAGTCTGCATATCGAAGCACAAGCAAAGGCGGGCGATACGTTGTTTTTTATTATCGAGCTTGACTACGGCGCTATAGCGCAAATCGGTAATATCCCAGAAGAACACAAACAACCACTCATCTTCATTGAAGTACCGCGGATGATTTTTCCCTTCACCCGCGCGATTATCTCTAGCGTGACACGCGACGGTGGCTTCCCACCATTAATGATCTCCAACGTAGACTTTGTCGAAATGTACCACCGCAGGGCAGATAATTCGTCATAGGGTTTTAAAAGGCGTCTTATCCGTGCCAAATCGGGTCCGTAATATGTTCTAGAAAGGCCCGATGGGCAACACTCTCGGCTGTAGTAGGCGCATGAGGCCTGGGTGGCCGAGACGGTTTTGGGGGCGTCTCATTTATTTTGTTGACAGATTTTCGCCGCTGAGACGCTAAATCAAAACCAGGCTGTCGACCGCCTATTAATTCCAAATAGACATCCGCTAAAAGCTCAGCATCTAGCAACGCGCCATGCTTTGTTCGCGCGGATAGGTCGATTTCAAAACGGCGGCAAAGCGCATCCAGGCTAGCTTGCGCACCTGGATATTTGCCTCTAGCGACCTGAACAGTATCAATCGCACGACGGCTTTCAACTGGTGCACGCCCTAATCGCAAGAGTTCCGCATTTATAAAACCGAGGTCAAAACTAGCATTGTGGATAACAAGATCCGCATCACCGATAAATTCAAGAAACGAATCCGCGATATCAGAGAACACCGGATGTTTCGCAAGAAAGGCTTCCGAAAGACCATGTACACGGAACGCTTCGTCTGGCATATCGCGTTCTGGGTTCACATACTGATGATAAGTGCGGCCCGTCGGTAAATGGTTGTCGAGTTCGACGCAACCAATCTCAACAAGCCGATCTCCAGACTTTGGATCTAACCCCGTCGTTTCTGTGTCGAGCACTATTTCACGCATGATTTACCGCCAGTCGGTTGATTGTAGCTGCCCATCCCTCGATAACCTGACAATTCGGGCAAGCGCCTGCCTGGTAGCTCGGCGACCAATCCCGGTGGGCACAACGAACGTTGCGCGTCGGCATTTTTCGCAGTCACTCATTTGTTGTTTTTTAATGTTATTGAATTTTTCTTTTGTCATATCTGGCCGTTTCAAAACACGTAATTCCTGAATAAACCCGGGTGCTGACACGACAATAGAGGCATCGCAATGCTTGTCAGCTTCTATCTCAAATAAAAGTGGAATGTCTAACGCTACCACCCGCATCCGATACCTGCGGCTTTGTTTTAGGAAACGGTCCCGCTCATCTTCCACCAAGGGATGCAAAATGCTCTCTAATAACTTTAATGCGCCAAGATCATTAAACACCCTCCCACCTAGCGCCTGCCTGTCGACCGCGCTATCTTTTGTAGAGCCCGGAAATCTCTTTTCAACAACCGAAACTGCCTTGCCGCCAGGACCAATCAGTTTGTGAACAATTGCGCCAGCATCGCATACAGGAACATTGAGGCGCCTCATTATTTCGGCAGCGGTGCTCTTCCCCATCCCGATGGATCCAGTTAAACCAAGAACGATCATGCAGACAGGTCCGTGAGGATATGAGCCCGCAGGTTTTGGGAGACTTCTGGCTCTTTTCCAAACCAAGCGGCAAACCCGGGTCGGGCTTGATGCAGCAACATGCCCAGTCCGTCGACAATTTTATTGCCGCGCATCTTAGCCTTATAAAGAAGTGTCGTTTCCAACGGCGAATAAACTATGTCATTCACGACGGCAGATATGGGCAGGTTGGTGAGGTCTATATCTAAGTCTGACTGCCCGGTCATCCCAAGCATTGTTGTGTTTACTAGAAGTGCCGCGCCATTCATGGCCGTCGTCACATCGTTCCAAGCAACAGACGTCGCAAAGGGGCCGAACTCCTCGGCCAGTGATTGAGCGCGCGACAGCGTCCGGTTTGCAATTCTGACCTCTCTAACACCATCGTCTATAAGAGCCGCAATGACGGCGCGAGCCGCACCACCAGCGCCCAAAACCAACGCAGGACCATCAGATGCACGCCATGTACTTTCTAATTTCAAATTTTCGAGAAATCCAAACGCATCGGTATTTGTGCCTGAAATTGTTCCATCCTCATTGACCAGGATCGTATTCACTGCACCTATCCGTTTGCCGATGGGATCGATATGATCACAAATCGCCAGCGCCAATTCTTTATGCGGCACGGTGAGATTTACGCCGGAAATTCCAAGTACGGGCAGCGCACGCAACGCAAACTCGATATTTTCAGGTTTGACCGCGAAAGGGAGATAAGCACCGTTTATGTTTAGCTCGCGCAGCCAATAACTGTGTAATACCGGTGATCGTGAATGAGAAACAGGCCATCCGATAACACCAGCGAGTTTTGTCTTTCCGGATATATTCACGACAAAATTAATTCTCGCTCTCGAAGAAACGATAACAAGGGCAATAGGGGTAAGCCAAGAATACTAAAATAATCTCCTTCAATCCGATCGAATAGCTGAGCGCCCAGTCCTTCCAATTGATACGCTCCAACTGATGTTAGCGCTATTTCACCTAACTCTTCCAAATATTGTTTGATAAAACGGTCTGAAAATTCACGCACTTGGAGGGTGGCACGATCCGTCTGTTGCCAAAGTTCCTGTCCATCTTGAACAATACTTGCACTCGTAACCAAATCATGGGCGCGACCTCGTAAAGCCTTTAGTGTGTGGTCGGCAGACACCAAATCAACAGGTTTATCAAACCAAGCCCCACCACAATCAAGCATTTGATCAGCACCAATAACATAAGCACCCTTGTTTCTTTCTGATATTAATTCCGCCTTTTTCCTGGCCAACCGAGCGGCGACATATCCAACATCTCTGCCTTGACTCCGACAGGAATTCTTTACCTGGGTTTCATCTATATTTGCAGGTTCGATTTTGATCTCTAAACCACTCGCAATTAACATGGCCGCACGAGATCGACTGCCAGATGCTAGGATTATTGGATTGGTTTTCCCATTAACCATAGGATTGTCTCTGACGTTCTAGTATTTGTAAAATTGTGGCTGCTGTTTCCTCAATAGACCTGCGTGTTACGTCTATCACCGGCCATTCGCGTTCACTGAACAAGCGCCGTGCCGTCGCTACCTCGTTACGGACAAACTCCGGATCTACATAATCCGTATCATCTTGATGATCCAATAGACGTATTCTATTACGGCGTATCTGAACAAGACGCTTAGGATCCGTGGTCAGTCCAACAATCAATGGATCAGTTTGTCTATCAAGGATTTCAAAAATCTCTGGTAACTGAATGCCGGGTACTATCGGAACATTCGCAGCCTTCAAACCTCGGTTAGCAAGATAGATACAAGTTGGTGTCTTGGAGGTTCGCGAAACGCCAACCAAAACGATATCCGCTTCGGAAAGGTTGTGTGCCGATTGGCCATCATCATGATTGAGCGTGTAGGTCATTGCGTCAATGCGTTCAAAGTAGTTCGCGTCCAACGTATGCTGACGGCCTGATTGGCCACTGCTTTCTAACCCTAGAAAAGCAGTCAATGCATGAATCACAGGATCCAATACTGAGATGCATGGCACGTGCAGACGACCACATCCAATCTCGAGTGCGGTCCGTAACTCTTCTTTCACTATTGTAAATAGAACAATACCCGGACGCTCTTCAATATTTAGTAGAATTTTATCGATCTGCCCTCTCGTCCGAACCAAAGGCCAATGGTGTTCAATTGGTTCAATTCCTTCAAACTGAACAAAACATGCTCTTGCAACGCTATGCACAGTCTCGCCTGTCGCATCGGATACCAGATGCAGATGAAAGTCCTTCACAGCCCTACCAAATAAAATGTGTAAAAATAAGATTTGCCCACAGATAAATTTAAATTTAGCGAAATAATACTCGAAATGCGAATTTTTCAGATACATTTTTAAACATGCGGATAAACTCAAAATAAAATAGATTTGTAACAGCTGATCGAGAAAAAAATTTGCTATTTATACCGGAACATCAAGATCGTATAAATCGTTTGATTTCAATTTATTATTTCATTTTTCCTGGTTTTAATAACAATTAAGATTTTGTACACCCCAACTCTATAGTTCTTATTAATTTATTTACGAGATTCCACACTAATCACCGCACAACAACAACAACAAACTTTTATTAAGTATTTATTATTTGTATTCAGTTTGGATCTCGTAAACAGTGACCTTTAGATGGTCCGGAATTCATGACTAAAGCTTTTTTAGAAGTCCTAAACGGTAAACGGCGTAATCCACCCCCTATTTGGTTGATGCGGCAAGCGGGACGTTACCTCCCGGAGTACCGGGAACTACGAGCGAAAGCGGGCGGTTTTCTTGAACTTTGCTATACACCAGATTTTGCGGTTGATGTCACCTTACAACCGATTGACAGATTTGGATTAGATGCGGCAATCCTATTTTCTGATATTCTTGTTATTCCGGATAGTCTTGGGCAAAACGTATCATTTGTCGAGGGCACAGGTCCTGTCCTTGAGCCGGTGCGAAATGCAAATGATGTTTCAAATCTTTCGATTAGTAATGTTTTAGATAAGCTATCACCAGTCTACGAGGCGGTAAAAATTCTGAGTAAGCGCCTCGGATCCGAAACCGCGTTGATCGGTTTTGCTGGTGCGCCCTGGACAGTGGCTTGCTATATGATTGAAGGTCAAACGAGCCGCGATTTTCAAAATATAAAAAAGTTCTGCTACCAGGATCCGAAATTGTTCGGGCAATTGATTGATATACTGGTGGATGCGACTATTGCCCATCTTTCGTCACAAGTGGAAGCTGGAGCGGAGGCTTTGCAGATTTTTGAAAGTCATGCCGGAGTATTGCCTGAACGAGAGTTTCAAAAATGGATAATTAAACCGGTAGAACGTATAGTGACAACGCTCCGTGGCCGTTGGCCGAATCTTCCGATTATCGGTTTCCCAAGAGGTGCAGGGGCAATGTATAGTCAATTTGCCGAACAAACTGGAGTTAACGCTGTTTCGTTGGATACAACCGTCTCCCTTGCTTGGGCTAATGATAATTTGCCGTCTGGCATGCCAATCCAAGGGAATTTAGATCCCGTATACCTTATCGTTGGGGGCTCTGTTATGGATGATGCGGTTGATAATATTATCGGAAATTGGGAAAATCGTCCGCACATCTTTAACCTTGGGCATGGTGTTGATAAACAGACGAACCCCGACAATGTACTGCGACTTACTGAGTATATACGCAAACGTTATTCTTAAATCATATATAATTAAGTTTAATGCGTAAAATTGCTGTAATTTTATTTAACTTAGGTGGGCCAGATCAATCTGAATCGGTAAAACCCTTTCTTTTTAATCTTTTTAATGACAAAGCCATTATCGGAGTGCCGCAACCGATTAGATGGTTGATCGCATGCCTAATTTCGGGTCGACGCGCGCCTATCGCTCAAGAGATTTACAGCCATCTAGGTGGTGGATCACCACTCCTCGAAAATACCAAATTGCAAGCGATTGCGCTGGAGCAGCGGTTAAAAGAAAAATTACCAGACGTTAACATTAAATGTTTTCTATCGATGCGATATTGGCATCCAATGTCATTGGATACAGCGTTAAAAGTAAAAAAATGGAATCCGGATAAAGTTATTCTTTTGCCATTATATCCTCAATATTCGACGACAACGACTGGGTCGTCTCTAGACGATTGGTATAAATCGGCGAAAAAGGTGGGGCTAATTCAAGAGACGGTCGCAGCGTGTTGCTATCCGACAGACAATGGTTTTATAGATGCAATTGCGGGCCGTTTACAGACTGCGCTGGACGACGCGGTTCACCATAAACCGTTTCGCATTCTGTTCTCGGCACATGGCTTGCCGCAAAAAGTAGTCGACAAAGGAGATCCGTATCAATGGGCTGTTGAAGAAACCGCAGCCTCTGTAATTAAGAAAATTGTGGGAGTAAAAATAGATTGGCGGGTTAGTTACCAAAGCCGCGTCGGCCCATTATCATGGATAAAGCCTTATACAGAAGATGAAATTAAGCGAGCTGGTAGAGAAGGGATGTCGCTTGTTGTTGTCCCAATCGCGTTCGTTTCTGAACATTCGGAAACTCTGGTAGAGCTGGATATTGAATATCGACATCTCGCTGAAAATGCGGGGGTTCCAAACTTTGTGCGGGTCGGAACGGTTGCTTGTGATGCTGCCTTTATAGAAGGGTTGGCTGATATTGTTGCTGGCTTGGATCGAAAGCCGAAGGGTGTATATGTACCGTCTGGAGCGCGAAGTTGCCCGAGCATCTGTAGGCAGTGCCCAATCAAATAGTTGAAAGAGCATCAAAAAAATGTACGCATGGGTTTTGGCGCTACATATCGTATCGATCATCGCATGGATGGCGGGACTGCTCTATCTACCACGCTTGTTTGTGTATCACGTAGATGCGGCAGTAGGATCTGAGTTGTCTGAAACACTTAAAATAATGGAGCGTCGACTATTTCATGCGATCATGACGCCGGCTATGATCGCGTCATGGTTTTTCGGGCTTTGGATTGCAGTAAATACTAACGCATATTTGGAGGTTTGGTTTCATGTTAAATTGGTGTTAGTGGTTTTTTTGTCGGCTAGTCATGTGATGATGGGAAAATGGCGAAAAGATTTCGCTTTGGACCAAAATATTAGGTCGGCGCGATTTTATAGGTTTGCCAACGAAGTACCGACTCTTTTAATGATCGGAATTGTTATATTAGTTATAGTTAAACCCTTTTGATTGTCACCATAATTAATTTATGGCTTCAACGCTTATAAAAAATTTGCTTGACGATCGATAAAGTTTATGGCCGTACATACATGGCAGCTAGGTTACCGTGTTGCTGCAGAATTCCTTCTCCCCTTTGGATCAGCCGCTTAATCAGATTCTCGGTCCACACAGGCCGCTAGGCATCCCTTAAAATCCGATTTTCCAAGCGATATTAAAATGGCAGTACAAGTGATATTGAAATGACAGTAAAAGAAATTCACCTTCAAGACCTAAAGAAAAAATCTGCGGCGGATCTGCTTGCGTTTGCTGAGGAACTCGAAGTAGAGAATGCCAGCAACTTGCGCAAACAGGATATGATGTTCTCAATCCTGAAACAGTTGTCTGATGATGAGGTGCCGATAGTAGGCGTTGGTGTTCTCGAAGTTTTGCAAGACGGTTTTGGTTTCCTGAGGTCTCCAGACGCCAACTATCTTCCTGGCCCCGACGATATTTATGTTAGTCCTAGCCAAGTGAGGCGCTTCGGTTTCCGGACTGGCGATACGGTTGAGGGTGAAATTCGGGCGCCTAAAGATGGGGAGCGGTATTTCGCTTTACTAAAAGTCAATAAGATAAATTTTGACGACCCGGATAGTGTGCGCCATAGGATTAATTTCGATAACCTGACTCCGCTGTACCCGGATGAGCACATAAACTTGGAAGTAGAAGACAGTGGCAAAGGTAAGACACGTGATAATACCTGTCGGGTCATCGAATTAGTGGCCCCGCTTGGAAAAGGCCAGCGGGGTTTGATTGTTGCGCAGCCGCGGACCGGCAAGACGGTGATTATGCAGAACATCGCACATGCCATCACGACCAATCACCCGGAAGTCTATCTCATTGTCCTCTTGATAGATGAGCGACCCGAGGAAGTCACGGACATGGCCCGTTCGGTCAACGGGGAGGTTGTTAGCTCAACTTTCGATGAACCCGCAGTAAGACATGTTCAGGTGGCCGAGATGGTGATTGAAAAAGCTAAACGGCTTGTTGAGCATAAGCATGATGTGGTGATCCTCTTGGATTCTATCACGCGATTGGGGCGAGCCTACAATACTGTTGTTCCGAGCTCTGGTAAGGTCTTAACAGGAGGGGTTGATGCGAATGCGCTGCAGCGCCCGAAACGATTTTTTGGCGCGGCACGAAATATTGAGGAAGGCGGCTCAATGACGATTATTGCAACAGCTTTAATTGATACCGGTAGTCGCATGGATGAGGTTATATTTGAAGAGTTTAAAGGTACGGGGAATTCAGAGATCGTGCTTGATCGGAAAATATCTGATAAGCGCACATTCCCCGCGATCGATATTCAGAAGTCTGGTACGCGAAAAGAAGAGCTCTTGGTGGACGCCGGAACACTATCGAAGATGTGGGTTTTGCGGCGTATTTTAACGCCGATGGGCACGACGGATGCCATGGAATTCTTACTTGATAAACTTAAAGACAGTAAGAACAATAATGATTTCTTCGATTCAATGAATCAGTAGGCTGATCTTGCGAGGCGATGAGAGGCGGAAGCTTTTTAATTGTAAGCGCTGTTCAGTTTTAGGCCGTTTCCCTTTTACTAAGGTGGTGACGCTGATTATTTTATCCAACGCGTAACAGCTCTCGACTTAGAACGCAGACTATAAGATGTGGCCCAGTTTTGACACTAGGGCCACATCTTTATTTATTCCGATAAAAAGTTAAGTGCTAAACCTCAAAAACGGTTGAGCCAGTCGTTTTACGGGCTTCAAGATCCCGGTGCGCTTGGACGGCGTCTTTCAGTTGGTACCGCTGGTTGACTTCGATTTTCACACCGTTCTTAACGGCGGCGAAGAGGGCGCGAGCTGAGGCCTGCAAGTCTTTGCTATCGGCTGTGTATGTCATCATTGTTGGACGCGTAAAGAAGAGTGAGCCCTTTTGCGAAAGCATACCAGCGTCAACGGCAGGAATCGGTCCGGATGCGTTTCCAAACGAAACAAAATAGCCAAGCGGGCTCAAGCAGTCGAGTGAACCGTTGTAGGTTGATTTACCGACGGAATCGTAAACTACAGGAACGCCCGCACCTTTGGTGATGCTCTTCACACGCTTTACAAAGTCTTGTTTGTTGTAATTAATAACGTGGTCGCAGCCATGTGCCTTTGCGAGTTTTGCCTTGGCGGGAGTACCGACAGTGCCAATTACCGTTGCACCTAATTGCTTGAGCCACTGGCAGGCAATTAGTCCGACGCCGCCTGCGGCGGCGTGGAACAATACTGTTTCGCCTTTCTTCACTTTACGGGTTCTGCGAATGAGATATTCCGTGGTCATGCCTTGCAATAACATTGCAGCGGCTTGCTCATTGCTGATCCAGGTGGGCAATTTTACGACACGGTCGGCAGGCATGACGCGGACTTCTGCATATGAGCCCGGGGGCCCTGCTGCATAAGCAACACGATCGCCAACTTTAATACCTTTCACGCCGGTCCCAACGGCCTCAACGGTGCCAGCGGCCTCCATGCCTATTCCATGCGGCATTTCTAGCGGATACAAGCCGCTACGATGGTAAACATCAATATAGTTCAGTCCGACATGGCTTTGATTAATTCGTATTTGGCCGCGTTTTGGTTTACCGACTTGGATATCCACCCACTTCATGACGCCAGCGGCGCCCTGTTTCTTGATTTGTATTGCGCGGGGCATTAAGCGCTCCCTTTAATGTTAATAGATTTGTTTCTTTAAGCAAAAACGATTTTCAAGGATGTATTATGGCAGGCGAATCTTGATTGTCACGGGGTGTGTTTTTGTGTGGAAATAGATTAACGCCATGTTTACAGGTTGTTTCGAGACTTAGAAATCTAGCCGGTTTCGTTTGGTGCGTCTGACTTTAATATGACTGCCTGTTTTTTGTGTTTGCTTGCCGGCTGGCAATGTACGAAAGGGGATCTAGGGGAGTATCTGTGTTGTATTCTCTTACCATTAATAAAACCTGGGTCGTAAAGATTTACCCGATAGATTGATATGAGGTGGGTTCCGGTTGCAGGTTATTTAAGCGTATCGTCGGCTAATGGCACTAGCGGTGATTAGAAATTTAGGTGTTTATACCTTAGATCTTTGTTCGTGCGGCGCGATTGTTGTCTCGGTGAATAGACTTTGATGACGTCAATAGGTGTTTGGTGTGTTCTAACAGAATTTCACTTTTGTCTGGGATAGAGCGCTCTGGGAGCCTCGGATTTTAGAGTGGCACTGGACAGCGGGCTGGACATTTTCGGGAACAAGGTTTGTATGCGCGAGGAGTCTTATAAAACGCTTTGGTCTATTTTGTGACAAATCTCCAAGGGTTTGGAATAATCAGTCGGATTTAGCAATGCTCGACACGATATATGCGTTGTCAACGGCCAATGGTCGTGCCGGCATCGCCGTCATACGGATTTCTGGTGCTGGCGCCGGTAATGTTCTGCGGGTTCTTACCAGAGGTGATTTGCCGTCACCGAGGCGTGCCATCGTGACAACATTTTGGGCGGTGGGATCGGAAGAGGCGCTTGATCGAGGGCTAGCACTTTGGTTTCCTGGACGCGGTAGTTTTACTGGCGAAGATGTCGTGGAGTTACATATTCATGGTGGCACGGCGGTTGTGGCGGCTGTCTTGGAAGCAATTGCCACCATACCGGCTACACGGATGGCGGAGCCTGGCGAGTTTACGAGGCGCGCGTTTCTCAACGATAAAATGGACCTGACTGGTGCGGAGGGTCTGGCGGATTTAATCGCAGCAGAAACTGAAGGCCAGCGCCGGCAGGCGTTGCGTCAGGCGTCTGGGGAACTGGGGGCTGTTTATGAGTCTTGGCGTCTCCGGTTGATGCAGGCTTTGGCACACGTGGAGGCAGCGATTGATTTTCCGGATGAAGAAATACCTGATGATATTTTGAAGATTGTTAGGAAGGATATTTTGGGGCTCAAGACAGAAATTGCACAACATATTGACGATAACCGAAAGGGGGAACGTCTGCGAGTGGGGCTTAATATCGCCATTGTGGGCCCACCTAATGCAGGTAAATCTAGTCTCTTGAATTTTTTGGCCGGTCGAGAGGCGGCGATTGTCTCCAAGACGGCGGGCACTACACGGGATGTCATTGAAGTGCGCATGGACCTGTCGGGCATTGCCGCAATCGTGTCTGATACTGCGGGCATCAGACTGGCGAAGGGGGCTGTTGAAGCAGAAGGGGTTCGACGAGCTCGTCAAAGGGCTCGTGATGCCGACTTGCGTGTTGTTGTATTAGATGGGTCCATTGATAGATTTGAAAGGGACTCGGTGTATCTGGCTCCCAATACGATAACGGTTCTAAACAAGTCTGATAAAGGTTCGCATTGTGCTGAAATTCCACGGGGTGACCTGGGTGTTCATCGAATTTCTTTGATAAGGGGCGATGGTGTCCAGGAGTTTTTGAGTAGTCTTAGCAGGGCGGTTCAAGCACTGTGTGATGTTGGGAGTGCACCAGTTATAACGCGAGCGCGTCATCGGGAGGCGGCTGCTGATTGCTGTGATTCCCTTCGGCGGTCTCTGGATGCTGCGTTACCTGAATTGATGGCCGAGGATTTGCGTTTGGGTATGCGTTCACTTGGACGTATTACGGGCCGCTTTGATGTTGAGGATTTGCTAGATATTGTGTTTCGTGATTTCTGCCTCGGTAAGTAGTGTTTCACGTGAAACAAATTTGATGGTGTAGCGCTTGCCAGCGGGATTAGTTGTCCCTAAATTCCGCCGATGGTTGGTTTAAGCAACAAATTGTGGGACGTAGTCGTTATCGGCGGAGGGCACGCTGGTTGTGAAGCGGCCGCCGCCGCTGCCCGTGTTGGCGCGGCTACGTTGTTGGTGACGCACAACCTCGAAACTATTGGCGAAATGTCTTGCAATCCAGCAATTGGCGGTTTGGCCAAAGGGCATCTGGTGCGCGAGATTGATGCTTTAGATGGTTTGATGGGGCGGGTTATTGACGCTTCCGGAATTCAGTTTCGGATGCTCAACCGGTCGAAGGGCCCCGCTGTCCGGGGGCCTCGCGCTCAAGCAGACCGCAAGCTTTATCGGGAGGCCATGAAAGGGGCTTTGAAGGAAGAGAGTAATCTCACACTTTTAGCGGGCGAAGTCGATGATCTGATTTTGGAACGTGACGGGAGTGTTCAGGGTGTTGTACTGGCAGATGGCACGCAGCTAATAGCGGGGTGCGTTGTTCTCACCACGGGGACATTTCTTCGTGGTTTGATCCACATCGGGGATGATAAGACGCCTGCGGGGCGCTTTGGTGAGGATCCAGCTTATGGCTTGTCTAAGACTCTGGAGCGCGCAGGGTTTATGCTTGGGCGCCTTAAAACGGGGACACCCCCGCGGTTGGATGGGCGAACGATTGACTGGTGTGGGTTGGAGGTTCAGCATGGCGATACACCCCCCGTCCCCTTCTCCTGTTTAACTGATAGCATCCGCACTCCGCAAATTCCTTGCCATATCACGCACACCTCGGTCGTTGGACACGAACTTATCCGGCGAAATTTAGTCCGTTCGCCGATGTATTCGGGGCAGATTGAATCAGCCGGTCCGCGTTACTGCCCGTCTATCGAGGATAAGGTCGTTCGATTTGCAGAACGAAAAAGCCATCAGATTTTTTTGGAACCCGAAGGCCTAGACGTTGACACGGTTTATCCTAACGGTATTTCAACCTCACTGCCGGCTGGTATTCAACGTGCCTTGCTTGATACCATTCCGGGCCTTGAGGATGCGATCATGGTTCGTCCGGGATACGCAATTGAATATGATCACGTGGACCCTCGCGAGTTACGGTCATCTTTGGAGACTAAGAGAATTCCCGGCCTATATTTGGCAGGCCAAATAAATGGCACTACAGGTTATGAAGAAGCTGCGGCACAGGGTTTGATGGCCGGTATTAATGCTGCGCGGGCTGCGAGCGGGAAAAGTGCAGTCGTATTTGATCGTGCGGATGCATATATAGGCGTGCTGATTGACGATTTAATAACTAAAGGCACGAGCGAACCATATCGTATGTTTACGTCTCGTGCTGAGTATCGGCTGAGTTTAAGGGCGGATAATGCCGACCGAAGGCTGACGCAAAAGGGAATTGAGGCTGGTTGTGTAGGCCCGGAACGGGCCCGCTATTGGGCAGCAAAAAAGGCGGAACTTGATGACGCGCGAAAAATTGTGGCTGATTTAAAAGCTAGCCCTAACGAACTTGCGAAGCATGGAATTTCAGTAAGCCGGAATGGAGTGTCGCGAAGCGCTCTTGATCTTATGGCGATGTCTAGTATTCCATTTTCTTCGCTTTTGCGGGTTTGGCCGGCGCTGTCTGGGATGTCAGAGGTGGTGCGTGAGCAGCTCGAGATTGACTCCCTATATGCGGGTTATCTAAACCGGCAGGATGCAGATATTTTAGCCTTTAAAAATGATGAGGGTTTGATGCTGCCTGCAGCGATAGATTTCGCGGCCATAGGCGGCCTGTCGGCCGAAGTTTGCGAGAAGCTCAAACGCGTTCAGCCAGAAACCTTGGGCGCAGCCTCGCGAATTTCCGGGGTGACCCCGGCGGCGATAGTGGCTATTATGCGTTATGTTAAGCGCGGATCAGCCGAATTTGGCGACTAAATTTTTAACAGCGGAAGATGTTGGCAAAACATTAAATGTTTCACGTGAAACATTAGCTCGCCTGAAAAAGTTTGTCGACTTTCTTTTAAATTGGCAACGATCCATTAATTTGATTGGTCCTGGAACGGTTGACAACATTTGGCACCGCCATGTTTTGGATTGTGGCCAACTCGTTCGATATTTGCCGGATTGCCCGGGCACGGTTCTGGATATTGGGTCTGGTGCGGGCTTGCCTGGCATCATACTCGCGATATTGGGCGTACCGAATATTCGAATGATAGAGGCGGATGCCAAGAAATGTGTATTTTTAAGAGAGGCAGCCCGCATTTCAGAAACGCGCGTCGAGATCGTGGAGGCTCGCGCTGAACAGGCGGTGTGTGAACCTGCTGAGATCGTGACAGCTCGCGCTGTGGCGCCATTGTCGCGGCTACTTGAATTAACTGAACCATATATAAAACCAAATACAATTTGTTTTTTCTTTAAAGGAAGAAACTATAAACATGAATTGATTGATTTAAAAAATAATTGGAAATTACAAATGGAAACTCACCGAAGTTTAACGGAACGCGATGGCATTATACTGAAATTGACATCTGTCAGCCGTGCCCATGTCTCCAATGCCTGAGCCGGAAGCAAATCTCAATACTCAGCGTACTAGTCGGCCGCGAATCATTGCAATTACTAACCAAAAGGGCGGTGTGGGTAAAACCACTACTGCTGTCAATCTTGCTACGGCACTTGCAGCTAACAAAATGCGGGTCTTATTAGTTGACGTTGATGCTCAGGGGAATGCCAGCACTGGCCTTGATATCGATAAAGATAACAATAAACCAACAGTTTATGACCTTATGGTCCATAAAATGTCAGCGGTGGATGTGGTCGTTCGGACAATCGTGCCGGGTTTGGATCTGCTTCCAGCATCTATGCATTTGGCTGGCGCGGAACTAGAACTTTTGGATTTAGATAACCGTGAATACCTATTATCAGAATCGCTCACGGTTGTCGGTGGAGGGTACGATTATATTCTAATCGATTGTCCGCCGGCATTGGGCTTGTTGACATTGAATGCTCTATGCGCTGCCGACTCCGTTCTAGTGCCGCTGCAATGCGAGTTTTATGCATTGGAGGGCCTTAGTCATCTGGTCGGCACTATTGAAAGAATTCGCCAGAAACTTAACCCTCGCCTCACAATTCAAGGAGTTGTGCTGACAATGTACGATCGCCGTAACAATCTATCGGACATGGTGGCGGCGGACGTCCGTGAGCATTTCGGCGACAAGGTATACGAAACAGTCATTCCGCGGAATGTTCGGATTTCAGAGGCGCCGTCGCACGGCAGGCCGGTTTTGCTTTATGATTGGCGGTGCGCTGGAAGCAAGGCCTACATTCATTTGGCGGGAGAAATTCTTAAGCGTGAACGGGAGCAAAGGACCTGATGTCGGAACCAGGAAAACGCAAACATCTAGGGCGCGGTCTGTCCGCTCTATTCGGTGAGAAAGGCGGACCGGTCTCCTTAGCTGGTAAACCACGACGAGATGACCGCGCGATTCCCGTTGAGTATCTTTACGCTAGCGAGTTCCAGCCACGCCGCTATTTTGATCCCAGTGCTTTAAAGGCTTTGGTGGATTCAATTCGAACGAAGGGCGTTCTCGAACCAATTCTCGTGCGAGCCAACGAAGAAGCGCCCAACAGATATGAAATCATTGCCGGCGAACGCCGATGGCGAGCAGCGCAAGCCGCCGGGCTTCATGAGGTTCCAGTTATTGTAAAGCAACTGGACGATCGTGAAGCACTTGAAATCGCGTTGATTGAGAACTTGCAACGTGAAGACCTGACCGCTGTTGAAGAAGCCGAAGGATACCGACGGTTAATGGACCAGTTCGGTCGAACCCAAGAGGACCTTGCACAAGACATCGGTAAAAGCCGCAGTCATGTTGCAAACACATTGCGATTGCTCGCCCTGCCCATCGCAGTCCGCACAAAAGTTCAGGATGGAAGTTTAAGTGCGGGACATGCGCGGGCTCTTCTGGGAGCCGCTGACCCTCAATCGGCTACAATGATTGTTATCCAGAAGGGGCTAAATGTACGGCAAACTGAAGCTATGATACGTCACGAACGTGATAAGGGGAATGTTGCGAAACGTGGCCGGCCAAAAATAATAGATAAAGATCCGAATACTACTGCGCTCGAACGGGATCTGGGGAACCATCTCGGTCTGAAAGTGGCAATAGACGAACGGGGTGAGTCGGGCACACTTAAACTACAATATCAAAGTCTCGAGCAACTTGATGAAGTCCTCCAAAAACTCATGGCACCACGTGACGTCGGCTAAATTACCCGGTGCGCTTTTGTTGCCGCGCCAGGCTCGCAATTTGTAACAGGGCGCGCCCACAAACTGGGTCCTCCGGAATCCCGGTCCGCTTGCAAGTTAATTCCGCATCTAGCGTAAGCTGCAATGCGCGATTAATACCCTTAAACCGCCAAAACTTTAGTTGATGGCGAAATCGTCTCTCCATTTTAAAAAAGACTGGCGGGCGCATTGACTTTAAAACCGTACTGGCATTCTCGCCGCTTCGAATACGAATGCCCGCTGCCTCAAGCCGAATTAAATGATTTGTCATCGCACGTAAGATTCCAATTGCACTAGTTCCAGCTTGAAAACATCGCATGATTCCCATGTCGACCGCATTCGAGTCGCCGTCGGCGGCCGCATTTATTAAATCATCAAGGGAATCAACGCCACTATCACCAATACACGCCATTGTTGTTGCGAGATCTACGCGACTCCCTGCGCCAGCATAAAGCGCTAGTTTCTCGATTTCCCCACGCGTAACCGCCCTATCGGATCCAAGCCGTTCGACCAGCCAAGCGTTCGCTTCGGCACTAATGGTTACATCATATTGAGATAAAGTTTCATGAACCACACGTTCAAGACTAACTTCATCATCAATATAACAGGGGATTGCTGCACCAGCAGCATGACTCTCTAGCAGTTTGCGCAAGGTAGACCGAGGATTAAGCTGTCCGGACTGCAAAACAGTAACCGTATCACTTGTTTCGTTATCGAGGATAGTCTTGACAATTGGCGCAATGGAGTCGCTGGCGTCTCGAATGCGAATCAGACGCCGCCCTCCAGTCAATGAAATCGCAACAACTTCATCGTAAAGGCGCGCCGGGTCTCCTGCCAATTCGGCGCTGTTGAGCTCTGTAACGGTAAAAGGGTCGGAGAGGTCGGGTACGATCACTTTGCCAAGCATCACTGTGCGTTCGCGAACCAAACCCTCATCTGGCCCATATATAAGCGCAACTCGTAATTCTGGCGGCGGAGAACGAACAAATTCATCTGCCCTATTAGCGGAGACTTTCAATCTAACCCTGATCTAATCTATAAGCGAAAAAAAGACTGAGCCGTGTTTTAATCTCATTGCTTACTTCCCGGGTTGCCCGGTCAGCCGCATTTTTTTCTGCGGCGACCAGGGCGAATTCCGACGTTGGGATATTATAGCTATTCACAGATCGCACCGAACCTTCCATCAATAAGCTGCCCGATTTGTTCTCGATTAAAACAAATTCCGCTGAAAGAGAGAGGCTTGCGCGCGTTGTCTCCTCATTAATCTTCAACCCAATTTCCGTTTTGGTAATCTGCGTTTTAATAGTCAAAGTATAGGCAGCTCTGTTAACCCGTCCCAAAGGATTAATGAGATCTAGAAGAAGGTTGTGAAGCTTATGCCCCACCCGGTCCTCAATAACCGCAATCTTTATAGCACTAAGCTCGCTGTGGATGTCAGCATGATTGCTGCTCCCATGAATCGGTTGAAAGCCGCAACCTGCCAGAACAACGGCTAAAATTAAATATAGCGCGGACCTAAAGGACAATATTGATCACCTTGTTCGGCACCACAATGATTTTACGCGGTGGGGAAGATTCGGTAGCACGTTGCACATTATTCAGTGACAAAGCCATCGCTTCCGCTTCATCCTTGCTTGTCTTTGGCGAAACTTCAATAGTGCCACGAAATTTGCCATTAACTTGCACGGCGACTGTAACTGTGTCTTCCACCAAGTATTGTTTATCAGCGATAGGCCACGGCGTCTTGGCGAGTAAATTTTTATGGCCGAGAAGCGCCCATAACTCTTCAGCGAGATGAGGCATCACTGGGCCAACCAATTGTACAACCGTCTCATAACCAATACGACGTGCCCAGATATTGCCTGGATTATCACCAACTAAAGCTGTGACTTCATTAGTTAACTCGCGGATGCGGGCGACCGCACGATTGAATCGAAAGGCATCAAAATCTGCGCTAACATCCAATATCGCGCGATGCGTTTTACGCACAACATCTTGGGCTTCCGCCGACAAAGAACCGGGCTGAGCCAAGCCGACTTTGCCTAGCGAATACTTCGGCTCTGCTAAGAGTCGCCACAATCTATTTGTGTAGCGCCACGCACCTTCAATGCCCGCTTCGGTCCACTCTAAATCTCGTGCTGCAGGACTATCCGACAGCATGAACAATCGTGCTGTATCCGCGCCGTAGGAATCGATAATTGATTCTGGGTCAACGACATTTTTTCGGGACTTGCTCATCTTTTCGGAGCGCCCGACCAAAACCTTTTCACCCGTTTCGGTCTTTATTAAATCACCGTCAGGGGATGTTGAAACCTCTTCAGGAAAGAGCCAGCCACCGTTCGCATTGTTTTCTTCTCGATATGTTTGGTGACACACCATGCCTTGGGTTAAAAGTCCAGCAAACGGCTCTTTGATGTCTATATAACCGCAATCGCTCAGCGCTCTGGTAAAAAACCGTGAATAAAGCAGGTGCAGGATGGCGTGTTCAATACCCCCGATATATTGGTCGACAGGCATCCAATAAGCCGCCTCTGAACGCGAAAATATTCTATTTTGTTCGCTTGCACCAAACTGTGCAAAATACCAGGATGACTCAAAAAAAGTGTCAAACGTATCCGTCTCTCGTTCCGCCTCACCGCCACAGCATGGGCATAGCACGAACTTCCATGTCGGGTGGCGATCAAGCGGATTACCCACCTCATCAAACTCGACATCCTGAGGTAGGCAGACCGGCAAGTCCTCTTCAGGTACCGGGACCGTGCCGCAAGATTTGCAATGTATGACTGGGACTGGACAGCCCCAATACCGCTGCCTCGATACACCCCAATCCCGCAGCCGATATGTCGTTTGTGCTTCGCCTTGTTGGAGCTCGACGAGTTTCTCGATGGCCTTTGTCTTGGCCTGCTCAACATTTAGCCCGTTTAAAAAACCGGAATTAATGATTAATCCATCGTCTACAAAAGCTTCAGTTTTCACAATCATTTCCGCGGCTGAGACACCGGCAGGCGCAACAACTGGTAAAACATCGAGTCCGTATTTGCGGGCAAAATCCAAATCTCGTTGGTCGTGCGCGGGACAACCAAAAATAGCGCCGCTGCCATAATCCATTAGCACAAAATTCGCGACATAAACGGGTAATTTTTTCCCTTTTCGAAAGGGGTGATGGGCGGTTAACCGTGTCCTAAATCCTTTTTTTTCGGCCGTTTCTATCGCCGCTTCGCTGGTCCCCATCCGGTTGCATTCGTCAATGAAAGATTGAAGTTTTGTATCACTCTTCGCCAGTTCTAATGCCAATGGATGATTGGACGCGACCGCGCAAAAACTGGCACCGAATAAAGTATCGGGCCGGGTTGTAAAAACCTCAAGACTGTCTTTGCGACCGGAGAGCTTAAATGCGATGCGAGCGCCTTCTGATCGATTGATCCAATTGGTCTGCATGAGACGAACCTGGTCTGGCCAACGGTTCATCGTCTCAAGGGTTTCCAATAAATCATCAGCATATGCGGTGATCCGCAAGAACCATTGCGGCACTTTACGCCGCTCAACCAAGGCATCCGACCGCCAGCCGCGGCCATCTATTACCTGTTCATTTGCAAGAACGGTGTTCTCTACGGGATCCCAATTTACCCAAGAATCGCGTTTATAAGCGAGCCCGGCTCTTAGAAAATCCAGAAACATTTTTTGTTCGTGACGATAATATTCTGGCTCGCACGTCGCTAATTCACGTCGCCAATCGTAAGACAAGCCCATTGATTTCAACTGATCTCGCATTGCCCCGATATTTTCGCGAGTCCAAACTGCTGGATGAACGTTATTGTCAAAAGCGGCGTTCTCAGCGGGCAGTCCAAAGGCATCCCAACCCATTGGATGCAGCACGTTAAAACCTTGTGCTCTTTTATATCGGGCGACGACGTCGCCGATCGTATAGCACCTCACGTGCCCCATATGAATCCGGCCGGATGGGTACGGAAACATTTCGAGGACGTAATACTTTTCTCGGCCCGGATCGACCTCTGCTTCAAAACATCCGGCTTTCTGCCAACGTTCCTGCCACTTTGGCTCCGACTCTTTAAAATTGTAGCGATCCATTCCGCAATCCGGCTTGTTCAAAAATTATTCACAAATACTTATCTCGGCAGCCGTACCTAAGTAATGCGGTTACTGCAACTTGATCCGCATCTGGCGAGCACGCTTGAGAATGGCGTTTTCCAAATTTCTGCCAGTGTCCTTACTGACCCTAGCATCGAGCCAAACCCCATTGGGATCTAAACGCTGCCGAAATACGGAAATACGTAAACCATCAGCCCGAAGCTCGCTATCTAGGATGTATACATTGACCTTGAACCGTTCGCCAAGCGTCTCTGGCGGCCGATACCAGTCGGTTAAAATCGTTCCCCCAAATGGGTCTGCTTGCGCCAAGGGCATGAAGGAAATGGTGTCAAGCGCGGCGCGCCAAAGATAACCGTTGACGCTAATTCCCGTTGCGTTGCTGTTGGTTGTTTCGCCCGGCATTTCATTGAGACCGAATAAAGTATTCAAAAGGCCTCTATCTGGCCCACTTCCGGTATCAGTTTCGACACGCTTCAACGAGCCGGTTTGGGTTACCGGATCGTCCTTGTCGCCGGAACCGAAACAACCCGCGAGCAACAAGGAGGTCGCAAAAATAAAGGTAAAGCATAATTTTTTTCGGTTCATCTTGACTTATATGCGAAATATAGTGCGGGATTTCCAGCGGTTTCTTTAATTGGCTCTCGGCCACGGGCCAGTCTATCGGGAGGATATCAAGAATGAGCCCGGACAACGAAGCGATATTGCGCCATGGCAACGTTTGTGAAGCAATTAAGAATGCGGCCCGAGATGCTGGCCGTTTGACTAATTCGGTCGCGCTTTGTGCTGTCTCTAAAACCTTTCCCCCAGAAGCTATAGCGCCAGTCATCGAAGGGGGCCAGGAAGTCTTTGGCGAAAACCGCGTTCAAGAGGCGGAAGGGAAATGGCTTGAGCTGAAAGCGAATTATCCGCAAATCAAACTGCATTTGATAGGGCCACTACAAACTAATAAGACACGGAGCGCTGTTGCTCTCTTCGACGTTATCCAAACGCTCGACCGCCCAAAATTGGGCCAGTCTTTGGCTAAGGAAATGGAAAGGGCGGACCGGCGTTTACCTTGCTACATTCAAATTAATACCGGGGAAGAGCCGCAAAAGGCGGGAATTTTTCCCAAAGATGCAGATCTCTTCATTAGGACTTGCCGTGAGTCCTATCAGCTCGACATTGCCGGCCTCATGTGTATTCCCCCGCAAAACGAAGAAGCGTCGCCACATTTTGCGCTATTGGCGGATATTGGAATGCGAAACGGTCTTACAGGTCTGAGTATGGGAATGAGCGCAGACTACCAATTGGCGATTGAATTTGGCGCAACGATTGTGCGGGTTGGCTCGGCTATATTCGGGGCGAGAAGGCAGGCGGTCTAATGACAAGCGCTGTATTTTGATCGCACCATTCTAAAATTGTTAGTAAATCGCTTTGCGCAAGTGCGATGCAACCTTCGGTTGGCGCATATTGTGGCGCGGCTATGTGTATAAAAATTGCACTACCGCGCCCCGGATCTGGCGGGTCGTCGTTATATCCAATTGGCACAACTATATCATATAGCGAATCTTTACGCCAAAGGCTCTCATGTCGGAACGAATGTGGAATTTGAACGAGACGATTGTAATCAGGGTCAGACGGGTCGTCACTCCACCGATCGTCCGGTCGGGTTGCTGTTATCGGCAGGCCGGATTTGGGACGCTTTAGGCGGTCTTGACGATAAAATATCTCGCGCAGTATGAATTCACCAACCGGGGTCGCGCCATCTCCCTCAACCTTATAGTTTGCAATTCCGCTGCGTCCTATAACACACTTAAATGCACGGTTTTTAGCGACTAATAGGCCACTTGGGTAGACGATGAGTTTCATAGTTCATGCAACCCGAGAGGACCGGTGCCTACATCGCCAAGTCATCGGCCACGTTATGGCGCTGTTGAAGCATTGTTTCATACTTGTTGAGGGCAGAGATCATAGCCGTTGGCACTTTGCTGTTGGGGACATTGCTTACGGCTGCTGCGCGTCGGCGTGGGCTCGTGCTGATATCCGAATTGTTGCGGAGTGGAGGTGCGCCACGTTTGCCCGGCACAAACGGTTCCTTATCGGAGCTGCGTGAAAGGGAAAATCTTGAGCCACCGGCACCTCTGGTTTCAGCTGCTGTTTTAGGCACATCTGGCCGGAGGGTGCTGGTAACTGCTTCGAAATTCGCGGGTGACATCCGGCTGACTCCCAATGCTTGGATGTTGCCACCACGCGGAACCTGACTGCGAGCTGCAAGTACGGCGGAGGCTGGGTCCGCTAAATGTTGGTTTTGTCTTAATTCCTCATCCGCAGAGACGATGGCTTTGGTTGAAGCTACACTTGGTGTGGCGTATGCGGAAGTGGGTGACTCGAGAAGCGTTCTGGCCAAGGAAAGTGGAGATGGATTTTTGTGTTGTAAGGCGGCTTTTATTGGGAGTGTGGCCGCAGGCGCGGCTTCGGGGCTCCTCTCTGGCGGAGCGGGGTTTTTTTCTAAGACGGTTTGGGTACCTGATGCAGTGGTGATTGGCGGTTGTGGCTCGACGTCTGTGTCACCGCCTCCTGTGAAAGCGGTCACGATGATCTCGCCGATAGATGTATCGGTGACGTCTTCAACGACACCACTGATATAGGCGCCGGCTAATCCAACCGGTCCTCCGAAAAGAGCGCCGCCGGTTAATCGCGCGGCAGGCGAAATATCATCCCCAGTGATTGTTCGATAAATAGATGACACCACTGGTATATGTTGTAGTGGGTTTATAATGTCGATAAAGTCCGCAAGCCCGGGCGTTCCGTCTGCAAATAACTTTTTGCCTCCTTCCGGATCTAAGAACTCGCCTTCGTAGAAGGGATGCGGTATCCGCGCCGATTTATTAGGTTTTTCTCCGCTAAATTTGGCAACATCGGGTTCGGCATCATCAACCCATTCATTTAAGATAATTGGGGCTGTGATTGTGGGAGCCGTGGTGGGGACAAGTGGCGCATTAGACGCCGTGCGAACGTTGTCCAAAAACTCTCCTTCGTAGAAAGGGTGCGGCTGGCGTATCACCGTGATTGGTAAATTGGCGGCGCCCGCGGCTGCGATATGTTCCGCTGACATGACGATCCTAATCCTCCTGACCGGAAATATAAGCAAGATAAATGCCAATATTTATATATTTATATTCAGTGGGTTAGCGTTCATTAATGACGATCGCAGTGGTCAGTCCGGAAACTTCTTCCGAGTTCAGCAAATCATAAGACTATTACTTTAGTCCTCTTTAATTGGAGTTGTACTGAGTTTATGCTTGCAACCGCCAATTGAGAGACAGGCTGGCAATATGGGTAAAAAAATTCTTTTGGTCGATGATGACGACGCGCTATGCGATTCATTGATGGAACAATTGCAGTTGCATGATGAATTTGAGCTACGTGTTTCTGGTACAGTAAAAGAAGGGCTCGACTTGCTCGAGAAGGAGTATTTCGATTGCATCCTGCTCGATGTTGGATTACCGGATTTGAATGGAATAGCAGCCTGTAGATCCATGCGCCGCAATGGTATTAAGACCCCAATCGTCATGCTGACAGCGTCCGATACCGATACGGTCCTGGTGATTGATGCAGGCGCGAACAACTACATCATGAAACCATTTCGAATCGGCGTTTTGTTAAATGCGATTCGTTCGGAATTGTGTCTGAACGAGTACAGCGAGGATGCGGATTTGTTGATCGGACCATATACTTTTAAGCCCGGTTCGAAGATGCTAATCGAAGACGTGACGGGGAAGAAAGTAAAATTGACAGAGAAGGAAACGTCGATTTTAAAGTTTCTTTATTACACTGGGGATCAAATTGTTAATCGTGATACACTCCTCGTGGAAGTCTGGGGCTATAATTCGGGTGTTACGACCCATACGCTGGAGACTCACGTGTATCGGCTGCGCCAAAAAATCGAGCTCAATCCATCGGAGGCGGAAATTCTGGTAACGGAAACCGGCGGCTATCGTCTGGTTGTTTAAAGGTGCGGCGGCTAGCATCGAGGGATTACTTATTAATCATTATTCTTAATTTGATACAAACCTCTCTTGAGGTTTGCTTTACAATATGTACTTTCGATCCTTAGGGGAAGGAACTTAGTATCGCGGGACTCAGAACTGTATGAGGGATGGCAACCAGTTTAGTGTGCAGTTTTGGGGCGTACGGGGCAGCATTGCGGTGCCTGGTCCTGAAACTGTTCGTTACGGTGGAAACACATCCTGCCTTGAAGTCCGTTGCGGTGAGCATCTCTTTATATTCGATGCTGGGACTGGCATTCGTGACCTTGGACAGAAGCTACTCTCTGAAATGCCTGCAAATGTTAATCTTTTCATTACGCATACACATTTCGACCACATCTGTGGTCTGCCGTTCTTCGCTCCCCTTTTCATTCCGGGCAACAAGATTACGCTTTGGGCAGGACATCTCCAGCCGGAATACACGCTTAAACAGGTGTTAACCGAAATGATGATGGCACCACTTTTCCCGGTGCCACCTGAAGTTTTCCGGGCCGATGTTGAATACAAGGATTTCACGGTAGGCGATGTCCTGGATCCGCATCCCGATGTGGTTGTTCGCACGGCGAAACTAAATCACCCCAACCAGGCGACTGGCTATAGAATAGAATTTAAAGGTAAGTCGATTAGCTATGTTACTGATACGGAACATCCAGAGTTTGGGCGTGATCCCAATATCTCGGAATTACTTCAGGGCTCGGACCTCGTCGTTTACGATTCTATGTATACAGATAGCACCTATGAAAACTTTAAGGGTTACGGACATTCGACGTGGCAAGAGGGGGTTCGCCTCGTTCAATCAGCTGGCGCCAAAAGGCTTGTGATTTTTCATCATGATCCGACACATAACGACGAAACAATGGATAGGATTGGTTTAGAAGCGGAGGAGGCGCTGCCCGGAACGGTTGTTGCTAAAGAGGGCATGATTCTCATTCCCTGAGCGAGCCGAAGCCTGGGACTCATTTGAAACCAGAATATTATAGCGGTAATGCAAAATTTTTTTTACAAACTCCCATTGTCTCTAACAACTCGAAGGTTTCGGTATTTGTATAAGGATCTGTTATATAGAGATTTGGCAGTCACATAAGTCCAACAGGTACTTCATTCTGTTGGCAATGTCGTTCGGAGACTAGCCTATGTTCTGCCAGGGCCCACCGCGAAGGCTCGTTTATAATTCACGTTTTTTCTGATAAAACCGCCATAACGCGCGAAGTGCTGCATAGCCGAAAAAAGAGATAGCTAGATTAGTGGTTCGGATTTTTCGCTCGGTCGAGGGTATGATTGCATCCAGTGTCTATATCAAAATCATGCAGAGGCCTCCGCTACTTGGCGTGGACGATAAATCGCTATGTGATCGATTTGTGCGATGGGCGTCACGCCGTTGGCGACCAGCAGAACGTCTAATTCCACAAATTTATGTCCCTTGTGCTCGTATTGCTTCGCAACGCAGGATCGTGCCTCAAGTATGTCTTTGTAATGCGCGACCGCAAAATTAGTAATTTTGCTACCAACGTGTATCCAGGGGCCAAGTTTTACATTCATCGAGAGTGCCCGATTGCCGAGCCGCAGCAGCCAGCCTGGATGTACGATTTCATTAGCTGCATAAAACTCTATGTTTTCACGCACATCGGTCAGATATTGAGTTAGCTCGTTTGCTTTCATTTCTTGGACAAAGGTGCCCATAATTTGCCCTTCCACCAGAGAGTCGGGCGTGGCATCGGGGCGTAAGTCAAAGTCGGGCAAAGCCGCGGTCGCGTAATCGGCAATTTCTGGCGCCGGTGTGTTGTGACTTGGACTAGCAGTTCCAGAACCACAGAGTTCACCCTCAGACTCAACCTTCATTAACAGACTGCCATCATTCTGAGGGACGGCTGAGGCGATCGTTTGGCGTCCGTCATAGACTGGCTGCACAAAACGGCATTCAGCGGCACCACAGGACAGCCACTCGGGGCCGAATTGTTGGATGGGCAGATTGCTCATATAGGCGTAGATCTCGACCCCCGGCACTAAACCGCCCTTAAAGCCAAATTTCTGTGCGATATTATCGTCGTGAATCTTATTCTCGGAGGTCGCTGAAAGGTTGAAAGCGCTTACTTCATGCACCAAAGTGAGGGTGGAAATCATTTACTGTTCTCTCTCTAATCAAATGGGCATTATATGTGGAATTTTGCGATGGGTGCGTTGGCTATAAACTAGATTTTATAACAGCGCATTATTTTTTCTCCAGAGTTAAGATACTCTACTAATATATAAGCATCTGATAATTAATAAAATAATTCTATATATGATGTGATCGCAAACCCCTGGCTGGGGCACCATTTATCTAAAAGCTCTTCGGTCAATCCAGTGATATCCTGATTGTTTCGTTTTGGCGTAGCTGAAGGGTAGAGCAGCTAGTTTTTTTCTTATGCAGCCACCAATAAGCATCAAGCGTATGACCTCCTCAAATTAACTTAACATTATCTTGAAAATTAAGCTCAGTGGTACGGCGAGTACTAAAGTAAGCTCCCGCAATGAACCTGCAGGTCATCGCTCGACGCGAGGTCCATGAAGACTGTGTTTGTCTCACCTACTCATGGGCGCCTGAAGCAGCTCTTCGCCAGGCTAAATATGCTGGCGAAAGCAGGCATTGGCACGCTTATCAGATAACGCCGTCAACCCGCAGTGCTTCCAACGCGTTCGCATCGAGGCCGAGTAGATCGCCGTATACATCGATGTTGTCGGCGCCAAGCGCGCGACCGAGATGTTTAATCTCACCAGGCGTGCGTGAGAGAAATGGGAACACGCCTGGCATGGTGATGCTGTCGATGCGCTCATCGCCCATCTCAACAAGGTCGTTGCGGGCTGCATACTGCGGTTCATTGAAGATGTCCGCTATATCGTAGATTGGCCCTGACGGCACTTCGCCACCACTTAGCAGCGCTAGCAGCGTTTCCTGTGGCAGCGATGAGGTCCATGCCGATACGATGCGATTGACCTCCGGGCGTGCGGCCACGCGTTTATCAATCTTGCCATAACGATTATCCGCGGCAAGTTCCGGCGCTTCCATGACATTTGCTAGGCGCGCGAACATTTTGTCGCTCGTGCAGGCTATGGCAATCCATTTGCCATCGGCAGTCGGGTAATGCGAGTGCGGTACGACATTGACGGTGTCTGCGCCCATGCGTGCACGTACGAAGCCGTTGAATGCGTATGCTGGTGCCATCTCGTCCAGGAATCGAAATATTGGTTCGTAAAGCGCCACGTCTATGTATTGCCCAACTCCCGTCTGTTCGGCACTGCGCAGTGCCATCATAGTGCCGAGCGCGCCGTACGTGCCAGAGAGGTAATCGGCAAGAGTTGTCGAACCGGGCATTAGGGGAGGCCCGTCAGGCTCGCCAGCGAGATGGGTCAAACCGCTGAAAGCGTGGGCAATCCGGGCGAAACCAGGTTCACGGGCTTTTGGGCCGGTCTGGCCGTATCCGGTGACCCGAAGCATGATCAGCTTCGGGTTGAGCTCGTGTAAGTGGTCCCAGCCAAGACCCCATTTCTCGAGCGTACCGGTGCGAAAATTCTCGACCACCACGTCGGCTTTGCGCACCATTTCCTCAAGCATGGCTTTGCCGCGTGGCGATTTGAGATTAAGTGTGACGCAGCGTTTGTTACGTGATTCCTGCAACCAAACCAGGGAATCGCCACTCTCGGTCATGGTTCCAAACTTACGCAATGGGTCGCCGGTATCCGGCTGTTCTACCTTGATGACCTCGGCGCCAAATTCCGCAAGGATTGTCGAGCAGAAAGGGCCTGCCAGAAAGGTGGCTAAATCGAGCACTCTGACACCCTCCAGTGGCATTGGTAGACTTGCCGCTTCATTCATATCGAGTTCCTCCGTTTAAACGTTTCGCAGTTTGGCACTGAGCCGTCCGTGGGTTGCCTGTTCCGGGTACAAGTCTTTGATAGGCAGTCGCCCCCCATACACCAATTCGTCGCAATCTAAAACTGACTTCGGCGAATTGCTGGCTGAGTAGCTCGGCACTGGTATTTACCATTATTGAAACCACCAACGTAGGTAATTGTGTTATGGTCAATTTTAGGATGATCTTCTTCCGTTCATATCAATTTCCAATGCCTCGCTAAGAGATCAAGCCTTGCGATTAGGCAGCTTACTGCCAGATAACGAAATAATCATTAAACTTGAAAACCTCCGCCTTCATCAGTCCAAGCCAACCCATATTTTAGAGATCGTGTTCTGATATCGGGTTTTCCAAATTCAATTCGGTTAAAAGGTCCATTGACGCCATATCACCCGATCAATCAGGCTCACGAGAATAGCCCTCTAAATAATCTATGATGCCGCATTAGTCGTTTTAGTGCCTCTTTGTTCATCCGTATGGTCTACCCTTCGGCTCCGCCAAAACGAAACAATTAGGATATCACTGGATTAACCGAAGAGCTTTTATGTAAATGGTGCCCCCAGCGAGAATCGAACTCGCACTCCCTTGCGGGAACTGGATTTTGAATCCAGCGCGTCTACCAGTTCCGCCACAGGGGCACTGCTGCGCATCATAGGCAGGAACGGGGTTTGGTCAACGGCTCTTGCGGGATTTTCGTCAGCCTGTATACCAACGGTGTACGGAATTCGAATTTCTTGCTGGAGGACAGAGCATGTCAGAAAGTCGCGCAGCGGCGCGGCTCTCGGTTGATATTGGCGGTACTTTCACAGATATCGTAATAGAAGCCAATGGGCATCGCACCACGGCAAAGATACTTACCACACCCGCTGCGCCGGAAGAAGGCGTTATATGCGGCATAGAGGCGGCTCTCGCAGAAGCAGGGTTGGCCGCGAACAGTTTGTCGCTTGTGCTACATGGTACGACCCTAGCGACGAATGCTATCCTTGAGCGAAAGGGCGCCAAGACCGCCTTCGTAACAACTCAGGGCTTCCGCGACGTTCTCGAGATTGGCTATGAAAGCCGCTACGATCAATACGACATTATGATTGAGAAGCCCGCTCCATTGGTGCCGCGCAAACTGCGTCTACCAGTGGCGGAGCGTGTAGATCTTGCGGGCCGGGTCTTGAAGCCGCTTGATGAAGATATGGTTGAGGCATTGCTCCCCGTGATGGAGGCTGCGGAAATAGAAAGTGTCGCGATTGGGTATATGCATGCCTACGCCAATCCAGATCATGAGCGTCGTACCCGCGATCTTCTGATGGCCCGATTGCCTGAGATTTCGTTCAGTATTTCCTCGGAAGTATGTCCGGAAATTCGTGAGTACGAACGTTTTACGACAACAAGTGCTAATGCATATGTACGTCCGTTAATGGCGAGTTATTTGGCACGCTTACGAGACCGTCTTGGCACGATGGGTGTTATCTGCCCAGTTTTGTTAATGACGTCGGGTGGCGGGTTGACGACCTTGGAAAATGCAATGCGGTTTCCGATCCGGCTCGTTGAATCTGGCCCTGCCGGTGGCGCCATCCTGGCGACCCGGGTTGCGGAGGAAATGGAGCTTGAAAAGGTTATTTCCTTCGACATGGGTGGAACAACAGCGAAGATTTGCCTCATTAGTGATTACCGTCCGCAGTCTGCTCGAGAATTCGAGGTGGATCGCGCTTCACGGTTTACAAAGGGCAGTGGCTTGCCATTGCGCATTCCAGTGATTGAGATGGTTGAGATCGGTGCGGGTGGTGGTTCAATTGCCCGGCTTGATTCCTTGGGGCGGATTACCATCGGTCCGGACAGTGCTGGAGCAAATCCGGGCCCGGCTGCCTATGGGCAGGGAGGAGTGCGGCCAACCATAACCGACGCCGACGTGGTGCTTGGCAAGATTGACCCCGCGAGTTTTGCGGGTGGTAACGTGCCGCTCTTTCCTAAAAAATCGGAAGCGGCGATAATGCGAGATGTTGGCACGCCGCTTGGGGTATCGGACGTCCTCACTGCCGCATACGGTATTACCGAGATGGTGGATGAGACAATGTCTAACGCGTCCCGTGTGCATTCTGTGGAGCAGGGCAAGGTAGCGAACGAATATAGCTTGATCGCATTTGGTGGTGCAGCGCCACTGCATGCGGGCCGTCTTGCTGAGAAACTTGGCATTGACCGGATCGTTGTACCGACCGATGCGGGTGTCGGTAGTGCGGTCGGTTTCCTGAAAGCGCCCATCGCTTACGAAGTGGTCCGTAGCCGCAACATGCGGCTTGCAGCGTTTGACCCTGCGATTGTGAACAGCTTAATGCAGGAAATGCGGGTCGAAGCTTTGGCTGTCATCCGCGCCGCGGAACCGAAGGCAGATGTGGTTGAGCGCCGGGTCGCTTTCATGCGCTATGTTGGCCAAGGTCACGAAATTATGATCGAGCTGCCGAATGGCGATTTTTCGGACAACGATCAAGACACGGTTCAGGTAGCGTTTGACGTCGAGTATAAACAGCACTTTCGTCGAACCCTGCCGAACGCTGAGACGGAAGTTCTAACCTGGGCACTGAGCCTTTCCGTTGCGCCCCCGTCGCCCGCCCGGCTTGGTGTCGCGCCGGCGGCAAGTGTGGCGGCCCCGTCCGGGCATCGTAATGTCTACGGCTCTAAGGTGGGGGAGATGCGCGAAGTGCCCTTTTACCGTCGTACTGACTTGGTACCTGGCGTGGCATTTGATGGGCCCGGTATAATTGTCGAGGATCAGACCTCAACCTACGTGCCGCATGGCTTTTCAGCGCGGATCGCCGCGAACGGCTATATTTTGATTGAACGCAACAGGGACAGCGCTTGATGGCTAGGATTAAAGCAGATAAAGGCAGCCTAGATACAATTCGCCTTCAAATCATGTGGAACCGCTTGATCTCGGTTGTAGAGGAACAGGCGCAGACCCTAATGCACACCGCTTTTAGCCCGATCGTTCGGGAATGCGGCGATCTCTCGGCTGGCGTCTTTGGGTTGGATGGGAGGATGTACGCTCAAGCGGTTACAGGCACACCTGGCCATGTAAATTCTATGGCTGAATCGGTGAAACACTTCCTGCGGCACTTTGCAATTGAGGAAATGAACGAGGGTGATGCCTTTATTACCAACGATCCTTGGATGGGTACCGGCCACCTGAACGATTTTGTTATCACTACGCCGTGCTTTCGAAACGGACAGGTCGTGGCGCTTTTCTCCTGCACCAGTCACCTGACCGATATTGGTGGGATGGGCAGCGGTGTGGACGCGACCGATGTGCATATGGAGGGCATCTACATTCCGATGCTGAAACTCGCCGATCGCGGATTGATGAATGAGACCTTGATGGCGATGATTCGCCAAAACACCCGCCAACCGGTCGAATCCGAGGGCGATGTATACTCGCTTGCCGCATGTAATGATATCGGGTGCGTGCGCCTGGTGGAAATGATGGACGAGTTTGATCTAGATAGTTTGGATGCTCTCGGTGACTACATTTGCGACACGTCCGAAAAGGCGGTAAGGGACAATATTGCGAAGCTGCCTAACGGGACTTACAAGAATACTATGACCATCGATGGTGTCGGTGAGGCAATTGATCTGGTAGCCACCCTGAAGGTCCACGACGATAAAATAACTGTCGATTACGACGGCACCTCGCCAAAATCGTCGAAGGGTATAAATGTGCCAATAGCCTACACCACGGCTTATACCTGTTTTGGCCTATCCTGTATCGTCTCGGGGGAGATACCGAACAACGCAGGCTCGCTTGCCCCGTTCGAGATTGCTGCCCCGGAAGGCACAATCCTGAATGCTCCTTATCCGGCTCCTGTCTGCTCACGTCATGTGATTGGCCAAATGCTACCGGACGTTTCCTTTGGCTGTTTGGCCCAAGCAGCACCTGACCGGGTTCCTGCAGAAGGGGCATCGTGTCTTTGGAACATAACTATGCGGGGTGCGACGGACCGCGCTGCGAATGACAGTAAGCTCTTCACTATCACGGCCGTGACCAATGGTGGCACGGGTGCGCGGCCGGCCAAGGATGGTCTTTCTGCGACCGCCTATCCTAGCGGGGTGCGTGGTACCCCAGTCGAGATCAACGAGACAGTTGCCCCCATCGTGTTTCATCGCAAGGAATTCCGCCCCGATTCGGGCGGCCCCGGCACACATCGCGGTGGTCTTGGACAAGTGCTAGAAATAGAGTCTGCTATCGGCGCCGACTTTGAGCTGCTAGCTGCTTACGATCGTATCGACTTCCCCGCTCGAGGCCGCAACGGTGGCGGCAATGGAGAGGCTGGATCTTTGAGTCTCACCAGTGGCAAAAAGCTGCGCGGCAAAGGCACCCAAACTATTCCCGCCGGCAAGATCGCTCGGTTTCACACTCCGGGCGGTGCCGGCTTTGGCGACCCGAAAGATCGTGATCCGGCGGAGTTGGCGCGTGATTTGGAAAACGGCCTAATTACCAAGGAAGCTGCTGTGAGAGATTATGGCTACGCGGTTAGCAGCAAGGACTGAGCTTTACCCTTTCTCGGTCAGCTGCAATGTGTAACCCAATGTGTAGTAAAGCGATACCGCTGAATACGGTGGCGTGCGGTATGTCTGTCAATTTTCTCCACTCGGATCGATTTAAAATGCCCTTATGTCACACCTAACCGAACTTGGCTGCATTAAGGGCGATGAAAATATCGGGCCATTCTCGGTCTTTTCCCTAATCTCTTGATGGGGAGGGTTAAATAGGGTGTTTGTTACTTTCCCTTGAACACGGGGTGTCGCTTTTCGGCGAAGGCCTTCTCCGCTTCCCGGTGATCTTCCGTGAACCAGAGGTCCACGAAGGTATCCGCGGCCAATTTATGCGCTTCGTCCGCGGTTCCGCTGGCGGCCGTGTGGATGACGCGTTTGGCCCGGCTTAAGGCCAGCGGCGCGGCTTGGTCAAAAGCGTCGACAAATTGCATTGCGGTGGCGACGACATCGCCGTCTGCTGAAATTTTATTAATGAGCCCGATGCGGTAGGCATCCTCGGCGCTGAAGCGCTCGCCAGTTGTGACTACCTGCATGGCGCGGCTGAAACCGATGTCGCGGACCAGGCGTTCGTAGCCTCCCCAGCCGGTGATGATCCCGAGGCGGACCTGTGGCATGCTGATTTCCGCATGCGGTGCGGCGATCCGGAGATCGGTGGCGAGCAAAATCTCTGTGCCGCCGCCTATGGCGAGACCGTTGATTGCCGCGATAACTGGGACGTGGAGAGCTTCGAAACGATGGAAGACCGTGCGTGCTAGGCGCATGATCTCCCGAAGTTCGTTCTTAGTTTTGAGTTCCGCATAGCGTTTAACGTCGCCGCCGGTGCAGAAGAAGCGTTTTCCTCTTCCTGTGACGATTACCGCCCGGAGGCTGTGGTCCATTTCGATTTCATCGAGCACCTTTAGAAAGGCTTGGCTGACCTCGCCGCTCAGCGAGTTCCCCGCTTCGGGCCGATCAATAGTAAGGACGAGCGCGTTGCCAAGACGTTCCTGTTTTAAGATTTCAGCCAAACTTCTTGGCCGCCCAGCCGCCATCAAACTGCGGTTCTACAAAGTGCATTAGCAACCCGCCGCCAAAATTGGACGGGTGTACAAAGCCGATAAGTGAACCTCGCCCACCGGGCCGGCCCTCTAGATCGATCATTCGCCAGCCGTCGCCCGCCAACTTCGGCAGGATTGCGTCGATGTCGCGTGTCGCGAAAGCGACATGGGCGATGCCCGGCCCGCGCCGAGCAACAAACTTGGCGATTGCGCTCTGGTCGCCCTTGGTGTTGCCTTCTTCCTCCCCGAGTTGTTCCTTCGGTGTCAGGTGTGGGTCATAATCCATTAACAATTCTAGTTCGCAATCTCCGATTGTGATGAAGACGTCGCGGAGGCCGCCCAAAATTTCTGGCGGACGAGAATGATAGATTGCGCCGTATTTGTCAGAGATAAAACTCTCGGTAACGTTACGGATCTCGATGTCAGTCTGGGTGCTGTCAATGGGGCAGCCGAGGTTGTTGGTAAACACCCGGACGGTGGCTTCGTTATCGTTCGTTGCGATGCCCAGGTGATCGATCTTATAAGCGGGCCCGTCCGTCGAAGGGATTTTGAGCGGCTCAATGAAGCGGGTGCGGATGCCGACTGTTGCTTTAGGGTCGATGGCTGCATAGCATTTTCCGTCGGGCCCCTCGCCTTCCGCGGTGACTGGCAGTGCGTGCTGGAGCGCTGTTGCTAAAGGATTGTTGGCGGCTAGCGCCATGTGGTGGATGCCGGGAAATACGGGCGCTTCTAGATGGGGATCGTCGGTCTCGAAAATGGCTACTGCTGAGTTACCGATACCGAAGAACGGAACTCTGCGACCGTCGAGTGCAACGTTGCGCCGTTTCAGCCCTAGTGAATCTCCGAGGAACCGGCAAGCGCTCTCCAGGTCACGGGCCACTAGGGCCAGGTAGTTCATTGCATATCCGGCCATGATTATGTCTCCGGGTGTTGTACAAAATGGGTGAGCAGGCCACCGCCAAAGTTAGACGGATGGACGAATCCGATTTGTGCGCCGCGTCCGCCCGGCCGACCTCTTGTGTCAATCAATCGCCAACCGTCGCGATCGAGATCCCGCAAGACGCTGTTGATATCCTTCGTGGCAAAGGCGACGTGGACCAGACCGGGCCCGCGCCGTTCCACAAACTTAGCGATTGCGCTTTGGTCACCTTTGGTGTTGCCCTCTGCTTTGCCTAGTTCACCCCGCGGGAGATTTTTTGGATCGTAGTCCTGCATGATTTCAAGGTCGCAATCACCGATGTTGATAAAGCTGCCTTTGAGGCCGCCCAGAATTTCAGGTGGGCGGGCGTGGTAGACTGCTCCGTATTTATCGGAGATGAAACTTTCGGTTATGTTGCGTATTTCAATATCGACCTCACTGCTCTCTAAGGGGTAACCGAGCTTGTCAACAAAGACACGGATGTTCTCGTCGATATTGGTGCTGGCAATGCCAAGATGGTCAATTTTCTCGACCCGGCCGTTGCCACTAGGAATATCCAATGGCTGGATATACCTGGTTCGGATGCCGCAGGTGTCTTTTTTTTCAATGGATACAAATCGTTTCTCATCGGGACCCAGGCCTTCGTGGCTGACTGTCAGGCCATGTTCTATTGCCGTCGCCACTGGATCTTCTGATCCTAACGCCATGTGATGGACACCCGGGAGCCGCGGTTCATCTAAATAACGATCCTCTGGCTCAAAGACGGCGATGGCGGCTTTTCCAATTCCAAAGAAGGGAATTTTCCGTCCGCCGAGATCGATGTCGCGGCGATCGAGTTCAAGGGCTTCGCCAAAATACCGGCAGGCGGCGTCCACGTCGCGGGCTACAAGGGCGATGTATGTCAGCGCATAGCCGGACAAACCTACAGTTCCTTCCGTGCCACGAAATGCATCAGGACCCCGCCGATCATAGTCGGATGCATAAAACCGATGAGGGCCGCGCGTGACCCCGGCCTACCAACTGTGTCGATAGTGCGGTGGCCCGCCGCTCTTATCTTGGCCAAACTTTCCTCGACGTTCGGAGTCTTGAAGGCGATGTGATGGAGGCCGGCCCCCCTTGAGGCAACGTATCGAGCAATGGCGCTTCGGTCGCCGCGAGTAGTGCCAGCCGCATCATGACGGGCTTCGTCTGCCTTCACATCGGTCGTCAGGTCTTGGATGAACTCTAGTTCCGTGTCGCCGACAGTGATGAAGGTCACGCGCATGCTGCCAATGAGCTCGGAAGGTCGTGTGTGAAAAATGTAGTTGTAGGTGTCTGATGTGAAGTTTTCGGATATTGTCTCGACCTCACTGTCAGTCTGCTGGCTCTCGTAGACACAGCCCAGCTTGTCGATAAAGACCTCGCGGCCGGCTTGATTATCGGCGGAGGCGACACCCAGATGATCGATACGTTGGACCATTTCGGAGGACGCGGCTGGAAGGTCTAACGATTCTGTATAGCGGACGCGGATTCCGCAGGTAGCGTCCCGCGCCAGCGCAATTTGGTTTTTCCCGTTGATCCCGGTTGAAGCGCCGCCTGTGGTGGGGATGCCAGACGCTCTAGCTTTCTCCTCTGGATCCTCGGCCGCAATGGCTATGTGGTGCACGCCCTTTTTGGCGCTTGGTCCTAAAAACGGGTCGTCCGGTTGGAAGAATGCTAACGCCGACCGTCCAACCGAGATCATTGGCACATTTGATGGCCCGCAGGAAAAGTCCTGGCGTGGCAAGCCAAAGTCTTTTTCCAATATCGCAGCGGCGCTTTCCGGTTCGTCAACGGCCAGTGCTACATATGCTAAATCGGGGGGGTTCATATATTCTCCTTTGCCTAAAGCTCGTTAACCTGAAATTGGAGTCCAATTTCGCCGCCGGCGCGCAAGGCGATCGGCCAGTGGCTCTTCATCGTAATCTGGATGTCTTGCGGATTTGGTGAAAAGAGCCCGGTCCTTAAAATGTTTAATCTGCGTAGTCGAAAACCCAGGAGTTTTGTCGTCCTCCATTATGGCGCCGAGATAAACGCCACAATGTCGGCAAATGATGAAATCACAGGTTTTCGTGCCGAATTGGTAACGGACAATATCGTCCGGTTCGCGCTCAATATACCGGATGCGCCCGTTGGGATCGCTCGCCGATTCCGCACCGTGGGCCCGACAAAACGCACATTGGCATTCCCGCACATCAATCATTGCAGGGTCCGTGTCTGTCTCAAACTCGACGCTGACGGCGCCGCAATGGCAACTGCCTTTATACAGGGTCATAAATTATTCTCTTCTTCGGCACCGATAGCGCTCGCCGCATCAAGGGCGGCAATCTCTTGGGGAGAAAAACCATATTCCGTAAGAATTTCCGTATTATGCTCGCCGACGAGCGGTGGTGGCGTGCGCACGGACCTACCTTCGAACGCGTCCATCTTCATCGGATTAGCCAGCAGATCCAAATTGCCGATGGTTGGATGTTGTACCTGCTCAACCATACCCTGGTCGATAACCTGAGGATCGTTGAACATTTTATCGAGCGAATAGATCGGGCCCGACGGGACGCCGCCCTCCATTAAATCCTTGGTCCATTCGATGGCGTCCCGGGTTCTAAACTGGGCGTTGAGAATTGCGCGCAGCTTGTCTTTGTTCTGCATCCGGGCGGAATTGTCCACATAATCAGGGTCTTCTAACAACTCCGTCATGCCGATAATTACACACAATCGCTGCCAATGTTCTTCGCGTGCGGTGGCGACATTGAGTGGCCCATCTCTAGCATCGAATACACCATAAGGGTAGATGGTCGGGTGATCGTTGCCTGATTGTTTCGGCACGTCGCCGTTGCTGAGATAGCGCTGGCCTTGCAAGCTGAGCAATCCGACAAGCGCGCCGAAGAGCGACGTTTCGACGCGCTGTCCTTCACCGGTTACATGACGCTGCGCGACCGCAGCGGTCACCGCCAGCGCACACCACATACCAGCAGTAAAATCGCCGATAGGGACCCCAAATCGGGTTGGTTCGCCGCCCTGCGGACCGGTCAGGCTCATCATACCGGACATGCCCTGTGCAATCTGATCAAGGCCGGGCCAAGTGCCGTAAGGGCCAGTGCGGCCAAGGCCGGAGATACTGGCGTAGATTACATTTGGATTAAGTGCTTTCACGTCGTTGTAACCGAGCCCCATATCTTCTGCCGTGCCAGGCTTAAAATTTTCTACCACGACGTCGGCCTTAGCTGCCATGCGCCGCAGCGTTTTCAAGCCATCTTCATTGCGGAAATCAACGCCAAGGCAGCGTTTGTTACGGTTGATGCTTAGATAATAAACGCCTATCCCATGGTCGTAGGGACCTAATAGCCGTGTCATGTCCCCTTTTGGCGTCGGCTCGACTTTCACCACATCTGCACCGAGGTCGGCTAAGATCATCGTGCAAAATGGGCCAGCGGCGGCCCGTGTGAGGTCGAGAATTTTAATATTTTCAAGTGGTAAGGGCATTCTCTGCATCAGCCGTTTGATGTCCCACAGGAACATATTTCGCGTCTCCGCGTTGACCAGCGCGCCCCTTGGCATTAGAGCGACGTGAGTGCTCGAAGGCGTTTGATCAGGGCAAACCCGGTCACGCAATTTCCTAGTCCCAAAACGAGCAATGTCTTTGATTATGCGGCTATTGCACGCACAGATGGACTGGAGTTTAACCTGCTGGATCAGTAGATCTAGGGTGCAGGTTGTGGACTTTGATCTGACACAAGAAATTATGGATTACCGGCGAGATTATAACAACGCTGGGTTTTGCTGCAGAAACTTGCGGCTTCCATATCCGGTTCGGTCTCTGTAGTACAGCAAGGCAACAAATTAATACGGAGAAAGCCGTGACCAACGATAACGATTATGCGTCCATCAAATTATGGTTCGACACCTGGAGCGGTTATGTCGCAAGTGTCGATTTCGAGTCTGCGCGTTCGATGTTTGAAAAGGACGTTATCGGTTTTGGGACTTGGATGGATACGGTGGAAGGGCTTGACAATCTGATTGACCGGCAATGGAAAAGTATTTGGCCGACAATCTGTGATTTCCGCTTCATGACAGAAACCTTGCAGATTCGTGTGTCGCCGGATCGCTTGTTCGCGGTCTCGGTTCTGGTGTGGGATTCGACCGGCTTTCATGAGGATGGTGCCGCCTATCCGCGACCGGGTCGAGCGACCGTCGGTTTACGGCGGGATACTTTGGAGGCTCCGTGGAGGGGCATTCACACGCACTTATCCTTAAATCGGGGCGTACCGCAACAGTCGTATGGAGCGCCAAAGGCCGATTGATTCACTATGATCCGCAAACTTTATGACCGAGTGATTGGCTTGGCGGCGCACCCGCAAGCCATTTGGTGGTTGGCGTTGGTCTCATTCGCGGAGAGTTCGGTTTTTCCGATCCCTCCGGATGCTATGATCGTGCCGATGGTATTGTCTGACCGTGCCGCTGCGCTTCGCATTGCCTTGGTCAGTACAACCTCGTCTGTCTTAGGCGGGCTTGCGGGATATGCCATTGGTTATTTTTTCTTCGACGCGATAGGCGGCCAAATTATCGAGTTTTATGGTTATGGCGTCAAGTTTGAGGAATTCCGCGGGACCTACACGGAATACGGCGCCTGGATTGTGGCACTGGCGGGGCTCACCCCGCTACCTTACAAGGTAATTACCATCGCGAGTGGTGTCTTCGCACTCGACCTGTTTGTATTCGCCGTCGCGTCGGTGCTGAGCCGCGGCGCCCGGTTTGGCTTCGAGGCCGCCTTGTTGTGGAAGTTCGGGGAACCAATCCGTGAGTTTATCGAAAGGCGGCTTGAGATCCTGAGCTTAGTCTTTTTATTGCTGTTTGTTGGCGGCTTTGCCCTTATTAAGCTATTGTAAGTGGGCGCGGCATGGTTAAATGCAGTTTATGAATATGGTTATGGACATCGCAGACCGCCTGGACACAAGCCGCCTTGCTATGGCGGAAGCGGGGTTGGGGGTGGTGGTTTTAGGCTCCGTCTACGCCTCACAATATCTTGGTGGCCTGCAGCCGTGTGTGCTTTGTCTTTATCAACGCTGGCCTTGGTGGGTTGCTACCGGATTGGCTATGCTAGCTATAGTCTTGCGTAGGCATTTGAGAATGCAGGCGTTGACGGTCGGCCTGGCCTCGCTCTCTATCCTAATCGGCGCTTGCATCGCAGCATTCCATGTAGGTGTCGAGCGGCATTGGTGGCAGGGCTTGGCTTCCTGTGTGAGCGTTTCTGATATGCCGCTGACGGTCGAGGCACTTAAGGCACAGATTATGAGCGCACCTGTTGCGCGCTGCGACGAGGTTACCGGGTCGTTTCTGGGCATTTCCATGTCTGGATATAACGCAATGATTTCTGGTTTCGTGGGGATTGTGGGCCTGGGGCTGGCCTGGCGGAATCGAGCGATCAGTCTATGACGGATACATCCGTGAAAAAGCCGGGGCCCGCATATCTTCCCGGCGATCCGGTCCCGCCGGTTGAAGCGATGATCAGGGTTGATCACGCGGGCGAGTACGGGGCCGTGCGCATCTACCAGGGACAGCTTGCGGTCTTGCCGCCGGGGCCTACCCGGGACGCTGTGGCGGTGATGGAGGCACAGGAGCAAGAGCACCTTGAGACGTTCAACGAATTGATCGTCTCGCGCCGCGTTCGGCCGACCGCGCTCTCGCCGCTCTGGCATTTAGCCGGCTATGCCTTGGGCGCGTTGACCGGCCGGCTTGGCCCGCAGGCGGCTATGGCTTGCACGGTGGCGGTAGAGGAAGTGATTGACGAACACTACCGCGATCAGGCTGAGCAGCTCGGAGAGGACGAAATCCATCTCAAAGAGGTCATAAAAAAATTTCGGGAGGACGAGTTGGAGCATCGTGATACTGCACTTGATCATGATGCCGAGCAGGCCATTGGATATCCTGTGTTGTCGGCGCTGGTGAAGGCGGGATCGCGCGCGGCGATATGGCTCTCGACGCGAATTTAATTCGCTTCCAACTCGGCATCCCAATAAAGGAAATCACGCCAGCTATCGTGCAAAAAGTTTGGCGGGAACATTCGACCGTTCTCCTGCATCTGCCAAACTGTTGGCTGGACCGGCTTGCGCTTTGGTCTGGTACCCGGGGCCTTTGGCAATTTCCCGCCCTTTTGAAGATTGCACGGCGCGCAGGCTGTAACCACGTTCTCCCATGTCGTGCGCCCGCCTTTGGAACGTGGAATGACATGATCAAAAGTCAGTTCGTGCGAGGGCAATGCCACCCCGCAGTACTGACACGCAAAACGGTCTCTGAGGAATACGTTAAACCGGGTGAAGGCCGGCTTGCGGTATTGTGGCACGTATTCCTTTAGCGATATTACGCTCGGCAGTCGCAGATCGAACGACGGAGAATGTACCAATTGTTCGTATTCGGAAATGACGTTCACCCGATCAGTGACCACCGCTTTGACGGCATCTTGCCAGGCTAATAGAGACAAAGGAAAGTAGCTCAACGGACGGAAGTCCGCATTCAAGACCAGGGCGGGATTTTCTTTCGCACCCCAAACCACCTGTATTTCCCCTGTCGTTTTAGTGACCACCATGGAGTCGATTCAGATTACTGAAATAATGTGAAGACACAAGATATAGGGGTCAGTGCGTCGATAAATTGATTCACCTGTCACTTTTGGGCACTTAGAGCGGTCTTATGTAGGCGCGGTGAGAACCCTGCGCGCAACGTCGCGACGGAGAGGGAGGGGGTGAGGACAGCCACATCCGTGTTAGCCGGCCGCATAATAGGAGGTCCATAACCGCTATGTTGCCACGGCAAAAGCCGATCGTTGAGAACGAGATGTGCCGCCCCGCCGATTGAAACAAAGCTGCCATTGGGGAGTTCGTCGATGGCACTCCGCCAGCGACGGTTTTCCCGATTTGAGGGATCGATCCTATTTTGGTGGAGCGCATTGTCGATCGCCTTGGCCCGCGGTGTCTCGGCCAGTCCCAGAGCGCGTTGCCATGCGTCCTGCCAGTTGTGGTAGTCTGACCGTCGGCATTCATAGCAAGGGCGGTGTCCGGCGGATATGGCGACGGCCTCGTCTAAGAAGAACAGCTCCGTATAGCGGCCTGGCGTCATGATGCCGCGGTGGCGGCTGCGAAATTTGGAAAGGCAAATAATCCAATTTTTGTGGGCCCAACGCCGATGGCCCAACTCTTTGGTTGCGCCATGCAGAATTCCTCGGTTGCCCATGAAATTGCCGCGTGCCAAATTCGCCTCGATTGCCCCGAAGGGAGTGACGCGGTTTTGAAGTGGCACCGTTCAGACTCCAAAAATGGTCCTCAGAAAATTTGTACCTTCCACAATGCCGTTCTGATCGATGCTATGGCCGAGATTAGGGCAACGCAGTGTTTGGACAGAAAAACTGCACTCTTCCAATGTCTGCTGAGCGGCATCCAGACACTCGATTGGCAAAACCGGGTCCATCTCGCCATGCGCCAAGAACACGGGTGGGCGGCTTTTCGTTTCTGCTGCCATCAAATTGGCGCCCACGATGCGTCCAGAATAGCCGAGAATACCGGCGATAGGGTGATCGCGACGCGGTGCCGTGTAAAGGCTCATCATTGTGCCTTGGCTAAAGCCAATCAACGCAAGACTTTCAGGCCCCAGTCCAATGTTCCGCAGCTCTTCATCAATGAATGCATTCAGTATTTCTGCGGAAGCCTTGACAGCTTCGACAGCTTCGGCTTCGACCCTTATGCCACTGGGGATCCATTGATAGCCGGAGAGACCCTGGTCATACCGGTTTGGTGCATTTGGTGCGATAAAGGCGGCATTTGGTAACGTTTGGGCCAAATGCGGTGCCAACTCGATTAAATCTTTCCCATCAGAGCCGACGCCATGGAGAAGGAGGATCAATTGCTGCGGTGGGCCGTCAGCGGCAGGGCCGTATCGCGGGCCGTCCAGTATGGGTATCTCGGACATGTTTATTCCTTCCGTTCGTTCGGTCTTTTCGCTAGGGCGCACCCTTGTAATAATGCCAAAGGAACAATGCCACCACCCCTCGATAGGGTCGCCAGCGTTCGGCGATAGTTAGCATGTGTTTCTGATTGGGACGTTTGCGCATATGTTTTAGTTTCTGGACGGCAATTTGGATCGCTAAATCGCCAAGCGGCCAGACGTCGGCGCGACTTAAGGTAAATAGCATATAGATGTCAGCGCTCCACTGGCCAAGGCCGCGGATACTGGTTAGGGCTTTGGCGACGTCTTTGTCGTCGAGCCCAGCCAACCGTTCGGTTTCAAGGGTACCGTCGACGATTGCTTGGGCGAGCCCCCGTGCGTATTCGGCCTTGCGTGCACTAAATCCAATGTCGCGGATGGTTTGTTCATCGGCTGCTAAAAAGGCGTCTGGCGTTAGTGGGTCGAGCGTCGCTTCCAGCCGACCGCGGATTGCCGTTGCCGCGTTCGTGGAGACCTGTTGGCTAATGATAATGTTGATCAAAGTGCTAAAACCGGGTTCCCTGTTTCGGGGACTCGGATACCCGAATGCATGCAGGGCCGCGGCGAGATCTGGATCTCGAGTTGCTACCTGGTCGAGGGCGATACGAATGAATTCTGGGGTCATGTAATTTGACATAACCCAGCATGCTGTTTAGGGCCAGTCAGATGAGTGATGTTGTTACTAGCAAAACGGTTACGCGTTTTGCCCCCAGCCCGACAGGGCGACTGCATCTCGGTCACGCCTACAGCGCGTTATATGCGGAGGCGAGTGCGCGTGAAATGGGTGGGCGTTTTCTGCTGCGCATCGAAGACATCGACCGGACACGGTGCCGCCCTGAATTTGAGGTGGCTATTTTTGAAGACTTGGCTTGGCTTGGCCTTGCTTGGGAAACTCCTGTGCGCCGCCAATCCTGCCATCTGGCTGATTACGGGGCAGCGCTGGCGCGGTTACAGGAACAGGGAACCGTCTATCCGTGTTTTTGTACGCGTCGGGATATTCAGCGGGAGATTAACCATGCAGGGCGCGCGCCTCACGGCCGCAATGGACTGATATATCCAGGAACCTGTCGGCACTTGTCTGATGAGGTTCGTAGGGCGCGGATTGACGCCGGAGACGCCTACGCGTTGCGTCTGGACTCGGCTGCTGCTTTTGCCCTCACTGGCCCCCTCACTTTTATGGATCGATGCTATGGCCAAGTAAATGTAAATCCGAGCCTTCTGGGCGATGTGGTGGTGGCCCGCAAAGATATTGGGGCGAGTTACCATATCGCAGTAACGGTTGATGACGCGCTCCAGGCAGTCAGCTACGTGACACGCGGGGAAGACCTGTTTGAGGTAACTCATGTCCACCGGCTGTTGCAGCGGCTCCTTGGGTTGCCCGAGCCGGACTACGCTCATCATCGGTTGCTGGTTAATGTGGCGGGCGAGCGTTTGGCGAAAAGGGATAACGCTGCGACAATTCAATCGCTGCGTGTTTCTGGCAAGTCCGCTGCCGAGGTTCGGGCAGCGGCGGGCTTTTAGATGTGCTTTTGGGGACGTTCGTCGCGGCGCCGGCTGAAATGTCCTGCGACGGTAGCCAAGATTAACAAGGCGATAAATAGAAGGAAAACAGTCTCCCAAAATGGTTTTAGCAATAGTCGGACCACGCCTTGTTCCCATATTAGTGGCAAGAGATAGCGCTCGATCATGGCTTGGACCAAATTCAGACCTTCCGGGGCTAGTTCATACCAAATCTCACCCGCACTTTTGGTAACATCGTGGCCGGCAATCCAAATCCAAATGCTTGTTGCTAAAAGGACTAAGGCAATGAGTAGGGTTAACCGGGAAAGATATTTCAATATGATCATTTGGCAATATTCGCCGACAAGGGTTGGCTGTGCGGTGAGTAGGGTACCAGTTCCGAGTGGGATCCTGCCTCTCCGAGAATCAGGTAACCACTCGCTTGCCCTCGGGGGGGCGGTCGGTTAATTAACGCATTCATGCCGACATATGGCTCTGGAGGGATGGCCGAGTGGTTTAAGGCGCACGACTGGAAATCGTGT
>CEUN01171763.1_pt1 | contig 168341 bp, 163 predicted proteins | sample 361501 | NCBI WGS metagenome assembly CEUN01 (sample SAMEA2622801, study PRJEB7988) | marine metagenome | biome: marine biome (ENVO:00000447); feature: marine epipelagic mixed layer (ENVO:xxxxxxxxx); material: "saline water (ENVO:00002010), including plankton (ENVO:xxxxxxxx)" | depth 120 m | reverse complement strand
CTGCCCCAAAAGAGGATGCAGCTCCCGAGGAGACCCCTGAGGATACTCCTGCCGAAGAAACCAGTGAAGGAGAAGACAAATGAGAGGCGGTCGCAAACCTTTCTTTCGGCGGCAGAAGAGCTGCCCTTTCTCTTCGCCGGACGCACCCAAGATCGATTATAAAGATGTTAAGCTGCTCCAGCGCTTTATTTCAGAACGCGGAAAAATCGTCCCGCGCCGGATTACGGCAGTGTCGTCGAAGAAACAACGCGAACTTGCCCGTGCAATCAAACGTGCACGAAACCTCGCCCTTTTGCCATTCGTCGTCGAATAGCTTTAAGGACACCCAAGCGTATGAATAGGGGGCTCCTTTTTGCCCTAATGGGGGGCCTCGCAAGCGCAACATTCTTCTGGACTGTAAAAACTGGGGCCGCCGGAGCAGTCGCGCTGGCATACCTCGCATCCGTCCCAGTTTTAGCGGTAGGCTTATCACAGGGGCTGACCCTCGCTCTTATATCTGCAACCATCGCAACGCTCGCAATTTTTGCCGGGATTGGTGCAAGAGCGGTAATAATTTATCTCGCGATTTCTGCTATTCCGGCAATTATTGTTGTTCGCCAGGCCCTTTTCTCGCGACCTGGAAATGCACCTGGACAGCTAGAGTGGTACCCGATTGGGATGATTTTGGGCTGGCTCACCGGTTTCGGCCTACTGCTTTTGACAATCGCTTCAATTTATGCGCTTGCAGAAGATGGCGGTCTTAGGGGACTTGCCACTCAAATGCTGACGACAAGCTTTGCGAGGGGGATTGAAGTCACCCCCAACATGGAAAAAGTTTTCGCTATCATGGCGCTGTATTTGCCAGGAACGATGTTAGCCACATGGCTCCTTATTTCGATCGCAAATACATTACTTGCGCAAAACGTTCTTTCAAGAATGGGCCACGCCATACGACCGCTCCCCACCTATAGTAGCTTTGACTTACCAAATTGGATGAGTATAGCGCTGGCTTCAGCGGTTTTATTGACATTTTTTTCGGGACAGATAGCTGATTTTGGACGAAATTCGGCCTTACTTTTATCAACACCCTTTTTTCTTTTGGGCCTTGCGGTTATACACACGCTTTCGCGAAACGTTTCAGCGCGGGCACCGCTCCTAGTCGGCTTTTATTTGGCGTTTGTTCTTTTTATGTCGTTGTTGGGGCCGTTGGTTGTGCTATTAGGTGTTTTTGAACAATGGATATCGCTGCGGCATCGTTTTGCCAAACCAGGCGAAGATCAGGAGAATGAGTGATGGAAGTGATCCTCCTTGAACGGATTGAAAAACTTGGGCAAATGGGTGACGTCGTAACGGTTCGTCCGGGATTCGCCCGTAACTATCTTCTTCCTCAAAAAAAGGCGCTACGGGCAACCCAGGAGAACAGGGATTATTTTGAAACCCAACGGGCCCAGCTTGAAGCTTCAAATCTCGAACTTAAGAACGAAGCCGACTCACTATCGAAAAAGCTTGACGGACTTGCCATCACGATTGTCCGGCAGGCGAGTGACAATGATCAGCTCTACGGTTCAGTAACCGTTCGAAATATTGCACAAGCGATTACTGAAGCGGGATTTACGGTAGACAGTAAACAAGTCCAAATGGCCCGGCCTATCAAAACGGTGGGTATGCACGAAGTTATCGTCCGTTTACATCCTGAGGTGAGTGTCTCCGTGACGGCAAATGTAGCCCGTTCGGAAGAGGAAGCGATTGTGCAGGCGGATAGCGATGATCCTATTGAAGAGGACCAGGTCGACACTGCGCAAGCGGAGGATACTGCCGATGAGCAAGCGGAACCGGCAATATCTGATGATGACACCGCGGATAACGAGACCGAAACAGAAGAAAAACCTTCGGAATAGTTGCACGAAAAAATTCACGCCGTTTCAACTTAGTTGTCGTAATTGGGGTAAAAGCTCTGCTTTAATAGCAGCGTTATGGCTTTTCGACGCATTAGGGAAATGTGGCTCGGTGCCACGCTCTCCACCATCCTTCATGTCGGCCCGGTAGTCCTTCTTCTGGTCGGGCTGCCTATTTTCACGTTTGCGTTTAGCCAGGACGACAAAGAAGTCGAAAAAATCGATACGAATGCTCAGGCAGGTGCTAGCAAAGCGAAGGCATCCGCGGAGATAAAATCAGAGCAAGTCGAAATCAGTCGCGATAGCACTGAAGGCCAAAAAACTGATGAGACAAAAACAGAGGACGTCGGTCAAAGCGCTCCGAGCTTTGATATTCAGATAATTCCCGCTGAGAAAATTCCGCCTGCAGTTCAGAAAGTAATTGACCGACAAACGGCCGCTTTGGACCAAAACGTCAATCAGACTCAGGACAAAAGTAGGACCGAGGCACCGGAATCAGCGCAAAAACCAAAGAAGACCGTAAGCGAGAAAACAAAAACCATTTCATCAAAAGAGAAAACCAAAAGGGTTGAAAAGCAGACAAAAAAGACAGAGGCGGTACCGATAGCGAAGAAAGAAAATAAGCAAGTTTCGGAGAGAAAGCCAAACGAGAGAAGAATTTCGTCCGAGAAACCCGTTCCGGTTAAAAAAACGAATTCGGAAAAGAGCAGGACCGTTAAATCTGAAACCGTTCAGATTGCCAAAACAGAAACATCCCGAAAAAAAACCGAAAAAACGAAGCCTATTGAGTTGGCGCAAAAGAAAACTAAGCCCGTTGAGAAATCAGTTGAGCAAATTACAAAAAAGCGCGAGCAAAGAACCCGTCGCGGTGGCGGCGGGGCGCAGGGTACAGATGACGTAGGGGCCGGTGGTGGCGATGTGGGAAATAGTGGTGGTGGCCAGGGAAAAGAATATGGTGCGCTTCTTAGTCCTTCTCAACCAATTCGATCAGCGAAGACACTTACCTCCATTCTCGAAGAGGAGAATCCACAACTATTAAGAGATACGAGCAGAACGCCAGCCGGCAATCAAACACGTGCTCGTAAAAAACGTCAGGAGCGGATTTTTAAACGTGTCGAACGCGCAGCAAAGTCAGGTCACGCCAATGCGCAATTGAACGTCGCTAAATTGCTTATGCGTGGGCAAGGAGCAGAACAGGACTTTGATGCCGCGCGAAAATGGATTGAAAAAGCCGCAGATCGTGGATACGTCAGCGCCCAGGTACTTCTAGGATATCTGTACACCAAGCCCGGGCCCGCTCAAGATCTGGCACGAGCCGATGCGTGGTTCTGGGCCGCAGCAGCGCAGGGCAATAAGTTTGCGGCTGCCGCCAGAAAACCACTTCAGAGAATAATGCGGTCATCGGAAATTTTTAAATCTCAAAGGATACGCCAGGAGATGAAGAGTCTCTTCTCACTTCTGCCAATCAATTTTGGCGGCGGCGATGAAGGAGAAGCTAAGACCAAGAGCAATGACAAATTACGTAGTTCAGCCGCACGCGGTGAAGTGAAGGATTTATTGGATGCCCTTTTGCAGGGCGCTGATGTCGACGGCCAGGATATTGATGGTAAAACTGCGCTTATTAACGCCGCCTGGCGAGGCCGCCGGGAAATTATCGAGATATTGCTCGATCACGGCACCGATATCGAGATAGCTGATTTGCGTAAACGAACGCCGCTTATGTGGGGTGCGATCAACGGCCAATCCGCCGTCGTGACAACACTGATTAATGCTGGCGCTGAATTGGATATTCCGGACGACGAGAACGTGACTGCACTCATGCGGGCAGCATGGAATGGTCATCTTAGTATCGTCAACCAACTAATTGCCGCAGGTGCCGATCCGAGGAGGCGGGACAATAACGGATTGTCGGCGATTGATCATGCCAAACGCGAGGGGCACAACACAATTGTCGAAAGCCTCAAAATTGCCACCCAATAGGGCGCACCCGACTTCTCGAGTAAATGGCAAATAGAAGCTTCCTGTACACATCAGCGAATTCCTGCCAAATTCCATCGCATCATGAACTTCAAAAATATTGCTTTCATTAGCTCTAGTACGCAGGCAGCTCGAAATGCCTGTGCGCGCCTTCGCAAAAAGCATGGCCGTGTCCCATTGAAAAGCGCAGACGTTGTTGTTGTCCTCGGTGGCGACGGCACGATGCTCAAGACGCTTCATCAGTGCTTCGAACTTAATATTCCTATTTACGGAATGAATAGAGGCACAGTTGGCTTTCTAATGAATGAGTTCAAGGAAACCAGCCTTCTCAAGAGATTGGAGCGCGCAAAAACTGTTCAGCTCCACCCTCTTCTTATGAAGGTCAAGACCGTCTCCGGTGTTAAAAAAGATGCCTACTGCGTAAATGAGGTCGCGTTACTTCGACAAACCAGACAGGCGGCAAATCTCCGCATTAGCATCGATGGAAAAATTCGCATGGAAGAGTTGATCTGTGATGGAGCCGTTGTAGCAACACCGGCAGGGAGTACAGCCTATAATTTATCTGCTCATGGGCCGATAATCCCAATGGGAGCCGAATTACTCGCCCTTACTCCTATAAGCGCCTTTCGGCCGCGCCGATGGCGGGGTGCCTTGCTACCCGATAGCGCGAAAATTGTGCTGGAAATCCAGGAACCCAAAAAACGGCCGGTTAGTGCTGTGGCGGATTACACCGAAGTTCGGAATGTAAAATCCGTAACCATTCTTCAGCAGAAAGATATTTCTCTAAATCTCTTATTCGATGAAGAACATAACCTCGAGGAACGAATTCTGAACGAGCAGTTCATCCCCTGATTACTACCATTCATTTAACGGCATGAAGCAGCTCTGTGACGACTTGGCATGGATTGTCTGCTTGCATAACAGACCCCATAACGGCAACACCGTCGGCACCGCTCCTTAAACAATCTCCAACATTCGTTGGGAAAATACCAGCCAGCGCAATAAGCGGAATATCAATTTCGGCTGAAGCTTCCGCTAATCCGCCCAACCCGATAGTGGGACCATACCCTGGCTTGCTGGCCGTTTCAAAGATGGGGCTAAGCGTTACATAATCTGCACCCGCTGCTTCGGCGGCTTGGGCGTCTTCGATAGAATGACAGGAAACGCCGATGAGTGAAGAGCGGCCAAGAAGGGCGCGCCCAATCGCAACATCCTCACTCCTTTGCAGATGCAAGCTGTTTGAAGAAACCGCTTCCGCAACTTCCATCCGCTGATTGACGGTTAGGATGGCACCAAATTCTTTACATATCGAAACCAGCCCTGTTGCCGTCGAAAGAAATGTCGCTTCGGAAGCGGCCTTGTCGCGATACATGACCCAGCGACATCCGGCGCCTAATGAATCCCGAACAACATCCTCAATATGGCGGTTATCAGGTGCTTGGTCGGTGATAACTAACAGTGACGGCTCCGGTAACGGGTTCCTCACAATTCGATAGCACCATCGGTCGGCGTCGAAGCCGTCGCGTAAAGGCGGCGCGGAATTCTACCCGCCTCAAATGCATGACGCCCCGCTTCTATTCCCAGCTTCATTGCCAGCGCCATCTTTACGGGGTCTCTCGCGCCCGCAACTGCCGTATTCAACAGAATACCATCGCAACCAAGTTCAAGAGCGACCGCCGCATCAGAAGCCGTTCCCACACCTGCATCGACAATTATTGGCACAGAGCATTGCTCTCTGATAATTCTCAAATTGTAGGGATTTCGGATTCCCATACCGGAGCCGATTGGTGCGGCCAAGGGCATTACGGCGGCGCAACCAATGTCTTCAAGTTTCTTACAGGTGATCGGGTCATCGTTGCAGTATGGCAGCACGATAAACCCTTTCCCAACCAACTCTTCTGCGGCCCGCAAGAGATGTTCTACGTCTGGAAACAATGTCTCATCATCACCGATGACTTCAAGTTTGACCCAATTGGTCTCCAAAGCCTCACGGGCAAGCTCAGCAGTCAGAACGGCGTCCCGCGCAGTAAAACAACCCGCCGTATTGGGCAGAAGATGAAACCGATCGCCAAGCAAATCATAGAGTCCCTCCCCGCCGCTTTCCTGGCTGACACGCCTAACAGCGACAGTGACTATTTCTGCTCCACTTGCCTCGATTGCATCCATCATCACCTGTTGGTTGGGGTAACGCGATGTACCGATCAGGAAACGTGAAGAAAACGTCTTGCCGGCTATCGAAAAATCGGTGTTGGCTACTTTCGCGTCCATATTATCCCCCGCGCACAATGTGCACGATTTCGACCTTATTTCCTGGTTTGATAGAAGTCTGATCCCAATTGGCGCGTGGCACAACCTCGCCATTAAGTGCGACAGCGACACCGCCCTTGTTGATGTCAATATTCCTTTGACTGAGCAACTCGACAATCGATTTAGCGGTTAGCGGATGTATTTCGCCGTTGATGGAAATTGTATCGCTCACGAAATATGTTCCCAATTGAATCCAATAACTCTCACGCTGTAGCTGCAACCGAGCTTTCAAACCGGTCTAACAGAAACGGCTGAATAGAGCTACTTATCTCCCCAGTCGTTATATAGTCAGATATTGCCTGTGCGGTGAGAGGCGCCAGGAGAATTCCGTTCCGATGATGCCCGGTTGCCAAAACGAGACCCGGAGTTTTCGTTGGCCCCAATATAGGTGCGTCATCCCGGCTGGCGGGCCGTAGTCCGGCCCAGCTTTCGACAAGCGGTAAATCATAGATGCCCGGCAAGACATCCCAGGCGAGTCGCAACAATTCCATGACACCACCAGCAGTGAGCCCTGTATCAAAGCCCATTTCTTCGACCGTGGCCCCCACGATTAAACGACCATCACTCTTTGGCGCCAAATAGATCGATGGGACAACGCCATTACCTGGCCCCCAGATTACATTTTCAATCAAGGGGTTCTCGGGATCCATCTGGATAGCGATCATTTGCCCTTTTAGCGGTCGGACGGGAGGCCTGGATATTTCAGGTAGACCGGCCAGATTGCGTGACCAAGCACCCGCTGCCAGAACAACGGCTTCAACAGCGACAGTTTCCTCTGCGATTTTGACGGCGGCGACTTTACCGTTTGAAGTCACAACTTCCGTTACTTCTGTGTGTTCCTTTAATTTTCCGCCGGTATTCAAAAATGCTGCTTTCAAAGCCTCGGCTACTTTTCGGTTATCAACTTGATGATCCAGCGGACTATAGATCGCGCCGCCAATTGCGCGCGCCAGATGTGGCTCGCGTTTTCGTGCTTCATAGCCACTGAGCCATTCGACATCCAACTCAAGACTTTCAAAATAGGCCGATCGGTGCTCGAGGTGTTCAACATCATCACGGTCGAGACCAACGACCAACGTGCCCTCTTCGCGATAGTCGACGTCTATGTTTGTTTCAGAATGCAGTTCCCTCGCAAACCCTTTCCACATATCGCGGCTTTCGAGCGCCAGTGGTAGGAGTTCTTCTTCGCCGTGCTCCGCCTCGACATGCGGTGCCAGCATCCCTGCCGCCGCCCATGTCGCTTCCATACCAGCTTCACCGCGGTCATACACGGTCACCTTTGCGCCGGACTGGGCAAGACGCCAGCCAATACCGAGACCACAAATTCCACCACCGATTATCGCGATCATCGCGGCAACTGCTCCAAGTTCTAAAGGAGCCATATTTAAAATGCTGGGATTTCCCTGCACGACGGCTCCCTACGCTGGTTCCAACCAGTTCAGGTTCAATGGGTGTTCTCTCAGTCCTACCGGACACCCCAGGTCAACCCTCAGGGTGAGCCCCTACCCCAAAACTGTCAAGACTGCGCATTGCTTTCACAACCTTGCCGTGGCGTGATCTTCATGGCAGGTACAAGGAAATGAAAACGACAGATTCAGAGCCAACAGCAAAGTCCGCAATTCCAGTTTGGTTGGCTTATATCATGCTGATTCTGACGGCAGTCTTCTGGTCAGCCACAGCAGTTGCCGTGCGCGCATCCGCAGGGGATATCCCTCCACATACGTTTACCTTTTGGCGCTGGACAGTTGCCTTTCTCATTTTTCTGCCCTTCGCGTTCAGACCATACTGGCAACAACGATCACTGTATAAAAAACATTGGTTGATGATGTGCGGCCTGTCATTCGCAGGCATTACCGGATTTACGATCTTTTACTTCCTGGCGTTACAGGTCACGACGGCGATCAATGCCTCCGTTCTTAGCGGCGCAACGCCCATCATGATTATCATCGTGTCGTTCGTCATCCTGCGGATCAAACTGACCCCTTCAATTGCCCTGGGGACAATCCTTGGAATAGTAGGCTCGCTCGTGATTATCCTGAATGGTGACTTAAGCGCGATTGCAACGATGACATTTGGCCCGGGAGATTTATTGATTGTTGCAGCGATGACAAGTTGGGCCGTTTACACCGTCTGTCTAAAATGGCTGCCCGATGGGATCGATCCGTTTGGTCTCATATTGGTTTTGACAGGGCTTTCGATCCCAATGATCCTGCCCTTTTATGTTTGGGAACTTTCACAAGGACAGGTTTTTGATCTAAACATCCGGAACATCGGCCTCATACTATTTACCGCAATTTTTCCTTCAGTGGTTGCCTATCTCTTCTGGAACAAAGGGGTGGAAGTAACCGGCCCCAATGCTGCTGGTTTCTCCAGCTATCTTATTCCCGTTTTCGGCACTATTTTATCCGTTCTCATACTGGACGAAACCTTTGAACTCTTTCACGCAGCAGCTATCGCACTCATTTTCGCAGGGTTATATTTTGGCATGCGTGTGCCGCAACGTTGAGGGGTTGACCAGCAGCCTCCCACTTGTAAGGTCCGGCTAGTAGCTCTCAATTTGGACACCCAGAATGTCTCCTGACAATCGTATTCTCATCGCTGGTGCCGGCCCCGTCGGCATGATCTCCGGCTATTACCTTGCCAATAAGGGTATTCCGGTAACTGTTTTTGATTCCTTGCCTCAAACAACGACAGATCACCGGGCATCTACCGTCCATCCTTCGACACTCGAAATGTTGTCGGAGTTAGGCATGACGGATGAAATGACAGAGAAAGGTTTAATTTCGGCCGTATTCCAATATCGTGACCGGTACGATGATCGAATTGTCGCCGAATTCGACTACGGAATTATTTCCGATGAAACAAATTTTCCATATGCGCTGCAGGTCGAACAACACAAGGTCATAAATGTTGCCCGGGAACACGCTGAGCGATTGCCCGATTTCAGTTTGAAGCGCCCTTACGAAGTTGTCGGATTAGAACAGGACGATGATGGTGTCGCGCTATCCGTTAAAAACCCCGATGGGGAGATCGAAACCTATTCCGGGCGATACTTAATCGCGGCGGACGGCGGTCGAAGCGTCATTAGAAAGGCTCTCGATATTGAGTTTCCCGGCTTCACCTGGGGAGAACGCTTTGTAATTGCCACAACCAAATTCGACTTCGGGAGTCCTGAGGCAGGCAATCATCGCTACCGAAATTATGTCGCCCATCCCGATCAATGGTGTGCGCTCATCAAGGTCGCAGGCGACGATATGACGGGATTGTGGCGAATTCTACTGCCAGCGTCAGGCGATGAATCCGACGAGTATGTCAAAAGCATCGACTGGGTACAGGATAAATTCGCTGAATGCCTGCCCTATGCGCCCCCGTACGAAGTCATTCATCGAAATTTGTACAACGTGCATCAGCGTGTTGCAGAAACATTCCATGTTGGCCGAGCGGTCCTTGCAGGCGATTCAGCACATGTAAACAACCCCCTTGGCGGTATGGGCATGAATGGCGGTATTCACGACGGGCTGAACATTGCCGAAAAACTCGTGCGAATTTGGCGCGGTGAAGGCGATGATTCACTGCTGGCGCAATATGACCGCCAACGCCGAACCATGGCCAAAAAATATGTGCAGGCACAATCCATCCAAAACAAAGAGATTTTACAAGAAAGCGATATGGATGCGCGGCGCAAAAAACTCGATGCGCTTGGAGCAATTGCGGAGGACCGTGAAGCCTGCCACGAATACTTACTTAAATCGTCGCTCATCGCGATGGTTCGTGAAGCCAATAGCGTTCAATAGCGAATTCCAAATTTATCGAGGATCACATTGCGTACCGACTGGACATCGCAACTTCCGGCGCTGTAATCGATTGCGCCGGAAAACACGACTTTTCCCCGCGGGCGGCCACAAAAATCTATTTTCACTTTACCGTAGTCATAGGGAACTGTCGGCGGTGCAAATCCTGGCCTGAGATTAAAATCACCAACCTCGGGTGCTGAAAAGCGCTCCGCTAAATCTTCATCGCCCCGTCCAACAGAACTCTTGGCAAGCCAGCCTGAAAAACTGTCGAGATATGTGCTCACAGTTTTGACATCTTCCAAATCGATCCAATTGCTATATTTCACGTGATAGTCGGAGATACGGACCTTGAGCCGCCGCGCGGCTACCGCGGCATAGGCTCCCAGCGCATAACCGGTTTGAATGTTGTCATCCGATTTTGCTTCGGCCCCTGATCTCAATGATACTGCACCCGAAAGAATGTTGTTTTGGATAGTGGCAAAACTGTCCTTATATCTTAGCAATGCCCCCCAGGCGCGGAACGACGTGTTGTGATAGATACCGATGTCGCGGGATCGGTTAATATAGATCGCCGGCGCATTGGGGCAGTTCACGATCACGTTGTTCCGCATTACACCTTTTCGGTGTTCCAATGGACAATCAGGACCGGTACACCGAAACGTGCCACCACCGCCAAAAGACAGACCCACTCGTTGGTGACCTTTGTGTTGCCACTCACACATCACGAGATTGCCTTCAAAGAGACCCCCTGTTCCGCCGCCTTTTAAAAAGGCGCCGTAGCTAATCTCGTTGCCGCCGTTCTTGGCAAAATCCGCGATAAAATTTTTGGTTATGCGCCAGTCGGAACCGCCAACTACGTCTATCAACGTTACAGGCGCTGTCGTCTTACGGGGTGCTTCGTTGTAAAATGCATTTTGGGTAATGACCACTCTGTCCGGAGCGTCGTCCTCCTGTGGATTTCCTTTTACCGATGCATGAAATCCGACAATGTGATTGCCCCGCAAAACAATGTCGTCTCCGCGTCCAACAATGTGAAAAGCATGGTGCGCATCACTTGACCCCCGTATATCGAGATTCTCAAACACCCAGAAAGGCGCATCGATTTTAAAAAGCTCTACGGCGCTGGATTTGATTTTCGTTCGCGCGGGAGATCGTGCCGTTACGATAATTGGAGCCGCTTTAGTACCGGGTCTCGTAACACGCACCTTGTTTAAGTGATAAGTACCGGGTTGTAGCGTGATCTCGTCACCTGGCGTCGCCACTCTAATCGCCTGCAACAATTCTTTTGCATTGGTTACGCGAACTTCGCGAGCAGCACAGGGAAAAGCCGCTAGAACGGCGCAGAAGCACAAGATTAAACGCATGTGTTACTCAACGCACAAAACGGCTTGGACCGTCAATAGGGAATAAAACCTGTTAATGCGATCTCGCCAGCGGCGGCGTTTCAAGTGCATTCTCTAATTTCTCTCTGCGCCTGTATGCCCATCCCCATAACAATATACAGATGAATGCACCGCCGGCGATTGGCCATTGTAGACCGGTATGATCGCCTACCCAGCCCATTATAAACGACCCGAGAGAAGGACATCCGCGCGAAATAGCTCCATAGAGACTAACGACTCGGCCTCTCATTTGCTCGTCGACTGAGGCTTGTATCAACGTGTGTTCCCCGGTCCCGGCAACGGTCATTGTAAACCCGGCAATAAGGACAGACACAACGGCGACATAAAAGTTTGTTGAGATCGCAAAAACGATCAGCACCACCGCCAAAATCAAAATATTCAAAAGAACGATACGGGTCAGCCCAACGACATTCCCACGTTGCGCCAACCAGAATCCACCGAGAACCGCTCCGACACCCACCGATGACACCAAGATTCCGAGCGCGTCGGCACCGAGCCCGAAAATGGTTTCAACAAAACCAGAAAACAAATCGATATAGGTTCTGCCGCAGACACCGACGACAAAAAGGATAATCATCAACGCACCGAGCCCGGTATGGGAGAATGTATAGCTAAAACCGGCGCGGATTTCCGAGGGTATACGACGCAGGGGCGCGTCGGAACGACTTATCCCTATTTGGACCAGATGGATTGAAAAGAGTGCCGCTGAAAACGCCAGGTTTCCAAAGCAGTTAAAGGCAAACACGATCGCCGCTCCAAGTATCCAGGCTTCATCGCCGGCGGCGGCGATAATACCGCCCGCGATCGAAGGTCCCGCCACACGTGCGACATTGAAAACCAGCGAGTTGATGGCAACGGCGGAAGCAAGTGCATCGCGTTCAACCATATTGGGTACGATGACCAGCCGAACCGGATGGTTTATCGCAAGCACAAACCCCAACGACAACGCCAATGCAAAAACGATCTCAATCGTGACAATGTTCGTGAAACAGCAATAGGCGAGAACTGCGGCCTGTGCGGCGGAGAACAGCATTGCAAAACGCATCATGCCTAAACGATTAACGCGTTCGGTAATCGCTCCTGCAACCGGCGCAAGAAACACTGTTGGAAACAAATCTGCCATCGCAATGGCACCAAGCCAAAAGGCCGAACCGGTCAGTTTCCAGGTGAGCCACTGAAGAGCGATGCGATAAGCCCACATTCCAAAATGGGAGCAAATATTGCCTGCGGTGTAGATCCGGTAATTCCGGTTACTGAGCGCAAACAAGATAGCGTCAAAACGGCCGCCGAATGCCATTCAGTATCTCTCGTCAATTTTCATAAGAGCAATATGCTGAATCATACTCTTTGAGGTGTCTACTCCCAAGGCGACGAACAGGATCCTCGCGCATTCGTTTCTTCAAGAACGGAATTATCCGCGAAAACCCTTGACGAGAGCGCCATACGGGGCACTAATGCGCCACCAGAAATCAAATTGTAGGAATTATGGCGAAAGAAGAATTACTTGAGTTTTCCGGCACTGTGATGGAACGGCTGCCGAATGCGATGTTTAAGGTGAAATTAGAGAACGGTCACGAAGTGCTGGCTCATACAGCAGGCAAGATGCGCAAGTTCCGTATCAGGGTTCTCGAAGGCGATAAGGTAGATGTTGAAATGACACCTTATGACCTCACCAAAGCACGGATTATTTTCCGGCACAAATAAACCCTTTTTTAGGCGTGCTAATTTTACTGGTCCGCCTGTTCCCGTTTTTATAACGCGGGTATAGTCTTTAAGTCCAAGAGGGCCTGTCCTTATTTCTGGACATCCGAAAACCACCGGTGATTTATGACGACGCGATCCTGGCGAACCCCTGTTGTTATTCTTACCTGCGCAACTCTCATTCTGTTGCTTTCCTTCGGTGCACGCCAAACTTACGGGCTATATCTCGCCCCAATCTCGAAAATTCAGGGTTGGGAAATTGGCGTTTTCTCCTTCGCCATGGCCCTTCAGACCCTGATTTGGGGACTTTCGCAGCCATTCTGGGGTAATATTGCCGATCGTTATGGCGCCGGACGTGTCGTAAGCGCAGGCCTGATCCTGTATGCGGCCGGACTGTGGATGATGGCAGAATCCACTAGCCCACTGGGAATCACGCTTTCCACAGGACTGGTCACTGGGCTCGGAATGAGCGCCACAAGCTTCCCAATCATTCTCGCTGTCGTCGGACGCAGCGTTTCAGAGAAGCGCCGCAGCATGTTCCTTGGAATTGCCAGCGCCGGCGGCTCGTCAGGCATGGTAATTGTCGTTCCCTTCGCCCAGTACTTTATCTCCGACGCGGGCTATACCGCAGCAATGATCGTCTTAGCTGTCTTGATGATTGCCATTGTGCCGTTGACCGCGGCGGTTGCGGGCAAACCGCAGTCGCCCGAAGGCGCTAACGTCGTCAAACAGAATACCAAGGAGGCTATCCGCGAAGCACTAGGTCACAAAGGCTACGTCCTATTGGTTACCGCTTTCTTTGTCTGTGGATTTCAAACGATGTTCGTCGGCGGACATTTGCCAAACTTTTTGGATAAGTCTGGCATTGACGCTGTGACGGCGTCCTGGGCTCTTTCCTTCATCGGCCTTTTTAACATATTCGGTTGTTTCGTCTGGGGGGCACTCGGCGGCCGCTACAGCAAAAAATACATGCTGGCGCTCCTCTATATCTTCCGCTCCATAACAATCATCATTTTTATCATGTTGCCGGTGACGGATACGAGCGCGCTGATTTTTGCTGCCTTCACCGGCCTGATGTTCCTTGGAACCGTTCCGCTGACCAGCGGGCTGGTTGCCCAAATATTCGGTACGCAATATATGGCAATGCTGTATGGCTTCGCGTTCACCAGCCACCAAGTTGGCAGCTTCCTCGGGATTTGGATGGGTGGTCTCGTGTTCGACCTCACCGGCAGTTACGATGTCATGTGGTGGTGCGCAATCATATTAGGTTTCATTGCCGCCATTATGCACTGGCCGATCGACGAGCGCCCTGTTGAACGCCCACAGGCAAGCGCCGTCAGCTAGAAATTTATTGAGTAGGTAAAAATGTCCCGCGAAACCTGGAAAAGCCCGTATCTGGTTCTTATTCTTTGTACTCTTGTCATACTCATTTCGTATGGAACACGGCAGAGTTTTGGCCTCTTTCTCATACCTATTAGCGATGCAATAAGTCCGGGTCGGGTTGAACCTTTCTCATTCGCCGTCAGTTTGCAAACCCTTGTCGTTGGCCTCAGCGTTCCCTTCGTCTCTGCGATTGCGGATAAATGGCTTGGCCCGGTAAAAATGCTTGTTATCGGCGGAGCATTTTACGCATTGGGAATGTTTCTGCTCGCCAATTCGACATCTGAAATGCATTTGACACTAAGTGTTGGTGTCCTCAGCGGTTTAGCCGCAGCGGGTTGCGGACTCCCTATGCTTTTGTCTGTTGTCGGACGTGTTGCACCAGAAGAGAAACGCAGCCTTTGGCTCGGCGTCGTTTCCGCAGGTGGCACCGGCGGTCAAATGTTTTTGGTTCCGTTCAATGGCTACTTGCTGTCCCGTATGGATTGGACGGACGCGATGCTTATATTGGCAGCGTTGATTTTCGCCATCGTCCCGATGTCTATGATCGCAGGCAAAGCGAGCGGCGACGCGCTTGATCAGAAAAAAGATACTCAGACGCTCGGTCAGGCGCTCCAAGAGGCCCGCGGCCACAAAAGTTATATTTATTTGTGCCTCGGATTCTTTACCTGCGGTTTCCAGGTCCAATTCGTTGTCACGCACTTGCCAAAATATTTGGATGACACCGGCACCGGTGTGACCATCGGTGCCCACGCAATTGCGCTGATCGGTTTAACCAATGTTATCGGTACAGCCATTGCCGGAAAGCTTGGCGGCACCTACAAAAAGAAGAATCTGTTAGCGGGACTATATATCGGGCGTTCTTTGGTCATGCTTGTGTTCTTTTTGGCGCCACTCAGCCAGATGTCTGTATACATTTTTGCTTCTTGCATCGGGTTTCTCTGGCTCGCGACTGTGCCACTGACGGCCGGTTTGGTTTCTGGATTCTTTGGTCCCCGTTATATGGCGACTCTTTATGCCATCGCGTTCCTTAGTCATCAGGTCGGTGGGTTTTTGAGCACTTGGATGGGCGGCATCATCAGAGATGCGACAGGGTCATATGATATGTGGTGGTGGGTCATTATTTGCGGTGGCGCAGTCGCTGCGCTCTTCCATCTGCCGATCAATGAGCGACCCGTAGAAAGACTCGCGCAACCCGCATAAACCGACAGACCAGTTTCCGGAGATACTTAAATGTCCAAGGCGTTTTGGCGTAGCCCATACTTCGTCCTTATTTCAGCCGTCGGCATAATCCTGTTCGCATACGGCGGACGGCAAAGTCTCGGCATGTTCCTAAGACCCGTAACTGAGTCATTAAACTTTATGACGACCGACGCCAATGGCGTCCTGGTTCGTGATTTTGAACCCATGTCGTTTGCAACCGCCATTCAGGTTCTAATTTATGGTTGTGCGGCACCCTTTGTTGGCGCGATTGCCGACCGTTGGGGACCGATTAAGGTGCTCGTCATCTCTGGTCTGATCTATGCATTTGGCCTGTTTATGATGTCACAGTCCACGACGCAGGCTGGACTTGTTATCAGTATCGGTTTCCTGATGGGTATCGGTTCGAGCGGTATCGCACTCCCAATGTTACTATCGATCGTCGGGCGTGTTGCGCCAGAAGAGCGACGCACATTTTGGCTTGCGGTTGTTGTGTCGGGGGGTACCGCAGGACAAATGCTCATTGTACCGTTCAGCAACTATATGATCGGGAAAGAAGGCTGGGTCTTCACTTGCATTGTACTCGCGGTGATGGCGCTGATGGTCGCACCACTTTCAATGTGCATTCGTCATGCGGCGAGTGCAACGCTAAACAAAAAGGATACCCAGAGTCTAGGTGACGCGATTAAGGAAGCAGGCGGACACCGTGGTTTTTGGCTTCTTGTAATGGGGTTCTATGTCTGCGGCTTTCAAGTGCAGTTTATTAACAACCACCTCGAAAACTATCTTGACGGTACCATCGTTGGCGGTGCAATGGCCGCTACCGCAATCGCTTTGATCGGTCTGTTCAATATGTTTGGTACACAAACGGCGGGCGTCATCGGCGACAAAATGAGGAAGAAATATATTTTAGCCCATCTCTATATGGCCCGCTCCGTCATCTTTCTCATTTTCTTTATCGTACCGGTCAGCAAGGTCTCGGTTATTATATTTGCCTGTTCCGTAGGATTTCTGTGGCTTGCGACCGTCCCCTTAACGTCTGGCATTGTCGCCCAGGTCTTTGGACCGCGGTATCTGGCCACGTTATATGGAGTCGTGTTCCTAAGCCACCAACTCGGTAGCTTCACAAGCGTCTGGCTCGGCGGAATTATCCGAACCCAGACAGGCAGCTATGATTACGCTTGGTACATGATCATTGTTGCAGGATTTGTTGCCGCACTGCTGCATTGGCCGATAGACGACAAACCGGTTGCCCGTCTTCAAGCAGAGAAAGAAGCCGCCACTTAAGCCTGATAGTATGGGTTGGTACCACCCGCGTGGTCTGTCACATCCAGCACTTCCCGAATGGTGGGAACCACTTTCTGAATTTCAACAGCGACGCCCTCTTTCAACGTGACGTTTGCCATGCCGCAACCCTGACAACCACCTTCCATACGGATATAGGCACGCGCACCGTCAACATCGATCAGGGAGATATGTCCACCATGTCCGGCAACGGAGGGGTTTATTCTGGTCTCAAGTATTTCCTGAATAGCTTTCGCCTCATCAGTATCCATGCCAGGCTTTGGCAAAGCGTCGCGCCAGTCCGAAACGCGCGTAACTTCAGGAATATAGTGCCGCAGCATGTTTTCGACGCCGCTTTGTAACGCCGCTGCACCGCCGCTATATTCGATATAGACGACACCTTCGCTATATCCACGCAATTTTATATCGCCACCGCCTTGAGTTGCTGCGGGCCTAATCCGGGTTTCGATCAGTTCATTGATTTCACTGACAATTGGATCGCTATCATCAAGCTCCAAATCATCTTCCGACGCGTCATTGACCGCCTCAGACTTTTGCTCCACTACGGCATCGCCGGTCAGAAAGTGATCCATAATTGCGCCGAGAACGGCCGGTTTTAACTGAAGCCATTCAACCGCACCCGATTTCGTAACGGTGACATAATCGGCACCAAACTCCAGTGCTTCGACCTCCGCGACGCCAAAAAGGCGTCTGGCGAGTGGGGAATTCCCCGTCTCGCCGGATTTATCAAATGAAATAGTGCCCGATGTGTATACATCCTGACCGGGCAGAAATTTCATGGTGTTGGCATTTTCTGTTGCTTCAGTCTGAATAAACATAGTGAAGAGTCACTCTTGGTTTCGATGGTATATTCAATGTTATAAGGATTCTCAAAAAGTCAAACAAAAGCCGCGACCAAACAATCAGCCGCGGCTTTTTAAGGCTCTACTCATGGTATAAGCCTATTTGGTATTCAGGTCCGCGTTAAAGTCATATTTTAAATCTGGCAGCGGCGCATCACTTGTTTTGCCATTGCGAATCTCAGCTTTTCGTTTCTGGCGCGAAATACTGCGCAAGGCGGCATAGTAATCAACCGACGTTTCCTTAAGCTTCTGTAGATCGTTCATGACACCAGCAAATTCGTCGACGCCGCTAACCAAAGTACGTGCTGTCGACCAATCGTCACGATCCGTATTGTCGAGCCAATGGGACACGGGATCTAGATATGAATCGAGAAAGGTACCGACGGCATCACGCGGGTTGGAGGGTCCGAAAATTGGCAACACAAGGTAAAATCCGTCAGGAACACCCCAGACCGCCAAAGTCTGCCCCAAATCTTCAGAATGTGGCTTTATACCCCAGGCATCGGCGACATCCATTGTTCCACCAACGCCCAAAGTCGAATTTATTGCCATGCGCTTAGTAGTCACCCAGGCGCGTTCCATTTCGCCCTGAAGCAGATCGTTAGCCAGGACGACCGGCGACCGCAAATTTTTCAGGAAATTGTGGACAGCTTTCTGTCCTTCATCAGGAAGGATGAAAGTATAAAGTTCGGCCATTGGACGGAGAATCAGCGCATGAACAAATTCATTGAATTGGAATATGACCCGGTTCATTGATTCAAGCGGATCATTGACGTCAGGCGTCGCTTGAGCGACTTCCGCATTCTTTGCTATTTGACCGGCGTCTACTTTCGGGGTCTTTTCTGCAAGTTGGGCTGATGCGGCCGATGGCAGAGAATATTCGCGTGTATCCTGCGAATCCTCTATCGCATGTGGAATCAGATCGAAATTTGGGCCATTGCTGCTTGCGAAACTTGGCCCCGCCACAACCATTAATGCAAACGAAATGCAAACGATTGCCACTGCCGAAACCTTTTTATCTATATTTTTTAATAGTATAGACATATCCCATTCCTCAGGTCGCGGTTGTCGACTGCCGCGCTAAAAACTCTTCCCACCCCAGTTGCGTCGCATATTAAAAAAGCTAGCAGCTTTAGGCAATAGAATCGATTAACTAATATCGTTAAAAATATTTAAGAAATCTTTACAAATTAGATAGTTAGCAACAGAGGGATTGCGTCTCGACCGAGGGCTCCATAAATGTAAGAAACAATTCACTTTTTGGAAGCTTAGTCGGTTGATGAAATTTTCAAAGATAGTAGCGGCCATTGTTATTGGTTTTTCCTTGAGCACGCCCGCTGTGGCGCAGGATCCCGGCACGCCTAAAGCCCTCGTAGAGTCATTCCATGTAAAATTACTGGAAACGATGAAGAGGGCTGAACAACTTGGCATAAAAGGGCGATATAAATTTCTCGGCCCTTCGGTAAAGAAGACATTCGACTTCAAACTTATGATCGCACTTGCTACAGGCAAGCATTGGCGAAAAGCATCGGACCAGGCAAAGCAGCAACTTCAGGCAGCCTTTTCCCGGTTTAGCATTGCGACATATGCTGATCGATTTTCGGGTTATTCAGGGCAAACCTTTAAAACTATTTCGGCTTCGGATGGTCCGCGCAAAACCGTTTTGGTCAAAACGCAAATAACCCGCCCAAAAAAATCACCGGTCCCGCTGACTTACGTTACGCGTAAGAGGGCCGGCCAATGGCGTATCGTTGATGTTCTGGTGGATGACGGAATTAGCGAATTGGCCACACGTCGTTCGGAATACCGCACCGTACTTAAAAAAAACGGCACTCAAGCCCTCGTTCGGCTCCTCAATAAAAAAACGGCGCGGCTTTTAAGTCGCTAGATCGACGATGATACCTTTTTTATTTTTGGTAGAATCGTACTCAGTAAAAATCCGGCGCTGACCCAGACAATTTCGCGAATTCGGCGCACCAGCGCAGCCGCGAGACCCGAAGTTGGCGATCCCGTAAAAATTCCACACATTATCACGAAGATGCCTTCCTGGGCCCCGATACTCGCGGGAATAAAAAATGTACCGGATCTGATAAGTTGTGCAGCCGCCTCAATCACCCAGGCCTGCGACATGGAAACAGGGAAACCCAGCAAGTGAAGTGTCGCATAAATTTCGGCGACGCCAATACACCAGACGGCGAAGGCAACAAAAAGCGAACCCAGAAATTTTGCTCCGCTCCGGCCATAAAAATCTTTGAAATGGATTTCTACGTCGCTGATTTTCGCGGCAGCATTTTCAACCCATGGCCAACCTTTGGACTTATTCAGGCTGGTTGCAAAGGCTGAAATCAATCCAAATCTTTGAACAGCAAAGAATGCGGTAATTGCAAAAACCAAAATCAATAACCCGATACCGGCGATACTGCGAAGGGATGGATCAACGGCGGCACTCAGGTGCATCAGACCAAAGCCGACAGAAAGAAAAGCAATAAGGGCAATCAGGTTTACAGTTTTGATCAGGATCAACGACGCTATTGCCGCATCGTAATCGATCCTGAAGTAGCGCTTTAAAAGAACCGCCTTTACCGGCTCACCCCCCATTCCTCCTGCCGGGAGAGTATAGTTGAATGCCTCACCGATCATTCTCACAAGCCAGAGCCGACAAAACCAAACGACGCCAACCGACGACCGCAGGGTCAGTTGCCACGCGAGGACATCGCCGAGAAAGGCAACAAAAAACAACCCAAGAATTATGCCTATTCCCCAGGACATTTTCGCGATCAGCTCAATGGCACCGCGTAGGTCAGTATTGATGACAATGGCCACCAGAAGACTGACACCAATCAAAAGAAACGCGACTTTGAGAAATCTCATTTTTTATCGATGCGCGACGCCAGACAGGCCATCAACGCCGGCAAAAAATAAATTGTGCAGAGCAGTGTAAACCCGATGGATATCGCTAACAGGATGCCCATGCTTGCCGTTCCCGGGTGGCTTGAAAGAGCAATACTTGCAAACGATCCGATTGTCGTAAGGGCGCTAAAAACAACTGCGCGCGGTGTACTGGTCCCCATCAACTCTCCTAGACCAGCCTCATCATGCGAACGCATTACGAAGTGAATTGCACTTGCTACGCCAAGACCAAACAGCAAGGGCAACACAATGACATTCGCGAAATTGAAAGGAAGGTCGAGGATAACCGTTGCAGCGATGGTAAAAATCGCCGCGAGTGTTAGCGGCGCAAATACAAGCAGAACGTCGCGGACGTCTCGCATCAAAACGATTACGAGAACAGCGATCGCGCAGACCGAAATCAGAGCCGCTTTTACAAACGCGTTGATCACCGCATTGCCAGCCTCAATGATAATTACGGGGGATCCAGTCGCCCGCGGCGCCACGGCTCGCACATCTGCTACAAAGCGATCCAAATTACTTCGGTCACGAAGGTCGTCTTCTGGGAACACTTCAAGCCTTACAGCTCCCGAGCCAGATTCATAGCGCCGCTTCAATGCGCTCGGAATTGTATCGACGGTGACCTCTGTTGCCTTCATGGCATCTTTCAAGGCAGTCAATCGGCCGTGCAAGCTGCCGATCAGATGCTTTTCTAGTTTGGCTAACCCGGATTCTGATTTATCCGCTTTGGAAATGGCAATTCTCAGGTCATTTAAGGCTTGCGATAGCGCAGCCGGCCCTTGTTTTTTCAAATCACCAAGAAATTTCTCAAATGCAATAATCGACTTTAGTCTTTCCGATGGGGTAGTCGGTCGTTTTCGTTGCGCTTCAAATCCTGGCAGCAGCAAAAATGCGATTTCCTCAATTATGGCAAGTTTGTCGCCTTGGTTTTTCGGAACGATGCGATCAAGGGACAGGACGTAGTCGACAGATTTAAGCTTTTCTAGACGAGAAATTAGGTCTTTGGCTGTTTTTAGGTTAGGTGCCAGAATGTCTATAGAATAAGGCCCTGTTTCACTTTCCGCCGTGAGGTCCAACAGCGTATCAACCGATTCAGTATTAGGATCGCGCAAATTCATCGGATCAAAATCAAAATGTATCATTGGCAAGGTAGCCGATGCTGCCAAAGCGAGAAGTAACGTAACCAAAACAACCGATCGCGCTTTTTTCGTAACCCATTGTGAGGATGTGCCGGTGATATCCGTTAGATTGACGGAGCCGCGTAGCGGCATAACGGTGATGAGGGCGGGCAAAACTGTCAGATTTGCGACCAAGGCAACAAACATGCCCATCCCGGCAATTATCCCTAACTCGGCAAGCCCGACATAATCTGTAAATACAAACGAAAAAAACGATATTGATGCGGCAACGGCACACAGGGTCAGCGCCCCACCGATGCTCTTGCCTGCAATTTGATTGCTGATGCTAGGGTCGTTGCCTGCAGTCAATCCCTCGCGAAAGCGAAGCGCAAAATGAATACCAAAATCAACACTGAGACCGATGAAGAGAACGGCAAAGGCGACAGAGATCAAATTGAGCCGTCCGACAACAAATGTCGCCAATCCAGCCGTCCACAGCAATCCAACAACAAGCGTCAATAGCATCGCAAAAACCAACCGGCCCGAACGCAACCCCCAGCCCAGCAACCCGGACACCAGTAGCGCAGACAGAATACCGGCAAGGCCCATTCCTTCCGCGACGCTTTCAAGTTCCTCCTCCTCCAAAACCGCAGACCCTGTAAGGCGAACCTTAAATCCATTGGCTGGTGTTAAACCCAACTGCTCTGCCGTTTTTCGGATGGCGGAAATTGCCTCGCCCGCCGGCTGCAGCGACGCAGAATCCAGTGACGGTTGCACTATTAATATCCGTCGATTTGGTGATTTCTGGTCGCTTTCGCTGCCATCGATCAGCGATTTCCAGGACAGCCGTTTAACCGACCCCGCGGTCGTCTCATTGATCGCAGCCGATATCTTTTCAAGGGTTGAAGATAAGGAACCCGGCGTTTGCGTATCCTCTGCATTCTCGATGGCAAGACGCAGTATCGAAAATAACCCGCGCAGCGAAGGATCTTGCCAAAGTTTGCCTAGAAATACTTGTGCAGACGCTAGCCGATCGGCAAGCGTTTCCAGTTCCGTAGTCTCCAGAAACAAAAGCCCGTTTTGCCGAAAAAATGCGTCACCTCTCGGATCAAAAACCTCGTGAAAAGTTTTTGTTTGTTCCTTGAGACCGCGGCCGAGGGCGAGGGCACCGTCATCTACCTGATCCGGCGTCGCCCCGTCTATGACAACAACAATGTTGTTCGCAAACTGTGGAAAAGCACGTCTGAGCTGGATGGAATCCTGGCGAAAAGGTAGTTCCGCCGACAACATATCCGTTGTGTCGGTGTCGATGGACAAATTCGTTGCAACATACCAGGCGCTGCCAGCGGTCAGCAAAATCGAGAGACCGACAACGACCAGCGCGAAGCGACGAACGCCATCAACCCAGTGGCCGATAAAATGTTTAAAGGCTTCCTCCATTTCTCAGCCCGTGGGTTTCCCGTTATTCCTGTGCAGGTACAAAAATAACCTCAGCTAGCCGTTGGCGTCACGCGCCGCCTAATCCACCAGATCGCAAATACAGCGACCGCCGCTGACGCGCCGATGGCGGCGACGATCAATAGGGGTTCTGCCCACCCAAATGCCATTGCGATTGGGACGACAAACATACCGTCATCTGGATCGAATCCCCACTTACCGCCCAGATCCGCGCTACTGCGAACACCTGTAGAGTCCAACCGCATGACTAAAATTTCCGCAACCGCGACCAATACGCCGAAAATGAAACCCAACACAATCATCCAGCCAGAACTACCGGACAGCGACAAACCAATCCCAATGCCGATAAATACTGCGGCATTTGATACACCGTCAGAAATCAGATCGTATATGTGACCACCTTTGCTCATTTTGCCGGAGAGCCGCGCGAGTTCCCCGTCCGCACGATCATGGCAAAGCGACACGACGAGGATTGCTGCCCCGGCGATTTGCCAAGCCATTTCTCCAGTCGCGAATGCCGTGGCTGCACCAAGACCGGTTAAGAGCCGAAGTGTTGTGAGATGGTTGGGAACAACACGTGTATCTACAAGTGGACGAACCGCCCACCTTACTGATCGATGAACCCAGGTATTATGGCTTATGATGGCCTCCGAGTAGGTCGACAATTATCGTATGCAACCATTACATTGGCAAAAATAATAGATGATTCAAGTAATTGGCCCATGGAATTGAAAGGCGGAGACATTTTACGTTATGGCTGCTAACGAAACCCAAAAGCAAATTCTCCTGACGCCGGGGCCTCTAACAACGCTGCCTTCTGTTAAAGAAACCATGTTGCGGGACTGGGGGTCTCGTGATCAAGCTTTTATCGAGTTAACCGCACGCATTCGCGAAAAGCTTCTCGCAATTGCCGACGCGACCGAAAGCCATAGCTGTGTTCTCGTTCAAGGCAGCGGTACATTTGCGGTCGAAGCTACTCTGACAACATTACTGTCTCGCGAAGATCACCACGCACTTTTGTTGATTAACGGTGCTTATGGCAGACGCATTCAGCGAATCTGTGAAATTGCCGGGATCGAGTTCGACACTTATGAAACCCCAGAAAACTCACCACCAGATGCCAATCATGTCGCGGAATTGCTTCGCACAGACCCGAAAACTACGCACGTCGTTTTGGTTCACTGTGAAACAACATCTGGGATACTGAATCCTCTCGAAGAGATCGCTACTGTTGCTGCCAATGCTGGCAAAAAACTTATCGTCGATGCGATGAGTTCATTCGGTGCGCTGCCGGTCAATCTCTCGGAGATAGACGCGGAAGCGATTATCGCGTCCGCAAATAAATGTCTTGAAGGTGTCCCCGGACTTGGATTTGCACTGATTGAAAATACTGCGCTTCAAAAGTCAAAAGGGAATGCTTCGACACTGAGCCTCGATCTCCACGATCAATGGGAATATATGGAGCGAACAGGACAATGGAGATTTACGCCCCCTACTCATGTCGTTGCAGCTTTCGAGCGTGCGATCAACGAACATGAAAAAGAAGGCGGTGTCGCCGGGCGCGGCAGACGATACTCGGAGAATTGCAGCCGTCTGCTATCAGGGTTAAAGGCGCTGGGCTTCGAGACATTTCTAAGTGATAACCTGCAAGCCCCGATCATTGTCACTGTCCGCATGCCCGCCAGCGATATCTTCAACTTCGATAAGCTATATGCATTGATGAATGATCAGGGAATCGTTCTTTACCCCGGCGCCGTGACAGAAGAGAAGAGCTTTCGGGTCGGATGTATAGGCCAGGTTGATGTTAAAGATATTGACCGGATGTTGAACGTATTGGAATCCGCACTTGATACGATGGGCGTCGCACCAGAAAATTTGGCGCCTTAATCTTCAGCCAAAAAAGCTTTAAAGCGCTGAGCAACTTCTGGTGGCGTAATTTTTGGACGCCCAAGACCGTCGATGGTTCCGCGCGCCACTTTCATATGGATCAGATGCGGGCCTTCCTGCTCGAGCGATTTTTTGACCGCAGTCTCGAAACCATTCAAGTCATCGCTGGTAAATGCTGATGGATAGCCGCAGGCGAGCGCGGCAGCCGCGAAGTCGACAGTTGGAGAGACCGTTGGCTGACCACCTGTGGATTCATAGGCGCCATTGTCAAAAACGATGTGTATCAGGTTCTTTGGCGCATACGCCCCAACCGTACCAAGCGTGCCGAGCTTCATTAAAGCCGCGCCGTCACCATCCAGAACGATTACGGGCTTGTCACTATTGACGGCAACGCCCAACCCCATTCCAGCAGCACAGCCCATGGACCCGACCTGATAGAGATGTTGTTTACGATCCGAGACGGTAAATAGCTCGCGACCGGTAAAGCCCGTAGTCGCGATTAAGGCGGCATTATTAGGGACAAATTCAAGCAATCGTTCCATTGCCGAAACGCGCCCCGGTAAATCACCACTAATACTAAGGACAGAATGAATACCCTGGGTTGGCGGCTCAACAGGTTTCGTTTCAATTCCATCATCCCTTACTGCGCCTTTTTGCATAATCATCGCGTAGGGAAGATTGGAACTCCCAATTTTGGCGACCGCTTCCGCAATTGCGCCTGAAATTTCGTTATCTGAAGACGGAAAATTGCCATAGGGCACCTGCATGACGTCCAGCATTGATGGGGTAATAGGACCCATAAGCTGATGCTGTGGTTCGTCTTCAATTCCGGGGCCACCACGCCAGGTGACAATTAATAGAGTGGGAATCTGAAAAGGGTGACTGAGTGACGTCAGCGGGTTGACGGCGTTTCCGAGACCAGAGTTTTGGCACATAACGACCGTACCCCGACCTGCAAGCCAAGCCCCTGCGGCGATCGCGACAGCTTCGCCTTCGCTTGCGGCACCAACGTAATCAAGGTCCTGATCGCTAATCACCCTATTGATGATGGGCGTTAAGAAGGAACATGGAACCCCTGTATAAAAATCAAAACCGGCATCAACTGCTGAATTTAAAAAACTATCTGCTTCGATCATATTCAGTACACCAAACCATCGCGCTAATGCGCGACCTTAACGAATATAATGACCGAAGAATACGCCGCCATTCGAATTACCGGGACTTGCAGCAGCTCATTTCATTACAATAATAATAGCGAAGTGAAATACGAGTGGCGCATGATAAAGACACCGATATTATCCGATAGTCAGATCGCCGAATTCCAACGCGACGGGTATGTCGTATGTCGAGGGGCCTTTAATACTGAAGAGACAGATACGATAACAACTTGGGCCACCGAAGTTGAGGAACTTCCCGAATTGCCGGGAAAGCAATGGGTTTTTCATGAAGAGAGCGCGCTGGATGGCAGCGACTTGATAAATCGCATTGAATATATTTCTCCATTTCACTCTGGGTTTGCATCGCTGACAGAAAACTTGAGACATGCGGCGGGCCAATTGCTTGGTGATGACGCCGTCTTATTCAAGGAGAAAATTAATTTCAAAATGCCGGGGGGTGGCGGCTTCGAACCGCATCAGGATTCTCAGGCCGGTTGGGAGGTGTATGCGAGCAATTTCATCACCGCCATGATTTGCATCGATGAGGCAACAGTCGAAAATGGCTGTCTGGAAATAGCCGCTGGTGAGAATAAACGCGGCCTTATCCGTGGAATGGAACCACTCACCGCAAACGATACCAGCGACATGAATTTCATTGCAGTGCCAACGCGCCCCGGAGACATGGTGCTCTTCGATGCCTACACGCCGCATCGATCAGCCCCTAACCCGACGACAGAACAACGCCGCGTTTATTACGCGACCTATAACAGGGCATCAGAAGGCGACCATATCGAACGGTATTACGCCGACAAACGTAAGAACTTTCCGCCTGACATCGAACGCGACCCTGATCGCGAATACGTATACAAAGTTTAGAAAACTTACCTCCTGCCCACATTCAGAGAAAAACAATATGCAAAACCAAACCGGGCGTCCTCTAACCTGTCTGTCAGGCGGGCAAATCCTAACATTTGATGGTTCTGACCGGGTATTAGATCCCGGTGAAATGTGGATTGATGGCGATCAAATCATAGCGGTGGGTGCGCCGGGCAGGTTTAATCCGCCGACAGACAGACCCGTATCAAGAATGGATACAACGGGTCGCATAATTTGCCCTGGATTTGTCAACGCACACACGCATTCATACAGCGCAATTTTGAAGGGTACGGTCGAAAAAAATCCACTCGACATCTATATGCTCAGTGTCATTGCAGCCGGCACGGCAATGTCACCACGCGAAACCTACATTAGTGCCAAGCTCGATGCGCTTTCGATGTTGCGGGTCGGCGTTACGTCGCTGATCGATCATTACACCGAACGGCCGGCTCTCACGACGGAAGCTCTGAACGCCGTATGCGAAGGCTTCACCGATATCGGCATTCGCGCGACGGTCGCCACAATGTTTTCTGACAAACCCTATATAGAGTCAGTGCCGATTAGTCGCGATGCATTGCCACAAGAAGTTCTCGAACGCTATGACGCCCAGCAAAGACCCGATGCCACGAGCTATTTTGAGGTGATGAAAAACGCTTTAGATGATTGGGGAAACGAAGGCGAACGTGTTCATGTCATTTTGGGTGTTGATGGCCCGCAAAGGTGCTCTGACGCGCTAATCGACATGACAGGAGATTTCCAGAGAAACCATAACTTGGGCCTTCACACCCATATGCTGGAAACCAAGACACAGGCGGTCATGCGCGATCCCAAGCGTGGAAGCTTTATCCAGCGCATGCTGGATCTGGGCAGCCTCAATGAGAGGAGCTCTCTCGTACATTTTATTTGGGGACAGGATGACGACATCGCCGCTGCAAAAGAAGCTGGTGTAACAATTGTGCATTGCCCGCAATCCAATACCATGCTGGGCGCCGGGATTTGCCCGGTGCTGCGGCTTCGAAAGGAAGGTATTCCGGTTGCCTACGGAACGGACGGCTCAAATTGCGGCCCCGCAAGTTATCTTGAAACCTTGCGCCTTGGAGCCCACCTGATGCGGCTGACGGATCCCGATTTTGAGGAATGGCCCGATGGCTCGATTATCTTAAAAGAAGCCTTTCAGAATGGTGCCCGTGCAATGGGAAATGCTGGAAAGTTTGGGACGCTGGAACCAGGCATGAAAGCTGATTTCGTGGTGATGAAACCAGTGGATCACTGGCATCGGCCAATGGGAGACCCAATGCTCCACTTGTTCTATTACGAAACGGGAGAGTCCATCCAAGATGTTTGGGTAAATGGAGTGCAGGTCGTAAAAGAAGGAGAGATGACGACGGTCAACGAAGATGATCTGATAGCGGAAGCTGAAGAAATTGTTGCCCACAGAAAAGAGGCTTTACCTGCGGATGTTGTTGACATCGTGGCGGCACAATATCCAGCTTTTCGCAATATGATTATCGATACTTTGAATTCGAAAGAGATGGCGATTGAGCGGCGCGTAAACCTGCGTTAGCGGTGCGCCGTCAGCGTTTGATCGCTGGCAAAATTTCGTCCTCAGCACGGACGATATCTTCGGGGAAATCAATTTCGATCCACGGCAAACCGGTGATGTCGACACCGGTCGCTGGACCACCATCACTATTTAGCAAAAGGTCGCGGACGGCATCTTCATAGGGCGCCGATACGTCACCACCATCCGCATAATCAGCCGACCTATCTGCAAGTTCGGCGGCGAATTCTCCGGTCATTTTTATGAACCCAACCCATTCACCGATAGTATCGTACGAAACATCATCTGGAATTTTTCGAAATTCGACCGGCTTGCCCGCCATCGTCATGAACTTTACCGGTTCGTCTCCGGCTTCAAAATCGCGATCATAGGGAAAGGTTGTTACGCCCTCAGGTTCAACCATCCGCTCCAGAATTTCCGTGTCGTAAAGAACGTCAGCATCCATGGAAAGAACATCTTCACCTGAACACAACAATTCTCGCGCCGTCCACATTGATACAACGCTGCCCTCTCGATATCTCGGGTTTCGATAATATTTTACGATGTCCGCCATCTTAACTGCGTCGATTTCAGCTCGAATTTCTTCTTCGTGATAACCAACAACAATGCCGATTTCCTGAACCCCCATCGATGATAAATTCTCAACATGACGCGCCATAAGACTCTTGCCCGCAAAGCGAAGCAACGATTTCGGGCTTGCCTGGCCGTCACCACCGAACAACCGATTTCCGACGCCAGCGGCAAGAATTAACGCCTTCACCTGTCACTCTCCCAAGAGTTTAGTTCAGTCCAGATAGCCATTTTCACGAAACCATTGAACGGCATCGGCAAATGCTTCTTTTACTGGACGGGACTTATACCCAAGCTCGCGCTGCGCTTTGGCGGAACTGAAATACATCTTCTTTCGAGCCATCCTCACCTCATCGACAGCAACGAGTGGCTTCTCGCCACCAACAATCCGCGTAAGGGTTTCGGCTATATACGCGATCGGCATAACAACGCCATGCGGAATACTGATGCTTGGCGGTTTGCGTCCAACCAGTTCAGAAATCTGTCCGATGATCGTTGCCAGAGATAGATTCTCACCGCCGAGAATATAGCGCTCACCGATTTTTCCTTTTTGCCAGGCCAAAATATGTCCGTCGGCAACATCATCAACGTGAACCACGTTGAGCCCTGTATCCACAAACGCGGGCATACGACCAGCAGCTGCGTCCGCTATCAACTCACCCGTCCGTGTCGGTTTTATATCTCGAGGGCCGACCGGTGCAGAGGGGTTTACGATCACCACCGGGGCATTTTTTTCGGCAACCAGTGTGTGAACCGCCTCTTCAGCAAGAAATTTCGACCGCTTATAGACCCCGATCATGTCATCAAGCGTCGAGGGCGTCGTCTCATCCGCCGGCGTCTCGTCTTTATTGATCCCAAGGGCCGCAACGCTCGAGGTATAGACAATGCGATCCACATCTGCGTCTAACCCGGCTTCAATCAACGCCTTGGATCCGTCGATATTTGTCCGCATCATTTCTTCGGGATGGCGGGTCCACAGGCGATAGTCGGCTGCGATATGAAAAATCGCAGTGCAACCTGAAACCGCTGCGTTTAACGATTGCGGTTCTGTCAAATCACCTACGCACACCTCGACATCGAGGCCATCAATATTGCGTCGGTCGCTGGTGGGTCGGGCAAGAACTCTGACCGTTTCCCCTTTCGCAATGAGTTGCCGGGCAACTGCCGATCCGACAAAGCCAGTGGCGCCTGTTACAAGTACCGTCATGGAGGAAAGGATAAGGTTATAGGAACGATGGCGCTACCGACTCCTTACTAAATGACATTTCAGGGGTTTCCTTTGATGCAACAACTGCTTACATCTTTCAAATATATAGAATAAATTAGGGCGATTCTTGCCGACTGGTTGCGAACCGACTAGTTTGGCAACTTCAAACTGAGAGGACATTGTGGGCGTACCCCTGATCCAACAATTTCGCGTCGGCAGCTATATTATGCGCCAGCGAATCTCCCGTAATGACAAGTATCCACTCGTCCTAATGCTCGAACCCTTGTTTCGCTGTAATCTCGCCTGTGTTGGCTGCGGCAAAATCGACTATGAGAACCATATATTGAACAAGCGCCTGTCTGTAGAAGACTGTTTTCAGGCTGTCGACGAATGTGGGGCACCCATTGTTTCGATACCCGGTGGTGAACCGCTATTGCACAAAGATATTAAAGAGATTGTCGAGGGTATCGTTGCTCGTAAAAAATTCGTTTATCTCTGCACGAATGCTTTACTTCTCGAAAAACGCCTCGAACGTTTCGAACCAACGCCCTATTTGACGTTCTCTGTTCATTTAGACGGGTTGCGTGAGCACCATGATCACGCCGTCAACCAACCAGGCACTTTCGATCGCGCCGTATCTGCGATTAGAGCGGCAAAAGCGCGTGGCTTTCGTGTCAACGTCAATTGCACCCTGTTTGACCAAATGTCAGCGCCGGAAGCAGCCAAATTTTTTGACTTTTGTATGGACTATTTAGAGGTCGAAGGGATTACGCTTTCCCCGGGTTACGCCTATGAACGCGCACCCGACCAGGAGCACTTTCTAAACCGTAGAAAGACCAAAGAACTATTTCGCGACATCTTTCGTATCGGGTCCCTTAAACGCTGGCGCTTTAGTCAGTCGACGTTGTTCATGGACTTTTTAGCCGGCAATCAGGAATACCATTGTACGCCCTGGGGAAACCCGACGCGCAATATATTTGGCTGGCAAAAGCCTTGCTATCTATTGGCAGAAGGCTACACACAGAGTTTTAAAGCTTTGATGGAAGAGACCGATTGGGACGCCTACGGTACTGGAAAGTACGAAAAATGCGCCAATTGCATGGTTCATTGCGGTTATGAAGCGACGGCAGTTGCCGATACCGTCGCCCACCCTATCAAGGCGCTCAAAACCTTCCTCGGCGGGATAGAAACCGAAAAGCCGATGGCACCCGAAATCAGTCTCGAAGAACAGCGACCTGCTCAATTTGTTTTTGAAGATGTCGTAAAGACGATGTCAGAGCGCGCTGCGGAAGCTGAGGAGCGGAGCAATGCGGCGTAGGGTCTCAAACCCAGCACCGCTCAATCGACGCATCCTCATCAAACCTGAAATATCCGAAGGCTTTTTTGCCAGTGCCATCAACAGGGAACCGTAATTGACGGCACCGTCCGGCAGAAGAGCATATGCGGCTGCATGAGGCACTTCGTCATTTGCCGTGTCTGCAACCACCCGCAGCCCTAAAAACGGAATATTCTTGATCGACGCCTCACGGATGACAGCGTGGCTTTCCATATCAACACACATTGCCTTCGTTCCCTGAAATAGGTCCTTTTTAGTTTCAGCCGAATAGGCAATCTCGTTCAGCCCCAAAATTGCGCCCGTTTTAAAGGAAACTTCATTTTCCTCGAAAACCTCGCCAATATATTCGCGCCAGTATTTATCTGTTTGAACCTTTGTACCGTCTGGTCCAATAACGGTATCCGCTACAATCAATGATCCGGCTTCCAGCGAGGGATCTAACCCTCCCGCGAGCCCAAAACTAACCAATCCTTCACAACCAGCCGCAATACTCGTTCTTGCTACTTCGCCTGCGCGATCCGAAGAGGCTCCCGAACATCTGATGTCTAGTTCTGATGAAAAATCAGCTTGTCGAAGGCATTTAGCCTCGAGGTGACTGCCGGTGATGATGCCTAACCGGGCCAATCACAAACCAAATGCAGGATATTGTGTATTGGAAGATTTTAGGTTGCGGTACCGTGCCAACGCCCAAAGCGGAAAATAAGCACTGTATCCGTGATAAAGCAGATAAAATACGCGGGGGAATCCTACGGCATTATAAAGTTCTTCGTGCCATTTTCCGTCGTCACGCGGTGCAGAAAGCAACCACTCGACCCCACGCTGTACCTCTTCTGTATCAACCTCTCCCGCAGCCATCAGGGCGAGCAAAGCCCAGGCTGTTTGAGAAGGCGTTGATTCAATCTGTTTTGTCTCGCGATCGGGCCAATAGCTTGAGCAATCTTCGCCCCAGCCACCGTCGTCATTTTGCTTGGAACGCAGCCAATTTACCGCCTTTCGGATATGCGGTGCATTCATATCCTCACCTGCAGCATTAAATGCGCAAAGTGCTGACCACGTACCATAAATATAATTGGTACCCCAGCGCCCGAACCAGGAACCATCGGTTTCTTGTTCTTTCCGGAGATATTCGAGCCCTCGGTCCATAACAGGATGGGCACGATCATATCCAAGTTGCGCCAACATCGAGATGCACCTTGCACTAACATCCGAGGTTGCGGGATCAAGAAGCGCACCATGATCAGCAAACGGTATATGTTCCAGCCAGTAATATTCATTGTCGGCGTCAAACGCACCCCAGCCACCACGGGAGCCCTGCATGCCGACGACCCATTCCGCGGCCCGGGCAACGGATTCTCTTAATTCAAGATTTCCTGTTCGGTCCAATGCCGTTACCACGGCGGCGGTATCGTCAACATCAGGGTAGTAATCATTGCGGTATTGAAAGGCCCAGCCACCAGGACGGACGTTCTTTCGGTTTATCGACCAATCCCCTTTTACATCGAGAATTTGGCATTCGGTCAGCCACTTGCTGGCGCGTGTAATAACGGGATCATCGCCGGGATGACCGGCCTCCAGGAGTGCATGTGCAGCGAGCGCAGTATCCCAAACAGGTGAAAGGCACGGCTGGCAATATGCGATGTCATCGCCCTCTTCGACCAAAAGTTTTTCAATGGCCTTCCGCGCCGTCACGTACGTTGGGTCGCTTTTGGAATATCCAAGCGCATCAAATACCATCAACGTATTGGCCATGGCCGGAAAGATACCGCCGAGGCCGTCCTCGCCGTTAAGTCTTTCCATGATAAAATCCATGGCTTTGTCGATCGCGCGTTGCTGAGCGAACTTAGGCATATAGGGAACGATGTGACGGGCAATTTTGTCCATCCACAACATAACCTCACCGAGCCAGTGACCCGTAGGATTTTGAAGCCAGTTTTTTTCTTCATCTGGGGGCGTGACGAATAACTCAGAAACGCCGATGCCAAGCGGATTGGATGCTTTAGGTTTGAGGGCCTGCAGAACAAGAAGTGGAACCATGACGGTTCTCGACCAGTAAGAGACCTTGTCCATGACGCTTAACGGTGTACGTCTAGGCGCGAGCAACACTTCGACACGGATCAGCGGGCAAGCCGTCCAGGGCACCTGTTCAAACAGTGCGAGTGAAATTCGGGTAAAGACGTTACAACGCGCCGCGCCACCATTTGCCAAAATGGCTTCCCTCGCACGGACCATATGTGGTGAGTCGATATCGTCGCCAACCAGCTTTAATGCATAGTAGGCTTTCACGCTGGCACTCATATCGAGATCGCCGCCGTGATACAGCGGCCAGCCACCGTGGTCGCCTTGAATCTTCCGTAAATAATTGGCGAGCTTCGCTTCGGTTTTACGATCTATTTCGTCAACATAGTGATTGAGGAGAATATACTCCGCGGGAATTGTCGCGTCGGCTTCAAGATCGTAGACCCAGTGCCCGTCGGGAGCTTGCTGTTCGGCGATCGCCGCAGCGACCTCCTCTATCGTCGAATCAAGTAGTGCATTTTCGGAAGACGCGACCCCTGATTCTGAAAAAACTGATCTCAACATTTTTGCCTGGTTTACTTCGGTCTATCCGACATCATTTCGCCGAAAAGACCACAATCCTACTTCATACTATGCTTTGAAACGATATCGTACAAAAACTCATTATCATCAAGAATCAACAGCGAATTCAACAACTTCTGCCAGTGCAATAAAGTTAAGATGATTTGGCCGAGTACGTATTGTGACAAACTAGTTTAATTTCCCCCTTCATATGAGGGCATAGCGCAATAAAAGCCAGAGTTTTTGTTGTTTGCTTAGTGATACCGGGCTATCCAGGCGTTCCCAGCCCCGTGCAACCAGCTTGTTTAGAATCCGTCGATAATTTTGCATCATCATAATCGCGGGCTTCATTGTACGCCGATCACATTGTGCAAGTGCCAGTTCGGCATCTGCATATCGCCGCCGCGCAACCGCTGCCAATTCCTCGCAGATTTCAGGAAAGCGGGGATGACGAATAACCAGTTTTACATCCGCGGGAGGAATGTCGTACGCGGAAAGCATGTCATTTGGGACATAAAGCCGATCAATTTCGGCATCCTCGTGGAGATCACGAAGAATATTTGTCAGTTGCAGTGCCTGTCCCAATGATTTTGCCACTGGATCGCCCAGAGTCTCATCTACTCCAAAAATACTATTGGAAAGTCTTCCAACGGCGCACGCAACACGATCACAATAGTCTTCAAGCGCCGAGACCGACGGCATTCGAACACTGGCCGATGAGTCGATCTCCATCCCCTCTATGACAGCCAGGAATGTTTCCTTTCGGAGGTCGAACTGGTCTATGGGCTCAATCAGGGCAAATGACACCGGCATTTGCGGGCGTCCGGCATACAAGCGTTCAATCTCGACCCGCCAATCGGCAAGTCTTCTCAGCTTTTCGGCCTCCTCCCCGGGGTCATCGGCAATGTCATCAACAACACGGCAAAACGCATAGACAGCATACATGGCATCGCGCTTGTACCGCGGCAGCAACCGCATTGCCCAATAAAACGATGTTCCGGATTCCCGGACGACCGCTGTCACGTGTTCAAGGGCTTGCTCGGTTTTCATTGCGATAGCAGCATAAAACACATCCCGGCTTAAGGCCACGCGCCCTTCAATCATGAAAAAATTTAATAGTGCCTTCCTTTCCAGGCCCCACCTTTTCCACGTTTGTCACGTAATGCCGAGGACACCGTCATCGATGTGTAGAATAGGCCAGCCAATGGCAAAAGAATTCCACAAACTGCAGGTAGCCCATACAACCATAGTGTTGGAATAATTGAGACCGTCATGATTGCCCATCCTGCGGCACCAAAGACGGTAGCAGGCAAATCGCCGAACCATAGTCCCGCGACGAATGCAACGGGAGGGACAAGATAAAGAAAGAGCATTCCAACCGTGGAAAGCGTGACCAGCAATATTGATCTTCGAAGCTGAACAAAAGCCGTCCGCGCGACCATATCCCAAATGCCCGCGAGCTGGTCGTAACCACGAAGACTGCGGCTCTTTTCTGCAAGGCCGAGCCAAATGGGACCACCCGGCTTTATCGCCGTCGCCAAAGCGCAATCATCAATCACTCGATCGCGGATACGTGAAATTCCTCCTACCCGTTGTAATGCGCTCGACCTAACCAACATGCATCCACCAGCAGCGGCAGCGGCTTTCCTGCGCCGATCATTTACCCACGGAAAAGGAAAAAGTTTTTGAAAAAAATACACAAAGGGCGGAATCAGGAGCTTTTCCCAAGCCGTACTGCAGCGCAACAAAACCATCAATGATACTAAATCCAGTTCTTCACGTTCCGCTTTGGAAACCAGGTCATGCAACACTCCTTCACCGTGCGCGATATCAGCATCGGTGAGGAGCAGATAGGGCGGTTTGGAAAATTCGTTTTCAGCATAAGCGGCACCTTGCGAAACGGCCCACATTTTTCCGGTCCACCCCTGCTCCAACGGTTGCCCCTGGATGAGAGAGACTCTGTCGTCGGTTATGCTTTCAACAATATCCGCTGTGCCATCGCTACTATTGTCATCAACCACGACAACATGCAGTTCGCCTTCATAATTTTGTTGCAGCAGCGAGTTCACAGCGGTTTCAATCGTCTCGGCTTCATCGCGCGCCGGAATAACAGCAACGATTTTCGGCCATTTGTCGATTATTGTCTTATCTTCCTTTAGTAGTTGATCACAACGCCAGTAGCCACCGCGCGCCAAAAGGAGCCAAAACCAGGCCAATAAGGACGCGATCGCGCAGATCGAAAGATAGGAAATCGACATACATCGTCGATACCGCTTTTGTTCCATGTTGCCAATATCAATATACCCGCTGGGGCCGGCTACCATTGACGGCTGGCAATGATACGCTAAAACCCTGTCTCCAAACCGTGTTAGGAGAAAATAATGACTGGCGAGACAAATGGCTGGCAATTTTGGGTAGATCGCGGAGGCACGTTCACTGATCTCGTTGCACGTCGTCCTGACGGCTCATTGCACGCATACAAACTCCTCTCGGAAAATCCTGAACGTTATAAAGATGCGGCAATTCAGGGGATTCGCGACCAGTTAGAAATCGACAAAGACAGTCCGATTCCCGACGAATTGGTGGACGCTGTCAAAATGGGAACCACGGTTGCAACCAATGCGCTTTTGGAACGTAAAGGCGACCGTACGCTGCTCGTCATAACTGAAGGGTTCGCCGATCAATTGCGGATTGGTTACCAAAACCGGCCGAAAATTTTCGCCCGAAAAATCGAGTTACCCGAGCTACTCTACGAACGAGTCGTTGAGGTCAAAGAACGCTACAACGCGGAAGGCGAAGAGCTGGCTCCTGTCGATACTGAAGGTGCCCGCGAAGCGTTGCAAACCGCCTATAATGATGGAATTCGATCGGTAGCGATCTGTTTTATGCATGGATACCGTTATCACGATCATGAAAAAGCAGTTGCAGAAATAGCGCGCGACATCGGGTTCACACAGGTTTCGGTAAGTCATGAGGTAAGCCCGCTAATGAAGCTGGTTGGCCGAGGCGATACGACCGTCGTCGATGCCTATGTATCGCCAATCCTGCGTCGCTACGTCGATCAGGTCGCCTCCGCGCTCGGCGATGTCCAGTTGATGTTTATGCAATCCAACGGGGGCTTGACCGACGCCCAGTTTTTTCAGGGCAAGGATTCAATACTTTCCGGGCCCGCCGGCGGCATTGTCGGTGCTGCCAGAACCGCCGCGATGGCCGGCTATACAAAGCTGATCGGGTTTGACATGGGCGGCACTTCCACTGATGTCGCTCACTACAACGGCGAATACGAACGCGCCTTTGAAACACTCGTTGCCGGTGTTCGAATGCGCGCGCCGATGATGCACATCCATACCGTTGCCGCTGGCGGCGGTTCGATCCTGCATTTCGATGGTGCGCGCTATCGTGTCGGACCCGACTCTGCCGGAGCGAATCCAGGCCCTGCCTGCTATCGCCGGGGTGGCCCGCTATGCGTAACCGATGCCAACGTTATGGTAGGCAAAATTAACCCCGAATTCTTTCCAAAGGTTTTCGGTCCTGAGGGTGACCAGCCGATGGATTCGGAAATTGTTTTCCAAAAATTTGCCGATCTCTCTGCTGAGATTGAGAAATCAACTGGCGACAAGCGCAGCCCAGTAGAGGTTGCTGATGGATTCCTCAAGATCGCCGTCGAAAATATGGCGAACGCGATCAAACAAATCTCGATTCAACGAGGATATGACGTAACCGAGTACACGCTGAATTGCTTTGGTGGCGCTGGAGGACAACACGCATGTCTTGTCGCCGACGCGCTCGGCATGAAACGCGTATTTATTCATCCGTTTGCGGGTGTTTTGTCGGCATACGGTATGGGACTTGCCGATCAGCGCGTCATGCGCGAACGCGCTGTCGAAGATGAATTGACTGATGATCTAATCGACAATCTGGACTCGCTCCTCCAGGAGATGGAGCAGGATGGTCGTGCTGAAATGGAACGTCAGGGTGTTAGCGCCTCAAGGATTAACGCTATCCGAAAAGCGCATATTCGATATGAGGGCACCGATACGGCATTGGTGATCGATTTTGGAAGCCGCGATGAAATCATCGAGAGCTTCAATGAAGCGCATCGACAGCAGTTCGGTTTCGTCTCGCCAGAGAAAAGCCACGTTGTCGAAGCTCTTTCAGTTGAAGTGATCGGCGAAGGTGAAATTCTTGAAGACCCTGTTTTGCCTGTCGATGAGAACGCAGAGACTCCGGATGCGCTTGCAACGGTAACCATGTATTCGGCCAACGAAAACCACGACACCCCAATTTACGACCGGGATCAACTTGTTCCAGGTTGCAAAGTCAATGGACCGGCAATTCTAAAGGAAGCCAACGCGACGACGGTAGTCGAGCCTGGCTGGCAGGCTGAGGTCACGAAACACAATCATCTCGTTTTGACACGCGTAATTCCATTGCCCAAGCGGGTTGCCATCGGCACTGAAGCCGATCCGGTTATGCTCGAGGTCTTCAACAATCTGTTCATGTCGATTGCCGAGCAGATGGGCGGCGTGCTTCAGAACACTTCCTATTCGGTGAACATCAAAGAACGCCTCGATTTCTCCTGCGCGATTTTCGACACCAACGGTGACCTCGTGGCCAATGCGCCGCATATACCTGTTCATCTGGGGTCCATGAGCGAGAGTGTAAAAACAGTCGCCCGCCAGCGCGAAGGCACGATGAAGCCAGGCGATGTCTATATGCTCAACACACCCTATAACGGCGGCACGCATTTGCCCGACGTAACAACCATAACGCCCGTTTTTGAGGAAGGTGTGGATGGGGTCCTGTTTTATGTTGCTTCGCGTGGACATCATGCGGAGATCGGCGGAATCACACCCGGCTCAGTACCACCAAATTCAAAACATATCGGCGAAGAAGGTGTTCTTCTAGATGATGAGCAGCTTGTCGCTGAAGGCAGGTTACTGGAAGCCGAAACCGAAGCCTTTTTCACGGACAACGAATATCCGACACGGAATTTCCACCACAATCTTGGGGACCTGAAAGCGCAGATTGCTGCCAACGAAAAAGGTGTGCAGGAGTTGCATAATATCGTCGCCCATTTCGGGCTCGACGTTGTCAAGGCCTATATGCAGCATGTTCAGGACAACGCCGAAGAAACCGTTCGTCGGGTTATCGATACGCTGCATGACTGCTCTTTCGAATATGAGATGGATATCGGCGCGACGATCAAGGTCGCGATAACGGTGGATAAAGAAGCGCGAACAGCGCGGCTTGATTTTGCAGGTACTTCGGAACAGCAGGAAAACAACTTCAATGCACCCTCTGCTATTTGCATGGCGGCAACGCTTTACGTTTTTCGGACGCTGGTGGATGACGACATTCCCCTTAACGCCGGTTGCCTTAAACCGCTGGATATCGTCATTCCTGAACGCTGTATGTTGAACCCTGTTTATCCTGCGGCCGTTGTTGCCGGTAATGTCGAAACCTCACAGGCCATTACTGACACTCTATTTGGCGCGCTCGGCATCATGGGTGCGGCTCAGGGCACAATGAATAATTTCACTTTCGGCAACGACAACTTCCAGTATTACGAAACGATTTGCGGTGGCAGCGGCGCTGGCCCTGATTATCAAGGTGCCGATGGCGTGCACACCAACATGACCAACACTCGCCTGACGGACCCCGAAGTTCTCGAATGGCGTTTCCCCGTTCTGCTCGAAAGTTTCTCGTTGCGCCGTGGATCAGGCGGTGCCGGTAAACATAGAGGTGGTAACGGTATTATCCGGAAGGTGAAGTTTCTTGAGGGAATGACAGCCTCTATTCTGTCCGGCCATCGCGAAATACCGCCCTATGGCATGGCGGGCGGCGAGCCTGGACAAACCGGTCGGAACTACGTCATTCGATCAGACGGATCAATTCAGGAACTCAAAGGTACTGACTCGATTGAGATGGACGTCAACGATATGATCGTAATCGAGTCTCCCGGCGGCGGTGGTTATGGCAAGCCGGAATCCGGGCAGCAAGCTGCGGAGTAATCGATTACCCTAATTCAGCGTGTTAACAACTTTTGATTGATGACGACTGAGTACACCCCTAGGGTTTGATCCCTGCATCACATTATATCGGGATTAAATTTCGTCGCTATCCATAACCGCTAAAAACGAAATCAAGATTTGCGGAATTTTGATTTTAGCAATGGTGCTTATCAATTCGCTCAGAAACTTCGCAGGATACCCTACAGCACCAAACCTACCCATAGAGCAGAGTGCTCTGCGAATGTGGACCGATACATCCATCCGCTGGTTAATGATCAACGGATATTGGTTGTTTTTAATACCCCTAGGAATTGCGTTCGACCGGTATGGGGCTCTCAAGACCCTCGCTGTTGTGTTGAGCTCTTACGGTATTTTACTGTTATTAACGGCATTGAAGCCAAATCCTGAGACCCTTTATCCACTATACTTTCTAACAACAATTCTTTGGCTAGCAATTTCAGCAATCCCAATACTGTTGGCATTGACGATACTCCTCAAAAATGTCCGGACGAAGTATTTTGCCAGCTTATTTTTGGTGTTTTATTTCCTGTTTGCCAATCCGGGGGCAATGTTTTGGCTATTGTCGACGGTCGCGAATTGGAACCAATCATTGTCAAACGGGTTACTAAATACAGTTTATATTTTTTCCGGGTTTTTATTGTTGATCTCAATATGGGTTTTGTTCCGCAAGAAGCCTGTTTCGGGAATCCTGACTGCGTTCGATCAAAGAACCTTGAGATCTTTCAAAGAATTGAAGGTTGGCCATATCGCACTTTCTCCAAAATTTTGGACTCTCGCAGCAATTTTCTTTTTCATCTCAAGCATAGATTTACTTACAAAAAACTGGGTTCCGCTATTCTCCGTCAGCGCGGTTTATGGAGAACCCGCCCATGAGGTGTGGCAGCAAAACAACCCAAAAATTTGGGCAATTATATATTTCGCGGTATTGTTGTTAGTCTTCTATTTCGCGGATCGTCGGGCGAACCATCAAAGATATTTCTATGTTAGTTTTGGCATCGTAGCAGCGATCTGCGCTGTTATACTTGCCAACGTCATTCCGTTGAAAATTTTAATTGGGATCATCATCCCTTTACTCGGCTGCATCGGAGTTTTTATTACAATATTTCAATACAAGCTCATCACCTATTTCAAGGGATCGGCTTCGCTATCAACATTTTGTGGAGTTTACCTCGTCATCGCCTATTTAGGTGGTAAGGTTTTCAGCATACTAACGCCCCAATTTCACCTGAAAGAAGGCGTCCCTGCGCCGATGGAGTACGAGATCGCGCTATACGCTGCAATGGTCATTTCATTGTGCGCGATCATTTTTACTCACAAAACATGGAAATATTTGGAAAGGACGAATGCCGAAACTGGGGACGCTTAACTATGACGGCCACACCCCTGCTTCAACCATCTCAGCTTTCTTTCTGATAAACGGAATCTTGGCTTTACAATAGGTGTGTTTTTCAACCAGTTTCCCGTCGCGAAAATGAAGCAAGTCCAGTCCGCGATAGGCACCCGCGCGTGTCTCCTCCTCCAGGGTCAAAGCCCAACGGATCATCGCCTTTCCCGCATCAACGTCTAGAAACATGTCTTCGGTATGAAACCTCATTTTGCCGAAGGCCCCGTCGAATTGCGGTTCAAAAGCCTTTCTAATCGCCTCCAACCCTTCATTTCGAATGCCGTTGAACTCATCATAAATCGCGCCTTCTGCGAAATAAGACATCACTTCATCGATATTTTCCCGGTTAAACGCCTCGGTGAAATCGATGACAAGTTTTTCAAGCTCTGCCCGCGCCCTTTGTTGGTCCGCCATAACTGCATCTCCGTTTTTCAAAACCATGTTCGGAACTTCTCCCCTTCCCCGTCAAGTTTTTCTCGCTTTCACGCCTCGTCGCCTTGACGTTGAAGCTTCTGCGCCCCAAAATCCGCCGCCTCAAAAACAGGAGTTTCAAATGGCGCCAAAAGCAGGCGGAACGCCCCCCGGCGGCACACACGATTATGCAATTCCATTCGCATCAGTCGGCACGTTGCTGGAAAATTATAAAGAACGGGATGCCAATAAAATCGCGCTTGTTGACGTTACCCAGGAAAAATCAATCAGCTTTGGCGAACTCCACGATGTCTCAAACCGTATTGCAAACTGGCTGGTTGCCAGAGGTATCGAAAAAGGCGACCGCATCGCTTTGCTTACAGAAGAACGGCTAGAGAAGTTAATACTTTGGCTGGGTATTTGGCGCGCAGGCGCGGTTTGCTGCCCAACCAATGTCGAAATGAATATCGCTTATGTCGCTGAAATTGTTGGGCATTTGGGCTGCAAACTCGCGATATATGACGCCGACCTTGATATCAAACAGATGACGGAAGGTATCGATATTGAAAGCGTTAAATTCACTTCATGGTCCAACGACATAGCTGGCGATGCTGGGAGCGATGAAGCATTCGCTCAAATTGCAGCGGTTGCCGCTTCGCCGGAGTGCGACCGCGATTATATCGAAACCGATGACGCGACCATTTTCTGCACGTCAGGGACGACAGATAAGCCCAAGAACTTCTTGATCGATCATCTCGCACACTGGTCTTTTGGTATGTCGACCATCGACCAGATTGGTCTCACCGAAGAAGACCGGACGCTCGAATATCGCTCCTTCGGATGGAACTCGCCACAAGGGCTCTCACTGATGCCCTGGCTGGCGACGGGCTGCACACTGCACCTGGCGCGGCGCTTTTCACACAGCAATTTCTTTGACTGGATCAAGAAGTACGAGATTACGTTCTCAGCGGGAATTCCCACAGTCATCAATATGCTGCTTGACCGGCCAACCGGCGTGACATCAAAAGATGTTCCAAGCCTGCGACTCATGAGTTCATCCACCGCGCCACTCACTCCGGAACGCTGGAAACAATTTGAGGAGACATACGGCATAAATCTTTTGCAGTTCTTTGGCTGTTCAGAAGGTGGCTGGGTGTGTGGTAACCGGCATTATTACAAGAAGTACGGAACCGTTGGCCCGCCCGCAAAACACCAAGAATTCCTGCTGGTTGATGAGGATGGCAATGCAGTGCCGCAGGGCGAAGAAGGTGAAGTTACACTCGGTGGACCACAATGCGCCAAGGCCTCTATGACGGCCGAGGGCGTTTGGGAAGACCTCGATGGAAAACGTGTTCGACTGGGTGATCTCGCAGTAATGGATGATGAGGGATTCATTACTGTTACGGGACGCCTCAAGGATCTGATTATTCGAGGCGGCGTAAATATTTCGCCTGTCGAAGTTGACAATATAATGATGCAGCACCCCAAGGTGTATGAAGCCGCTGCAGTCGGTGTTCCGGATGACATTTATGGCGAGGAAATCGTCGCTTATGTCGTTGTCCGCGACGGCGAAACACTTTCGGCAGATGAGATCAACGCCCATTGTGCGGAAACCCTGGCGGATTATCGCCTACCGAAACAATTCCACTTTATCGACGCCCTGCCCAAGAATGATCGCGGCAAAGTGCGACGGCCGGATTTGCAGGAAATGTGGAAAGAGGGGCACGGGTCGGCGTAATGCGCGGCCTTTGGGTCACCGAATATACCGAATTCGACAAGCTCACCGTCGAAGAAATTCCGTCGCCAGCGCTGGAACCGAAACAGGTTCGTATCAGAGTCGGTGCTGCCGGCGTCAGTTTTGCCGCAAATCTCGTCGTTGCGGGAAAGTATCAGCGAAAACCGCCCCTCCCCTTCACGCCTGGCACGGAATGCGCCGGCGAAGTCATCGAATGTGGATCCGGGGTCACGCGCTTCAAACCTGGTGACAGGGTATGCGCGGCCCTCGATTGGGGTGCCTACGCCGAGGAAGCGATCGCCTGGGAGGTAAACGTCTACCCGATAACTGAAATTTTAAGTTTCGCGCAAGCAACCAATTTCAATTCTTATGCAACTTCCGGTGCGGCACTGACGTGGCCGCATTTATTAAATCTGCAAGCAGGGCAAACATTGCTCATCCACGGTGCGGCGGGTGCAATCGGCCTCGCGGCAATCGACATCGCCAAGAATATCGGTGCCACCGTCATCGCCACCGCGAGTACGCAGGAGAAACGGGATGCCGCACTTAAACAAGGCGCCGATCATGCAGTCGATTATTCTGATGGTGAATTTCGCGACGCGATAAATGACCTTACAGACGGCAGGGGTGCGAACGCCATTCTCGACCCCGTCGGTGGAGACGTTTTCGATCAGTCTCTACGCTGCATCGCGATGGAAGGACGCATCTGTCCCATAGGTTTTACCGCAGGCCGCGCCGCTCAAATTCCATCAAATATTGTACTCGTCAAAAATATTACGGTGTGCGGGCTCAATATGGGCACCTATTACGGCTGGAGTCCCAACGACGTGCGATATGAAATGGAAGATCGCGTACGTACACTGATGACGAAGTTCAGCGAATGGGCGTCGGAAGGCAAAATCAACCCACAAGTGTGCGCAACATTCCCACTCAACGAATTTAAGGAAGCAATGGCCCTTGTGCTCTCACGTAAATCAATCGGGCGCGTCGCTTTTGAGATGAAGTAACGGCTGTATTTTAAACTGAAAATCCGCCGAGCTTTGTCTCCAGGTATTCCATGATGCCTTCGTGTCCGCCTTCGCGTCCCAGACCAGATTCTTTCTGCCCGCCAAACGGCGCAGCAGCACCAGTCGGGTTGATATCGTTGATGCCAATAATGCCAAAGCGCAGTCCTTCAAAAGTGCGCATCGCCGCCGACAGGTTCTGCGTGTAGATGTATGCCGCAAGCCCGTAATGGGTGTCGTTCGCCATGGCGAGAATGTCATCCTCATCATTGAAAGAGATAATCGGCGCGACAGGTCCAAAAGTTTCCTCGCGATAGATCAACATATCAGGCGTTACGTTACCCAGAACTGTCGGCGCATAGTAATGGCCACGATCAAGCCCATTATCCATAAGGCGGTGGCCGCCACAGAGTAGCGTTGCGCCTTTTTCCTTTGCGTCCTCAACCTGGCGCTCAACCTTTTCGATGGCTTTTTCATTCACCAGCGGGCCAATATTAATGCCTTCGTCGAGACCATTGCCGGCACGCATTTTTTCGACGCGCGAGACAAATTCATTGGTAAAGGCATCAACGCCCGATTCGTGAACGAACAATCGGTTGGGACAGATACAGGCCTGTCCGGTATTGAGATATTTAACAAGGACCGCTCCTTTGGCCGCGAACACAGGGTCGGCATCTTTGAGAACGAGGAACGGCGCATGGCCGCCCAGTTCCAGTGAAACCCGCTTCATTTGATCGGCAGCACCTCGCGCCAGTAATTTTCCGGTTTCTGTTGAGCCGGTAAATGTAATCTTTCGAACCAAAGGATTGCTGACAAATTCCTCGCCAATTGGTTTGGGATCGAGGCCTGTAACGAGGTTCGCCACGCCAGCTGGTACCCCGGCCTCTTCCAGAATCTTAAATATCTCAATAGCGCATAGTGGCGTCGCTTCAGCGGGTTTCAAAACGATCGTGCAGCCTGCAGCAAGCGCCGGCGCAACCTTTCGCGTAATCATCGAAGCGGGATAATTCCACGGCGTTACCGCAGCGACGACACCTACCGGCTGATGCAAAACTATAAACCGCTGATCGCCGCGCGGTGCAGGGATTGTTTCGCCGTAAACCCGTTTGGCTTCTTCGGCATACCACAGAAGAAAGTCCGCCCCATATTGAACTTCATTCATAGCAGCACGAAGCGGTTTGCCCTGTTCGATCGTCATCGTGCGGGCGATGTCTTCGCGTCGTTTGCTCATCAACTCATAGCCCTTGTAGAGAATGCGCGAACGCTGATAAGCAGTCATTCCCGACCACTCTGCAAAGGCATTGTCTGCCGCCTCAATCGCCCGGGCGGCATCCGCCTGACCACCGTCGGGAACATCGGCGATTTTCTCGCCCGTTGCCGGATTTGTTACTTCAAACGTCTTGCCGCCATCCGCAGCGCACCACTCGCCATTGATAAACATCTAAACCCTCCATTCTGTGCGACGTTCATACCATTCACGCCGTGTGCATGGTAGGTCATGCAAACTCTTTCCTATCCTGCCCGGCTGGGTTAAATTCTTGGCGTATCAGTTGACATTGGAGCGAGAGAGAATGGCGAGTGCGTTCGACCAGTTTTGCGAGGCATCCCGCGAAGCTTTGAGTACCCATAATGGACCAGAGGGACGCCGGCTGGTTCAACAACATTTGGAAACCCTGCTGAACGACCCGGATTTTGTTGCCGCAGAATGCGGTCCAGATGCTGAACCAGGCATACGCACAATTTACCGCGACAAGGAAACCGGTTTTAACGTTTTGGTCCACGTCTATGAGGGCGGCAAAAAGGGTCCGCCGCATGACCATGGGCGCAGTTGGGCTGTATACGGCCAGGCCGCGGAATGGACCGACATGACCACGTGGAAACGCAATGATGACGGTGATGACGCGGGTTTCGCTGACCTGGAGGAGGTCGAAACCTTCCGTCTGACACCTGGAAAGGCGGGCACATTCGAGATAGGTGACATCCATTCCATTCACTTTCCCGATGGCGCCCGGTTCGTTCGGGTGACGGGTACTGATCTCGACGCTATCCCTACCAATCGATTCAATCTTGAGGAAAAATCGGTTAACGTAGGCAGCAGATTGTAAGCGGAGCAAATAGATGACGATCACCATCGATTTGGAACCACTTTCAGAGGCCGTCGGCATGGCGGTTCGTGGTGTCGATCTCCGTGAGACTCTGGATGACAGCACACAAGACGACCTTCGCGACCTGTTCGCTAAGGAATGTGTCCTGTGTTTTCCTGATCAAGATATTACCGCTGAAGACCAGCGCCGGTTTGCCGCCATTTTTGGTAGAGTCGACACTGGCAATAGAGGAAATTCAAAAAAGGACCTCAAGAAAGCGGCGACCCGGGGCGAAATGCTCGTCACCAACATACGCGAGAATGGCAAACCAATCGGTTCTTTGCCGGATGGCGAAATGCAGTTTCATTCCGATGGCGCCCATCGTCAGGTTCCCTATAGAGCAACAACACTCTATGGCATCAGGATTCCGTCGACGGGCGGCAATACGATGTTCGCAAATTTGCAAGCTGCATACGACGCGCTTTCGCCAGAGATAAAAGGTCGTATTGACGAATTGCAGACACAGACCGTTTATGATTACGAAGCGCAGAACCGGAGTACAATTGGGTCTGACCCAGATTTACCGCGTGCCCAACATGCCCTGGTAAAAACGCATCCTGTGACAGGACGGAAGTCACTCTATCTCAGCCGTCTCATGACAGAAAAAATTCTCGATATGGATCATGACGACAGTGAAACGTTGCTTGCAGAGTTGTTCGATCACGCCGAGAAACCGGAGTTTGTCTATAGCCACAAATGGACACCGGGTGATCTGGTAATTTGGGACAACCGCTCCACCAATCATGCGCGCACCGATTTTCCGCCGGAAGAACAGCGATTGTTAAGGCGCTATACCATTAGCGACCCTGACGCACCCCTGGCCAATTAACGTCTTACCGAGGACTGGAGCCAAAATATGACCCTAACCATTGATGTCGAACCTTTATCACCTGTCCTCGGCGCAAAAATTCGCGGCATTGATTTGAGTAAGCCGGTGGATAAGGCGACGCAGAAAATGCTCTATCAGGCCTTTGTCGATCACTCTGTGTTGTGCTTTCCAGATCAAGAACTGGCGGCTGCCGATCAGTTGCGATTTGCGAATTTTTTTGGCCGTGGCGATGGCGGCGAACGCGTAAAAAGGCGCGATAAGAACAAACGCCGTACTGGTGAACGTGGCATGATGTTTGTCAGCAACGTCCGCGAGAATGGCAAGCTTATCGGCGTTCTGCCAGATGGTGAAATGATGTTCCATTCAGATGGTGCTCACCGCGACAGCCCCTATCGCGCAACGACGTTGTACGGCATTAAAATCCCGTCGCGTGGCGGCAACACGTTGTTTGCAAATCTTTACGCAGCCTATGATGCCCTATCGCAAGCAATGAAAGACCGAGTTGAAAATCTGGTAACACGGATCGTTTACGACTATGAGGCCGTCAACCGTGCCGACACGATTGCAGCCGACCCGGTGCTTCCACGTGCGCACCACCGTCTCGTAAAGGTTCATCCTGATAGCGGCCGCAAGACGCTGTATCTGAGCCGCCTTATGACACAAGACATCGTCGATCTACCCGCCGATGAAGGGGAAGAGATCCTTCTTGAGTTGTTTGATCATTGCGAGAAACCCGAGTTTGTTTATGCCCATGAATGGAAAGTCGATGACCTGCTGGTTTGGGACAATCGCTGCACAAATCATGCGCGCACCGACTTCCCCTCAGACGAACAACGCATGCTACGCCGTTATACCGTCAGCGAACCGGATGCACCGGTAGAGGCATAATTGCCTCCTACAGATATTTCATGGCATTTGTAGATGACCTTGCTGCAGCAATGGACGCCAGCGGCATTGATGTTTGCCTGAGCAACGACTCTGTCGACGGCGAAGAATGGAAATCACTTTTAATCAAACGCGCCGACGACCAGGTCACCCTGCCCTGCCGGACCTTTAAGCCCGATCATACATCCCCTGTTGAGTTGATGCAGGCGGCCTTCATCGCTGTTCAACACTTTGAAGAATGCGACGATTTCCTGGAATGGGCGGAGATTTACGGGCTGGACGATGGGGACGAAAAAGTTCTCGATGAATTCCGTGCTTTTGAAGCCGCGCAATGGCAGTTGCAGGATCTCATTGGACATGATGAGTTCCGCCGGTTGATGACGGGTATGTTTATCGAACAGGCAATTGGCGCTGCATGGGCCGGTGTGGCCCAGGACCAATCCAAGTAGCTTCTTTCTTCGAAGAGGCCGGAGATCAATCTAGTCCCGAATGGCGGCGGGCTCTGAAGGCTTTGTTGACGATGAGGCGCCATCCGGACAACCCAAATGAACCTCTTTCAATTAGTCTGGTACAATCGGCCGCTCCCAGATATGAGTAACGGCGAAATCGACTATGGCCCGTTGGCGGGCCTAATCGGTGTTTGGAAAGGCGACAAGGGAACGGACATTGCACCGGAACCAGACGGCACGGAAAACACCCCCTATCGCGAGACGATCACCTATACGGCGATCGGCGATGTCAAAAATGCTGGAGAACAGGTTCTTACGGCACTTCATTATCGGCAGATCGTCCAGCGAAAATCGGACGATGAGGTATTCCATGATCAAACAGGATACTGGATGTGGGACGCCGCTGAACTAACAGTGATGCATTCTCTCCAAATACCACGCGCTGTCTCGGTGTTAGCGGGTGGGCATTTTAATGGTGAGACGAATGAAGCCGGTCAGGCAATCATCGAAGTATCCGCCAGCGCCGAAAGCAACGATTGGAAGATCATTGAGTCACCGTTCATGGCTGCAAAAGCCAGTACACGGTCATTCAGCCAGAAGATAGTCGTCGGCGACGGAAATATGTCATACAGCCAGACGACGCTGGTTGATATATACGGAAGTCCGGAATTCCTACACACCGACGAGAATGAATTGGTGCTTGGATAGGGTCAGTCGCGAAAGTTTATATATTGCAAGGGGTGGTCAAACTTATTTTCCTTGATCAACGCAATGGCGGCCTGCAGATCGTCGCGCTTTTTGCCGGTCACCCGTAATTCGTCACCCTGAATTGCGACCTGGACCTTCATCTTCGCGCCTTTGATCGTTTTAACGATCTTTTGGGCCAGTTCTCGCTCAACACCCTGCTTGACCAACACATTCTGACGCATTGAGTTGCCAAAGGCTTTCTCAGGCTTTTGAAAATCCAGCGCGCGCACATCGACCTTTCTTTTTGCCATGTGGCCGCGCAGCAATTCCTGAACCTGTTTCAGCTTGAGTTCGTCGTCTGCCAGAATTTGCAGCACCTGTTCATTCCGCTCAATCGAGCTTGAACTCCCCTTGAAATCATAGCGCGTCCCTATCTCACGCATCGCACCCTGAACAGCGTTGTCGACTTCTGTCATTTCAGTTCGGGAAACAATATCGAATGATGGCATATCAACCTCTCGCGGCTCCTATTAATAAATTTACCCTATAGCGCAATTAGGCCATCGCAACAGGTTCAATCCCGCAAGATTATAAAAAAATTGCCAAAAATTTCGGAGAACCCCTTGATTGTCATAAAATGCAACCTATATGTTTACATATGTATGACAACGTATTACATATTGGGCATACGAAATGCAGATTGCAGAGGGATTGGTCCGAAATGCCTGATAAATCAGTTTCATTGAGCGTTCGATTGTCATCCAAGGATGCAGCGTTCCTGGCGGATTACGACGCACAAGGCGCAACTTCATTGAGCGAAAAAGTGCGCTCGATAATTGCAGAGGCACGGCAGAGAAACGCCGGAAACAAGAGTTATGATGATAGTCTCTATTTTGCCGAGGGTTTAATCGGTCCCGCCCTGCACCGCCTAAGGGAATTGGAAGCCAAGCAGCAGATGCATTCCGAGTTACTGCTTGCGCTCAACCATTGGCTGCCGGATGCCATGGCAAGCCTTATTTCGGGGGTTCCCGAAAAGGGAGGCGAGGACACAGCCGATGAACTAGTCAAACTCGAAGCTGTAATGGCTGATCGTATATTTTTCCTGAGTGAACAAATTCTGCGCCTTGGGGTGACGGGAGAAAGCCCGTGCTATGACCCGTCGGTAGTCAACGATAGAGCATCAACGGTTGTAAGACTTAGTCAAATCATCAAAGATACGTGCAACAAAAAATAGGGAAAACGTTATGGCAGAAAATATCGCATCACGCGTTGGAAGACTGATCAGCGGCACCGCTAACATGGTTGTCGACACAGTTGAAAATATGGCTCCTGAAATGGTTATGGAGGAGGCAATTCGTGAGGTGGACCGCGCTATCGATGACGTTCGAGCCGAGCTTGGCGCGTTCTATCGAAGCAACACATGGCCACAAGACGACTGGCTGAAGAAAACCGCAAACATGACGATATTTCAGGAAAAGTTGAGATCGCGCTAAAGGAAAAACGCGATGATCTGGCAGAAGCAGCAGTCGCCCAGATATTGGACATAGAGGCTCAAATTCCGGTTCTGGAATCAACAATTTCAGAAACCAAACAGGCCGAAACTGAATTGGAAGGTTACATTACCGCTCTTCAGGCGAGAAAGCGGGAAATGAAAGAAGAGCTCAGCCAGTTTCGCGATGCAAAGGCAGTCAGCTCCTCATCTGGTGGAGACGGTGATAGCGGTGGCAGCTCCTCTGGGACAGTTGAATCGAGCGTTAGAAAGGCTGAAGAAGCATTCGAACGCGCTGTAGAGGGTGCCGGCGGGGTGGGCACATCAGATAATGCACCGGGAAAGGTCGATGCCGCTAAACGCGCTGAACTCGATGATCTCGCAAGGCAAAACCGCATAAAAGAACGTCTGGAATCCTTTAAATCCGAGGATAGCTAGCATTGTTTAGCTTTATCCTCGCCGACGGGAATTTGCCCTTCGCGGTTGCGCTCGGCTTGATGCTGGGAATAGCAGTCCTCGAAGGCGTCATGACGCTGCTCGGTGCAGGAATTTCACAGGCGATCGACTCCCTTCTCCCGGAGTCACTGGGCGATGTCGATCTGGATGCCGATCTGGACATTGCGCCTGACATGGATTCTGTCGATGGCTCTGGCGCTGACTTTGGTGACGCACAAATAGGCTCTCCAACCGCGTTATCAAAACTTCTGGGTTGGCTTTGCGTTGGTAAGGTTCCTGTACTCATACTTTTGGTCACTTTCCTTACAGTATTTGGCCTGGCTGGCCTGTTTGTTCAGTCCGTCGTTCACGGCATTACAGGTGCGCTTCTGCCTGGGGTCGTCGCCTCAATTCCAGCCTTTATTATTGCCGTTCCATCGGTGCGCCTGTTTGGCTCTGGGGTGGCAAGGCTCACCCCCAAGGATGAGACCGCGGCTGTTACTTCAAAATCCTTCGTCGGCAGGATTGCAACAATCACCATCGGAACGGCCCGAAAAGGAGAGCCAGCGGAAGCAAAGTTACAGGACACCCATGGCCAGACGCATTACGTCATGGTGGAGCCTGAAAAGGCGGAGGACGCCTTTGATGCCGGCACACAAGTGCTGATCATCCAAAAAGAAGGGGCGCGATTTATCGCAATTTTAAATACGAACCCGGCGCTCGTCGATGAATGAGCTGCCATTAGACGCAGGACCGACTAACGAAAGGAGCGGTGAATGCTGAATACGGTGATTGTCGATCCGCCAAATCAAAATCTACCCATACCCCAACTACCTACGGAAGAAACACAGGGAATAGAGATTATGCAATTTTTGTCACTCGTCGATATTTAAATTCTTGTCGGGATTATCCTGATCGCCTTGATAACCGTCGGATTGATCTTTTCACGACTCTACCGGCGATCATCGAAAGAAGTAACATTCGTACGCACCGGCCTCGGCGGCCAAAAAGTCATTATGAATGGTGGCGCCCTTGTTTTTCCGGTCTTGCACGAAATCATTCCGGTCAACATGAATACGATGCGGCTGGAAGTCCGCCGGGCAGACGATCAAGCCCTCATTACCCGGGACCGGATGCGCGTAGACGTGCTCGCTGAATTTTATACGCGTGTTCAGCCAACAACGGAATCAATTGCCAATGCCGCACAGACCCTTGGTCAACGGACAATGCATCCCGACTCCTTGCGCGAACTGATGGAGGGTAAATTTGTCGATGCTCTACGTGCCGTCGCCGCGGAGATGGCTATGGAGGAACTCCATGAACAACGCGGATCATTTGTTCAGAAAGTGCAGACGGCAGTATCCGAAGACCTCTTAAAAAATGGTCTGGAGCTCGAAACCGTGTCCCTGACCGGCCTCGATCAAACCAATCGGGATTTCTTTAATCCGGACAATGCGTTCGACGCGGCTGGTTTGACCCGACTAACGTTAGAAATCGAGGAAAAGAGAAAACGCCGCAATGAAATCGAGCAAGACACTGAAGTGGCGGTTGCTCAAAAGAATTTGGAAGCCGAGGCGTCCAAACTGCAAATTGCTCGCGATGTTGAATATGCTCAATTGGAACAACAGAGGGAAGTCCAAGTAAGACGCGCTTCTCAGGCGACAGAAATTACTGCTGAACAAGCACGGCAACGGCGTGAAGCTGAAGACGCGGAGATATCGGCGAACCAGAACATCGAACTTTCGAAAATTGCGGCTGAACGGCAAGTTGAAGAAGAGCGGATTGAGAAAGAGCGTCAAATCAAAGAACGTGACATTTCGAGAGCGCAATCGGTCGAAACAGCAGAGGTCGAACGGCAAAAAACCGTCGAGCTTGCAAATCAGGACCGGTCCATTGCAATTGCTGAAAAATCCAAAGACCAATCTGAAGCACAAGCGATGGCAGATCGCGCTCGTGCAGACGCCGTGAAGGCGGAAGAAATGGTTATAACCGTACGCCAGACCGAAAAGGCGGAGCGGGAGAAGGAAGTTGACCTCGTCGAAGCTCGCCGGGGGGCGGAACGCGAAGCGATTAAGGTTACTGTAGCCGCCGAAGCAGAAAAAACTGCGGCGGAGGATGAAGCCGAAGCAATCAGAACGCTCGCAGAAGCTGACGCTGGCAAGGCCAGGATTGCAGCTGAAGGTGAATCGGATGCTGAAAAACTACGCGTTGCAGCCGCCGAACTCCGTTATGCAGTAGAAGCGGCAGGCACTAAGGCACTTAACGAAGCGGACAACCAGCTTAGTGCCGAAATTGTTGAGATGAGAGTCCGGCTCGCTATTGTCGAACACCTCAAAGACATCATTCATGAATCTGTTAAACCGATCGAAAATATTGATGGTATCAAGATCGTTAAGGTTGATGGTTTAACTGGAAATGGATCTGGCGGCGGCGGCGATGGCGCCGGTAATAATGGAAGCTTGGCCGATCAGGTTGTCTCAAGTGCACTGCAATATCGCAGCCAAGCTCCTCTCATTGACTCTCTAATGAAGGAAATTGGCCTGACCGGCAGTGACCTGGACAATCTAACTGCAGCGGTCCGAAACAAAGGAGAAGGCAACGACCCCAATGATGGAGGTGGAAGCGCTGATTCCTGATGCTGTTAGTCATAATAGTTTAAATTCACCTCCCCCCGTTTTTACGGGGGGATTTTTTTAACTTGAGGCAAATGAATTTTTCTTTCCTCTGAACAACTCGACGGAAAGCGATTTATCATTACTCTGGAAAACGGACGAACTTTTGACATCGAAAATCCAAAGAAAAATGTCTTCAGAATTAATCGAAATCAGCGCAGCCGATGGTGGCACGTTTGACGCGTATCTTTCCTTGCCGACCCATACTCCGGCACCAGGCATCATCATGCTGCATGAAATATTTGGCGTGACAGGCTGGATAAAGGATACAGCTGACATGTTTGCGGAACGCGGCTTTTGTGTACTAGCCCCGGAAATGTTCTGGAGGCTGCAACCGAACTTCACAGCAGACTTTGCTGTTCCCGAAGAACGTGAACAAGGACTTCGTCATAAAGCCGAGTTGAACCATGAACTTGCTGTCTCCGACATTGATATCGCAATAGATCATCTCAAAGCTCTACCCGAATGCAGTGGAAAAGTTGGTGTCACTGGATTCTGTACCGGTGGAACAATGGCTTATCTCGCCGCTACGCGTCTAAACCCCGATGCAGCAGCAATATTTTACGGCACCCAAATTCATGAATATCTCGATGAAGCCTCAAACATTTCCTGCCCCGCCATTTTCCATATGGGCACTCAGGACGATCACGTGCCATCCGACCTAGCAACCAAACTAGAAGCCGCGCTGGGTGGCATCTCACACGCCAAAATTCATACCTATGAAGCAGGCCACGCGTTCGCTCACATCGAACGTGATGACCATTATGTAGAAGAAGCAGCGCTTAAGGCGCACTCCTTAACATTCGAGCTATTCGATCAGTTGAAATAGAACAGCTTCGGAGAATTCGATAGAATTTCGGATTCCGATATATAATAATTAGTTATTTAATATACTTATTTTATGATTTTATTTTATATAAAATCTGTGGCATTAAGGTTGCTATGGCACAGCTGTCACAAACGCATATTGGTGAAACGTTAGGCGGTGAAATAAAAATCCTCGGCCTGATCGGTACCGGCCATTTTATGAGCCATTTTTATTATCTCACCTTGCCATTGCTGATTGCGTTTTTGGCAGCAGATTTCGGGTTTAGCCCGGCGCAACTCGGGTTCTTTATCGCTACATTTGCAATCGCAGCAGCAGCTGCACAACTACCCGTGGGGGTCCTGGTCGATGCCATCGGTGCACGGGCACTACTCGTAGGCGGACTTTCGTTGGAAGCGTTTTCTATCGGTGGCATGGCCTTCGCAAACAGCTATCCCGTCCTCATCACCCTTGCAGTGACAGCGGGGCTCGGCCACAGCGTCTTTCATCCCGCCGATTACGCCATCATGAATTCTTCGATTGAAGAAAGCCGTATTGGCCGCGCCTTCAGTATTCACACAGTATCGGGGACGGCAGGATCGGCGCTTGCACCTATCCTGATTGCATATCTCGCCGCGCTCTGGCACTGGAAACTTGCGTTAATAACCGTAGCCGCATTCGGCCTGTTAACAGCCGTCGCTGTCGCCAGTCAGGCTCACATCCTGCAAGACCATGTCTCCGCAAAAAAACCTTCTAAGAACCTCAAAAGAAGACCAATCCGCAGCGCTAAAGCAAACCTTCGCATTTTAATGACGCCAAGCGTGCTGATCCTCTTTGCCTTTTTTCTAATCACGACGATGGCGACCAGCGGCATTCAGAGTTTTGCGATCTTTACCCTTGCTGAGTTGCATAATGTCTCAAACACCAACGCGAGCTCGGCGCTGACAGCGTTTCTGCTCGCCTCCGCAGTTGGCGTGATTGCTGGCGGCTGGGTCGCTGATAAAACGCCGCGCCACGATCTCGTTGCGTCCGTCGCGTTTCTTGTTACAGCAGCGGCTCTAATTCTTATTGGTGAAGTAAAGTTGCCGGTCATTCTGCTGATCGCCCTGTTTGCCGGTATCGGCATCCTTCAGGGCCTGGTCAAACCCGCGCGCGACATGATGGTCCGGTCAGCAATGCCGCCGGGCACCGCAGGTACAATCTTCGCCTTTATGTCTACGGGACGTCTTATTGGAAGCGCTCTAACACCGATTATCGTCGGTCTTTTGATCGCCAATGGCATGACCGACAAAGTCTTTGCATTGCTTGCCGTATTCTCGGTTGTCGGTCTCGCGACACTTTTGATGCCGCGAAAATCCGTCACACCTTCCTAGAGACTACCGAGGAAACCCTTCAAAGCTGCGTTGAAATCAGCCGGATTCTCGAGATTGGAGATATGCCCCGCATCTGGGACAACGACATGCTTTGCACCCGGTATGGCAGCAGCAGCTTCCGCCAGCGCTTCCGGCGGTGCACCTTTGTCCTTCGCACCGCCAATGATCATTGTCGGTACGGAAATTTCTCCCAATCGCGAACCAAACGACAGTGTTTTGAGCGCCTGACAGCAACCGGCATGCCCTGTCTGGTCGGTTGAGCGGATCATCGCGCGGACCTTGTCGAGGACGGGGATATTCGCTTCGACAGAATCTGGTGTGAACCATCTTGAAATCGTCGACTCAACAAGCCCTTCCATGCCTTCAGCCGCCGCCACATCAATTCGATGTTGGAAATAGTCCTGATAATCCGGTGGCGCATCCGGACGGGAGTCACACGCCGTGAGGCTGAGCATTCGATCGCCATGGTCTTGCGCCAGCCCGTAACCCATCATGCCACCAATCGACAACCCACACCAATGCGTCTTATCGACGCCGACGTGGTCCATAAGCGCCAGCGCATCGTCGATTATCATCGGGAATGTGTATGGGCCTTCAGGCGCAGAGGACTGGCCCAAACCGCGATGGTCATAGCGTAGGACACGATAATCGTCCTTTAGCATCTCCGCCTGTTCATCCCATAGTGTGAGATTGTTACACAGGGCATGTGCAAAGGTGATCCAGGGTTTCCCTTCACTGCCCGAAACTTCGTAATTAATCGAGATGCCGTTGACGTCCGCTTTCACTATATCCTCCTTTAATTCGTGCACTTGAAATAAGGGAGCACGCGGATTCTGTCCACCCGTGACCTTGCGTTTTTGGCCCCCGTCCCGTAGACAGACGCATTCTTTAAACCCAACTTGGAAGTGATAATGAGCACGGCACGCAAATACGCCGCCCCTGGCACCCCGACGGACAAAATCTATGATCTTCGCGGAACCCTTGAGTATCTGGAATCAGAAGGTGACCTGGTCGTAACAGACAAAGAAGTTGATCCTGATCTTGAGATCATTTCTTTGCAAAAGAAGTTCGACGGCGGCTGCCCTATTCTCTTTAACAACGTTAAGGGAAAACCCAATAACCGTGTCGTCACGAACCTCTTGAGTGACCAGAACATTATCAACAAGCTGTTTGGTTGGCCTGACAACGTCACGCGCACGATGATGACGGCAGATGCGATCCGTAACCCGCTTCCCCCGGTCGTTATCGATCAGAAAGATGCACCGGTACAGGAAGTTGTTATTGAGAAACCGAACAACGTAAATGACTACATCGTTCCGGTTCGTCATACCGAATACGAGCCTGAGCTTACAGTAGGATCCGGCATTCGTTGCGTCACCGGCGATCACTTCGAAGGCGGTACCGACCTAGGCTACAATCGGATGAATTTCCGGTGGGGAGACGTGGGTACCTTTCAAATTTCGCCCGGCTCGCATATGTGGCAAGTCGTCAGCCGCTACTATAAGTCAGACCAACCAGTTCCGATCACCATGTGTTTTGGCGTCCCGCCATCTTGCACGATGCTTGCGGGCGCCGGTTTCGACTACGTCATTCTGCCCGAAGGGTGTGACGAAATCGCCGTCGCCGGGGCAATGCAGGGCTCTCCTGTAAGAATGGTTCAGGCCCGTACCGTTGATGCGCTGACGTTGGCCGATGCTGAGGTTGTTTTGGAGGGCTATGTCTATCCGCGTGACCGCCGGTTTGAGACGGCTGAGTCGGAAGAGTCCGGCATGCAGGGCCGTCATCATTTCCATCCGGAATGGTCGGGCTATATGGGCAAAGCCTATAAGGCGCCAACCTTCCACTGTACGGCCGTTACAACGCGGGCACCGGAGTCCAAACCGATCATCTTTGCGCTTGGCGTCCATACGATGGATGAGCACAACATCGACACCACCATCCGCGAAGCGGCAATTTTCGAACTTTGCGAGAGAATGCAGCCCGGCCTCGTCACCGACGTTAACATTCCGTACTGCATGACGGATTGGGGTGGCGCAATTATTCAGGTCAAAAAGAAGAGCCAGATCGATGAAGGCTGGCAGCGCAACTTCCTGTCGGCGATCCTTTCAACCTCACAAGGTGCCCGCATCGCCATTGCCTGCTCTGAGGATACTGACATTTATGACATGGACGACGTTATGTGGTGCCTGACAACAAGGGTTAACCCGCATACAGACATCCTCAACCCACTCCCTGGTGGCAGAGGCCAAACGTTTATGCCAGCCGAGCGCATGACAGCAGGTGATCGCGAATGGACAGCCTCCAATACCCGTTTCGAAGGCGGAATGGGTATCGATGCCACTGTTCCATATGGGTATGAGGAAGACTTCCTCCGTCCGCAATACCCTGTCGATAAGGTCGACCCGAAGAACTGGTTTACCGATGCTGATATCGACAACATGTCGAAGCGCATGCACGGCTGGATGCATTCGCTGGCAAAATACGGGCGCTGATCTTTCGCCCTGTTTGAATGGCTGTATTCGAGATACGCTGCCACTCAACAGGGGAACGGATAGGACATCGTCATGAGCGGCGGGTTAATCGAGCGACACAGTCTGTGGAGTGACGAGCAGAAACGCTGTGCGGCAGAACTCGAACAGCAAATAAAGGCCGATGACATCAAGCTGATCCGATTGGCATGGTCGGATAGTCACGGAAGCTCGCGCGCTAAGGAAGTAACGGTGCCGGTGTTCCTAAAAGCGCTGACTGATGGCTACAATATCAATGTCGCGACCTTTACATTGGACGCGACCGGGGGCCGCGTGTTCCGTTCATTCATTCGCGGTGGAGGTATGGGTCTTGATGAAATGACGGGCTCACCAAACCTGACAATCATCCCCGACCCGTCGACATTTAGGACCCTACCCTGGGCAGCTGGACTTGGCTGGATTTTATGCGATGAGTATTTCAACGACGGTACGCCGTTCCACTTCTCCAGCCGTCAGATATTGCGCAATCAAATCGGCCGGTTTGCGAAAAAGAATATCGACCTCATCGTCGGTCTTGAAGTCGAATGGTATTTGCGGCGCGTCGAACAGGAGAGTCTGACGTCAGAAAATTCGGGTGTTCCGGGTGAAAGAGGCCGCCCGATTGAAACGTCTTCCGTCGAACCCGGTTACTCCTACCACCTGGAATCCAATTTCGATCTGATGCAGCCGGTTCTGAGCGAGCTGGCGGAAACATATGAGAGTTTGGGTTTACCATTACGATCCATAGAGAATGAATACGGGCCTGGCCAAATAGAGTGTACGTTTGAAGCCCAACCGGCTGCACGTGCTGCAGATAATTTTTTCCTTTTTCGTACCGTGACGAGGCAAATTTGCCGCCGCAACGGCTATTTCGCGACCTTTATGTGCAAACCCGCGATCGAAGGCTATTACACGAACGGTTGGCATCTTCATCAGTCACTGGCCGACCGGACAAATGGACTGAACCTCATGATGCCGGACAGTGAGGAAGAACCGCTATCGCCGTTGGCTACAAATTTTTTGGCGGGGTTGCTCGAGAACGCCAATGCATCGTCAGTATTCGCAACACCGACAGTCAATGGTTACAGGCGTTTTATGCCGAATTCACTGGCGCCAGACCGAGCAACATGGAGCCATGACCACCGTGGAACGATGTTGCGCGTCATAGGGGGTGCCGGCGATCCCGCGACCAGATTCGAGAACCGCATCGGCGAACCAGCAGCGAATCCCTATTTGTTTATGGCATCGCAAATAGTTGCCGGTCTGGATGGTATCGAACGGGAACTGCAGCCATGGGATGCGGATGATGCTCCCTACGAGGCAGACAGGCCCATGTTACCGACCTCTCTCGAAGATGCGCTTAATTTTCTGGACAATAGCGAACTATTCCGAGAGGCTTTTGGGGACATTTTTGTGAACTACTATCTCGGCCTCAAACATGCCGAATTGAATCGATTTAAAGCGTATGTTGAAGATAATGGTGATGAGGATGCCGAGAACGGCATATCACACTGGGAACAAAACGAATATTTCGATTTCTTTTAGTCGCGTAAAACAAAATAAAAGATCAAGGAGTCCGATATGACACCGGACGACAGCTTTAACAGAGGTATACCTGCGCCCTTCTCATCGCGGTTCGATTTTAACGACCTGATTTTCGAAGATCGGGTTCACCAATCGATCTATACCGATGAAGCTATCTTTCGCGAAGAGATGCGCAAAATATTCGGCGGTGTCTGGGTTTACCTTGCCCATGAGAGCCAGATTCCTGAAAAAAACGATTACGTCGCATCCAAGCTTGGTCTGAGGCCTATAATTGTTGTGCGTGATTTAACAGGGCGCATTCGTGCGCTCTACAATCGCTGCACCCATCGCGGTGCGACTGTCTGCCGTCATACACAAGGCAATGCAAAGTCGTTTGCCTGCCCTTACCACGGCTGGAGCTATTTCAACTCGGGCAAAATTAGCGGCGTGCCCTGGCCTGACGGATATGCCGATGATTTTTCCGATCCGAAATACAATCTTGCGCAGGTGCCACGGGTTCAGTCCTATCGTGGCTTTATCTTCGGCACGCTCAACCCCGATATGCCACCTCTTGAGGAGTATCTGGGCGGCGTCAAGGCACCGCTCGACGATTGGCTGGATCGACATCCCGGCGGGACGTTATCTTTCTGTGACGCCAATCGCTTGAAATTCAATGGCAATTGGAAGCTGCTCTACGATAATTCTGCAGACGGTTATCACGTGATCTTTTCACATCGTTCGCTTCTCGCGATGGAAAACCGTTTCGTGGAAAAAGGTGATGAAGACAAGGGCATGGCTTATTACAAATCCAGCCCTGACAACGCCCCGTTTTACGTCAAAGTCTTCGAGAATGGCCATCATTACAAAGACAAGCGACCGGCGGTCGATACGAGCCCGGGTGGGTTATGGTCGATCGAGGGACCACACCCCGGCATGGAACATTACGAAGAGATGATCCGCGAAAAGCTTGGTGACAAGGCCGGTGCAGTGCTTGATCTTGCTTCTTCCGAACCCGTCAACATCAACATTTTCCCCAACCTTCATATTCTCGGAAACCATGTACAGGTTTCGCAGCCGATTTCTCTGACCGAAACCGATACCACCTGGTGGGGCACTGCCGTAATCGACGAAAATGACGATCTCCATGGTTGTGTCGATGCGGTGAACGCGCTCCGCATGCGGACCCAGGAAAGTTTTCCAAATTTTGGCGAGCTCGATGATCTGATCAATTTTGAGCAGATCCAGACCGGACTCGCGGGTGTTGAGGATGAATGGGTTTACATGCATCGCGGATTAGGAATCCCCGATCGAATCAAACGGGATACTGACGGATATTTGATCGGCCCGCCAACGGACGAGGTGTTCCTGCGCGAAACCATGCAGGTGTATAAAAACCTCATGATGAATGATCCGAACCTCATCATCGAGCGCGACATCGACGCTGTATTTGATTGATGCAACACGACCCATCCCGCACTTCGTACTATGTTGGCGATGATTTTTATCAATCGCTGGTCGACAGCTATTCGGACTGGCAGACGGACGATTCCGAAATCACAGATCCAGAATTGCGGGACATCTGTCGACGGCTTCTCGAGAAAGAAGCAAGACTTCTCGAACAGAATCGGCTCGACGACTGGCTAACCTTGTATGTACCCGAATGCGTGTACTGGGTGCCTGCCACGCCACATGGCGGCGACCCTCGCACCGAAATCGCGGTGTGTTTCGACGACCGCCGCCGTGTCGAAGACCGGATATTTCGGCTGAAGAACGAATTTGCCTGGTCGCAACAACCGCAATCACGAACGGCACGGCTTGTATCAAATGTGTCTGCCTTCGCGACAGGCGACGATAACATTCTGATGGTGCGTTCAACATTTTTGACCACTGAGTTTCAGGCAGGCGACAAGCGGACTTACACCGGCTGGTATGGTCATAAATTCGAATTTCAGGAGGGTGACTGGAAGATAATCGTCAAGCAGGTCAACCTGATTGACTGTGATCAGAACCTGCGCAATCTCAGTATCATCCTTTAGCGGCGACAAGCTTGTCTTCAACGCCGTATCCATTCGACACAGTTCCGCTTTCTTCCAACCTCGCGACAGAGATTGTTGGGCTAGATTTAGCACACCCCCTCACCTCCGATACGATATCCGCCCTGAGGGAAATATGGGTAAAACGCGGTGTCCTGGTGTTTCGAGATAACGACCTTTCCGATGAAGACCATATTCGTTTCGCCAACTATTTTGGTACACCGAGCGAAACCAATACACAGTCAGATTTGGACCGCGACCCAAGAATTCTGCTGATCAGCAATATCCGGGAAGACGGCAAGCCGATCGGGGCGTTACCGGATGGCGAATTACAGTTCCATTCGGATTCCGCCTTTCACGAAAAACCGCTCATGGCAACGTCGCTCTATGGCGTAGAGGTACCTCAGCAGGGTGGCGATACTCTTTTTTCCAACACACAGGAAGCCTATGCCCACCTTCCGGCTGATATAAAAGAGCGCTTAGCGAGTCTCAATGCGGTCAATGCCTACGACTTCAAAACCCAGGTTAAACAGGGCAGTTACGATCGCGAGACCGGGCCGTATGCCATACATCCCGTTGTAAGGACTCACCCCGAGACCGGAGAAAAATCAATTTACGTCAATCGGCTGATGACGGAAGAGGTTGAAGGGCTCTCTAAACCCGAGAGCGATGCGTTGCTTGAGGAACTATTCGAACAGATCGAAGATATTGAGTTTCGCTACGCACATGCCTGGAAACCCGGCGACCTTTTATTGTGGGACAACCGTTTCGTTCAACATGCGCGTACGGATTTTCCTGCGACTGAGCGGCGCCTGCTCAGACGCGTCGGGTTGATCGGCGACAAACCGTTCTGAATAGAGGCGAGGAATCCGATTGATCGCCGCTCCGGCCGACCATAAACTTCCGGTCGAGATTGCTGGTAACGTGTCAGGATTGATATGACCATTCCTGTAAAGTTTTTACAGTTGCTCCTAACCGGACTGGTTCTGCAGTTTGCCGCTCCGGTGACAGCCGCGCCTGTTCTTGACCAATCTCACGACCTTCCTGTCGATTCAGGTGGCTTGCTAGGGTACGGCAATTTTCTTCATCGCGCCCAGACTTTCACTGTAGGGCTTACCGGAACGCTTACCCGTGTTGATTTGCATGTTGGAAGATTTAACGCGGCTTCCGATCCCCTCTTATTCGATATTCGAACAACATCCGGCGGTATTCCAACCGAGCCCGATGCGGGCGCCAATATCCTGGAGAGCTAATCAATTGCGATATCTGCCGTTCCCGTAATCGACGACTTTATCACAATAAATTTGGCAGGAATTTCTGTAACCGTTGGCGACGTTCTGGCCATTACGCTTCGGTCCAACGACGCCGATGCCTACAACTGGAGTAGTTCGGGCGCAGGCGACTATACTGGGGGTAGCCCATTCTTGCGATTTACCCCGGGCTCCTGGCAAAACACCGCACCAGACCATGTATTCCGGACCTATGTCGATACCGCGGCGGTTCCCGAACCAGGTTCTTTGTTGGTACTGTTAATTGGTATTGCAGGTGTTATGGCCACACGAAACAGTAAAACTGGTCTGGAAACGAACTGAGCTACTGTTTCTTCAACTTCGCCCGCTCTTCTTTGACAATCTGAGCTAAGGCCGCTTCGCCCACTGCGCCAGGAATCACGCGCTCTCCGATAACAAATGCGGGCGTGCCGCCAATGCCAAGCGCCGTCGCCAGGTGATAATTGTTGCGCAAAATTTCCTCGATTTTTGGATCATTCATATCCTTGCGCAGTTTCGAGTAATCCATCTTCAAAGAGCTGGCGAGGGCGGCAATACTGTCTTCATCCGTCTGCCCCGCCATCAACCCATTATGAAATTCGATGTATTTCCCTTGCTTGTGTGCCGCGAGCGCTGCACGAGCAGCTGTAATTGATCCCGGCCCCAATATTGCAAACTCTTTATAGACAACCCGAACGTTCGAATCTTTCTTGATCAAGGCCTTAACCGCGGGAAGAGCGCGCTTACAATATCCGCAATTGTAATCAAAAAACTCAACGACAGTCACATCACCCTTGGGGTTACCCCCCACCGGCGAGGTCTTATCAAAATATAGCTGCTCTTTACGTTCCTTCAGCGCAGCCTGGGCCTGTGCCTTTTTTGCAGCCTCTTCTTGCGCCCGCAAAGCCTCAATTGCCTGCCGAATAATGATCGGGTTCTTAAGGAGATAATCCTTGATGACGCCCTCAAACGCTTTGCGCTGTTCGGGCGTGACAGCCGATTTGTCTTGCGCTATCGCCATCGGCGAAATCAATACTGATCCGGCAATAGCGGTCGCGGTTAGTAACTTGTTCACATCCATATCCTTTTTCCTATGCCGCTTTTACCAGATTAATGGGGGAAACCACCTCAATTTTACGCGATCACAATGATCTATATTTCATAGATCATACCTACACGTTAATTCCCTTCCCTTCGGATCGTGATGAACTGGACAATCACCAAAAGGCTCGCGGCGATCAATAAACTTGTTATTAACCAGCCAACTAGAAATCTAGAAGCCTCATCAATCAGAAAACTTTCAAAAGGAGACAAGAGAAAAGTCAGTCCGCCCAAACAAACTTGAAAATAGGCGAGGCCAATGCCAAGAAATTTTTTCGGGGTTCTAAGCACAAATAACTTGAGCAATGGGATACAAGTTATCCCAATCGTCAAACCAAACGAAAACAACAATATTCCCGATTTCAAAGATTCAGGGAACAACGACAGCATTGCAATGAACGCTATCAATGCACCGCTGACTACAACACCGGCGATCCAATAAATCGGATTCTTTATAAAATCGGCAATTATGGCGCCTATAATGATACCTAACGAAATCACTAAATTAGAAGCAGCGATTGCGCGGCCGAAATTTTCAGTGCTAGGTAGCTGGCGTCCTGATAGCTCGTCCAAGTATACGGGAAGATAGGTTATAACTGTATTCTCACGACCTGCCGTCAATGCAATCGCTAGACCGAGCATAATTAGGACGCCAAGCCCTTTACCTTTGAGGTCTTTAGCTAATGGTTTAATTGGATACGCGGGTGGCGACAAAATAATTCGTTTCACAACCAGTAGTACGCAAAAAGCAAATAGTGCTGTGACGATCACCATAATACCCAGGCTTAGACGCCAACCGACGAGTGATGAAATGAAGTGCGACGCAAACACAAAAATTCCGGCACCCCATCCGCTACAAAGCGCGGGAATTAAAAACCAGCGACCAAAGGACGGTTCCGGGACATGTCGACAAAATATTACCAATCCAATGAAAGGTAGCCCCGCAGCTCCTGCACCAAAAATAGCTGCACCAGCAAGCAAAACTAATAATTGGGGCGACAGAACAGTTATCGCTCCACCCAAAAGAACGCATACGAGCGCAATCTTTGAAGACCGATACTCGCCAACTCGATCAATACCGATACCTCAAAAAAATAGAGAAACCACTCCCGCAAACGAAAATGTTGTGGTTACTTGGTTAAACTTTACGTATCTAATTCCAAGTTCACGCGTGATATCAAGGGCCGGCTTCAACAAAGGGTTCGTGAAGAGACTGCCAACCAAGAATAGGCCACAGACGATAAATGCTACTCCACCAGCGGTATACGAATTTTCATGTTCCACGGTAAATACCAATAGACCCCTTCAAACCCTCAATTGATGAAACGGCTCCAATGCCTCTTTGGCAAAAATGTCTTCCGGGGTCAGGTGTTTCTTGGTTACACCCTGCTCAAAACAAAAGCGCAGGAACGCTTCAATCGTTGTGCGATTACGCTCAATACCGTAGGGCCAATAGTCGCCATCGGGGAAAAACTCATTCGCCGTGCGATCGATATATTGCTGAATCCATGGCAACCCGATTTGCGACACATTCATATCGCGCATCCGCCGAACTGAATTGTTCTTCGCCTCCTCGAAGGCATTGAAGAGATTGCGTGCGATCCACGGGTTGGCCTCATAGGTCGAGCGTTTAAGTGCGACGGTATGCATAATCGGGAATATCCCGGTCTGGCTAAAATACTCCCGCTCAACGCCTTCATATTCAGGATAAAGCCGCCTAATGGCCGGGTCGCCCGCCAGCATTCGACGCGGCGGGTCAGCAGTGATGAGGGCGTCGATATCGCCATCGACCAGCATATCTGCGAGTGAACCATCGGGCAGATTGGTGAGGCTGACACCTTCTGGCGGTTGTTCGGCGGTGTTATCGAGCCTTCCAGGAGAATTGGGTCCTAACTGATACCAATCAATTTCCGCGAGCGGGATACCGATGGTTTCCGTGAGCCAGCCGCGCGCATAGGTGGTTGCGGTCTGTGCCCATTGTGGAAGCCCAACCTTTTTACCACGTAGATCCTCGGGCTTGGTAACGGAGCCGTCAGAGCGAATATAGACGCCTGAAAGACGAAACAGACGTGACGGGAAAACAGGGATTAATACAAACGGTGCATCGCCGCGCGAAATGGCCTGACAGGACATGGCGAATGAGATTTCAGACACGTCCCATTCCTGATCCGCCAGGAAGCGTTTGAAGGTTTCTTCAACCTCCATCACCAGGCTGGTCAGGGTTATGCCGTCAGGTTTGACTGCGCCGGTAAACATATCCCGCACGTGATCGTAATCGTTGACCCCCATAGTCAGATGTATGTCCGCCATCTCGTCCTCACTAAATCCGTTGTTCGTGGGTGTGATACCACGGGGCTTGCCTATACGCACGTGCTGTAGCGTTCCGGCTAATGTTGACCTACCATCGGTCTGCGGAGGAAAACATGGCAGGTTGGGTCGACCACGAAAACGGGCTGGTGAACCGCGAGGCGTTCATTAGCGACGAAGTCTATCGGTTGGAGATGGACCGTATTTTCAATCGTAGCTGGATCTATCTGGGCCATGAAACCGAAATTCCCGAGACCGGCGATTATGTTGTGCGTGAGCTCGGAAACGCGCCTGTCATTATTGTCCGGGATAGCGCGGAAACTATCAAAGTCTTGCTCAATAGTTGCCGCCATCGCGGTGCCAAGCTGTGTCGAGGCGATGCCGGAAACACCAGAAACTTTGTCTGCCCGTTTCATGGTTGGGCATACGAAATCGACGGCACGCTAAGATCAACCGGTTTTGATCATCATTTCCGCGACGATACTGATTTTGGAGCGATGGGTCTTGTCCCTGCCCCCAATGTCGAAAGCTTCCACGGCTTGATCTTTGCTTGCTGGGACGAAGAGGCGATCGGGTTACGGGACTATCTCGGCGATATCGGCTGGTATCTGGAGACGTTTTTCAATCGCACGCCGGGCGGAATGGAAGTCCTGGCCCCGCCCCACCGCTGGCGCACCAAGGCGAACTGGAAAATCGGCTCACTGAACTTCATCGGCGATAGCCAGCATTCGCCGACAACCCATATAGGGCCTTCGACTCTCGATAATGCGCGAACCATTCGTGATGGTTTTCGTAAACACGGTCAGGACAGTTTCCACGTGGTGACCGATGAAGGACACGGCTGCACGCTTACCTATCTGGCCCCAGGCATGCCGGAAAAAAATTACCACACCCATCCGGACGGCTTGAAACCGTTCTATGAGGAGTCTTTGAGCACCGATCAAGTCTCCATGTTGCATCACCTCCGGGTTTGCGTCGGTACCATCTTCCCCAATCTTTCATTTATAGAGAGTCAGGTTGGTGCCGGTGAAAAAGCTGTGATCGTGCGTCTTTGGCATCCGGTAAGCGGTACAGAAATGGAGGTGTTGAGTTGGGTATTCGCCGAAAAAGAAGCCGATCAGGAATACAAGGACCGTGTTCTTCGAAACGGTTTCCACAATTTCGGTGCCGCCGGCGTATTTGAGCAGGATGATATGGAGCTCTGGGCATCCGCAACCGTGGCGAGCGATAATTCCATCGCTCAACAATATCCGTACAGTTTCCAAACGGCCCTACCCTATCTGGATACCCCTGCGGAGGATCACAATTGGCCAGGGCGCGCACACCGGCCTGCCGATACGGAAGTGGCACAATTTTGGTTCATGCAACGTTGGGATGCGCTGATGCGCTCAAACGAGCCATGAATACATGAAACCGGTTTCAAACGACGAATATCTGACAATCCAGCGATTTTTGTACGCTGAAGCGGCTTTGCTGGACCAACGGGCCTATCAGGAATGGTTCGCTCTTTTGACAGACGACATCCGCTATCAAATCACTCTTGCAATCGGTCGTCCTCTTGAGGATGGAGAAATGAACACCGCGATAGTCGACGAAGACAGCTATGCACTCAAAATGCGGCTGGATCAGATATCGGACCCCCACCTAACTCATGCTGAAAATCCCCCGACGATTGCCAGGCGATTAATTTTAAATGTCGATGCCCATCACGATGATCAGAGCGGCAACTTGAACGTAACCTCGAATATTTTGCTCTATGGAAACCGGCCTGGAGAGGTTGAAACAGCTTTGCATGCCGGAGCGCGCGAAGATGTTCTGCTTCAGACCGAGGACGGATTCAAAATAAAGACCCGGACGGTCAAACTCGCGCAAACCGTCCTTCCGAACAGCACGCTAAGCCTGCTTTTCTAGGCCATTAATCCTCGCCGCCGCTTTCGGGAAAGGCTTCGAACTGGTGCAATTCGCCGGCATTTAAAGCATGCGCCTGGGCGCTGCGTGTAAAGATGTTGATTTGCGGTTTGTAAAGGCTGGGATCATCCAGCGTACCGGCGCTTAGTACGTATTGATCGTCCCAGTCATTTGACTGGCACAACACGTTTGAACCACATGTCGGACAAAAGCCACGCTCCATGTGCGTCCCGCGATCTGTTTCTTTGCCATAGAACTTAAGCTCACCATCGACATTCATATCCGCCTTTGGAACCATGAGGCTGGAAGCAAACGCTGTACCGGTATAGCGCTGACAGTCCTTGCAATGGCAAAGACCGGAATAATAGGGGTTTTCCGGAATCGCAACTTCATATTTCACGCCGCCGCAGAGGCATTGTCCTGTCGCTTTGGTCATTATCTTCTCCCAATCATTGGTATTTGTCGTGGTGACGGACCCATTCCATACCATAAGAAAGATTATCCTCGTCCCGGCCTTTGGGAACAAGATCGAGATACTGATAGGTTCCCATCAGAGGGTCCAGCCCGCGCCCATAGCATGAATAGGTATGATAGACGCTTCCATCGGCATCGAGAGCGAAGACGCTCATGCCTGGCGCCTCGGTCATGGGAAATCTGGTCATGCGGTAATTGTAATAGACCTCGTTCTGAACTTCTTCTTCGGAATAACTAACGTCAAAATCGACGTTAAAGTCCGATCCAAGGCTCGATACCCATTTGAACCCCCAACCCATTCTCTCACGAAAGGCGATGAGCTTATCCAAAGGCGCATGTGAAATTGCCACGAGCGAGACATCCCGCTGCCCTAAATGCGGGATAACCCCGTCATAATTTTCCGCCATCAGAGAGCAACTCTTGCATCCTTCGTTCCAATCTTCGCCAAACATAAAGTGTTGAACGATGAGCTGGCTCCGCCCCTCGAATAGGTCCGCAAGCGTCTCTTCGCCCGCTTCACTCTGAAAACGATAATCCTTATCGATCTTTACGCGCGGCAATTTGCGGCGTGCGGCCGATACAGCATCGCGCTGACGGGTGAGCGCTTTCTCCTGCTCCAGCAATGCGAGGCGTGCTTCAAGCCATTCTTCACGAGATGCCGTTTTAGGATTGGCCATTTTATTCCTCCTTCATTCTGAAAGAACTTTTTCAAGACATTCGATTGACCCCTCCCAGCCTTCGCGGTGTTGATCGCAAGCTTCCTGGTCAATGAATTTGGTCTGTTTAAACCGCAATTCTGTTGCGGCGCCGACCTCAACGAAATCAACCTCGACAAGCATCTCATGGCCCATCGAGCCGTCTTCCTGTTCCCATTGCCATGAAAACACGATACGCGCCGGTGCGTCGATTTCCTTTTAGTGACCGTGAGCCCAATGATCCCCATTCTTCTCACCGTGAATGCAAATCCTATATGCGCCGCCAATTCTTAAGTCGGTTTCAGCGACCGGACAGGTGCATTCGCCCGGTCCCATCCAGCGTACCAACCATGATGGGTCGGTCCAGGCTTTGAACAAAACTTCGCGGGGAAAGTTAAATTGTCGCGTAATCTCCAGGATAATATCGTCTTCCTCCAAAATCGTATCAGCTGTCATTTTTCGGCGTCCTCTTTTGGCCCTTACGTTGTGAGCTCGGTGATTTAAGCTCGGATTTAAGAAATTCTTCCAACGCATCGAAACGCGACTCCCAGAACTCACGATAGCGTTCTAACCATCCCGCTACCTCCATGAGTGGTTCCGGGTTCAACGCACAGCGTCGCCATTGCGCCTCGGTTTTCCGTTCGATTAACCCCGCTTGCTGCAAAACTTTCAGGTGTCGGGAAATCGCTGGAAGAGAAATTTCGAATGGGTCGGCCAATTCGCCGACTGATGCCTCGCCTTTTGCAAGTCGCGCGAGAATTGCTCTTCTCGTCGGATCAGATAAAGCGGAGAAGGTCGAACTTAAGGGATCGGTTTCCATAATTTAACTATCTTATTAATTAACATATAAGTTAAATAAAGAGGAAATACTCACGAGTCAAGAAACGAAGTTCCTAATTTCGATAACTATCCGTCTTCGCGAAGTTTAAAACGTTGTATTTTTCCGGTCGCCGTTTTTGGCAAATCGTCCAAAAAGTGGAACCACCGCGGATATTTGTAGCGCAATAGTCCCTCGCGACAATGTTCGACCAATGCCTGTTCCATGGCGTCCCCTGCATCCTGAATATCATTCAGGACCACATAGGCTGCGGGTTTCAACAATCCATCCTCATCCGCATGCCCAACGACGGCTGCTTCCAGTACTTTTGGGTGTTCGATAAGCCGCGCCTCGATTTCGAAAGGCGAGCACCAAAGCCCGCCGACCTTCATCATATCGTCTCCGCGCCCCGCATTGCGGTAGTAACCTTCTGCGTCGCGGTAATACATGTCGCCGGTATTCAGCCACTCCCCCTTCATTATTGCAGCAGATTTTTCTGGGTTATTCCAATACTGTCGCGCCGCCGATTCACCTTTGGCCCACACAGTTCCTATGACATCGGGTTCAGTGATCTCATCCTCATTGTCATCGACCAACTTTATCTCATAACCGGAAACCGGTTTTCCGGAAGTACCGTATTTATAGTCGTCGGGCCGGTTGGAAATAAAAATATGTAGATTTTCGGTCGACCCGAGGCCGTCCATGATCAGTGTGCCTGTTTGTTCTTTCCAGCGTCGGAAAACATCGCCTGGCAAGGCTTCGCCAGCGGAAATGCATAATCTTAAAGAGGAAAGATCTGGTTGGTCTGATTCCATTGCGCGCAATTGCTGTGCGTAGAGTGTTGGCACGCCGAAGAATACTGTCGGGCGAAATTTCTCGATCATTTCGAAGCTCATTGCCGGCGTAACCTTTTGATCAGATAAGGAAATTGTCGCACCAACCCAAAGCGGAAACGTCATTGCGTTTCCAAACCCATAAGAATGAAACAACTTACTGACGGAAAAAACCGTATCGTCTTCACGCAACCCCGCAGTGTTTTTGGCAAATCGTTCAGAGGTGCACACCATGGACCGGTGCGGATGCACGACACCTTTTGGATTGCCGGTTGATCCCGAGGAATAGAGCCAGAAACAGTCATCCAGGCTGGTGGTTGCTGCCGCTTCAAGGTCTGCTGACGCCGTCGTCACGTCCTCAGCGAGTTGTTCCGCCACAATGACCTGCCTTGGATTGTGCGACGAGCCTTCGAGCGCCGGTTTGAGGATTTCAGAAAACTGAAGGCTATAGACAAACCCCGCGCAGGCGGAGTCAGCGATAAGGTATTGATAATCCTCTATTCTAAGGAGCGTATTGACCGGCGCAGGGATAATTCCCGCTTTGATCGCGCCAAAAAACATCGCGATAAAATCCGGGCAATCCCGGACGACCATCATCAACCGGTCACCAGGTTCAATACCGAGTGACAATAGATGGTTCCCGTACTGGTTTACCCGATCGTTGAGCTTTTGATAGCTCCATTTCTCGTCAACGGTCTGAATTGCAACTTTCCCTGCGCGACCCTCACTGAGATGGCGCTCAATAAACGGTACAGCCACATTGAATCGAGGCGCAAAATTCAGCGCGTTTGGAACTACCGACCGATCCACCTCAACGATATTGTCCTGCATGACTTACTCCAACGAATTTCCGCCAATTTTGCGGCATTTTACCGTTTACGCAAATGGTTCCCATTATTTCAGTAGTTTATTAGATATGATTGCGGCGATTAGCCCCAGACCAGCGGGTTGATTTTATGGCAAATAGCTGGCACCACCTTGGTTTCACGAAGACGGCTCTGCGACTTTCGAGCCGTTTTTTGACTGAATTTGGATTTTCTTAATGGCCGACGCGGCAGAAGCAAAAAAATACCTCGGACAGCCAGTTGAGCGCGTCGAAGACGAGATCCTTCTTATGGGCAAGGCCCAGTATTCGGATCATCTACCGACCCGCGCGGGGACACAGCATGCCGCTATTCTGCGGTCACCGCACGCGCACGCCAAAATAATTTCTGTCGACACCAGCCGTGCGGAAAAAATGCCGGGTGTTACTGCCGTAATGACAGGTGACGATGTCAGAGAAATGTCGGAAGCCTTTTTGATTGTTTTGCGCCAACCTATCAATCAATGGGCATTGGCGGTCGAAAAGGTCCGATATGTCGGAGAGCCTGTCGCCCTCGTTGTGGCCCGCGATCGCTACATTGCGGAGGATGCACTTTCTGAAATCGATGTCGTTTACGAACCCATGAAACCGGCAATCGATCAGGAAGAAGCGGTTTCTGACGATGCGCCAATCGTCCATGAGACTGTCGGCAGCAACGTCGTCTCAACGCGGAATTTCTCATATGGTGATCCAGAGGCCGCTTTCGCGGAGGCGGATAAAGTCGTCAAACTGAAAATTCGTTACCCACGAAATTCGCAAACACCGCTGGAAGGCTTCGTCGTTACTGCGGATTATCATCCCGGCGAAGACCTATATGACGTTGCGTCAAACTATCAGGGCCCATTCACTTCTCACCCGGTGATGTCGATGGCATTAAGGGTCAAGAATTCGCAACTCAGGATGCGGACCCCTCAGTGGTCGGGCGGCGGTTTCGGCGTCAAGGTCCAGATATTTCCATACGTCGTTCTAATCTGCATTGCCTCAAAGAAAGTGGGCAAACCGGTTAAGTGGGTTGAAGATAAGTTGGAACATTTGTCGGCCGCGGCGGCAGCACCTAACAGACTGATCAAAATGGAAGCTGCCGTTAAAAGCGACGGAACGGTTACAGGGTTCAGGTTTGACCAGCAGGATGATTATGGTGCGTTTCTTCGCGCGCCCATGCCGGGTCCGCTTTATCGGATGCACGGGATTCTGACCGGCGCCTACGATATTACGAACCTCGCCGTGACCAACCGCGTGGTGATGACCAATAAATGTCCTTCCGCCATGGTGCGAGGCTTCGGTGGGCCGCAAATGTATTACGCCATCGAACGGATAATGCACAAGGTTGCTGTCGAGCTAGAAATGGATCCGCTCGATGTCATCCGTAAAAACCTGGTTCCGGCAGGTGTGTTCCCGTATCGCGCCGCAGCAGGCGCTTTACTCGATTCTGGAGATTATCCCGCTGCGATCGAAAAAGCTGTCGAAGACGGGGCGCTTGATGAACTCAAAAAGCGGCGTGACGAACGGCGCGCTGCGGGTAAAAAATATGGCATTGGCTATGCTGCGATCGTGGAACCGGCACAGTCCAATATGGGCTATCTCTCCAATATTCTGCCCCGTGATGAGCGGCAACGGAATCCGAAGGGCGGCGCTGTCGCCAACGCGACAGTAAATGTCGACCCGCTTGGAACCGTTAGTGTAACCGCTGACTCAATTCCTCAGGGCCAGGGACACATGACAATTCTGTCGCAGATCGTCGCCGATGTTCTTGGCCTGACCCCTGACCATATCAAGGTCAATCTCGATTTCGACACGGCGAAAGATGCCTGGTCAATCGCTACCGGCAACTATTCATCCCGCTTTTCCTCAGCAACTGCTGTTGCCTGTCAAAAGGCTGCCGAAAAAGTAAGGGCGAAGCTTTCACGCATCGCCAGCCAGACGCTCAACGTGCCACCCGACCAGCTCGAATTCGTTGAAGGAAAAATTCGTGACACTTCCAACATCGAAAACGCCATCAATTTTTATCGCGCCGCCGGCTCGGCTCACTGGACACCGGGCAATTTGCCTGACGAGATGGAACCCTGCGTGCGCGAAACAGGATCCTGGTCACCGCCGGAATTAGAATCCCCGAATGACAAAGATCAAATAAATACGTCGCTTACTTACGGATTTGTCTTCGATTTCTGCGGGATCGAGATTGATGACGATACCGGTGAGGTCAAAATTGACCGATATGTGACGCTTCATGATTCCGGAACTTTGCTGAATCCCCTCATTGCTGATGGACAGGTACACGGCGCGTTCGCTTGGGCTGTTGGTTGTGCTCTTTACGAAGAATTCGTCTATGGAGATGATGGCAGCTTCCTTACAGGGACATTTGCGGATTATCTGGTGCCGACCTCCTGGGAGGTGCCAGAACCCGAGATTATTCACATGGAGTCCCCTTCCATGGTGACGCCGTTGGGCGCAAAAGGCATTGGGGAAGGCAATTGCATGTCGACGCCCGTCTGCCTTGCAAATGCTGTTGCGGACGCACTTGACGTTGACGACCTCACATTGCCGCTAACGCCAGCAAAAATCAGCGCTCTCATTCATGGCGAAGAGAAACCGCCAACCAATGACACAATTGCAGCGGATACGAGCACTAAAGGCGAAGGCAACGTCCTGCAAGGCAGTGGAGAAACTGTCGTCCCAGGGGAACCTCAAGACGTGTGGGATACACTTCTTGACCCAGAGGCGCTGGCAGCGGTTATTCCTGGCTGCCACAAACTCGATCAAGTGGGTGACAATAGCTATGAAGCGGATGTTTCGCTCGGCGTTGGTCCGGTTCGCGGACGTTTCAAGGCAAACGTCGCCCTTTCAGATATGATTGAACCGGAAAAAGCTACACTTTCTGGTGGCCTCATTGGTCCGTTGGGCGCATCACGAGGTTCAGGCCATGTAACCTTGAGTGCAGCAGATGGCGGAACGAAAGTTGCTTATGATTACGCTATTGAACTGAGCGGTACTGTTGCGTCCGTGGGCGGACGTCTCCTAGAAGGCGCTGCCAAGGCGCTCGTTAATCAGTTCTTCCAAAGACTCGGTGCACAGGTAGGCGGCGAGCCAGTGACTGGAGATGAGCCGTGGTGGCGCGGACTTCTCCGCAGTTTAGGACTTGTTAAATGAAACCAAAAGCTTTCGATTATTTGAAGGTTTCTTCCGGAGAGGAAGCTGTCGCCGCATTGGCGCAGGGCGGGGAAGACGCGCGTATAATCGCTGGTGGTCTTTCATTAATGCCGATACTCAATTTCCGGTTGGCAGAACCGAGTATTCTAATCGACATCTCTAAAGCCGATTCGCTTAAGTATATTCGTGAGGTTGGCAAATTTGTCGAAATCGGTGCTGCGACCCGGCAGGCAGATTTGATGAGATGGGATGGGACGGAAAGCAAGTTACCGCTTCTTGCCGCCGCCTTCCCGTTTATCGGACATTATCAAACTCGCGCCAAGGGTACCGTGTGCGGTTCGTTGGCCCATGCCGACCCAAGCTCTGAACTGCCGCTTTGCCTTGCAGTCCTCGGTGGAGAAGTTGATCTTCAATCAACAGGTGGAAAACGAACCCTTTCAGCTGACGAATTTCAAACCGGCATGCTTTCTACCGCCAAACAAACGGGAGAAATGGTTGTCGCGGCCCGTTATCCCACTGCAAAGGCTGGCGAAGGCTACGCTTTTACGGAAATGGCACAACGCCGTGGCGATTTCGCAATAGTTGCCCTCGCGGCTGTTGCCAATGCAGATAAAATTAGACTGGGAATCGGCGGCGTCGCAGATTGCCCAACGGTTCGCGAATGGGATATTTTAGAGGGCAGTGCGCTCGACGACGCATTAAATGAATTTGCATGGGATTTAGGAGGGTATGACGATATTCACGCAACAGCGCGTTATCGCCGTGAACTGGTTCGACGCCTTGGTCGTCGGGTAGTTGAGGAGGCCAAGTCATGCCGCAACTAAATAAAGGGGCGCACCATCCAGTCACGCTGACCCTGAACGGTGACGAAGTAACCGGCCATGCTGAACCGAGAATGCTGCTGAGTGATTTCCTGACACATGAAATCGGTATTACAAGCTGTCATGTTGGCTGTGAACATGGCGTATGTGGTGCCTGTACGGTCCTGGTGGACGGCACCGTCATGCGGGCATGCCTCACACTGGCGGTTCAAGCGGATGGCACCGAAGTGGAGACTGCAGAAAACCTTGCAAGTGATGACGGCGAACTGTCCGGGCTTCAACAGGCCTTTAAAAAGCATCACGGCCTACAGTGCGGCTATTGCACGCCTGGAATTTTGATGTCTCTCACGGCGTATCTGAAGGAAAACCCCAAGCCTACCGAAGAAGAGCTGCGAGATATGCTATCCGGCCATTTGTGCCGCTGCACCGGATATGTCGGCATGGTGAAAGCCGTTCTCGATTACTGCGAAAATCAGGAAACCTGATCTTCTGGCAATCAGATCGAGCTAGTCGACACTCCTTAGAAGATTACCCTAGCTCAGCTTCCCAGCGGTCTAGTAATGCGGTGATGCGCTCAATTGACGGCACTTTGTCAAAGGCATTGGCATAGGAAGCCGATGCCCTGACGGGATCACCCGCAAAATACCGTTCATAGAGTTGCTGGCGGCCCGAAAAGCTCGTCAGCGCCGCGTCACATGCGAGCCTGAATAATCTTATCCGCTCATGGGAATCGATATTGGCCGCCTGGAAATATTTTTCGATCTCCGGCGACAATTCACTATCGAGCATCTTGAACGACGGCACCATAAACAGACCACCCGCACCAATCGTCTGAATGATTTCGCAGGCGCGGCGAAATTGCGGAGGGAACATAAATTTCACAGTCTGCAGCGCCTCCCGCCGCGGCACGACTGTGCCGCCGGGACCATTAAAACAATCGATCTCCGATGTCCGGATGCAGGCCTCAACCCATTCCGCCACATGGATCAGTTCCGCCAGCATATTCTGAATATGCATAAACTGATCAACGTTGGTAGACCGTGCAACGGTGACCGCCAAATCTCGCATGAATTCAGCCTTGGCGAGGTCTTTGGTGGCAAATTGGTGTGACGTATGGGTATGGGTATGGGTATTCCGCTGGGCATTGTTATAAATCTCGACATCGCGATAGATGAATGTCCGCTCCCACGGCACCAACACATTGTCGAACAGGATCATGCAATCGCTGTCATCAAAATGGTTGGACAGCGGATAATCCATCGGTGAACCGGCGTTTTGGTGTACGACCGATGGCCGCGCAATCAACCTTAGACCGGGCGTGTTCACCGGAATGACAAACCCGAAAGCGTGGCTTTTCGCTTCCTCGGCATCGGTCAATGGATATGACGGCGCTGGCATTACAACAATGTCGTCTGCAATCGCCGCCAACGTGGCCAGCATACGGACACCATTGATAATGAACCCCTTGTCGTTGTCTTCAACTATTCGGGCCGCAATATCTTTGACCTGTGCATCGGGGGCACGAGAACGATCAACCTGAGGGCTGACAAGCGCATGTGTGGTGACGACGTCATTCTCACGTGCATATTCATAATATGCGGAAACATTCTTTCCGAACTGGCTTTGCTCGGAGTCAAAGGCATCACTAGCCGCAGCATAGGATGACAGCATGACATTCATGAAATCCGGGCTGCGGCCAAACATGCCGCAGGTATAGTCGTTCCATGTTTTAAACATTTCCCGGCGGCGGGTGAGGTCTTCGGTAGACTTTGGTTGAATGAAAGACAGACCGACCCTGTCGCCCGTGGTCGGCGACTCGTAGGTCATCTTGTCAATCATTTCGGGCTTATTCTGCAAGTCGCACAGTTCAGCCATAGTCTTGGCGCCACCGGCGAAACGGATGTCTTTGGTGACATCTTCCACGCGTTCGCCGTCACACCAGATTTCGCGATCATCGCGAAGACCTTCGAGATACTCAGCCCCTGTCCTGATACCCATAGCCTACCTGTCTACTAATGTTCTTTTGCGGTCAGCTTATCCCGCCGACGGGTGCAGGGGCAAATCTCGTGGGTATTTTAGTTGTAGACCTAACGTTTAGGCATTTTTTTTCGGCAACTCGCCAGTAGCGAAAGCACCTCAAACGGTTCCTCTACGAGCATATAACAAGGTATCCCCTTGGGTTCGAGGTTCTCTTTTGCTGCCACATTGTGTTTATGTTCACCCATAAATGTTACATAGACCGGCTTGCTGGGATATTTTTTGGACAGGTCGACAATAAAGTCCATTTTGGGTACGCCGGTTTCCGTAGTTAGCATCATGATAACGACGACTGCATCGATATTGCGGTCAGCAAGAACAGCATCCAACGCGTCACCATAGGCTTTTTCGTACCCGACGAGACCAACACTGCCAAATATGTCGACCGGATTGCGCATGCGGATAAAGGGCGGCGCGAATTTCTGCAGCCGTTTACATGTCTTGTCCTCAAGGTCGGGCACTTCCAAATCGAGAGAACGGCAGATGTCCGTCAGGCATACGGTAAACGCTCCCGACGGCGACAAAAACGAAACGCGATTTCCGCGTGGCAGGCTTTGCGCATCCAGTGCTTTCGCGACCTGAAATAAATGCGAATACTTCCGGAGCCGTGTTACGCCCGCCTGTTCTATGGCGCCGTCAACGACCCTTCCATCGGCAGCAAGCGATCCGGTATGAGCGACGGCCGCGGCAGCACCAGCATCAGAAGCCCCGCCCTTCAGCAGAAAAACTGGCGTGTCTTGGGAAACGCGTCGCGCAACCCGCAAGAACCGTTTCGGATTTTTAATGCTCTCTAAGTACAAAAAAATCGACTTGGTTTCTTTATCGGCACCGTAAAATTCCAGCAAATCACACTCGTCGAGATCAGCCTTATTGCCGAGCCCGCAAGACCTGGCGATCCCGAAGTTTTCTGCCGACATGATATGGCGCAGCGAAATACCGCAGAAGTTTCCGGTCTGCGTAATGTAGGAAACCGAACCGCGAGGAATTTCGCCTAACGGGAAGAAGCTCGAGGTGTAAGACGATGGTACGGAAACATGGCCTGTGGTGTTGGGGCCCAGAACACGCACGCCGGATTCTCGAATAGCGGCGATCAGTTCCTCCTGTAGGGCTTCGCCGACCTGATCCACTTCGGAAAAACCGCTGGCAGCAAGCACGATTGCTTTTATGCCCTTGGCGCCAAGTTGTCGTACCGTTTCCGGCGTATGGGTTGCCGGCAGCGTGACAACCGCCTGATCGATATTGTCGGGAAGTTCTTCGATAGATTTATATACTTTGAACCCTTCAATTTTTCCGCCACGGGGATTAACGAGATAAACTTTGCCTTTGTACCCGGCATCTCGCATGTTCTTGACGACGACGTTGCCTGGCTTTCCTGGAGTCGAAGAAGCACCGATGACACATACACTCTTCGGTTCAAAAAACTTCTCCATCACATCTGCCATATCAGGAAGAAGTCCCGTCGGCCTCGTCGTCGGAAAGTACGATCAAAGCATCAACCGCTACGGCCTTTGAACCGCGAATGATCAAGGGGTTGATATCAATTTCCTCGATTTCGGGGTGATCAAGAGCGACCTGCCCGACAGCCATCAGCGAATGGCATAAAATATCGAGATCGGCGGCAGGCATGCCACGAACCGCATCGAGGATTTTGTGGCCGCGAATAGACCGCAGCATTTCGCGCGCATCCTTTTTGCGCAGTGGTGCCACTCTGAACGTTACGTCCTGCAGAATTTCAGTAAAGATGCCGCCAAGACCGAACATCACTGCGGGCCCAAATGACGGATCGCGATGCATGCCAATCATAATTTCTCGAGATCCCGAGACCATTTCCTGAACCAGAAACGCGCCCTCGTAATTCTTGCCCGCACGTTTAGTCAGCGTTTTAAACGCCGCAATCAAGGCAGACTGCGACGCGAGATTAACGGCAATAAGCCCCTTCTCGGTTTTATGTGCTTCGTCGGCAGAGCACGCCTTAAGAACCACCGGGTATTTAACCTTTTTTACGGCCGCTTTTGCCTCTGATTGGGAGGAAACCAACACTTCCCGGCTAACCGGCACACCGTAAGCAGACAGTACGCGCTTGCTGTCATATTCAGACAATGTCTTTTGCCCATTTGAACGGGCAGCCTTGATTATGCGCTCTGTCCGACTTGCCATGCGATCAGCTCCGACCGGTTGTTAGGACCAGTTTTCCGGGGCTCTTTGTTGCCTTGAATTGAGATAGCGCAGTTTGAAAATCATTCAGATCATACGTCCCCTCGATGCGAGGCGCGATTTTACCTTCGGCGAGCAGTTTTAGTACATCTTCAGCTGCTGCCTTAATAACGCTCGGCTTAAACCGAAAGTGAAGGTCCAACGCCATACCGACCAGTGTTACGTTTTTGACATTAAAGTAATTTGCTCGCGCTGTTGGAATACCGGCAATAAAGCCTATGCACACAATACGGCCAGCAAATGCAAGTGTACGAAGCGCCGCCGTAAAGATATCGCCTCCCAACGGGTCAAGTACGATATCAACACCTTCCTTACCCGCTGCGGCAAAGACCTGCTGACGAAGGTTTTCATTGATATCATCGACAGAAAGATCGATTACCGCGTCAGCCCCGTTCTCTAAAACAATCTTGCCGCGTTCTTCTGACGAACTGCCGCCTACAACAAATGCACCATGCGCCTTGGCAATTTGTACGGCGGCAAGACCGACGCCTCCGCTGGCACCTAAAATCAGGACTTTATCTCCTGGCTGATATCCGCCGCGTTCCATCAATGCGACCCAGCTCGTCATGTAAACCGTTGCCATTCCGGCGGCGGTCACATAATCCACATCATCAGGCAGATGAAAACACCGGACAGTCTGCGCAACACAGGTCTCTGCATAGGCGCCCCATGGCACGATGGCCATTACCCGGTCACCCACCTTAAAGCCTGTAACATCGTCACCGACGCCAGAAATTACACCGGCAACATCACGACCTGGCGTAAAGGGCCGCTCCGGCTTGGTCTGATAGAGACCTTGCATCATCAGCGTGTCGGGAAAATTAATGCCGATGGCATGAATATCGATCAGCACTTCTCCAGCGCCTGGTGTTGGTGGATCAATCTCACCAAGTTTATGGCTATCAACCGGTCCAAATTCTTCGACTAAAACCGCACGCATTGACCTGTCCTTAATATTGAAAAGCGGGCGGACCCTATCATCCGTGCGAACTGCAATAAAGGGCGCTTTTACGGTGCCATCAACCGCGCCCAGGCAACAAACTGCGCACGCTGTGGCAATTCACCCGTACCGGTATTTATGATGTCGCCATGGTTGTCCTTGTGATCGGTATCCAGTCCACGGGCGAACCACACCCACTCTGAATTTTCGGCGTTTGCACCTTCCTGGCATCGGTGAAAATTCTCCAAATCGTCGGTCTGAATTAGCGAGGCCGCGGAATGCGTCACGTTGAGGCCACGAATAATATCCTGGTTCATTTCATCCGGTACGCCCTCGAACAATACCGGCCATACCATAATTTCCGTTCGATCAACCGAGATCGGATAAATTACCCGTACATGCTGATTTAGCGCCTGAAGAGACATATTTGGGTAGAAAGCGGTGTTGTGCCGGCGGGGCGCGAGAACCTCGGCCAATCTTTCAGGTGTATGCTTACCCTCCAGACTTTCAACATAACTTTGATAGATCGGATCATCGCGTTTTTTATCTGCCACTGGCTGATGCCCCGTATAGCTGTGGCCATTTTCTGCGGCGCCCCAGGCCTCGCGCTGCTCCCAGCGTTTAGCTGCGGCGCCTGCATCGCTGATAGACGAGCCGGAATCATCGCCTTTGCGCCTGGAGAATTGTTTCCCTTGCCGATTGAGTGTCGATTCATGGCTAAACGGCACATGATACATATCGACGGTGTTCTCTAATTGAAATTTCCAGTTGCCCCGAAAAACGTATCGGTGGATACCGGCGGTAAGACGCACCTTGCCCGATGGTGAACGATCTGCAATGTCATCGATGCTCTGGCGAACAGGTCCCAACCATGTGTCAAGAGACTCCGCATCTTCGTCCAGACAGGCAAAAACAAATCCACGATAATTATCGACCTTGGGTAGTTGCCGCATGCCAAGCCCGGGATCACTCATATCAAGTGACTCGCCATAACCACGTGGCATGGAAACGGCCTCGAGATCGCCATTCGTTTTGAAAGTCCAGCCATGATACGGGCATTGGAAGGGTTGAGCATTGCCACGGGGCTCAACGCAAACCTTAGCCCCACGATGGCCGCAACTATTATGAATAACGTAAACCTCGCCGTCCGTGTGACGGCACATAATAACCGGACGCTTACCCATGGTCCGGGTCACATAATCGCCGAATTCCGGAACTTCGCTATCATGGCCGATATAAACCCAGGCACGCCCAAATATGCGATCCATTTCAAGGTCGAAGATCGCAGGGTCGGTATAGACGGATCGGTGGACCCGGTCCGCATGGACCAGATCTCCGACATCTATTTGCTGCAAAATGCTATCCATCGTTCCTAAATCGTAAACTGGGCATCTTCAGGAAACTCGTTAGCAATAAACAGGTCAGCAGGCAATTCCGTCCCTATGCCTTGTTCCCGGGCTATCTCTATTACCCGCTTACAGACCGCGGCAAACTGAATGCCCATTCCAACATTGTTGCTATGCACCGTAATTTGCGAATTTCCCATACGGCCAGGGAATTTTCCTGTGCAAAGGGCGGACAGCTCGGTGATGTAGTCCCACGACACCATCTCCTTTCGAATGGGTTTCATAATCTCGGGCTGCAAATCCTGCTTCACTTGAGAAATCGAATTGACGACGATGATATCCGCTTTTTGCATCACTTCATCGTCGAGCTCCCGGCGGGCATCCCAATACGGCGCACCGATCATACCCGTGATATGCATGCCTTCCTCAAGCCATTCGCCTTTAATGAACGGGTCAGTCGCGGTCGTTGCGGTAAACACAACATCCGAACCACGGACAGCTTCCTCCGATGTATCGACCGCAACGGCCTCCACATTAAATTTCTGGCCAACCCATTGGGCAAATTTTTCGCGTCGTTCCGGCCTGATGGAATGAACCTTAACAGTCTTGATGGTAGGACGAATCGCAAGCAATGCCATTATCTGCCCTACCGCTTGCTGGCCGGTACCGATCAGTCCGGCAACCTCAACATCGGGCCGAACCAGGTATTTAGCCGCAACACCCGACGTCGCTCCGACACGCAATGGAGATATCGGTTCATCCTGCACGATGCCAAGCAGCTTCCGGCTTTGCATCTCCCAAACCAGAACAAGCCCGGTCATACCGCCGACGAACTGTTTGCGTTTTTCACCACCGATAAAGGGAAATGTAACGTGTCGCACGCCGAGGCGAACCGCAGCAACATCCTGACACGGTACTGCACCGGGAATAACATTCATAAAGAACCAGCGCCGCTGTTCATCATCCGGAAGGGGGATATGAATCCGCCGCCGATTGATTACCTGTGCATTGTCATGGCCAAGATCCTCATAGGCCTCTTCGACGAGGTCTATGGCTTCTTCCATAGGCAATAGGCCCCGAACGTCGTCGTTCTTGAGTACAAGAACGGTATCTTCTTTTGCGGTCATCGCCGTCGGCCTCCCTGACCCGCCAGACCTCTGCTTCGCCCAGTTTCTATGAAACTGGTCTATTTCGCTAGTCCAGCCTTGTCCGGACAGGCTATTCTAGCAACACAATCATGTCAGATGTTCAAAACACAACCAATTCAGAAACCAAAGATGTCCCTCTAAGGACACAGCTTGCGGTATATGGCATCGGCACATTCAGTACGACCACCCATTTTATGATGATGGTGATTGTCCCTATTTGGGCGCGCGTAAATATGGGCATTCCCGAAGGCTTCACCCTCGGGTTCGTCTTGGGGTGTCGTCCGCTTTTGTCGCTTTTTCTTTCGATCCACGCCGGTGCGATGATGGATTCGCTCGGGACAAAAAGGGTGATGATCTTTGTCGCCCTATTGAGTCTTCTTACGCCCTTTATGTATCCGTTATTACCCTTTGTTTTCGCACTCATAATCATTCAGCTTTTATCCGGCTCGTGCGATTCTATTGGTTGGATGGGCGCGCAAACTTTGGTCGGCCAGGTCATGCATGGACGAACCAAATACGCGGGACGACTAGGGGCAATTATTCGAACAGGCCACATTATTGGACCTCCCGCAGTAGGGGCGGTATGGGATCTGGTAGGCCCCAATGCAGCTTTCAGTCTTGTTGGCTTGAGCGGGCTGGGGTTTGTTATTTCTGTTCTTATGTTACCCAAAATTCCGGCGCCCAAGACCGGGAGTCGGGAAACTATCGAAACGCCCCGCGCTCCGATAAGGTGGCGCACTCTGTTACCCAATCCCAACGATTATATAGCCTCTTTGAAACTTCTCGCCTCGCCAACAATTGCGATCATCGTGATGCTTGGCATGATGGTTCATATTGGGAACAACATCCAAAGCACCTTCTACATCGTTTGGTTAGAGAAATATGTCGGAATACCTGCAACACTAATTGGTTTCTTGATCTCCTTTTCATCTGCAATGGCTGCCGTTGGGTCATTGCTCGCGGCCCCTTTGCGGCGGCGCTATAATGCGTTCTGGGTTTTATGGACGACAATAACGACCGCCTTAATACTGATTTCTATCACCCCACTCTTAGGCAAATCCATAATAGTCGATAGCGTCAGGGGATCAGTTGGTTGGCTGATCGAAATTTCGCCGTTGATTGCTGCCTATTTTGCATTTTGCTTTATTGCCGGACTCAGATCTGTCTTCAACGGTGTCCATCAGCCACTGGTTATTACGTTGATGCTCAGTACAGTGGGTCCCAATGAAAAAGGGAAAGCAATCGGTCTCCGTGGCACTGCAAATCGAATTACGTCTATGATAGGCCCATTTTTGCTTGGAATTTTGGCTGGCATGGTTGGGTTGGAATATGGGTTTTACATTATCGGGATACTTTCTTGCTCATTCATGCTTTGGTTGGCTTGGTTGATGCTCAAACATCCCGAAATTCACGAAATACAATACACAGCAAGAGAAAGACAATGAGGCTTCAAGACAGAATTGCAATTGTTACAGGTGCGGCTGGTGGAATCGGCGAAGGTGTCGCAAAGGCATATGCGTCAGAGGGCGCAACTGTCCTGGCTGCTGATCTCAACGCGGCGGGCGCTGCGGAAACGGCGGACGCGATTAAGAATGACGGTGGCAACGCATCGAGTTGCGAAGTCGACGTGACCAACCCCGACGCCGTTGGGGAAATGGTCGAAAAATTTTCAGCTGATAACGGCCGACTTGATATTATTGCGAATGTTGCAGGCACAGGGCAACGTCACAGCTTTCTCGAAGCAACCACCGAAGAGTTTGACCGCGTTATGCGGGTCAACTTGATGGGGACGTTCATATGCGCCCAGGCCGCCGCCCGGGAAATGGTCAAACAAAATTATGGCCGCATTGTCAATATCGCGTCCATTGCCGGCACCCGCGCCGGTTCCGGTCGTACGGCCTACGGAACCTCTAAATCCGCCGTCATCGGCTTAACGAGGCAGGCTGCACTCGAACTTGCGCAACACGGAATTACGGTGAATGCCGTTGCGCCGGGCCCAGTCGACACCCCATTGACCCGGGTAACTCACAACGATGTCACGCGCGAAGGCTATAAACAGCTCATCCCAGTAGGACGATATGGCACAGTCGACGAAATGGCGGATGCGGCGGTATTTTTGGCGGGAGAACAAGCTGCTTACGTTAATGGTCATATACTTTATGTCGATGGCGGTTACATTGCCGCGGGCATCTCAACTGACTTTGGCGGCGCGGTAGATCCAACCGCTAAGAAATAAGACGCCATGCGAATCGATATCTACATTCACGTTTTTCCATTTAATTGCTTTGATCAGATGTCCAGATCCGCATCGAGGCTGGAAAATATCAGCGAGCATACCTTGTACACTGGAAATGCCGAACGGTTGATGAAGTTGTAACCCGGTATCAAATTCGATGACGATTGACCTAACAGTAAAAGAAGGAGAAACCGGTTTCGGTTCGCCTATTCGCCGAATTGAAGATGAGCGGATGCTTACCGGCAAAGGGCGTTATGTAGACGATATGTCGATGCCCGACATCGCATACGCTCATGTTGTCCGCTCGCCTCACGCGCACGCACGGATTTTGAACATCGATGCAACAGCTGTATCGGCGGCTCCAGGTGTCATCTTGGTGCTGACCGGGCAAGATGTCATTGACGAAAAGATCGGCGATCTGACCTGCCACTCATTTCCAAAATTGCCGCCGGACAGCCCGTCGTTTTGTCCGACCCAACCTGTTCTTGCGCGCGACAAAGTTCGCTACGTCGGAGAAGGTGTCGCTCTTGTCGTTGCTGAATCGTTGGCTCAGGCTGAGGATGCCGCCGAGTTGCTGGAAATTGACTTTGATTTGTTGCCAGCCGTCACCACCGCCAACGCGCATGCGAAGGACGCGCCGCAGGTTTGGGATGATGCCGAAGGCAACACCAGCTTCGAAATTTCCTCGGGCAACGCTGATGAGGTCGATGCCCAGTTCGAAGCAGCTTTTCATGTGAGCAAGATCAAGGTGCAATATCCCCGCGCGACAGCCTGCACGATGGAGCCACGCGCAACGCTGGGTTACCAAAACCAGTTAGACGGTCGATTCACCTTATGCAGCAGCACGCAGGAACCGCACGAGGTCAAGCATGTCGTCTCGCACATCCTCGGCATGTCTCAACATGATCTCCGTGTCGTAGCAACGGATGTAGGCGGAGCCTTCGGCATGAAGGGACAGGTTTATCCTGAGGATGTGCTGGTCGTATGGGCCTCCCGAAAGCTGGACCGGCCGGTAAAGTGGACCGCAGATCGCAGCGAAGCTTTGGCGACAGACATGCATGGCCGGAGTCCGAAAGCTGAAGCAGCCATTGCGTTTGATAAGGACGGTAAAATTTTGGCTTTGAGAACTGAGGTCATCGTCGAGGTTGGCGCCTATCTCAGTATCTGGGCCGCGGTTCCACCGCGCAATGCAACGATTAGCTTTCCGGGCGCTTATCACATTCCCCAGATACATGCGTCGGTCAAAGCGACTTTTACCAATTCAACCCTTCTAGGCCCCTATCGTGGTTCAGGCAAACCGGAAGCGTCTTACACGCTCGAACGGCTCATGGGAAATGCCGCTCGTGAAATGGGGATCGATCCCATTGAGCTTCGTCGCCGAAATCTTATCGAACAACAAGCGATGCCATATCAGACTCCCGGTGGATACGTTTATGATACCGGCGATTTTGAAACCGTCCTCGATAAAGCCATCGACCTGGCCGACTGGCACGGGTTTGAGTCCCGAAAAACCAATGCTGAAAAACAGGGACGGCTACGTGGCATTGGATTGGCGCTGCATTGCCAACGCGCCGGCACATTTTCCGAACGAATGGAAATCCGCGTAGATCAGGACGGGCTTGTCGCGGCCCACGTTGGTACGCTCTCGACCGGCCAGGGCCATGAAACAATGTTCGCTCAAATGGTGTCGGGCTGGCTTAGCGTCCCCATTGAAGATGTCCGCGTGTTCCAGGGTGACACCGATAAGGTTCTTTTCGGACGTGGCACCTTTGCGCAACGCAGCATGGCGACAGGCGGGTCGGCTTTAAAGCGCGCCGCCGACGAGGTCATAGAGAAAGGCCGACGAATAAGTGCCTGGATGATGGAGGCATCGGAAACTGACGTCGACTTTGAAGATGGCGAATTTAAAGTCGCTGGCACTGATCGATCTGTGAGTTTCCGCGAAGTTGTTAAAACCTCATATCTCGGCGCGGGCCTGCCACAGGAGTTTGGAATAGGACTCGATGGCGTGGGCAATCACGACGGCACCTATACCTTCCCCAACGGATGCATGATTTGTGAAGCAGAGGTTGACCCTGCTACGGGTCAAATCTCCGTTGATCGGCTTTACGCCATTGATGATGTCGGAGCGATGGTCAATCCGCTTACCCTTGAGGGGCAGTTGCATGGATCAATCGCCCAGGGTCTGGGCGAAGCTTTAATGGAGCAAATTCTCTACGACCCCGAAAGCGGGCAGCTTCTTACAGGTTCCTTTATGGATTACGGAGTGCCACGCGCCGAAATGATGCCGGATATTATTTCCGGCGTCTCGCTTGTTCCATCGACGAATAATCTTCTCGGAGTCAAAGGAGGAAGCGAGGCGGGCAATTGCGGTATGCCATCCGCTATCATTCACGCCGTATTGGACGCCTTATCTCCCCTAGGGGTAACGGACGTGCCTATTCCAGCTACGCCGGAGCGTGTCTGGCAAGCTATACAAAACGCCTGATAAACACTGGATTAAACGCTTACTCCACCTTCCAAACCGTCGACGAAATTGGCTGCGCCTTCCATTGCTGCGTGCTCGTAGACGAGCACTTGGCGACAGAAAGATAATAAGAATTTCGATCGGCAACGGCTTTTTTGGTGATGTCTTCCTGTTCTTTCTGTTAACTCTTCAGTTTCTTGCGTTCTTTCGACGAACCAACCGATTTAGGCGCGGTCTTTTGGATGAGCTTGGTTAATTCGAGAAATCTCTTTTCCAATTTTTTCTTCTCATTCGACGAAAGTCTTCCTTTACCGGTTGGCGCGGCAAGGCAGGTTTTGCCATCGGAGTATTTGAAGAGGCCGGATTTCGAATCCCGGTTCCAACCGGCGTTCGAATAATTCTTGAACGTATCTCCAACCGCTTTGATAACACTTCCCTTGGCTCCCTTTACGTCTGGCGTGACACTGGTCGCAGTGGCAACCTTTGATCTGGCTGAATCAATCCAGAGTTTTCTCAACTTAAACTTCTTTCCATCCAAATAGCGTTGCACGAGTTTTCCATGGCTGACGCCAAATGCCTGACCGGAGTAAAGTGTAGATGTTTTTTTGCAGGTCGCCTCGCGCGCAAACTCATCTTTGCCAACATGCATGCATTTCTTGGTTTTTGCGTTTTGATAAGTAAATGCGCAACTTTCGACGCCTACTAATGAAAAGGTGGGCAGCTTCTTCATCAGCCCGAAATGAGCCTTCGGAAGGCCGGGAAAGCTTTGTTTTGGATCAAACACCTGTCCCTCAGTAATGCACATCACGGAGGTGGTCGCCTTGCCTTTTCCTTTTGAGGACTTGATTTTCTTGGCGCCAGCAGAAAAGTCTTTGAGCGATGCGAGTTTCCGTAGTGCAAAACCATTTGCCGCACCCGCACGCGCCGTTGCAATTTGCGTCAATCTGCCTGCAGCGTCACGAGTGAATTTTTGCTCCCTTATACCGGTACACTCCCGAAGTTCCAGCTGATAGCCATCGCCATAAGAACCATCCGCTTCAATGGTCGTAACACAACGACCCATTTGTCGAATTTCGCCATATGGTGTCAGCGCATAATCCTGGTAGGTGCTGTTATTGTTACATTTCCGCCCCACGACTTTCCGAAACTTATCGTCGCCTGAGGTCTCCAAACATCGTTTGTGACCTTTGTTAGAATTTGCGAGACGCACATAACCCTTGAAAATCGAGCCATCGGGCAACTCGTTGGTCACCACCCATTTTTGAAGGGCATTTGAACTGCATTTTTCAAGCGTGAAGAGGGAACCAAGGCCTCCGGGTTTGCCGCTTGCTTTTTTTGGTTTAAGCCCCCGAATTAGATTTTTTGCGTCAAACCGTATTTGCTGGAGCCCCTTTGGGTGCGCCGACAGACAGAGTTTGGTTCCGCGTTTTTTAATCTGCCCGCTGCTCGTTAACCGCCAGGACTGATTGTCTTTTTTCTTTCTTTGCTGTCCACCTTGTTGGAGCAATACCGCCAGACCCAGGCCATGTTGCCTTTCAGTACACTCATCAACTTTGACCAGGGCACCGGCCTTCAGTGCACTCGCTGTGAGACAGTCTCCAAGACTGCGAATTTGTCCATTCCAGCGGAATGAAAATCCTTGATTGAAATCACCATTGCAGGCCCAAAGAACCGCAGCAGGGATGGTCATTTGGTCCACCTGCAGCTTGGACCGAACCTCCATGCAAAGATTTCCGGATGACCGGATCATCGCGTGGGCCGGCAAAATACGGCCCTTCTGATCTACATTTGTCGGCTGTAAATCCCATTCTGCAGATTTATCTGTACAAGCTGCGAGCGTAATCGGTTTGACGCCAAATTTTCCTGGGCGGGTCGAGCGCGCGAGACACATTTTTGTGCCCTTGAGTTTCATCTTGGAACCGACCCATTCCCAATTCTTGTATTTGCCCTCGCATTTGGAAAGACCAAGCCTTGTCCCAGCTCTATTGGAAGAAGCGGTGACACACTCAAGCTCGTTGCGGAGCTCACCGCTGCTCCGTAAATCGAAGACCTGATAATCTCCACCGTCGCAATTATATTCGACGAGAAGCCCATCAGCGCCATCAATACAGGTCGAACCACCTGGCGTACGGTAGGAGACCGTATAGATGGATTTTTGCGGAAGCTCTGTCAGCGCCGCGAGATCGGCAACCGGTTCATGATCAAATTGTTGGGTTCGGGAGCTCGAATTACATTTGGCGAGCTTCAGACTATTGCGATCAAAACCGGCGCAAAGGCCGTTGGCAATAGAGAGTTGTTTCTCATGCATTCTCCACTTTTGCAAAGGCGTATCGGTGCAGGTTTCCAAGTGAACCTTATCGCCAATATCTGGTCCGGTTGCTGCAAGGCACGTCGCTTTTTTACTTGTACTGCTGCCGATGGAAACGAAGTCGCCGCTCGGACTGAAGCGGAAAAGCAAATTGTCTTTTGTCCCCTTGCAGGATCCAAAGGAAAGTTTGTCTTTACTCGCGACAAGGCATTTATTGGCGCTGGCCACCTTATATTTCGCACCCTTGAGTGGGATGGAGGTGCTGATCGCACCGGCATTGCCCCAATTGGGCGGTATGAACGGTTTGCCGCCAGATTTCCCTTTGCCGCCTGAAGATTTGCCGGAAGAGCCACCACCGAAAAAGCCTTTTTTAATTTCCTTGACCGCTTTTTCGCCGAGTTTCTTGGCAACATCGCCCATCGCTTTGCCAATTTCTTCAGGTTTCGTTGGCTTGAATTTGAGATCGAAATTGACCGGCTGATCGAAAGCCTCGAATTTACCTGATACGGCGGCGCCTGACTATTTAGGTTTCGTGGGTGCCGTCGCACAGCGGTGGGTTCTGGGTCCGTTTACAGCCGCAGAATGTCACCGGCCGATCCCGCTTCGCCACATATAAAACGGGTTCAATGCCGGTTCCCTTGTGTGAACCGTCGCAAAAAGGGGGGCTGGCGGTTCTGCCACAGGCACACCACCAATATTCCTGACCTTCCTCGACAAACCGTTGGTAGTATAGCGCCATACCGGTTTATCCTTTTACCTCTGTACACCTCATATATTTTTAGAACGAGACCCGGCGGTTCACAAGTGCCGCGCCTCCGGTTACCCTGACATCGGGTACAGGGAGGAAAGACATGGCAAGATCTTTCGACACACGACCTTTATGTCCGGCACTTGGTGCCGAGATCATCGGTCTCGACATAACCGCGCCGCTTGATGATGAAACAATGCAGGATCTATACGATGCCTGGCGCGACAATATTGTCCTGCTGTTCAACAAGAAAGATATGACGCAGGAGGAACAGCTTCGCTTTGCCGCGTGCTTCGGCAAGATCGGTGAGCGTCCAAAACCCAAAGACGCACGGCCTGAAGACTACAGCAAGCTGGATGCCGCCTTTATGCTGGTGACCAACATCCGCGAGAACGGCAAGCCCATCGGCACGCTGCCCGATGGTGAGATGATGTTCCATCACGACACAATCTACAAAGAGCGCCCGCATATCGGCACCTTGCTCTATGCCATCGAAGTCCCTTCCGTGGGCGGCAACACAAAATTCACCAACCTTTACAAGGCGTATGACGCACTTCCCGACGATGTCAAACAGAAGATTGATGGCCGCAAAGCGCTTCACCTTTATGACTATGACCGCATATCGGAACGCAACACGGCTGAGGGCGCGGGTGATTTGCTGGAACGCTATTCGCACCCGGTTGCCATTACCCACCCCCGGTCAGGCCGCAAGGCGCTTTACGTCAACCGCCTGATGACCGCAGAGATCGAAGGCCTGTCGCATGACGAGAGCGAAGAGATTCTAAACCTGATGTTCGACACCGCGGAACGCCCCGAGCATGTCTATGACCATAAATGGACGCCTGGAGATCTTCTGTTGTGGGACAATTTTTGCTCATCGCATGCCCGCACAGATTTTTCAGACGGCGAGGTCCGCCTTCTCCGCCGGTGTCAGGTGGAAGCCGAGAGCGCACCGGCTGCTTAAGGTCGATGGATGTCACCCGGTGGTGCATGACCGAACGCCAATACATTGCGGGTATACCCGTGGAAGAACTTTTTAACCCTAGTCGCATTGGGCAATATGTAGAGGATGGTGCCCGCTGCCGGACTCGAACCGGCACGCCCTTTCGGACAACGGATTTTAAGTCCGTTGCGTCTACCAATTCCGCCAAGCGGGCACTGACACGTTCGTCAAATCGAACTGGCGGCAGAAACTAGCGTGAATCGCACGGTCAGGGAAACCGAAACAAGCAACAAGCCGCCGAAAAAGGTTCCTGTTTATTCAATATGCTTTTTCTCCAAAGCCGCGGCAGTCGTCTTGGCACGGCCCAACATCCAAAGCCAAATCAAAAGGCATAAAACGCCTCCCGCGGCGACGCCCCATCGAATTCCGACGTAGTCAGCCGCCGTCCCCATCGCGAGCGCGCCAACGGCCGGACCACCTCTGGTCACCATACCGTATAGACTCATAACCCGACCGCGCATCGACCCTTCGACGGCGTGCTGCATCAACATCTGTGTCGCCGTGCCACCATAAATGTTCGTAATGCCGAGAATGAATATGCAAATGAGTGCAAACGGATACCAGTCGGTTGCCACAAATCCTAAAATACCCAACCCGGTAACCAGCAAGGCAATAATTGTCAGCCGGGTTAGCCGTTCAACATGGCCGCGCTGCGCCAGCAAAACTGCTGCAATCAGCCCGCCCGCACCCGACGCAGCCGTCAACTCACCGAGACCCTTTGGCCCCCTACCGAAAACGATATCGGCAAATTCCGGCAGAATTTCCAGCAACGCTTTTCCGCCCATCGCCATGGCGATCAAGAGAACCAGTGCCGGGCCAATACCTGGGTGACGTGCCGCGTAATTTATCCCTTGGACCAGTTGGTTCAGCATGCCACTGGAACCACGTGGTTCCTCTTCAATACGAACGGGACGAATGACCCACAATGCAGCAATGAAAAACACAAAGGTGACGGCATTAAATAAAAACGCGACGCCAACATTCCAATACTCAATGAGTAGCGCGCCGGTAACAGGACCGATGACCCTTGCAAGATTGAAGATGGCTGAATTGAGAGCAACAGCGGGCGGTATGAATCTGTGCTCGACGAGATTTGGGACCATAGAAAGGCGTGCCGCCGTGTTGAGCGCCCAGGCAATACCGAGAAAAAGCGTCCAGCCGATCAGCCACCAGACATCGCTCTCTTCCGAAAATGCGCCCGCGAGATACATCCAGCCAAGTGCAAAGGCCTGCACCATGCCCATTGCCTGACTAATGATCGATAAATAGCGTCTGTCGTAGCGATCAGCCAATACGCCGGCAAAGGGAGTCAAAAGGAGCGTCGGCACGAGATCGGCGAATACCACCATGCCGACCCAAAAACTTGACCCCGTTAATTCCCAGGCCAGCCAGGCGGCGGCAAGCCGGTGTGCCCACATTCCAAACAGGGAAATTGTGCTCCCCGCAGTGTAGATGCCGTAATTCCACTGACTTAGAACGCTGATGATCCCGGGGTCTGAAGTTTCTTTTTGGTCCGGTGATGGACTTTCTGACGTCATAAAAATTCAATTGCCTTGTTGACGGCTATCCTGGGCTGTCATTTCGAGGTTGGCGACCATGGTTTTTCGCCGGCGCAGCAACCAAAAAAACACGCCAAGACAAATTATGGCACCACAAGCCATCGCCGCCTGAAAACCAACGAATTCCGCTGCACTCCCCATCGCCAACGCCCCCAGCGCGGGACCTCCCCGGAACACCATACCGTATAGGCTCATGACACGACCACGCATTGCACCATCGACCGCATTCTGCATGAGCGTCTGTGTCCCGGTACCGCCTGAAACGGTTGCGACGCCGATGAGAAACGAACAGAACAATCCGAGAATGAAATTGTCGGTGGCCGTAAACCCGGCGATGCCAACCGTCCCGAGTATGAGCGCCCCAAAAATAATTCGGGTCGTGCCGATAACGGTGCCCCGCTGCGCCAGCCAAACGGAAACCATCGTGGCACCCAGAGCGGCAGCGGCCATCAATTGACCAAGACCTTCGGGACCCAAATGGTAGACCGTGTCTATCACGCCCGCCAAAAGCTCCAGCACAGGCTTCAACCCAAGCGCCAATGCAACAATCAAAACCAGAGCCGGGCCTATCCCCGGATGCTTTGCCGCATATCGCATGCCTTCAGTTGCCTGAATGAACATGTTGGCCGTACTGCGTGCACCCCGCTCATCCCGTATCATCTGCGCATGAACTAGGCAGAATAAAAAGATCGAGAAAGTGATGGCATTGATCAGAAACGTTACTCCGGCACCAAACGCAGCAATTAAATAACCTGCAGTCATGGGCCCGATGAAACGCGCAAGATTGTAAAGAGCCGAATCCATCGCGACCGCTGACGGCACGTGCTGGCGTTCCAAAAGGTTGGGCACCATCGACAGGCGCGCCGCAGTATTAAAAGCCCAAACGATACCGATAAACAGTGTAAGTCCGATGAGCCACCAAATATTCAAATGACCGGTAAATGCCAGTACAGCCAGGACAAGTGCCTGCAACATTCCTAAAAACTGTGTGATGAACATCATGCGGTGCCGGTTCACCCGATCGGCGACGACACCTGCGATCGGCGTAAAGATGATGGTCGGCAAAAGGTCAGCCGTAACGACAACACCGAGCCAAAATCCCGATTTGGTGAATTCCCAGGCCAGCCAGCTAACCGTTAACCTTTGACACCAGATGCCAATAAGTCCGATGCCACTGCCGGTAAAATACCAAGCAAAATTACGCTGGCGCAGGGCAGCGGAAATTGCGTCAAAATTTGTGTAACGAGCCATTTTTCGGACTAGATACTACCGAAATTGAGCCGGTTCATCATACTGAGATTTCTTGAACCGGTCATTCCAGCGCCGAGCGCATGGATCGCCAGCGTGGCACGATCCAAACCAACACGGGAATGCACAGAATGACGGCGCCAGAAATAAAAGCCAACTGCAGGCCGAACTGATCACCCGAATATCCCAAAAGAAGCGCTCCAAATGCAGGCGCGCCACGGTGAAGCATCCCGTAAAGGCTCAGCACCCGTCCTCGCATCGCGCCTTCGACGGCGTGCTGCATAAGTGTTTGAACGCCAGTACCCGTCAGGATAATGGAACTGCCCGCGATAAAGGAACCGATCAGGCCAAGCCATAGATGTTCGGTCGCACACATGACTATGACACCCAGCGGCCCAACGAGCAGTGCGGAAAGCGTAATGTTCGTTAGGCCTTCAATACGGCCGCGCATCCCAAGCCAAACTGCTGAAACTACCGCGCCACCCCCGCCAGCAGCGGCAAGCTGGGCAAATCCATTTACACCGGAATTGAAAACATCGTCGGCCAGACCGGGTAGCAGGTCTAAAATTGATTTTACACTAACGGCTAATACTGTCAGCACGACAAGCATGGGACCAATGCCGGGGTGCTTAGCGGCATAGCGGATGCCTTCAATGGTTTGGGAGAACATACTTCTCTCCCGGCCGCTGGATTCGTGACGGACAAGGCGGATGTTCATCAAGCAAACCAGAAAAATGAAATACATTACGCTGTTAAATAAAAATGGGCCGACATTTCCCGTTACCGCAATCAGACCGGCAGCTATCAACGGGCCAACAACCCGTGCTGTGTTATAAATCGCGGCATCACTTGCCACTGCAGAGGGCACAAATTGTGCTTCCAGAAGGTTGGGAACCATCGATAAGCGCGCTGCCGTCGCGAAGGCCATCGCTGTACCCAGCAACAATGTCAGAAAAAGTAAGGAATAAATATCGATCCAGTCGGTGAAAACGAGAACAGTCAATACTACCGCCTGCAAAAAGGCGACCGTCTGGCTATAGAGAGATAGCTTACGGCGGTCCATGCGATCGGCAATTACCCCGGCAATCGGTGTAAGAAGGACAGTGGGTATCAAGTCGGCAAAGGCTATCAACCCTACCCAGGTCGCTGAGTGCGTGAATTCCCAAGCCATCCAGCCGACCGCTGTACGCTGTGCCCACATGCCGACAAGCGAAATGCCTGCCCCGCTCATATAAATTGCAAAATTGCGCTGCGTCCACGCGCCTGCAAAGTGAGAAAATGCCAAGGTGTCAACCGCCTTTAGACTGCGCGATCAGAAACATGGAGATCGCCGCGAGCAGGAGACCGATATTGAGCGGCCAGAATCCTTTGCGGCGATTGGCGTCATCAATATTCTGGTTCCGCAGGACGGTGATGCCACGCCAAATGAAGACGCAGCCGACGCCGAATACGGCCCCAAGTATCGTCGCGTCCCAATCCATTTATTCTGGCTCGGCCGAGGCTTGCGCCGTTTCCGGGTCTTCTTCCACAGGGTTTCCACCGAGATCGCGCATGGCCTGCATAGTCTCTGCATGCGCCTGATCGAGTTGTTCGGCATCTCTGCCGCGCAAAACAACTGACACCATAAAGCGTCTGTCGTCCCGCATTTGAGGATAACTGCCGATATCGATATCCGGATATCTGTCCTGAAGCGCTGTAAGCGCATCGGCGATTGTTCCTTCCCCAAGATCCATAGCCAATCCACGCGCCAAAACTTTTGAGCCACCATCGAGGTGCTTTTTCGCCTCATCGAACATCGTCTGCATGATCCGGGGCACTCCGGCCATAACAAATACGTTTTCAATCTTGTAACCGGGCGCAGCGCTGATTTCATTTTTGAGAAGAACGGCCCCCTCGGGAAAGGTTGCCATGCGAAGCCGTGCATCATTCATAACTTCACCCCGTGCTTCCACGCGCTCGGTCATCAGGGCTACTGTTTCTGCATCCTGATACATGCCAACACCAAACGCTGCTGCGACGCATTCCGATGTAATGTCATCATGTGTGGGGCCGATGCCGCCCGTCGTAAATACGTAGTCGTATTCGGCACGCGCCTTATTGATAAGGTCGATGATCGTATCGGGAACATCGGGAATAACGTGCGCCGCACCAAGTTGAATACCCTGCTCGTTCAGGCCCTTCGCGATGTAGGCTAGGTTCTTGTCCTGTGTCCGGCCTGAGAGCAACTCATTGCCGATCAGTATAAGACAGGCTTGTACAATTTTTGACTCAGCCATCTTTTCTGGTCCCGTTTGTGATGCGCCTTGTATAGCGCGCTGAAACGGAACTTGCACCCCTGAGACGCGGTGCTCTCAGGTTTCAGAATGATTGATTTTTCCCTAGTGTAGAATTCAGAAAACACAGGGGAATTGATATGGAAAGTAAAGGACAACGGCTCCGCAAACTCATCGAAGCTCCCGAAATCCTTATATGTCCGGGCGTGTATGACGGGTTCAGCGTGCGAATGGCAGCGAAGTACGGGTATGGCACTGCCGTTATCTCTGGTGCCGGCGTGTCGGAATGCCATTTGGGTTGGGCCGACAAAGGCATTATGGGATATGAGGAGAATGTCCGCGTATGCCGTGCACTCGCCGATTGTTCGGAAGATCTTCTGCTTCAGGCCGATGCCGATACGGGTTATGGCAATGCGGTCAATGTTCATTTTGTCGTTCGAGGCTTCGAGGCCGCCGGCATGGCGGCGGTGATGATCGAGGATCAGGTTTGGCCAAAGAGATGCGGTCACCTGCAGGGCAAATCGGTAATCCCCGCCGATGAAATGGTCGACAAAGTCAAGGCCGCGGTCGACGGACGCCGCGATGATAAATTTGTCATCAAAGCACGTACTGATGCCGCCGGACCGCTCGGAATTAACGCGGCGATTGATCGCATGAATATGTATGCAGAAGCCGGTGCCGATGTGCTATTTGCCGATGCGCTGCTTTCCGAAGAAGACATCGCCAATGCAGCAGCGAGTGTGCCAAAACCGCTAACCGTGAATATGGGGCTTGGTCTTCTGTTCCGTGGCACAACGCCGTTGATCCATCCCAAGCGACTGCAGGAGATGGGTGTCGCTATGGTCAGCTACCCAAGGCTGATGTCGACCGGTGCTGTTCGGGGCATGGCAAATGCGATGGATGCGCTTGGCGAGATGATCGAGGGCGACGAACCGATTGAACGACCTGACCTGCTCGTGCCGTTTAAGGACCTCAACAGCCTCGTTGGAATTGATTATCTTGATGAGCTGGAAGACCGATACGCGGCCAAGGATTAAGCGGCGGATTAGACGTCTTTTCCAAGGTTGTCACCCGACGCTATAGTCACAAAACAGTAGAAATTTAGGGCATAAAATTGTGACCGAGACACCCGATCAACCTGAAAACGTGGCTGAACCTGGTGCCGAAGATGGCGCAGCACCTGCCGAAGAAATGCAAGTCGAGTATTCTGTGTCAGCGGGTCTCGCACAGCGGCTGGCCCGGCACACCATTTCGCTCGCGGTAACGTCGTATCAATCGGGCCTGCTCTATTGCATTGGTCTCAATGCGCAGGGCGGGATAAACGTTCATCAGACGGCGATGCCCAAACCGATGGGGTTATGTCTGGACGGGGAGACCGGTCTTGCCATGACCGCCGGATATCAAATCATGAGATTTGAGAACGTACTGCAACCGGATCAGCGCATTAATGAGACATTTGACGCATGCTTTGTTCCTCGACGGGTTCATGTGACAGGCCAGCTGGATGCGCATGATGTCGGTATTGATGAAGATGGCCGCGTAATATTCGTGAACACGCGTTACAATTGCCTGGCGACGACGTCCGCTCGCCACAGTTTTGAACCGATCTGGCGGCCGTCCTTTATCTCCGCATTGGTCAATGAGGATCGTTGCCATCTCAACGGCCTCGCTATGGAGAATGGCAAGCCACGATACGCAACGGCGGTTTCACGATCCGATACCATCGATGGGTGGCGTGACCGGCGGTCAGACGGTGGTGTGGTCATTGATATCGAAACCAATGAGATCGTTTGCGAGGGACTGTCGATGCCCCATTCGCCGCGACTTTACCGCGACGACTTGTGGGTTCTAAATTCGGGCACGGGCGAGCTCGGAAAGATATCCGGGCTTGAGACCGGTAAAGGTACATTTGAGCCCCGAGCCTTTTGCCCGGGTTTCCTGCGTGGCCTGACGTTCCATGGTAACTTTGCTTTCGTAGGGCTGTCGAAACCCCGCTACAAGCGTTTCGAAGGCCTTGCGCTCGACCAACGGCTACAAGATGCAGATTCGGAACCCTGGTGCGGCATCCAAATCATCGACCTCGCTTCAGGGACCTGCGTAGACTGGTTCCGTATCGATGGTGCAGTCGGCGAACTTTATGATGTTGAAGTTATTCCCAACGGCGTCTGGCCGATGGCCGTACCACCCTGGTCAAATGAAGCGGCAGAGCTGATCACGCTCGCACCTGAGCACTCAAATACCAACCAATAAAGAAATGGTAGAGAATTCTATCGCGCAACTGTAGCGGCGACCGCCTGTCTGATCGATGCCGGCGCGGGTTTTGGGGCTGCCGGCTTGGCAGCAACCACTTCGGCTTCAAGGTTAAAGGCAATCGAAATACGTTCACCTTTGCCAATGAACGGGTTGACGAAATGGTTAAGCCAGCCCGGCCACAGCAAGAGCAGACCTGACTCCGGACAAATCCGTTCCTTGCCACCATGAAGGTTACCCGGACGCGGGTCTTGGAACTCGATCCAGCCATTAAAATCTGGCTCAGGTTCAGGTTCTCCTATGCATACATAGTAGCATCCGGACCAAACGGCTCCTGGATGATTGTGGATTTTATTGTAGCCGCCGTCGCGAATTACATTCGCCCAACAACCGCCAAATAGTTTGACGTCTATTTCGCCTTCAATTCCCGGCGGCAACATACTGGCCGTCATATCGCGGCCAGCCTCCATAATAGCTGTTTCCAACACGCGAACTTCCGGCTCTGCCCATTCGAGAAGATCAGCACTGGAATGCCACCCTCCTACATTACTCGCGGTGAGCCCGTCGCTTATACGCTCGCGTTCGAGGACGATGTCTCGAAGACGATCATTCAGCTGTTGAACGTCTGGCAGCGTCCGCTGCATCATCACGGTCGGAAAAACCTGTCGTAAATCGCCTTGGTTCATAGAACCCCGCTGCCCCATTCACGCCATAACCGCGGCGCCGTTATGCAATCGTGATCATAACTCACAGTCACGTGATTGCGGGGACTATACAGGGAATACCTTAGAAATCACAAGGATATCGAAACTTCATAAAAGTCACTGCTGCAATTTAAAAACCGTTATTGTCGCGCCAATAGCTTGCTGATGTGGCATAATCATGCGATTGAGCAACAAAATGGTAAGCTTCAGCACGCTAATTTCTTCTTTTTCGTGTTGAATTGCGGAATTACCAAGAGGTAGACGGGTCGAGACGTGGAAGGATCATTGATTACCATTCATACCGACGAAGATTTCGAGGCGATGAGGCGTGCAGGAAAGCTCGCTGCCGAAGTCCTCGATTTCATAGCACCCCACGTCGTGCCCGGAGTAACAACCGGCGCTCTCGATCAGCTCTGCCATGATTACATTATCGAGCATAACGCCATCCCATCGCCGTTAAACTATCGCGGTTTTCCAAAGTCCATCTGCACTTCAATCAACCATGTTGTCTGTCATGGCATCCCCGGTGAGAAGATTTTGCGCAATGGCGATATTGTGAATATCGATATTACTGTGACATTGGATGGCTGGCATGGCGATACCAGCCGGATGTTTCCGGTTGGCAATGTGGGCGTAAAGGCCAGACGTCTAATGGATGTCACTTATGAAGCATTGATGCGGGGTATTGAGGTTGTCCGTCCCGGAGCCACAGTTGGCGATATCGGTCACGCGATTCAGAGCTTTGTCGAAAAAAAGCGCTTCTCGGTGGTCCGCGACTTCTGCGGTCATGGGCTAGGCCGCGTATTTCATGCGCCACCCAGTATCTTGCATTATGGCGTACCCGATGAAGGGCCGGAAATTCGCGAAGGCATGTTTTTCACCATCGAACCGATGATCAATGCGGGACGATATGAAACAAAAATCCTGTCTGATGGCTGGACAGCGGTGACCAAGGACCGGTCTCTCTCAGCGCAGTTCGAACATTCGATCGGCGTTACAAAAGATGGGCATGAAATCTTCACCACCTCGCCCGCCGGTCTAAACCAACCGCCGTATAACGTTTAAGGATCAAGCCTCTTCCTGACACCCGCTCTCAACGCTAAGCTGTTTCCAGATAGCTTATTTCGCGGAAAAATATGGCTCAGGAAAAACCTTCTGATCAAAAGGGTCACCGGCAGCGGCTCCGGCAGCGATTTGTCGAGGCGGGCCCCGGGTCACTGGCAGATTACGAGATGCTGGAACTATTGCTGTTCCATGCCATTCCGCGTCGAGACACCAAGCCCACGGCCAAACGGCTTATCGAGAGGTTCGGGTCCTATGCCGCGGTTCTGCGAGCCGACGTGAAGGCACTTAGCCAGGTCAAAGGCGTTGGAGAGACTACCTCGATCATGTTGAAATCCGTCGCAGATGCCGCCGAACGTTTGGCCCGCGATGAAGTCATGGACCGGATTGTCCTAAGCAGCTGGGATGAGCTGATGGATTATCTCAAGATCAGTATGGCGCGGCAGGAAACTGAACGATTTCGCATCCTATTTCTGGATGTCAAAAATGCGTTGATCGCTGATGAAGAGCAGCAGACCGGAACGGTCAATCATGCTCCGGTTTACCCGCGAGAAGTTATCAAACGCGCTCTAGAACTTGGCGCCAGTGCCTTGATCTTGATCCACAACCATCCGTCGGGCATTCCCGATCCATCCCCGGCAGATATCGATATGACCCGTAAAGTTGAGGAGGCTGGCGAACAGCTGGGCGTTCGTCTGCACGATCACATCATCGTCGCGCGAGAAGGCACATTCAGCATGCGTGCAGAGGGATTGATATAGACTGATGTCGGTTTTTACCTATTCAGATTACAAAACAATGACTGGTGCGGCGCCTGTGCCAAAACTATTTGAGTTGCAGACGGGCCGCCCTAACGGAAATGGAGAAAAAATTGGAGCCAATCCTATCGATTAGAAAGGCTAGACTATGGTGAGCGTGTATGATCTCAAGCCGCGCTTCCAGGATGTCCTGCGCCCATTATGCAAAGGACTCGCCAAACTAGGCGTCACCGCCAATCAAGTTACTATTGTCGCAGTCATCCTTTCCGCAATCCAAGGACTTTGGATCATTATCGATCCTAGTTCCCCGTTGCCCTATTTGGTTATGCCTGTCGTTCTTTTTATTCGCATGGCCCTGAATGCAATTGATGGGATGCTCGCCCGCGAGTTCGATATGAAAACCCCACTTGGCGGCATCCTGAACGAAATGGGAGATGTAATTTCCGATACGGTTCTATATCTGCCACTTGCACTGCATCCTTCAGTTCCATTGTGGCCTCTCGTGGTTGTCGTCTGCCTGAGCATAATGGTGGAAATGATCGGCGTCATAGGCGTGCAGGTGGGTGCCAGCCGAAGATATGACGGTCCATTTGGAAAAAGCGATCGCGCCTTTGTATTCGGACTCGGTGGGATTTTCCTCGGGCTCGGCATTATGAATGCAACCTGGGCATTCTGGTGTCTCGTGGCGGCAGGGGTTTTCTCGGTTGTGACAATTATTAATCGCGGACACAAAACGATTACGGAATTGGCAGCCGATGATTAATGCCATTCCGGATACCGTTCTTGTAACTTTGATCAGTCTTTACGCGATTTTGGCGCTGGCCTCTGTCATAAATTTCACGCTTAAACGAATTAAGCCAGACAGAGACTATCGAGAGCTTACGCAAAGAACGAATTCGTGGTGGATCATGATCACGATATTCGCGATTGCGATTATCGCCGACCGCGTCATCGCGATTATATTTCTTGGATTTGTCAGTTTTCTGGCGCTCAAGGAATATTTTTCTCAAATACCAACACGCCGTGCTGACCGACGGGTAATTTTTTGGGCATATTTGGCGATCCCGTTTCAATATTATTGGGTTCACGAATATTGGTACGGGATGTTCATTGTTTTTATTCCCGTTTGGGTCTTCCTATTTCTGCCCATGCGCATGTTGTTCTGGGCAAGACTGAAGGTTTCATACGAGCAGCGGGCACCCTTCATTGGGGACTAATGATCACGGTATTTAATCTTAGTCATGCCGCGTATTTCCTTTCACTCCCGACCATCGACAAACCCGGCACCGGTAGCGTTGGCCTATTGCTGTTTCTGATAATTTTGACTCAATTCAATGACGTAGCCCAATTTGTTTGGGGCAAATCCATTGGTGGCAAAAAGATCATTCCAAGCGTAAGCCCCGGCAAAACCTGGGCGGGTTTCATTGGTGGGGTAATCACAACCGCTTTTGCGGGATATCTGTTGGCGCCATATCTCACGCCCATCGTGGGTTGGCATCAGTTTGTCGCGGGTGCTGTGATCGCAATTGCTGGATTCCTCGGTGACATCACAGTGTCAGCCATTAAACGTGATCTTGGCGTAAAGGATTTCAGCAGCTTTATACCTGGCCATGGTGGTGTCCTTGACCGGGTTGACAGTCTTACTGTTAGCGCCCCGGTCTTTTTCCATCTCGTATTTTATTTCTACTACTGGCCAACGTTACAGACATGAGCCAACTTCTCAGATATGCCTTTTTCATTTTTCTCGTTCGGCCTGTTGTTTTAATTGTAATGGGCTTGAATATCCGTCGGCGCGAACTGCTGCCTGACCGTGGTCCTGCAATTATTATCGCGAACCATAATTCGCATCTCGACACGATGGTCCTGATGTCGTTAATGCCGCTACGTTTACTCAAAAATACCCACCCGGTCGCGGCGGCGAATTATTTCTTGCGCAATCCCGTGACTGCCTGGTTCGCCACCAAGATTATCGGAATAATTCCCATTTCCCGAAAAAATGCCAAAGGCAATCCGCTTGCCGGTTGTTTTCAGGCGCTCGAAAAGGAGGCGATCTTAGTTATTTTCCCGGAGGGTTCCCGCGGCAACCCAGAAGATTCGATGTCGGAATTCAAACAGGGCATCCGCGTCATCGCACGAAAATTCCCAAATGTGCCGGTTTCCCCTGTCTTCCTTCATGGACTCGGCAAGTCGCTGCCAAAAGGTGAAGCACTTTTTGTGCCATTTTTCTGCGATGTTTTTGTCGGCGAGTCGTTCAGATACGAAGCTGAAAAATCCGATTTCATGGAAAGTCTTCGGTCCTCGATGAATACTCTAGCATCAGAGGGTGAGTTCCCACCGTGGGATTGAATGCCAAGACCTTTAACTGATCTCTGATGAAGAGCAACAGACCGGAACGGTCAATCACGCCCCTGTTTATCCCCGAGAAGTTATCAAACGTGCCCTTGAACTTGGCGCCAGTGCCTTGATCCTGATCCACAATCATCCTTCGGGCATTCCCGACCCATCCTCGGCAGATATCGACATGACACGTAAGGTCGAGGAAGCCGGCGAACAGCTGGGCGTTCGACTACATGGTCACATTTTCGTCGCCCGCGAAGGCACATTCAGCATGCGGGCCGACGGATTGATTTAGTCTTCCGCCTCGATCTCAGCCCATGTGTTGCGGACAAATTGCGCGATGGCGGCGTTTTGGCCGATGAGTGAAAATTTCGCGTTATGGCCGTAATCCGGCAGGTTAATCATCTCCGTCGTAATGTAATCAAGCCGTCTCTCGGGATCAGCCTTGTGATATCGCAGCACTTTACGGACAACTTCCTTTGTCGGCTCCAGCTTGTATGCATGCCAGGGTGAGTGCCACTCGCCCGGCGCGGGTTTGGTGAAGGGGTACATGATGCCGCGTCCCGTTACGGGCTCCGCGTCATCGGGTAGTGTCGGCATTCCAGCGACGGGAACACCAGGCTGTTGTACCGACCATATATTCTTGGGTCCGTTGGGCACAGCAGAGCGCACCTGTAACCACCGTACGATACCAAGCTCAAGCCATTCATCGCACAGATTGCCCTCTTCAAACGGATCCAAAATCAAACGCCCGGATTCAACATCTTCACGAATGCCAGAAATGTCCTGCTCTTCCGGGTTGTCGATCTTGAAATTCACATGGCTGTAATCGAGCGTGTAGTTGAAGGGAATCCCCTTTGCCTGCACCGCCAAAGCTACGGGCGTAACACGGCTAAAATCTTCGGACCACATATTGACGTGAAGCTCATAGGCAGGTTCGACACCGAGTTTCATCGCCTCGTCATAGGTGTTGAGATAACTGTCGACGATTTCCTGATCCGTCACCGCATGCCCGTCTGCGTGATGCGTAAAGATCATGATGTTATGCATCTTGGCGCCGAATTCCTTGGCGATTTGGAGATTATCGGAAAGAAGCGGCTCGTCCTGACCAAGCCGGTAGAACCAGCTTACAGTAGCGATAGGTAAATCATACTTCTCAATTGCAGCACGATATTCGTCGATGCTGTCACGCAGGGGAATGCGATCAAAATAATCGAAAACACCAGTTTCCTTCACGAGCCGGAATTGCTCGTCAATCGATGCCTCTTCAAGCGAAATAGGATTTTCTATCGAAGAATCCTGCGCGCCACGGCCATTGCAGCCGATTAGAAAATCATTTGTCATTAGTACTCCACCGTTTTCCTGCCTTTACCTTAGGGGCGCCGACGGTGGCTCACAACGGCTGAATACGCCTAAATCCCAGCGATTTCCGCGATTTCAATACTGCCGCGCCATATCATCGCGGCGGCAACATAAACAATAAGCAATAGCCCGATATAGCCGATCCAGTGATGTTTCTGGAGAACACGCGCAATAAGCGTAGCGCCAACACCCATAAGAATAACAGAAAGAGCCAAACCAATTACCAAGGCAGACATGTGATTATTGGCCGCGCCTGCCACGGCCAAGACGTTATCGAGCGACATTGAAATATCGGCGATGGCGACTTGTAAAACAGCGGCTTTCAGAGTCTTTCTCGGTGCCGGAGCGCCTTCACCAACCACGGTTCCGCCACCACCTTCCGCTGCAAGCATCGCCTGCGCTTCTGCTTCTTCCCGCAAATCACGATATAGTTTCCAGCACACCCAGAGCAGCAGCAAACCACCGGCCAGCGTCAATCCGATGATGTTCAGGAGCTCCATCGTGACGCCGGCGAAAATAATCCGCATGACAACAGCAAGCGCAATTCCGTAAACAATGACTTTCTTGCGGTGTTCTGGTGCCACGCCAGCAGCCGCCATGCCGACAACAATGGCATTGTCTCCGGCAAGTATCAGATCGATAAGAATGACCTGACAAATTGCGATGAATTCGGGATAGCTGACTTCAAACATACTGTCAGCGATTATACTCTATCAAGAAATAGCCTCATAAATTCAGCATCTTATAAAAAAGACACCGTATGCCCATTTGGCATAAGTGACGCCGGTTGTCTTATCTTTCAAGGGGTAGACCTAACTTTTAATACTCACGTTTCTGTAACGTATTTTTCAAAATTTGCCAATGCAACGCCCCTGTTATAGGCGTCCCATTGTAGATGCTGCCATTTCATGGCATCACCCGATCAAATCATCAAGGAGTTCAGCAATGGTTAAACCGATCAGGCGCGTCGTTACAGGGCATGACGAAAGCGGAAAAGCCGTGGTTATCATGGACAGTGACGCAACGAATGTTGTTACGTCGGAACACAGGCCAGGCGGGCGCACCAATCTTTGGCGGACAACCTCTATGCCCGCCAGCTATGGCGGGGACAAGGATGAAGCGGACGCGGTTTTCGACGTTGAACCACCGCCCAACGGCGTGAATTTCCGAATTTCCGAATTTCCACCAGAAGACCCTGAAGTGATGGCGACACTCGACGGGACAAAGGCCTTCGGCGAGGTCGGTGCAGCACATCGCGTAGTCGAAGGCGCGCGACATCCATTTATGCATCGTACCGAAACCGTTGATTACGGTATCGTTCTCGAAGGCGAAATAGATATGTTAATGGATGAGGAAGACATCCACCTGAAAGCCGGAGACGTCATCATCCAGCGAGGTACGAACCATGCCTGGGCGAACCGTTATGAAGAACTGTGCCGGATTGCGTTTATCCTGATCGACGGAGTGGACGAAGACGGCAAGAAACGGGACGGATAAAATACCTTATGTCCGAAGAGCCAATAGAAAGCTGGAAAGACTATTACAAAAAAACCGGCGCTCGACCGCCGCGTGAGACGTTGCTGTTTGCCCTCGACAAATTCGAAGAAGAACGATCAACCGGCGGGGTCAACTTGCGAGCGATAGACCTCGGCTGTGGAAATGGCCGGGATACAGTTGAACTATTGCGGCGCGGTTGGCAGGTCTTCGGCGTGGACGCCGAACAAGCGGCGATTGATGGGCTTCGCCAACGCGATGAAGTCGGCGAAGGAGCCATGCTGGAAACCGCGACATCGCGATTCGAAGACATCGATCTGCCCGAGTCCGAGTTGATCAATTCAAGTTTCGCCTTGCCGCTGGTCTCCCCGCAGGACTTTCCGGATCTTTGGGATAAAATGCTAATGGCCCTTGTTTCTGGCGGGCGCATTAGCTGTCAGCTATATGGGGATCGCGATAGTTGGGTCGGCGACCCCGGTATCACCTTCTTCGCCCGTAGCGCCATCGATGCGCTGCTTTTCCCTCTCGACGTTGAATATTTCCGTGAGGAGGAAGACGACAGCACAACACCGCGAGGCCAGCAAAAACACTGGCATATCTTTCACATTGTGGCCCGTCGGCCGTAATCGAGAGCCCCTAGGAGAAATACTCAGGCAACGCAGATTTGAGATTTGCCCGCACTCGATCGCCAACCGGCTGATCACCTGCAGGATGCTCAAATTTTAGGCCCGTGACCTGCTCGTAAAGCGCAATGTATTTGCCGCTGAATTCAACAATAGTTTCGTTGGGAATTTCCGGAATCGGATCCTTATACGGATCACACTTCCCGGCAATCCATAACCGCAAAAACTCTTTATCGAGGCTTTCCGGTTCTTTCCCGTCAGCCAGTCTCTGATCATAGCTTGACGCAAGCCAATACCGGCTTGAGTCGGGTGTGTGCACCTCGTCGGCCAAGGTAATGGCGCCGCTCTCATCGAGACCAAACTCGTACTTAGTATCGACCAAGATCAGTCCATTTTTAGCCGCTACTTCGCGACCACGTGCGAAAATTGCCAGACTAATACGGGCCAATTCATCCCACTGCTCCTGGCTCAGCAACCCCTGAGCCACAATCTCCTCTGGCGTAATCGGCGCATCGTGATCCCCTTGTGCCGCCTTGGTCGTCGGCGTCAAAATGGTTTCAGGCAGTTTCTGGTTCTTTGTAAGCCCCTCCGGAAATTCAATGCCGTAAAGGGTCCTTTCACCACGTTCATACATTGGCCAAATGCTGGTTTCCGTTGATCCGGTAATATAATCGCGCACCACCATCTCTACCGGCAGCATCGACAAGTCTTTTGCGATGATCACATTTGGATCCGGATAATCGATAACATGGTTTGGGCAGATATCTTCCGTCTGATCAAACCAAAAACGGGCTGTTTGGTTTAAGACCTGGCCCTTATATGGCACCGATGCCAAAACCTGATCAAAAGCGGATTGTCGATCTGTTGCGACCATAACGCGACGTCCATCGGGCAACGCGTAGGATTCACGTACTTTACCCTGTTCAAAATTAGGGAGTTCAGGAAATTGAGCTTCACCAAGACAAGAATTTGAAAGATCCATCGTACCAGCCGGAATTTGGTTGAAATTAGACAACAAATATCGGAATGCCGGAGCGAATCGGCTAGAGCTAGCCGTATGGCGGCTGAAGAATCTTGTGTATAACTTTCAACAAGAAATTTAGTTGTCCAGTTACGGGGAGAGCAAGACCATGCCAATGAATGAACGGAAGTTCATCGATGTCGGTGGAATTCGCACCTGCTATTACGAACAGGGCGACGGCCCGATCATGATTTTGCTGCATGGTGGAAATTTCGGATCAAACGATGCCGCTGATTGCTCGCTCGACTGGGGTTTAAATTTTGATGGTCTCTCCGAGAAATATCGCGTGATCGCCATAGATAAAATCGGACAGGGATATACCGAGAACCCGTTGAACGACGACGACTACACGATGGCTGAAGTGGTTCGCCATGCATGCGCAACTCTTGATGCACTTGAAATCAATGCCGCCCATCTGGTCGGTCATTCTCGTGGCGGCTATGTCACCTGCAGAATGACCATGGAAAGACCCGATCTCGTCAAGACCTGCACCATAGTCGACAGCAATAGCTGCGCGCCCGGAATCGGGTTAAACGAGATCGTGCTCGCAAATCCACCCGAACCCCGCCTCACAGCTGAAAGCCAACGGTGGATCATGGAGCATTATTCATACAGCCCCGCGCATGTCAGCGACGAATGGATTGACGGGTTGGTAGAGGTTGCGCAGCAAAACAGCTACCGCGAAGCCTGCCACAAGATGGCCGCTTCCGGCGATGGACTCCGTCATACGCGGTTTTTACCGGCACTCGCCAAAGACAAGATCAATATGTTTGCGTGGATCCGTGACCACGGCATGGACCGGCCTACCCAACTCATTTGGGGCTATAACGATCCAACCGCCCCTATCGAAATGGGACGGGCGCTTTATGAGATGATTGCCGCCCGGGAACGACAGGCACAGCTGAACGTTTTCAATGAATCAGGACACTTTACGTATCGCGAGCACCCTGAGGCTTTCAACGCCTGCCTGAATGCCTTTATTGAGGGTGTTGTCTAGGCTACGCCGAGCACCTTGCGCGCCGCCTGATTTCTGAGCTCCGTCAAAAACTCGTAATGTCTCGGCAAATGCTGCGCATAGTTAGTTTTTAATTTCTGCATCTGCGCAACATAGTCTTGCCAGTCGCTTTGATCGATTGACCCTTCGAGGGGGAAATCCACGTCATCAAATCGCCCTTTGGCATAAAGCACCGACAGAAAACTCGGCGGCCCAAAAAGGTTTATCCCTGAAATATCTGCATCACCCGGCAAAATATGCTGCCACAGCGCCATGTTTTCCTGCAGACTTGCGGGCACGTCGATTTCATTCCGTGCGGCAAGCCAAAACGGCTCCTGCCGGTTCGACGTTAGATAGTGCATCACAATAAAATCAACGATGTTGTCGTATAGCTCGCCAACCGAACGGTTGAAACGGTCCGCCAAAGGCTGACTGATCGACCGATCAGGAAAGTTAGCGGCAAATAAACGCAATGTTGCCGATATCGTATGTATTGCCGTGGCCTCCAGCGGCTCAACGAACCCACCCGACAGGCCGATTGCAACGCAATTCTTAACCCAGGTTCGTTCACGCCTACCGACATGCATCTGGATCGCGCGGGGCTCCTCGTCAACCGTAAAACCTTTGCCTTCCAAATGTGCGATGAACTCGTCGCGCGCTTCTTCATCCGTTCTGAATGCACTTGAAAAGACATAGCCTGTGCCAACACGGTTATAGAGCGGAAGGTTCCAAACCCAACCAGCCCCAAGCGCCGTCGCTGTTGTGCAAGGTTCAATATTCTTTGCATCGATATGCGGCAGCTGAATTGCCAATGCACGATCGCAGAGCAATTGCTTATTCCAGGGATGGAAAGGTTCACCCAACGCATCACCGATTATCAATCCGCGAAAGCCCGTGCAGTCGACGACCATTTCAACCGGGTGTGCGCCGCCTTCCTCCAGGGTCAGCTCACTTACGAACCCGTTCTCATCAAGAGTCACATCAATGACGTCGTCACGGATATAGTTGATGCCACGCGCCAAGGTGACATCGCGAACGTAATTCGCGAACAGCCCCGCATCGAGATGATAAGAATAACTGATGACCCCTTCAAAATTATTGCCACCGAACAGGCGAGGCGCATATTGCCCCGCGATCATTGCCGCATTCGGCAATAAAGTCTCAATCAGGCCGCCGGGTCCATTCTTGGGGCCGTAGCGATGATAGTGATAGGTAGGGTTTTTTCCCTGGATCGGCTCCGGTGCATCGAATGGGTGAAAAAATTCGATTCCGCTACCATTTTTATCTAAGTTCCAATTCGCAAAGCGCACAGCATATTTGAATGAAGCGTTGCAGCGCTGTAAAAACTCGCCTTCATCGAGACCAATGCGCTGCAGGAGCGCGCGCATTCCCGGCACCGTCGCTTCTCCGACGCCTATTGTCGGAACGCGCGGCGATTCTATCAGTGTGATTTCAACCTGTGGTCCGTCGTGCCGCTCGTTGAGGAACGTCCCCAACATCGCTGCACTTAACCAACCGGCTGTGCCACCACCGACAATAGTCACCTTATCAATTCTGTTCAGCGATGCTTTTGTACTGGCCATAATTTCGATGTTACTGCAATTGCGGGATCATCATATAGAGACTGTTGATTTGCTTCTATTGTAGAAATGTCTCCGTCATCCATCGGCCTATTTGCCCGAGCGAATAATCCTGATGTTTGTTTCCAAGCAACTGTACACCTAAAGGCAGACCGGACAGTTCAAGCAAGGGAATATTCCAGGCGGGCGCGTCGAGACAGGATGAAGGGTCACCATAAACAGAATCCCCCGTTGCATTGCCTAGGGGGGGCATGGTCGGCGTTGAAAGTGTGATAAAGCCCTCAGCTTTACCTTCCAAGTCGAGGAACGCGGCACGCAACCTATAGAGGGCGGAAAGAGTTTCACGGTAGGCATCAAGCGACATTTCTTCACCAGCTTCAAACCGTTCGACCATCCGATCCTCAATTTGGTCACGACCGAGATCGCGGACAAGAAGCGCTGGCCATTTTATTTCCCAGGCCGCGAGATCTGGTTGAAATTCCGGTATTGTTTCCAGAGCTTTCTCAAACGTTTCAATGGCGGGGTCGTCCACGCGAGAGAGAATTTCCACGCCTTTTTCCTCCAACTCGGCCAGAAATTCTTCAAACTGCTTCTTTATGCCCTTTTCGGTTATCGCCCAGCCGAGCGTGTCTAGACGAATGAGCCGATTCGGTTTGACGGCGGAAATATCCGCCTCGCCAAACAGACCGGGGTGCCCCGGATCGCCACCAACGGTCTGGGCGATATGCCATGCCGTTCGCCAACAATCGATAATATTACTGCCGTGGATTCCAATAGTACTGTAGCTCGGTGAGCGCCAAAGCATTCCGCCTGAATGCACCGCACCGAAGGTCGGCTTCAAGGCAACATTGCCGCAAAAGCTTGCAGGCCGGAGTACCGACCCCCGTCCTTGACTACCGATTGCAATCGGTAACATTCCGGCACCGACAAGCGCCGCCGAACCGCTAGACGATCCGCCGGGACTGCGATCTAGGTCAAAGGGGTTTCTGGTGTCAGCTGGTTGACCGGAACCAAGCTCCGGGAGTGTCGTCTTTCCCAGAATCACCGCACCGCCTTTTCTCAACGCATAGATATGTGCGGAATCGAAACGGTGCCGTTCGCCTTCCAGCAACGGACTATTCAACTCGGTCGGAAAATCGGCAGTCTTGAATAAGTCCTTTACGGCAAATGGCATACCATCGATACGGGTGAGCGGTTCTCCAGCGTTATATCTCTCTGTTGATTGGTCGGCGGCGGCGCGGGCAGCGGCAACATCCATTGTGACGAATGCTTTGATTTGCGGTTCACGAATTTCAATAACCTCAAGACAGCGTTCTAAATATGCACGCGGTGTATCGCGACCATCCGCAAACCCTTTTACGGCGCTATGAAAGGAACAAAGCTGGACGGTGCGGGGGTCGTAACTCTCGGGGACAACAGGGAGTTCTGACGACATCGTTTGGCTGCCTTCGCAAGACTCTATGTGAAAAAAACTAGGACACATGGCGGGACGTCGCAAGTTAGGTCACAATACAGCAATCGATTTGGCTCACAGACGACGAACATGACAAAAAAAGGTATTTGGGAACCGCCCGCGACGCTCGATAAGGAAACGCTCATCAAATTATCGGATGAGGTACTTTCACGGCCCGATATATCATTCGGGGAAACCGAGCACATATTCAGGATCGAAGCGCTGGGGTTGGACTGGGATGTCGGCGTCATGATTTACGAACCGACTGACCAAAGCCTTGTTCCAACGGGTGCAGATGGCAAGAAGGTAGGGATGTTCGTCCTGGCAGGCGGATCCGGCGATTACCGGGCAATGGAACAACTCACGCGACTGATCGTTCGCAAATTTGGCTATAGAATTGCAACAATGACCTATCCCGGGAGGTTGTATCTATCCGACCCTTCCCGAAACTGGCCTGGAGACACAATAGCCGCCGACGGCATTGTTCGTACGCCGATATGGCAACATGACGAGTTTGTCTCCCCTGAAGAATTTGACCTTATCGTCGATGAGAGCCTGCGCGCTCGTTACGGACGCCGCATGGTTGCCCGTGCCAAACCTGGAACCCGGTTTTATGATCGTATGGCTGCCTGGCCGGCGGCTTTTGAAAAGGCAATGAAAACGGTTTGCCGAGATCATTTGCCGGAGGACGAATTTTCAATTTATGTCCATGGCCATTCAACGGGTGGTCCTTTTGTCCATTTACTTACACAACGTGTTGAGAATGTTCGGGGTGTCGTTGGCATCGAAAATTCCCCGTTCGGGTACATGTTTTCCAAAATGGTTGGCTACGAATGGGACGGGCCTTTCAACGACCTGCTTGTTCGTACATGGCGCGATATTGCCCGATATCGTGGTGCGGAAGTACGTAGCGAAGAGGGCGAACAAGGATTGATGCGCCTGCCCTGGATCATGGAAGAGGTATTTGAAGATTGGGAAAAAACACTTACCCAGCCTCAGTTTAAAGCCGAATACCCTCTGCATTACGCGGCTGATCATGCTTTGGAAGCAGCGGCCCGTGCCGCAGCCCAAAGACTTGAAATGGATCAAGCAGATACGGCAGCACTTGTTGATCAATTTGTCGGATATGGACGTGAACTCAACGGCCCAGAGGTAAAACCTGTACCCCCTATCCTCTTATCAATCTGCAAACACAGCCGGGACCATACAGAGAAGGTATATGATGAAATTGTGCTACCCATGTTTGCGGCCATGGACCCAGCGCCCAAAGTACGCCTGACCAAACTCGGTACCGGGAGCCATCATTACGAGTATCCAGAGGAAGGTCTACCGGAAGGTCTCGTTGGCCCCATCACCGGTCTATGGCATGAAGCCATTATGGAAGGTTATTACCTTGAAAACTGACGAGGTTAACAACCACAAGTGTGACGATGGCACTGCCTGACTCTACCGCGCCGCCATCAGATCGAAAGGCCTTCCGACTATTCTTGCCATTCTTGTGGCCCAAGGACGATCCGGGGATAAAACTACGCCTTGGATTCACGATCTTTTTTCTGTTTTCGGTCGCCGGTCTAAATTCCGTTTTGCCGCTTTTGTTCGCAAGTGCCATCGACAGTTATAGCGGCAAAACAGACAGTGGATCGCCGGTATTTTTAATCACGACCTCGGTCGTCGGACTCCTATTTGTGTACGGTTTTGTTCATTGGTTTAGCAGGGCTTTAAACGAGGTGCGTTGGGCCATCTATGGTCGAATAGAGCAACGTATTCGACGCCGGGTTGGGATGGTCGTTTTCAAACATCTTCATAATTTGTCCCTGCGCTATCATTTACAAAAACGCACCGGTTCGCTCAGCCGTATCATGGAAAATGGTATCCGCGCGATCGAGGACCTTCTTTTTGATTGCATATTTCTCGTACTTCCTTTCGTTGTGGAGATTGTGCTCGTTGTCGTAGTAATGCTGATCTTCCTCGATGGCATTTTTGCGCTTCTGTTGTTTGCCACATTGATCCTTTATTTGACCGCACTCTTTGTTGGCTCAGAGTGGCTTCGTAAATATCAGCGCCGTGCCATTAGGGTTGGGACAGAAGCACATGGAAAAGCCGTCGACAGCATCATCAATTACGAGACGATAAAATATAGCGGCAATGAAGATTATGTCGCCGCCCGCTACGACCGCGCTTTGTCTGAAGAGGAAGAACTAACGGTACGATCACTGACATTGCGGAGTTTAACCGGCTTTGTTCAAGTGAGCATTCTGGGTTTTGGCATAATATCTATTGTTGTAACTGCTGGCGGGCGAGTCGTTGAAGGAGTCATGACCATTGGTGCGCTGGTGGCCGTAAATCAGTATCTGTTGCAACTGATCCGCCCTCTCGACCGGCTCGGTTTTGTCTACCGCAATATAAAGAAAGCGCTGGTTGATCTCGAGCAGATGCTCTCATTGCTCGAAGAACAGCCGGAAATTACCGACAGCCCAACAGCTCAAACTTTGACAGACGGGCCTGGTGCCATTCGTTTTGACAAGGTCTCGTTTGCCTACGATTCAAGACGGCCTGTTCTCAAGAACGTTTCATTTGAAGTTCCGGCGGGTAACACTATCGCCCTGGTTGGGCCCAGCGGTGCAGGCAAGTCCACAATTGGCAGACTTTTGTTCCGCTTTTTTGACGTCACTGATGGAACCATTTCAATCGACGCGCAGAATATTGCCGATCTAACTCAGGATTCATTGCATTCCGCTATTGCCGTAGTACCGCAAGACACAGTGCTGTTTAACGAGAGCCTATTTTACAACATTGCCTTTGGCCGCCCGGACAGCAGCGCAGAAGAGGTCATCAACGCCGCCAAACTCGCGCAAATTCATGATTTTATCGAAATGCTGCCCGACGGCTACAACAGCCTGGTTGGCGAACGCGGCTTGAAACTTTCTGGTGGCGAAAAACAGCGAATAGCGATTGCGCGCGCAGCGTTAAAGAATCCACGCATTTTCTTATTCGATGAAGCGACGTCTTCGCTCGATAGCGAAACGGAGACGGCAATTCAGCAAAATCTCAGCGCCATATCAGCAAGCACCACCACAATTATGATTGCACATAGGCTTTCCACTGTAACGCATTCCGACGAAATTCTGTTCATTGAGGATGGCGAAGTTGTTGAACGGGGTAACCATGAAACATTGTTGGCGCATCAGGGACGCTACGCTGAATTATGGTGGCGTCAGCAGGAAGACCCCGATGCCGATTTGGCAATTGCCTGACCCGGCCAACCAATGACACGCACGAACTATCTCATTTTGGTAATCCTGCTGGGAATTTTGCAGGCAATGCCGCCTTTCTCGATTGATACTTCACTGGTGGCAATTCCTGCCATGGCCCGGGATCTCATGTCGGATCCCGGCAGTATTCAGCTCACCCTACCCGCCTATGTATTCGGAGCGGCATTAGGGCAGCTTATTCTATCTCCGCTCTCAGACAGATTTGGCCGCAAAACCATGATGCTATGGGGAGTCACCGGCTATATTCTGGCTGCCATCGGCTGCGTTTTTGCAACCAGTGTTGAAATGCTCGCTTTCATGCGGTTTTTGCAGGGCTCTTCAACATTCTCGGGCCGGATTTTACCACGCGCTATGGCCCGCGATCTTTACGACCGGGAAGAAGCGGCGAAATTACTCTCCTATATGGCGGTTCTGAGTGGCATCGCGCCAATTGTCGCACCGCTGATTGGGGCCCACCTGCTCGACACCGCGGGTTGGCGTTCGATCTTTATGTTCATGGTCGGCTACGGGGTCCTCGTCCTTATCCTGATTGCGATTTTTCTCAAAGAGAGCCTCCCGCCAGAACGCCGCATTAAGCTGGTCCCTGCAACGATGGCAGCCAATTTGATTGTAATTGTCCGTAATCGTGTATTCCTGAGCTATGCGGCGTGCATCATTTGTACGATGGGCGGGCTGATGTGTTTTCTGACCAGTTCGTCCAGTGTCATCATTCTCGCTTTCAAACATACACCACGAGAATACGCATACGCGTTTGGCGGTATCATGATCGCGTATTCCCTGTTCAGCTTTATCGCCGGACGTATTGTCGGTCGGTTTGGTATCGACGGTGTCATTCACGCCGGTGCGGCGATTGGCTGCCTTTCGGGAATGGCTATGTGGGGATGCGCCATAATCGGCATTAACGACATTTGGGCGATTATTGTCCCTATGTTTGGCTATATGGCTGCGCTTGCTTTTATCCTGCCGCAAGCGACCGCAGGTGCTTTGTCACCATTTGGCGACATGGCGGGTTCCGCGATGTCCAATCTGGGATTTATCCAGACCTGTATCGCTGCAGCAATTGCCGCACTCTCCGGGTTTCTCTACGACGGAACCCAAATGCCGATGGCAACCATCATTGCGCTTCTCGGCATCGGCTCCCTGGTTTCATATTATGGGTTGGTGAAACGGCTCAAAAGGCCTGTGCCGACAGAGTGAGGTCTGGTTCCACGAGTCGGGGTTTTCTGATACACCGCTTATAGTTTCCAACCAACGAAAGAAGCAGGCAAAGTCCATGATTCCCCGCTATAGCCGACCCGATATGGCAAAAATTTGGGAGCCCGAAAACAAGTTCCGGATCTGGTTTGAGATCGAAGCTCACGCCTGCGATGCACAGGCCGAACTCGGGGTCATTCCAAAAGATGCGGCGAAAGCTGTATGGGATCGCGGAAAATGGGAAATTGACCGGATTGACGAGATAGAGCGTGAAACAAAACATGATGTTATCGCGTTCCTGACCAATCTCGCCGAACATGTCGGTGATGAAGCCCGGTTTGTTCATCAGGGCATGACGTCATCTGATGTGCTTGATACCTGTTTGGCCGTTCAAATGACTCAGGCAGCCGATATCCTAATTGCTGATATCGAAGCACTCCTCGCGGCCCTTAAAAAACGTGCTTTGGAACATAAAGACACCATCTGTATCGGACGGAGCCACGCCATTCATGCAGAACCAACCACCTTCGGTGTCAAACTCGCAGGCCACTATGCGGAGTTTGCGCGCAATCTGGACCGACTGAGGACCGCACGCGCCGAAGTGGCTACCGTCGCCATATCAGGGGCCGTTGGTACCTTTGCCAATATCGATCCTGCGGTCGAAGAGCATGTCGGCAAAAAAATGGGTCTCACACCCGAACCGGTTTCAACCCAGGTTATTCCGCGCGACCGGCATGCGATGTACTTCTCCGTTCTTGGCGTCGTCGCCAGTTCTCTGGAACGGCTCGCAGTGGAGATCCGCCACATGCAGCGTACCGAACTGCGCGAAGCCGAAGAATTTTTCTCGCCAGGGCAAAAGGGCTCTTCCGCGATGCCTCACAAACGAAACCCTGTTCTGACGGAAAACATTACCGGCCTCGCGCGTATTGTGCGTTCAGCTGTGACTCCGGCAATGGAGAATGTCGCCCTTTGGCATGAGCGCGACATTTCACACTCGTCTGTCGAACGCATGATTGGCCCGGATGCAACGGTTACGCTGGACTTTGCTCTGGCGCGGATGACTGGTGTCATTGAGAAGCTGATGGTTTATCCGGAAATGATGCAACGCAATCTTGATGGGCTTGGTGGGCTGGTATTTTCTCAGCGCGTCCTCCTGGCCCTTACCCAAGCGGGGATGAGCCGCGAAGGTGCTTATAGTGCGGTTCAACGCAATGCCATGAAGGTATGGGAAGCGGACGCGGATTTCCTGACCGAGCTAAAGGCCGATGAAGAAGTCAAAAACCACATGACCGACGAGGACCTAACGGCCCTCTTCGATATCACCTATCACACCAAGAATATCGATGTGATATTTAACAGGGTGTTCGGCGAAAGCTGACCGTGGGGCAACGGCCACAGCGAAAAATCGAACTGGACGAAGCTGCCGAAACCGTCATTGAACGTTATGGCGATCTCTCTGGCGATAAGGCTGCGTTTACGGCGGCGCTGGAGACGCCTCTTCCTGTTTGCCTCTGGGCCAACAGTTTACGGATCAAATCCAAAGAACTGGAAGACAAGCTGATTGCCGAGGGGTTTGACCCTTCACCAGTTGCTTGGAATGAAAATGCCTACCGCCTTCCCCCGGGATCGCGTCCCGGGCGAAGCTGGCTGCATAAGGCCGGGTTACTCCAGATACAGGAAGAAGCTGCGCTGTTGCCGGTAAAGCTTCTTGCTCCCCAACGGGGCGAATGCATCCTGGATTTATGTGCTGCTCCCGGCAACAAGGCCGCGCAAATTGCTATCGCTCTCGAGAACCGCGGCACTGTCATTGCCAATGATAGCCATGTTGGTCGTCTCGCGCCGTTTCAAGCGGCAATTGCCCGTCTCGGTTTTCTCAATGTTACGACGACCACCATGGATGGGGCTCAATTCCCGCTCGAAGCGGGACCATTTGACAGGGTTCTGGCCGACGTTCCGTGCTCTGGTGAAGGTACAATTCGCAAGGGACCCGGAAAACATACACCCGTACCGGACAACTTTCGTGACTGGCTAAGGGGTAAACAACGAGCATTGCTGCGCCGGGCGATTGATCTCTGTAAACCCGGCGGCCGCGTTGTCTATTCGACCTGCACATTCGCGCCGGAAGAAAACGAAGAAATCATCGATGCGATCCTGTCAGAGCGCTCCGATGTTGAACTAATTTCCCCCGAGCCAACGCTATTTGGAACCTCGACGGGAATTTCGAAGTGGCAAGGAAGGTGCTATTCCCAAGAACTGGCGAATACAATGCGAATCTGGCCACACCTGTCAGGCACCGGCGGTTTTTTTGCTGCGGTTATGGTGAAATCCGGCCCGTCATCAAAGGTACTGTCCGACAAGACCCCGGAAATAGATGCTAACGCGCGACAGGTTATGGAAAATTTCATCAAATATTTTGGTTTGCCCTCAGAAACCTTCGATGGCTTGCAAACAGTGCGTGCTGGGCGCCGATTAAAACTTGTGGCGACGGATCACCGAATTCCCGAATTAGAGGAAGTTCTCGCAAGTGGCCTAACGCTTACCGGAGACAGCGCAAAAGTTCCAAAGCTCTCCACCGAGGCCGCGATGGCGTTTGGCAGTCAGGCCACCCGGAATGTCGTCGATCTCGATGATGACCAACGTACGTCATATTTGTCCCATCAAACCCTTACGCTGTCCCCAGATCAGTGCATCGCCTGCAATGATCGCGGTTATGTCATTGTCCGATCAGAGGGTCTCGCACTCGGTGTCGGGATGATCCAAAAAACGGCAGACACGACATCTCTGGAAAGCTTGTTTCCCCAGAACTGGCCATGATGCCCTTTTCACCACCACAAGACGCGCTAAAGTTGCTAAAAACGAAGAGAGAGTCGGCGGGAATTTAGCGAGCCTGCAGCCTTGGAATGAATGATCGATTTTTTAAATTCCCGCATACTGCCCATATCGCATGGTTCGGCGAAGAGCTGCCCCGTGCCGATAAATTGGCATCTACAGAAGATGTGAAACATTTGTTCGAAGATGATGTTGTCATCGAAGAAAAAATTGACGGCGCCAACATAGGTATTTCTATAGATGAAACCGGCATCGTTCGTGTTCAAAATCGGGGCGCATATTTGGAAGAGCCCTTCAGTGGCCAGTTCTCACGCCTAACCTCATGGTTGGCGCAGCACGAGCAATTTCTTAATCAAAAACTAAATCAGAATATTATTCTTTTCGGTGAATGGTGCGCTGCAGTCCATTCGATTGAGTACACGAGACTTCCTGACTTGTTCCTCTTATTCGATGTCTATGATCGTGATGCAGAGCAATTCTGGAGCACTGATCGGCGCAATGCGATTGTCGAAGGTGGTGAGATACACTGTGTTCCGAGAATTCAATCTGGCAGGACGAATTTAACAGAGCTCATTGACCTATTATCCGATCAAACTAGCAGGTATGGCGATCAACCAGCAGAAGGGTTGGTCGTGAGACGCGACGATGAAATTTGGAGTACGGCGCGCGGAAAGCTAGTCCGTAAAGAATTCGTTCAAACCATAGACGAACATTGGAAAAGCAAGAGAATACGTTGGAATCGCCTTGAGGTGTAAACGTGTTCTAAAAACAATCCTGATTGCCTCGACGGAATTGCCCTAAGGGCTACCGCCCTAAATGCTTCTCAAAAAAAGCCGCTCCAAGCTTTTGAACCGTTTTTACCGCGTTTGGATCGTAAAGAAGTTTGAGACCAATATGGTCCTGACGGGCCGATTTATGCCGCGGGTTGTCAAATGCCCGATAGACGCCCGGCAAAAGATGTAGCGTGACATTCTTTTGGTCTTGTACCGCCTTGCAGGAATCCTGATATCGCCGCGGTTCCTTGTCCCCGAGAAAGACCGCGACGGGAAATTCGGCCTGAGTGCCGCTTCGGTCTAGGATAATGCAGTTCCCATACATCGCGATCCCTGCCTTGAAGCTGTTGCCTTTTGGAGAGGTCGTGCCACGGGCCGCGAGAACATTAACAGTTATTGCTCCCATACCGCCGCCCATCACGGCAATGCGCTTCGCATCCACGTCCTTGCGTGCCGCCAAGGCACCCAGAGCTGCCAACGCATCGTCGCGGCGGCCATCGGCAGAACCGACAACCCACCGCCGCGAACACCGATCAACACCCATCGCCGCAAACGTGTCATGGCTGTAGACCACATATCCCTGCTTTGTCCAAAACGCGGGCCAGAAATCGATAACGGGGCCACGCAAACCGCCACAAGCATGCAGTAATATGATAGCCGGGTGAGGCCCGGCGCCTTTTGGCTTAAAAATTTGACCGTTTAGCCCCGCTGCGTGAGCAGCAGAGAGTCCGGAAAATAATATCCAAATTGATATTACGTTGATGATGGTGTTTCGGTGCAACATACAAAACTCGCCAGAAATAGTTCCGACCTTAACACGTGAGTATCCAAGAAAACCCGTCGCTCGGAGACGAAACCTGATTGCTGGAATAATTAGCTAGCTGGCGACTTTTGGACCAACGATGACCCAAAAGCCAGAGGGCGCGCCTTGCAGATGAATGATTTCAAAATGTTCGCAAAGACGGGGCAGCCACCAAGATGTTGGTTTCTGAATTAAGTGTGCGTTTCGGCCGTCAGGAAGCGTTTTTATTGCCGGACCGGTATCAATCGTAAACAAACCGACTTTCTCCACAATTCTGTGCAAATCGTCGAGAACCGCGTCGAGAAAGGACATTTCGATATGCTCAAGGACATCAATGCAACAAACGAGGTCTGCCTTCCGGGGCTCGCCATATTCAGGAAATGCCGGGTCGTAAGCAAAATAGTCAAAGTCCATTTTGCCTAACTCATGCAGTTTTTTCTGTAAATTGCACTTTCCCGCCCCATAGTCGGATATTGATCTTGCCTTCGCTTGTTCTGCGAGATCTTTGACAAGAGGTGCGTAATGCAGCGAGGCAACACCATAGTTCGGGTTTTCATGTAGCTTTTGCTGCTGAGCAAGGTATTCAGGAGAAATCGTCATCGATCGTCCCGGCTAACGAATATTGTTGCCGCACTATACTTTGTTTGGTGAACGCCACAAATTAGAGACTACCATGGAAACACTTCCCAGAAATGTCACCGCTTACAAACGGACACCAACCTTTACTGAAGAGACTGTTCCAGGAGGTCTGCTGAAAGACCACTCAACAGCTGATGGTGTGTGGGGTCTTATTCAGATCGAAAGCGGGAAGTTGGAATACACCATAGGCGATGATGAAATTCACGAGCTGACACCGGGTAATGACGGTGTCGTCCAGCCGACCGTCACCCATCATATCCGGCCCATCGGCGAGGTCGCATTTTTTGTCGAGTTTTACAAATGAAGCCCCAGCTCGGCCTGCTTTTTCTTGGTCAGACCGCGCGCAACAATTTTATGCGACTGGGTAATATAGTCCTTGAGGTCTTCGTCCGATAAGCCCGGCTTATCATAATGCTGAATCCACTTCATCCCGCGGGACGCAAGATAGGGAGCGGGACGCAGTCCCGGTTGTTCCTGGAGAAATTCATAGGCGATATCGGACACCTTAAAGGCAAAGGCCGGCTCTTTTTCCTTCCAGCCGCCAATTGCAAATACCTTGCCGCCTACTTTCCAAACATTTGAGCCCCCCCACTGCACGACGTGGGATGTCGCTGGCAATCCGGCACAAAACTCGTTGAATTCTTCATCGGTCACAAGTACCCGCCACCTATAGATTTTTGAGTGTTGCTAGGCCTCGTCTTCAATCTGCTGACGCGCTGTATCGCCTAGAATGTCCATCTGTTTGCGCAATTCTGATTCATCTATCGGCGAGCCTTTATCGTTCAGATCGCCAAGAAGTTTTCGGACGACATCGGCATCCCCTGCTTCTTCAAAGTCGGATGCGACAACTTCTTTAGAGTATTCCTCGGCAGCGTCATCACTAAGTCCCATTATTTCCGCTGCCCACAAGCCCAACAATTTGTTGCGGCGCGCGGTTATTTTGAACAGCATTTCCTGATCGTGCTGGTATTTGGCTTCATACCCTTTTTCGCGATCCTTAAAGCCATCAGCCATATTTTATGTCTCCTCAAATGCGCACATTGGCGCTCGTTTATTTCAGTATCTAATGTAAGCGGTTGCGTCCTTTGCGCAACCCAGTCATAACGCCCGCGAAATGTGTACCGTCGTCTTTTTACGCCGTCCCGAACATCGTTGGCCCCTTATACTGGGTGCCAACCGTGACGAAATGATGAATCGTCCGTGGCGTCCGCCCGGTCGTCACTGGCCGGATCGTGAAAATGTCGTTGCCGGAATTGATGAACTTGCCGGCGGGTCATGGCTGGGTATGAATGATGAAGGTGTTGTCGCGGGTATTCTCAACCGAAAGGATTCTCTTGGTCCGGACGAAAACCTGCGAAGTCGTGGCGAAATCGTTCTTGAGGCGCTTGATCATACAGACGCCGTGTACGCCGTAGAAGCCCTCGCGGAATTGAGCCCTGCAGCCTATCGAAGCTTCAATCTATTCGTGGCAGATAACCGGGATGCCTGGTGGCTGCGCAGTCTTGGTCCGGACGCTAAGAAAGTCGAGATATTCGAAATACCCGAAGGCATCTCCATGTTAACGGCATGGGATTTAAATGCCGATGATTCCGTTCGAACAGGCTTCTACTTACCCCAATTTCGTAACGCAATGCCTCCCCATCCTGAAAAGGGCGACTGGCGCTTGTGGGAGACGTTGATGGGGTCTACCGACCATGCTGAAGGCGCTGTTCCGGGCGAGGCGCTATTCATCCAAACTGATCGAGGGTTTGGAACGTTATCGACAAGCCTTATAGCTCTAGAATCACCCGAAATCCTAAACGCCAAAAAGATCTGGCAATTTCTCGACACCTCAAAAAACGACGCGGAATTTATCTCTGTTGAAGTTTAGCTGACAAAACATGTCCGAGCATTGTTGGGAATCTGCAAACTTGCTATAGCTTGATTGCATCTTGCTGCGGGGTTGAAACAGGGACTTAACGTGAAAATACGCGTCCATATTACGCTCAAAAATGGCGTTCTCGATCCGCAGGGCAAAGCGATTTCGAACGCGCTCGGCTCGCTTGGTTTCACCGGAATTAACGATGTCCGCCAGGGTAAATTCATCGAGGTTGATGTGGCGGAAAGCGATCCTAAAAAAGCCCGAGCTGCAGCCGACGAAATGTGCCGCAAGTTGCTCGCAAACACCGTCATTGAGGATTATCAGATAGATTTGGACGCATGAAATCTGCGGTCATCGTTTTTCCAGGATCAAATTGCGACCGAGACGTCCAGGTCGCTCTTGCTGCCAGTACAGAACAGTCCCCCAAGATGGTGTGGCATGGCGATTCAGAAATGCCTGACGTTGATCTGATCGTTGTTCCGGGTGGTTTTTCGTATGGCGATTATCTTCGCGCAGGCAGCATGGCAGCAAACTCGCCGGTGATGCGCGAAGTAGTTGCCCGGGCAAATGCTGGCACGCCGGTACTCGGCATATGCAACGGATTTCAAATCCTGTGTGAAAGCGGCCTGTTGCCGGGTGCATTGTTGCGTAACGCCGGGTTAAGATTCGTGTGTCGAGACGTGTTGTTACGGGTTGAAAACGAAGAGACAGTTTTTACCGGACAAAACAGCAAAGGCGACGTCATCCGCATCCCCATCGCCCATCATGATGGAAATTACTTTACCGACGACGCGACGCTTGATGAACTGGAACAATCGAACCGAGTGGCATTCCGATATTGTGACAAAAACGGTGAGCCAACCATTGACGCAAACCCGAACGGCTCAGCCAGAAATATCGCCGGAATCTTAAACGACAACGGCAATGTGCTTGGCATGATGCCGCATCCTGAACGGCTGGCGGACCAAGCATTGGGCGGCACTGACGGCAAAAGTATGTTTGAGTCGCTTTCTGAAAAACTGGCGGCTTAGGACGATCGTTCCCGTGTCAGAAACACAAACAATTACCCCAGAAATCGTCGCGGAACACGGGCTCAGTGAAGACGAATACCAGCGCGTCCTGAATATAATGGGCCGGGAACCCAACATGGTGGAGCTTGGAATCTTCTCTGTCATGTGGTCTGAGCACTGTTCCTACAAATCATCCAAAAGATGGTTACGCGAACTGCCAACCGAAGCGCCATGGGTCATTCAGGGTCCAGGTGAAAATGCCGGTGTCATCGATATTGGGGATGGCCAAGCAGCGATCTTCAAGATGGAAAGCCACAACCATCCCTCCTTCATCGAACCCTATCAGGGAGCCGCCACCGGCGTCGGCGGCATCCTGCGCGACGTCTTCACAATGGGCGCGCGCCCGGTTGCCAACATGAATGCACTTCGATTCGGACATCCGGATAATACCAAGACCCGGCACCTTGTAGCGGGTGTCGTCGCAGGTATCGGCGGCTACGGTAACTGCGTCGGCGTGCCGACGGTCGGTGGTGAATGCGATTTCCACGCCTCCTATGACGGCAATATTCTTGTCAATGCGATGACGGTGGGTCTCGCCGATACGGACAAGATTTTCTATTCAGCCGCGGCCGGTATCGGCAATGCAGTTGTTTATGTCGGATCCAAAACCGGTCGCGATGGTATCCATGGCGCAACAATGGCGTCCGCAGAATTCGACGATGACTCGGAAGAAAAGCGCCCAACGGTACAGGTCGGTGACCCTTTCACCGAGAAGCTCCTTATAGAAGCCTGTCTTGAACTTATGGCAACGGATGCGATCGTCGCAATACAGGATATGGGCGCTGCCGGACTAACATCCTCTTCCGTTGAAATGTCATCCAAGGGCGGGGTCGGAATTGAGTTGGATATGGATCAGGTTCCCGTTCGTGAAGAGGCGATGACACCTTATGAAATCATGCTCTCTGAAAGCCAGGAACGCATGCTGATGGTCCTCAAGCCCGGGGCGGAGGATGCCGCGCGTGCGATATTTGAGAAATGGGAACTCGATTTTGCAATTGTTGGCCGTGTCACGGAAGGTGAAAGGCTGGTCCTTAAAGAAAACGGTGAAATCGTCGCAGACATTCCCGTTCCACCTTTGGTCTCGGAAGCGCCAGAATATGACCGGCCACGCGGAACGCCGCCCGCGCCACCTGCCATGCCGCAGGACGTGCCGAATATCGATACACCTGTCGACGAGGCTCTTTTGAAATTGCTGGGTTCACCCGATCTCTGTTCCAAGCGCTGGATTTGGGAGCAGTACGATCACATGGTCATGGCCGATACAGCGCAACGACCCGGAGGCGATGCGGCGGTCGTTCGGGTTCACGACACAAACAAGGCCTTGGCAATTACCTCCGATTGCACGCCGCGCTATTGCTTTGCAGACCCGGAGGAAGGCGGCAAACAGACAGTAGCAGAAGCCTGGCGAAATTTAACTTCTGTCGGTGCCCGGCCCCTCGCCGTTACGGATAACCTCAATTTTGGCAATCCGGAACGACCAGAGATTATGGCCCAGTTCTCGGGTTGCATAATGGGAATGGCAGCAGCTTGCAAAGCGTTAGATTTTCCTGTCGTTTCGGGCAACGTGTCGCTCTATAACGAAACCAACGGCAAGGCGATCCTTCCAACACCGGTGATTGGTGCGGTCGGCGTGATCGATGATCTATCCGACATGGTCGGTATCGGTTTTCCTGCCGAAAACCAGTCAATCGTACTCGTTGGCGATACCGTAGGGCACTTAGGCGCTTCCCTGTGGCTGCGGGAAATTGCGGGGTTGGAATCTGGTGACCCTCCACCTGTTAACCTGGATACGGAAAAACAAAACGGCGATTTTGTAAGAGCGCTAATTGGCGACCGGTTGGTAACAGCCTGTCACGACGTTTCCGGTGGCGGGGTACTGGTTGCCCTCGCTTCCATGGCCCTCACTGGCGATATCGGCTGCACAATCACGCTACCGGAAGAATGCACCGACAATTCCGCCTGGTTGTTCGGCGAGGATCAGGCCCGATACCTCCTCGCCACAAGCGATCTAAGCGGCTTAATTTCGAGGGCGGAAAAGGCTGGTATAGAGGTGTTAGCGCTTGGAACAACCGGAGGGACTGCGTTGACTGTTGGCGGCCTTCCGCCTATATCCTTGGAAGCAATGCGGGATGCGCATGAGGGCTGGTTGCCTAACTATATGGCCGCTTCCTGACTTCCCGATTGAAAGGACCAAAATATGCCAATGGATCCTGGTGAAATAGAGCGCCTGATTAAAGAAGCGCTTCCAGATGCTGATGTTAAGCTGGAAGACCTCGTTGGAGATGGCGATCATTGGTCTGCAACCGTGGTATCGTCCGCGTTTGCGGGAAAATCACGGGTTCAACAGCATCAATTGATATATCAGGCGCTGCAGGGCCGGGTGGGCGGTGAGCTCCATGCGCTCGCGCTTCAAACCTCCGCTCCTCCAGGCTAAAGAGATTTCCTTCGCATTCCAGGCGAGCAATGACAGGATTAAAGAATGACTGACAACCCCGTATTCGAGCGTATCAAACAGGACGTTTCCGACGCAGACGTCGTATTGTTTATGAAAGGCACCCCTGTCTTTCCCCAGTGCGGCTTTTCATCCGCCGTCGTTCAGGTGCTGACCTATATGGGCGTTCAGTTCAAGGGCGTTGACGTCCTCACCGATCCCGAAATTCGTGAAGGCATCAAAGCCTACAGTAACTGGCCAACCATTCCGCAACTCTATGTCAAAGGCGAGTTTGTTGGCGGTTGCGATATTATCCGTGAAATGTTCGAATCTGGTGAATTGATTGAATTCATGAACACCAACGGGATCGACGTAAATCTGCAAACGGCGGAATAAGCCGGGCAAGACGCCGATCTAAGACCAGGTACAGGGAGGTTTAGATGGCATTGGTACAAACCAAAGGGCTTGCGCATTTCACAATTCCGGTAACCGATACTGAGCGCAGTCAAAAGTTCTACGAGGAAATTCTTGGTATGCGGCCTATTCAGGTCAACCACAAGCGCGGCATGGTTTTTATGGATTCCGGTGGCGACTGCGTCATCCTGACCAGAACGCAGCATCCGATTAACCAGGCAGGTGAGCAGGATATTCATCATGCATGGGTCGTAGAGCATGACGATTATGAAGATGCGGTGCAAAAATTACAGGAGCGTGACGATATAAAATTTTGCTTCGAGGAAGACCGGCAGGGTGGTGCGGTCAATGGCCCGCGCGCCTACTTCGAAGACCCAGATGGCAATGTCCTGGAGATTATCGACCTCACCAGCTACAAGGGCGATTGAGGACTAGCAACCAATTCTATTGCTCGAAATCAACCGTTGTACGCCTCGACCTGCAAGGTTGCGCCCTCTACGCCAATGACTTTGACATTTTCGCCCTCGGCAAGTTCTGTTCCCGCCGATGTCAAGCGAACACGCCACATGCTGTCGCCGACTTTTACGCGACCCATTCCCTGTTGGGTGGGTTCAGTCAAAGCGTATACCCGCCCGATATAACTCTCGCCACGTCGGTTGAGCGTCGGATGATCACCGGAGAGTTTGGTGCGTTTGTAAACAATTCGGCCAATAAAAATACTGGCGACAGAAAACAGACAGAAAATTGCAATCTGATATTGCCAACCCAGTTGGTCAGAAATCAGCACCACCAACCCGGTCGCTAAAGCACCAAGACCAAGCCACAAAAACCAAATGCCAGGAACAACAAGCTCGATGATGACGAGGATCACGCCTAGAGCCATCCAGTGCCAGAAGCTTAATTCCTGTAACCAGGGAAGTAGTTCATCCATAAGAGTTGACCGCTTTTTTAGTCATTATCGTCAGCGCCTGCATTTCCTGCACTTGGCACACTACCTCCTCTGGACGACGGCACAACCGATGTTTCGCCAGAGCCACCAAAAGAGTCGCGTGCTATTTCTGCAATCCCTGCAACTGCGCCAATCACGCTTGAAGCTTCCAGCGGCATAAGAACAACCTTCTGATTCCGCGCAGAACCAATAGACTCAAGGGCGTCTATATACTTCTGCGCAACAAAGTAATTCACTGCCTGAACATTGCCGCCGGCAATCGCTTCAGAAACCATGGTCGTTGCTTTACCTTCAGCCTCTGCCTCGCGTTCGCGAGCCTCGGCGTCCCGGAATGCTGCTTCACGGCGACCTTCCGCTTCGAGAATGGCTGACTGCTTATTACCCTCAGCGCGCAGAATCTCAGCCTGTCGATCACCTTCTGCCTCCAAAACCGTCGCTCGTTTCTCACGTTCCGCTTTCATCTGACGGCCCATCGCATCGACGAGTTCTTGCGGTGGCGAAATGTCTTTGATCTCGATACGCGTAATTTTGACGCCCCACGGCGAAGTTGCGTCATCGACGACATTCATTAGCTGTGCATTAATCTTGTCGCGTTGCGAAAGAAGCTCGTCAAGATCCATCGATCCCATAACCGTCCTTAGATTGGTCATCGTCAAATTCAGAATGGATAGCTCAAGACGGCGAACTTCGTAGGAAGCCTTTACGGCATCAAGAACCTGAAAGAACAAAACGCCATCGACTTTCACCATCGCGTTGTCGCGCGTGATGATTTCCTGCGAGGGAACGTCGAGGACCTGCTCCATCATGTTCATCTTCATACCGATCCGGTCGATCATCGGCACGATAATGTGCAGGCCCGGAGTCAATGTGCGTGTGTATTTTCCAAAACGTTCAACGGTAAATTCGAAACCTTGAGTAACGGTCTTTACCGCGAGAATTACGAATATGATTGCAAGAAATAACAGAACAATGATGAACAGAGTTGAAGCATCGGGCATGGTCAATTACGTCCTCCCTAGACGATCATTTTCGACATTAATTAGCATTCTTGCGACAGCCATTGGATTGATAGGCCAGCACTTCCACAACTTTATATAGTAAGATTTTGGCAGTTTTCCAGCCTTTTGAGCACTATATTTTGTAATCTAGCGCAGAAAACGTCGATATTTGCCAATAAAAAAGCCCGGGAAAACCCGGGCTTTTCGTAACTGAATGTGTGTTGTCGCTTAACGCGAGTAATACTCAATGACGAGGTTCGGTTCCATTTGCACGGGATAGGGAACATCTGCCAGAAGCGGTGTCCGCGTCAGGCTGCCCTTCATGTTGCGATGATCGACCTCAATATAATCGGGAATCTCCCGCTCGGGGCTCTCAACAGCCTCCAGGACCATCGGAATCTCGCGTGATTTTTCCTTGATTTCGATCACATCGCCTTCATTGACCCGGTAGGAGGGGATATTTACCCGCTTGCCATTGACCCGGATGTGACCGTGATTGATGAACTGACGTGCCGAGAACACCGTCGGCACAAATTTCATGCGATAGATCACCGCATCAAGCCGCCGTTCAAGGAGGCCGATAAGGTTTTCCGAGGTATCGCCTTTGCGGCGCTCCGCCTCGATATAAACCCGACGGAATTGCTTCTCGGTAATATTGCCGTAATAGCCCTTCAGTTGCTGTTTGGCATTAAGCTGCGTGCCGAAATCCGACGGTTTACGGCGTCGGGACTGGCCATGTTCACCGGGACGGTATTCGCGCTTGTTGAAGGGAGACTTGGGTCGGCCCCAGAGATTGCACATCAGGCGCCGGTTAATCTTGTACTTCGCTTGGACTCGTTTGCTCATAATTCAAATATCCTTGTTTTGTCGATATTTATCGACTTGTTGTCCCGATAGTCCGACCCGGTAAAACCGGCGGCGGAGACGAAATCTGCGTTTCCACAATTTCACCCCTCATTCTCGGGAATGGCGGCGCACTATAGGGATTTACCCCTGAAAGTCAAAGGGAATAACAGCTCTTCATGCCATCGTTTCAGCGCGATTTTTTGCCGGTTTTAAGCGGCTTCGGTACTGGCCAATGGTTGTCGCCCACGGATCATATCGGAGGCTTTATCCGCAATCATAATGACGCAGGCATTGGTATGCGCGGATACGAGATCAGGCATGGCCGCTGCATCCACGACACGAAGGCCTTCAGTGCCGCGCACACGGCACTCGGGATCGAGCACCGCTTCCGGCCCCTGCCCCATTGGGCAGGTGCAGGTCGGATGTTCGACAGTAATCAGCGTATTGCGAATATATTCGTCAATTTCATCGTCGGTTTTAACGTCGGCGCCCGGCTTCAGCTCTTCACCCCTGAAGGGATCAAGCGGTTTCTGGTTGGCGACATCCCGCGCAATCTTGAATCCCTGTCGCAGGGTTGGCAAATCGTTGGGCGCCGTAAAGAAGTTGAAGAAAATACGGACATGGTCTCTTGGGTCTTTGGACCGCAGCTTGACCTCACCCCGGCTGTCGGGATGGAGAAGCGCGGGCTTGATGCCGAATCCATCTTCATATGGTTTTTGGAACCCTGGGACCCAAACATCGGCATGGTCAGGAATGCCACGGAACAAAAACTCAATATCGGGCACGGCCAGTTCAGGTCTCGTCTTGATAAAGGCATGCATCCCGCCGGGCACGACGCTGCCGGTTCCCGTTCCGAACAGGTAGGACTGAATCATGCCCAATGCGGCCTTATCCGCCCGCATATCATCGCGAAACTTGCTTGTGTTGTTGGGCCGGGTAAATGAGATCGTGACCGTCTGATGGTCCTGCAGATTTTGTCCGACTGGCAAATCGATAAGAGTTTCAATCCCCATATCCTTCAAATGTTCTGCCGGGCCGATACCCGATAGCATAAGAAGCTGTGGAGAGTTAAACACGCCACCGGACAGGATCACTTCACGATCTGCATCCACGCGGATCGTTTTGCCGCCCTTGATATATTCGATCCCGACTGCCTTGGTGCCCTCCATAATAATTCGGCTGGTAAGCGCCTTGGTGATCACCGTCAGATTGGGCCGACTCATGGCCGGTTTGAGAAATGCCACCGCTGTTGAGCTGCGTTTGCCGTTTTTAATCGTGTACTGGCTTCTGCCAAACCCCTCCTGCTGCGCGCCGTTATAATCTTCGGTTATCGGCCAGCCTGCTTCCCTGGCAGCTTCAATCCAGGCTGGAAAAAGAGGATCTTGGGTTGTCGCCCAGCTGGTTCCAAGCGATCCTTCGCCGCCACGAAATTCATCATCACCTTCTTCCCAGTCCTCGCACCGCTTGAAGTAAGGCAAGCAGTCGGCGTAGGACCAACCGATAGCGCCCTTCTGGGCCCAGCGATCGAAATCGCCCGGATTTCCGCGCGTATAGGCCATGACATTGATCGAGGACGACCCGCCCAGCACCTTGCCGCGTTTCACATCCAGTACTCGGTTATTGAGATTGGGTACGGGTTCGGAGACGTATTTCCAGTCATGCAAACGGTAATCGTAGATCTTACCCATACCAATCGGGATATGAATTAGCGGGTCGAAATCGCGCCCGCCTGCTTCAAGCAGCAAAACGGTGGCATCGGCGTCTTCGCTCAATCGGTTTGCCAGTACGCATCCCGCAGATCCCGCGCCCACAATGATGTAGTCATATCCCTGAGCCATTTTTTCCTCTTCTTTTTTGAGCATTTCAGTTTAACGGCTGTCTTGGTGAAGAGAAACCGCGTTAACCCTAAGTTTCTGTTTAAGAATGTGGTAATTTATGGCATACAGGTGCCGGGTTGGCATAGTTTGGTTCGGGTTACTCCGACGCCTTATTTGAATAGTGAAGTGATTTATTGAGAAAGCTATGTTGAGCCCAGTTTTTCACCGTCAAATTCAAATGCTGTTGGTCGTAATTTTCTCGGCATTTTTCCTGATGGCAACATCTGCTTAGGCCGGTCTCATCGCGCAATATGATTTTAGCGGCAATGCGCTGGATTCGAGCGGCAACGGCAATCACGGAAATAATATTGGCGCTACCCTGACAAATGACCGGTTTGGAAATGCCAATAGTGCCTATTTCTTTGACGGTACCGACACGATGGAAACCGGCCTGTTGCGACAGACCTATAACGAGGATTTTTCAATCTCAGCCTGGTTTCGTTTTGATGGCAATGCAACCGACCATTACCGGCCTATCGTTGCCGGACAATTTGGGCCGTTTTTCCTTGGCAAGGAAAGCGGCAATACCAACATCAGCATGCAAAACAGCAATCACGAACCCAATCTGGCACCGGGAACCAATGCGTGGGACGGACAGTGGCATAACATCGTCGCCGTATTCGATGCCACCGCACCAAACAGTCTGTTAACGGGGAGTGTTTATCTGGATGGCACCTTGGTCGGCTCCGCGATATACGGAAATGCGGCGAGCGCATCCGGGCTGATGTATATAGGCCGGGAGATCACACAGCCAAATGTATTTTTTCTGGGTGCGATCGACGATGTAGGGTTTTACGACCACGCGCTGACGACAGGTGAAATAGAGGCCTTACAAAGCGCTGGCGTTTCCGAACCGGGCGCATTGGCTGTCTTCGGATTAGGTGTATTTGCCATGGGCTATATGCGCCGCCGTAAAGCCGCCTAAAGTTTCAACAGCTTTCGTACATTGCCGTTTAACAGCTTCCGACGGTCCTCAAGGCTGAGGTTAAGCTGCTCCGCCCAATCCCTTCCTGGCTGGTTCTCAACGAATGGGTAATCGATCGAGAAATTGCAGATTATTTTCAACAACGACAAAACCCCGCCCGTCACCCCGGACCTGACCCGGGGTCCATATCAACCACTGGTGCACGACTTAACCATTCAATTATAAGTAGTATTTTTGGCCACGATGTCAGGTTTGGCAATTCACGAACTCTTGCTGACTTATGCCGAATAACCGTCGGAATTCTTTACGTTTTACCCCCCCCCTCGAATGGCCTCGACAGAAGGTATTGAAACTAAGTATTTACGAAAATTGGTATGTTTCTTGCACAGTTAACAAGAGATTTACACGACCATGGACCTTAAGGCTTCACGATGAACAAAATTATAAAAACCGCATTCGCCTCATTTCTCTTTTTAGGGGCATCTAACGCTTCAGCGGTCGTACTGACATCGACCAATACCGCTGACTTCAACCTGATGTTCGAGGACTTCGCGTTGGCCCCGTCCGGCGTGGCGAGTATGACCAGCCTCAGCGGCAATTTAACGATAGATTCCGCGATAGGTGTTGGAAATCCTGCCGCCAGTACAGGTTTCTACGGTGAATTTGCGGCCTCTGCCCTTACCGGCAACGAATATATCCAGGGGGGTGATGAAAATTTTGACCTGACATTCTCATCTCTCCAAAACGCTTTTGCGATGAATTATAGTGATTTCTCTATCGCCAGCACGTTCACCTTGAACTTTTTCGACGGCGCTACAAATGTCGGCAGTACGAGCTTCGTGACGTCAACGTTTAATACAGCCGAATTCATCGGATTTAGCAGCACCGTTGCTTTTGACAGCGTCGAAATTCGCGAGGATGACGGCGCCAGCAATACCAATGAGTTTTTCCAGTTTTATACTGCACAACACGTATCTGAACCTGGATCACTCGCCGTCTTCGGTCTTGGCCTTATCGGCCTCGGTTACATGCGCCGTCGCATCCACGAAAAACCTGTTTAAGCTGTCATCGCGCAAACAAAAAGTCGTTCCTCAATAATGGAACGAAACGTTTACTTGCGCAGCGGCGTGACAACTTCCTGGCAATGCCACCCTGACGGCACATCGAGCTACACCTCTACGCCAAAAATATAACTTTTCAAACGTTCCCGGCGTCGAACATTGAGTTCAAAAACCCGTTCAAGAGTTTTTGCCAACCAAAACCGCCGAGCAGGCAGGCTCGCACAAACCGTTGCGTTACGAATTGAATCAACCGGCGGCTCACCCTCTATAACCGCAGCAGCTTTCGTACATTGCCGTTTAATAGCTTCCGGCGGTCCTCAAGGCTGAGGTTGAGCTGCTCCGCCCAATCCCTTCCCGGCTGGTTCTCAACGAACGGGTAGTCGACTGAAAACATGATGCGATCGATACCCATTTCCTGGACAGTGCAGAGCAAAGCGGGATTTGAGAAATTGCCACTCGTTGTGACGTGAAAATGCGCTTCGAAGATTTCCCGAAACGAACGGGTCTGTGTATTTTCAACCCGTGAGAGCGCCTGGTTCACCCGCCACAAAAGAAACGGCAGCGATTCACCCATATGGCCGAGGATCATCTGCAGCTTTGGATACTCGTCGAACACACCTGAGAGAATCATGCGGATCGCTTGTGTTGCGGTTTCCACTGTGTAGCCCCAACCTGGACCTGCTAAAGCCGGGAAGTCTTCGAGATAATCTTGGTAGTAGGCTTTTACGACATCTTCATGCGGATAGCCGGGGTGCAGATAAATCGGTACATCCAGAGCTTCGGCGCGCGCGTAGATCGGCCAGTATTTTTTGCTGTCATTAAACTCGCCATTGGTCAGCCCATGGATCATCGCACCTTTAAAGCCAAGGTCCTTTACACACCGCTCTAGCTCATCGGCGGCGGATTCGGGGTGTGCTGTTGCCAGTGCCGCAAATCCAAAATACCGGTCAGGATGCTTTTGCACCGTTTCATAAAGTTTGTCATTGGCCTGCTTCGTAATCTCCGGCCCTGACTGTGCGTCGAATTTCTGCGCCGATGGCGCACCATGGCTCAACACCTGTATATCGATGCCGGCATCATCCATTTCCTTGAGCCGCAGAGCCTCAACATCATAAAGGCGGTCCTGAACCGGCCCGCGCCGCGATGCATCACGGCCGACATAGTGGTCGGTCATGATGGGGTCCCAGTAGTGCTCCTCCAGAGCAATGATCTCAATGCCGGTCGATGTCGCCATTTCCCGCTCCCCCGGTATTTTATTTCTCTTTTAGGATTGTCCGCCGCTGCAATTGATATTGTCGCCGGTAACAAAACTCGCATCATCGGACGCCAAAAAGGCGACGGCAGCGGCCTGTTCCTCCGGCGTTCCAGGTCGACGGATCGATTGCTGACTGCGAATGTTCTCACCCATTTGCTTCTTGTACAGACCGCCTTCCTCGGGATCGAGATCCTCTGCCATCTCACCCGGCTTTAGCATCAACCGAGACGTTACCCGATCGGGAATATCGGTGCCGCCCGGAGATACCGTATTCACCCGAATGCCATACTGCCCATATTCCATAGACAAAACTTTGGTGATCGCCAGAATTCCGCCCTTGCTGGCCGCGTAGGGGACGCGATGGAGCCCGCGAACCGATTGCGAGCCGAGATTGATGATACTGCCGCCTTGCTGTTCCATCATGATCGGCAGCACCGCATTACAGCACCAGAGCGTCGGCAGTAATGATCGCTCCAACTCCTGCTGCGTTTCCTCTTCATTATAGAGATGGAACGGTTTGATCCAGATCGTGCCGCCGACATTATTCACCAGCACATCGATGCGTCCATAGGCTTCGACCGCGGCCGCCATCAACTCCTGCGCACCAGCGAGAGTACTCAGATCGACGAGCACTTTTGACGCTTCAACGCCATGTTCCTGCAGGCTTGCCAAAGTTTCTGTCGCGCCTTCATCAACCCGATCGGCGACGACTATTTTTCCACCTTCCTGCCCCAGACGTTTCGCGGTTGCCCGGCCGATGCCCTGCCCTGCACCGGTAACAATGCAAACCTTGTCTTTCAGACGGCGCGCACCGGCCGCTCTCGGATCGAGTTCTTCAGTCACTTTCAGCTCCTTTAAAATGGCGCCGCATTAGATCGATGTATGCGGCACACCCTTTTTGACTTTTAACGGCTCATCCGGCGCATCGCTAAACGCAATGTCGCGCGGCAACAGAAATGACGCAGACCGGATGGCCTGTGTCTCCTCATCAAGACCCGGCGGTCGCTTGCCCTTCTCCAGCCCTCTTGCTGATTTCAGCAGCACGTTTCGTGCCATAATGATGCCGTTGTCGGTTGAGACGAGATTCTCCTGGGTCCGGTCACAGATCGTCCCCATGCTTTCCTGTAGAGACGCATCCTGCATCGCAATGCCTTTAACACCGCTATAGGATTCCCGCCGCTTCTGCGCCTCGCGATCCATCATGTAATCGTTGGCCTTATTGATCGACGGCCGGTAGGTGCCGGGTATCAGATCAACATGTAGCCCGCCGCCTTTGGTCATTACCCCGAGTTCAAGCTCGTTCAACGGCCTGCTGGGGTGATAGGAGAATGTCCAGGCAAAACAGTTATCGTCGTCAATGGGTACCCATGCGTGACCATTCAACGGATTGTCGCCATAGGGCGGGACAATCGTGTACCACGGCATAATCCACGGCGTGATCCGCCAGTAATATTGTTCGTCTTCGGCGTTACGGCGCACACCGATATGAAGTCCGCAGGAAGATTCGATAACTTCGAATTTCGGCGCGAGGTCAGCGAGATGATAGTCTGACCCCTTCGACCGGTGATGCAACGGATCGCTGCGCAACTCACCACTATGCAAAAAGGCGACATGGCTCGAATCGATTCCGCCTTCGAGCGCCTGCAAATAATTCGCCTCCTCCCAGCGCTTGGTGTGATAGCGCTGGTTCTCGGGCACTGTCGTCCATTCGAAGGCAGGTTCAGGCGGTTGCTCTTCCGGCGGTCCCATATAGGTCCAGACGATTCCGCCCTTTTCGACGCACGGATAGGAAGTCAGTTTTATGCTCTGGGCATAGCCGCTTTCCGCCGGTTCCGACGGCACTTCCAGACAATTGCCCTGAAAATCATACTTCCAGCCATGATAAGGGCAGCGAAGCCCACCCTCTTCATTGCGGCCAAACCACAAAGAAACCCGGCGATGGGCGCAAAACTCCTCGACAAGACCGATATTCCCGTTGCTATCACGAAAGGCGATCATTGGTTCTGACAGAAGTTTTACGCGAACCGGCGGACCATCCGGTTCCGCAACCTCTTCTGACAACAGAAACGGTATCCAGTAGCGCCGAAATAACGTCCCCATCGGTGTTCCGGGGCCGGTTTCGGAAACAAACTTATTCCTGTCCGTCGTCAGCACGGTCTCATTTTCCTACTAAGCACATTTAACAGCCCAATTTTATCGCGTGGTAGTGCGGACGCAATACGGCTAATTGCGACAAAAGCCAACATTTTTGTCGCCTCGTTTTATGATCATCTTCTTCTTTTCACTTGACCCCGCAATGCGGTATTGTCCGAGCAGGATTAAGGAGTTACTCGATGGACACCGCGCATATGGACGCCGGTACAGATTTTGTCTGGCCGTCCGAAGATGTCTCACAAATTCCGTTTCGGGTATATACCGATCAGGAAATCTACGACCTGGAGCAGAAACTTATCTTTCAGGGACCAACGTGGAATTTCCTGTGTATAGATTGCGAAATCCCCAATCCGGGCGATTACAAGATGACCAATATCGGCGATGCGCCGATCGTTGTAGTGCGGGATGAAAACGGCGACATTAATGCGATGGTCAATCGCTGCGCCCACAAGGGGGCGATGCTTTGCTATAAACCGCGCGGCAACATCAAAGAATTCAACTGCATCTATCACAACTGGACCTACGATCTGCGCGGCAAGCTTACCGGCGTCGCATTTCATAGAGGCGTGCGCGGCCAGGGCGGACTGACCGAAGAATTCAAGCATGATGAACACGGGCTTGAACGCATTCGTATCGAGAATGTCCGCGGCTTCATTATGGGAACGTTCAGCGAGCATACGCCTCCCTTTGCCGAGTATATCGGCCAGGAGCTGATGGATAATATCGACCGGGTCTTTATCAAGCCTCTCAAGGTTCTCGGTTATCACAGCCAGGTATTTCCCAATAACTGGAAGCTCTATGTCGAGAACAACAAAGATTCATATCACGCGAGCCTGCTGCACGTGTTTCACAACACGTTCGGCGTGGTACGCCCGACAATGACAGGTGGGATATTATTAAGCGATAGCCGCTGGCATCATTTGAGCTACACGGAGCGCAAAGAAATCGGCGATGAGAATATTGCCAAAGAGAAAGTTCGTTCCCGGCAGGACGAGTACAGCCTCTCCGATACCAGAATGATGGAACACAAACTCGAACTCGGGGATACGATTACGAATTCGATCCAAACTGTCTTCCCGACCATGGTTTTGCAACAAATTCTGAATGCCCTCGCAATTCGACAACTCATTCCGCGGGGCGTCGAAGAAAGCGAGCTTATTTGGACCATTCTTGGGTTCGAGGACGACGATGCCGAAATGGACGAGTTGCGCCTCAAGGTAAACAATCTCGTCGGACCTGCTGGCTTTATCTCAATGGAAGACGGCTGCGTTGGCGGATTTATTCAGAAAGCCGCGATGGCGAATGTCGATGCCCAAACAGTTCTGCCCATGGGTGGTAGAGTGATCGAACCCAGCCACGGATCCCGGGTCACCGAGTCCGCCGTTCGCGGATTCTGGAAGGGCTGGCGCGAGTGCATGGGCATCTAGACCAAAGACGATGACCACAACCACCGATTTGGATCGCGATTTGGCAATACGATTGCGTATTGATGCGCTCATTGCCGATTATATTCACTGCATCGATGAAGACCGCCTCGAAGAATGGCCGGATTTTTTCACGGATGATGGCCGCTATCACGTTATTACGCGGGAAAATTACGATCTTGGCATGCCGGTCGCCCTTATCTATTGCGATGGCCGGGGCATGTTCGAGGACCGCATATCAGCACTTAGGGAAGCCAATATTTTTGAGCCTCACGTTTATTGCCATATGGTCGCCGCACTGAAAATTATAGATAGCAGTGGACCGGAAATCGCAACGCAGTCCAATTTCAGCGTGACAAGAACAATGCCGGAAGGCGAAATGATGACCTTCCTGTGTGGCAAGGTGTTTGACACGGTAGTCGAAGTTGATGGCGCGCTTAAATTCAAGGAACGCAAGGTGATCCTGGACTCGCGCCGGATAGATACGCTTCTGGTTATTCCCGTTTAGGGGCTCTCGACACCTATGATTTACTCTCTCGGTGATACGACGCTAACGACCGCGAGCGACGACTATTTCATTGCGCCAAGCGCAGATGTGATTGGTGATGTGCATCTCGGAAACAAGGCAAACGTTTGGTGGAACGTTGTCATCCGGGCCGACAACGACCCTATCACAATTGGCGATAGTACTAATATTCAGGACGGCAGCGTGCTGCATACCGATCCGGGGTTTCCGATAGATATCGGGGCCAATGTAACCGTCGGGCATATGTGCATGCTGCACGGGTGCACAGTTGGTGACGGCTGCCTGATTGGTATTGGCAGTATCATATTAAACGGCACAAAAATCGGTAAAAACTGTCTTATTGGCGCCAATTCCCTGATCACCGAGGGCAAGGATATTCCGGACAACTCGTTGGTAATGGGTTCGCCCGGCAAGGTCATCCGCGAAGTCGATGAAAAGGCCATTGCCATGATGGCTCGAAATATTAAGTCATATGTAGATCGCTCCGAACGCTATCGAGCGGAGCTGAAACAGATGGGATAGAACAAGGCATACGACGCCGCCGCTTCATTCAGTCATCGATTGCTGTTGCGGGTACGACAATGATTATCCCTTCCCTGACAACCGCAAAAACCAAAACCGGATTTCACTTGCCGGAAGAATCCGAGCCGCACGCGCGTACATTTATGCAATGGCCGGTGAACCGGAGAGTGCACCGCGACCGGGTTTTCCGCAGAATGTTGCAACAAAGTATCGCCGATATTGCAAATACCATTGTGGAATTCGAGCCTGTCACCATGCTGATGGCGGCAGAACATCATAGCGCGGCTAAGCGTTTGCTGAGCCGCAAGGTCGAAATCTGGGATATCCCAACCGATGATTTGTGGTGCCGGGATGCCGGGCCGCTTTTTGTGAGGAATGGCAAAGGCAAACTCGCAATTGCCAATTTTAATTTCAATGGATGGGGCAACAAGCAAACGCACGATAACGATGGCAAGATCGCAGAACGTATTGCGACACGGTTAGACTTACCGCTCATCGATTCCGGTCTTGTCGGTGAACCCGGCGGTGTTGAGTCCGATGGTGCAGGAACGTTGATGGCGCATGAAAGTTGTTGGGTGAATGAGAATCGCAATAGCCTTTCAAAGTCAGAAATCAGCAATCGGCTTTTAACAGCTCTCGGCGCTGAGAAAATTATTTGGGCACCCGGTGTTAAAGGTGCAGATATTACAGATTATCACATCGATTCCCTCGCCCGTTTCGTGCGCCCTGGCATCGCCGTTATTCAGCTACCGGAAAAACCGTCTAAAGAAGATCCTTGGTCCGTTGCCGCGTTCGAAACATATGAAATTCTCAAAAAATCAAAGGATGCAAAAGGTCGTCAGCTATCGCTCGTCGTCCTGCCCGAACCGACACAGCCCCGCGTCACCTCATACGACTTTGTTGCCTCCTACGTGAATTACTATGTCTGCAATGGCGGTGTAATCGCAGCGCAGTTCGGCGATCACGCAACGGATTCCGAAACGGAGAGAAAACTAAAACGCCTTTATCCTGGTCGGGAGCTTGTCATGCTCAATGTCGATCCAATTGGCGAAACAGGCGGAGGGATTCATTGCGCCACGCAACAGATGCCGAAAGTTTAGATTCAACCGAACCAGATGCGGAATGATCCTGCAGTTTGCCCCTGACGTCGTTGATCCAACGCTGCCGAACATTTGAATGACTGGCAATTTGCAGCTCCTATCTGCTCTACCTACGTCATAGCACGCGCTCGTTTGACCCAATGCGCCGCGGTTCATATAACTGTTATATAAAAACTTACGCGACAACGGGATCCTAATAATGTCCGAAACAGAAACCAGAACCGATCAACCGCCATTCCTGCATGACAGCTATCTTGCCTGGTGCGAGGAGCAACCGGTGCCGGTAATCGAAGATTTCGGTATGGATCTGGCTCGGCTCAAAACCGAGCCCTGGGATCTTTACGGCATGAATGGTGCGATCTGTCTCCTCAAAGGTCGCGATGACTACAACTCCATCTTTTGCTTTGAATTGAAGCCGGGGTCCAATTCGCGCGAAATGCACCACCTCTACGAAGAAATTATCTATGTCATCGATGGCTATGGATCGACCCAGATCGTAACACCGGAGGGCGACAAACACGCATTCGAATGGGGCAGAAACTCGCTTTTCTCCGTTCCGCTCAATGCCAAATATCAACACTTCAACGGCTCTGGCACGGAACCAGCGCGTTTGGCTTCGGTGCATAACTTCCCCTTCCTCATCAAGCTGTTCCGGAATGAGGAATTTATTTTCAATACCGAACGCGATTTCCCCGAACGCGCCGGTCCAAACGGGTATTTCAAAGGCGAGGGCCAGATGATCGAAATCCGCCCGGGCCGCCATCAATGGGAAACCAATTTCGTTGCCGATATCACCAATTTCGAACTCAAGGACTGGGCCGCGCGCGGCAAGGGGTCGTCCAGTTTGCGCTGGGTCCTCTCCGACAGCACGATGGGCTGTCATACATCCCAAATTGTTCCCGGCACCTACAAAAAGGCGCATCGTCACACCTGCGGCACCAACGTCTTCACCATCGATGGCGAGGGCTATTCAATGCTGTGGTACGAAGGCAAGGAAGAGGAGCGCGTGCGGGTCGATTGGGATCACGGTGTCGTTGTCACGCCACCTGAACAGATGTTCCACCAACACTTCAACACCGGTACAACGCCGTCGCGATATCTTGCGGTGCAATTCGGCACTGTCCGCTACCCGATGATTTCCGCCAAAATGAAAAAATGGACATCAGGCAACGACACGTCAGTGAAAGACGGTGGCAACCAGATCGAATACGAAGACCAGCCCGCCGACAACCACGCCATCTGGTTGGAAGAGATGGACAAGAAAGGGTATCCATCTGAAATGGGCGAAATATTTGACGAGGAAGCAATCCGGGCCTCAGATTACGCTCAGTCTGTCGTTAAATAACCCGTAATCCGCTCCTTATCGCAATTCCGCTGAATTTCCGCTAAGCTCAACCAAATGGCTTAGAACATGCGTTGTTCCGCATGGGGAGGAAAACCGTCATGGCCATCGACCTGCATGCCCATTGGCGTCCGGCAGAACTTATCGACGCATTACGTCGGAGAACCGAAGACCCCCGCGTACTTGTAAATGATGATGGAATCGAAGTTTACAAAGCGAGGAATGGCGAACAACCGATTGATCAAGCGTTCGACAATGTCGAAACCCGGCTTGAGGAGATGGACCGACAAGGCATAACCACAGCGGTCCTGTCCCTCCTTAGTGAATTCACCTGGATCGAACGCCTCCCGTTGCAGGAGTCCCTGCCCCTGGTTCAGCTTTACAATGACAGCATGTCAGCGCTTTGCGCAAAGCATGAAGGCCGTTTTACCGCACTATGCGCACTGCCCCTTGCCGATGTTAAAGCTGCCGCCACCGAATTTGACCGCGTTATGACACTTCCGGGTATCATTGGTGCGCAAGTCCCGGGCAATGCCTTTCTGACATACAAAGAAGCCGACGCCTTCCGTCCGGTTATAGAAGCGGCGCATAGAAGCAAAGCGGCTGTCCTCATTCATTTTGCGCCTATGCCAGGTGACACTTGGCCCCGCGTGCCAAAGGAAACGGATAATGTACGCCGCCGTATTGGAACCCTCGATATGCAAGCGAGCCTATCATCCAACATGGTGACGCTATGCATGACCGATATCCTTGATGACTATCCGGACGCGATGTTTGTCGTACACAACCTTGGTGGCAATATTCCGTTCGAAATTGAGCGTATGGATCACCGCTGTTTACTCGACACGCCCGACGAAGAGCTCCCATCCAAGCGGTTCAAAGAAGCGAACGTCTACGTTGACTGCAACTCGCTGGGTGCCCATGCCATAGAAATGGGTGTGAGGCTCTATGGCGAGGATAGAATCCTGTATGGCACAGATGGCACAGAATTTGGCGGCAAATGGACCAACGATGCCCTGGCTGAGGCGGATCTAAGCGAACACGTGAAAGATCAGATCCGTCATGGCAACGCGATAAGATTGTTTTCGCACTTAGCCGCGATGGCAGGTTTTATGGAAGCAGCGGAATAATTGGGTTTCTTAGCTGTCCAGCCAACTACTCTTCTTCCCGGCGCCATTTTTTTTCAGCGATGGCCACCACAATTCCGCGCAGCGTTCGAACTTCCTGCTCAGTCAGGAGCGCCCGATTAAAGATATTGCGGATATTGCGGATCATACGCGGACGTTTCTCCTTTACGCGGAGAAAACCCGCTTTGTCCATTTCGTCTTCGAGGTGCTCATAAAAATCGATGATTTCTTCCTGGCTGGCGAGCGCCGCACCACGCCCTTTGCGGCGAATTTCTGATGGCACCTCAACACCGCCAGCCATTTGCCACTCATAGCCCATCAATAGAACTGACTGCGCCAGGTTGAGGGACGAAAAAGCGGGATTGGTTGGCACCGTTATGAGCGTATCGGCCAAAGCAAGATCATCGTTATGCAATCCGACCCGCTCCGCGCCAAAAAGCAGGCCACACTTGTTCCCTTCAGAAATCGTGTCGCGCATCGTTTTCGCCCAACTACGTGCATCCTGCACCGGCTTGATCATATCCCGCAGACGCGCAGTCGTCGCACCAAGTCTGTGCAAATCGGCTACCGCCTCCTTGGTTGTATCGAAAATCTGAGCGTTGGTTAGAACGGCATGTGCACCCGATGATGCGTTTATTGCTTTGGAGTGCGGCCACTTGCATTTGGGCCGGACCAGACGAAGATCAGTAAGACCAAAATTCATCATGGCCCGCGCCGTCATGCCGATGTTCTCAGCCAAAGACGTCTCGACCAAAATGATGACGGGACCATCAGTGGTCGTCTCGCTCGCGGCCTCACGTTTTGTCGGTTTCAGATTTGCCATCTGGATCGCACGGTATTGCTAAGCTTCAGCACCGTCGCGGAACAGTTTGAAGGTGATCGCATCGTTTAGCGCATTGTAGGAAGCGTCGATAACGTTGGCGGATACACCGACTGTAGACCAGCGTGATCCGTTGTCGTCCATGCTTTCGATCATCACGCGGGTTACGGCTTCAGTACCGCCGCCCGGAGTCAGAATGCGCACCTTATAATCTGTCAATCTCATATCTACGAGTTGCGGATAAAGAGGATCAAGTGCTTTGCGCAAAGCGTTATCAAGTGCGTTCACCGGACCATTGCCTTCGGCAACGGTCATGAAATTGTCATCACCGACTTCCAACTTCAATGTGGCTTCCGATAGGGTAATGAGCTCACCCTTGGCGTTCCAACGGCGTTCATCCATCACGCGGAAGCTCTGCAAGCGGAAATACTCCGGCACCTTCTCGAGGACTCTGCGCGCCATTAATTCAAAACTCGCCTCGGCACCATCATAGGCATAGCCTTCATGCTCACGCTGTTTAACCTCCTCAAGCAACGTCGCGACTTTTGGGTCTTTGGGATCGACGTCAATTCCAATCTCGCGGAACCTTGCCAGGACATTGGACCGGCCTGCTTGGTCAGACACCACGATATGCCGCGCGTTGCCGATCATCGTTGGGTCAACGTGCTCGTAAGTCTTTGGATCTTTTTCGATCGCGGAAACATGCAGCCCGCCTTTATGCGCAAAGGCGCGCTCGCCGACATAGGCAGCACTGGTATCGGATGGCCGGTTCAACCGGTCGTCGATAAATCGGGATAAATGCGTCAATCGGCCGACATCGTCTCCCGACATTCCAACCTCGTAACCCATCTTGAGAACGAGTGACGGAATGATTGAGATGAGATTCGCATTGCCGCAACGCTCGCCAAGCCCGTTCAATGTTCCCTGAACTTGCCGTACACCGGCACGTACTGCTGCCAACGAGTTTGCCACCGCATTGCCTGTATCGTCATGGCAATGAATTCCAAGATGGCTCCCGGGAACATGCTCCGAAACCTCGCCTACTATCCGTTCGATTTCATCGGGAAGGGTTCCGCCATTGGTATCGCAAAGGACCACCCACCGCGCGCCAGCCTCATAGGCTGCCTTGACGCAGGCCAACGCAAATTCCGGATTTTCTTTGAAACCATCAAAGAAGTGTTCGGCATCGAATATGGCTTCTTCGGCACGTTCGACCGCCAGCCTGATACTGTCTTTGATCATATTGATGTTTTCTTCGAGCTCTACACCCAGCGCGACTTTGGCGTGGAAATCCCAGGTTTTGCCAACGAGACAAACGATCTTGGTCTTCGCGCCAAACACGGCGGTAAGGCCCGGATCGTTTTCGGCGCTGCGTCCAGAACGCCGTGTCATGCCAAAAGCGCTAAGACGCGCCCGGGAAAGATTGGGTGGATCACCGAAGAAACTGTCGTCGGTTGGGTTGGCACCCGGCCAGCCGCCTTCTACGTAATCAATACCAATTCGGTCGAGCTCGAGCGCTATCGCTGCCTTGTCGGCTGCGGAAAAATCAACCCCCTGCGTCTGCGCGCCATCACGCAACGTAGAGTCGTAGATATAGACGCGATTGTCACTCATCGCCCTTACTCTCTAACCTCTCTTCCAAGTGGTCCCGTCGGGACCGTCTTCCAACACTATACCGGCAGCAGCCAGTTCGTCGCGAATTCTATCGCTTTCGGCGAAATCCTTTGTCGCGCGTGCTTCAACTCTTTTTTGTATCAACAATTCTATTTCGGTTTCGTCAATATCGCCCGAACCCTGTTTGAACCAGTCCTCCGGATCCTGCTGCAAAAGACCGAGCATAGCGCCACCGGTCAACAAAGCCGCCTTGGTATCAACATCAGAAGGATTACGATTTAACGCCGATGCCAACCCATGTAACTCGGCGATTGCCTGGGGTGTGTTGAGATCATCTTCGAGGGCAGCCTGCACGGGCGCAGCATCTGCTTTACCGGTGTCGGTATTCGCCGCTGCACGCAAAGCGGTATACAGACGATCGAGTGCACTCTTTGCTTCATCCAGCGAACGCAAGCTGAAATCAAGTGGTTGTCTATAATGCGCCGAAAGCAACGCTAAACGGATCGCCTCGCCCGGTGTACGGTCCAATAAATCGTGCACAGTGTGAAAATTCCCAAGCGACTTCGACATCTTTTCACCGTCGACGGTCAAATATCCGTTATGCATCCAATATTTGACGAACGGCGCGCCATTGTGACTGCACACCGATTGCGCGATCTCATTCTCGTGGTGCGGAAAGATCAGATCCTGTCCGCCGCCATGAATATCAAATGTCTCACCCAGGTGTTTGGCGCTCATCGCCGAGCATTCCAGATGCCAACCTGGTCTTCCCCGCCCCCACGGGCTGTTCCAGCCTGGTTGATCGTCGGTTGATGGCTTCCAGAGAACAAAATCCGCCGGGTCCCTTTTGTAGGGCGCGACTTCAACCCTGGCACCGGCAATGAGTTCATCTCGCGAATGACGTGACAGCTTGCCGTAATCTTCCATTGTCGTGACACTGAACAATACATGTCCCTCTGCCTCGTAGGCATACTCATTTGCCAGAAGACATTCGATCATCTCTGTCATTTCCACGATATGATCCGTCGCGCGGGGTTCGACATCGGGTGGTAGCGCGTTTAAAGCCGCCATATCCTCGCGAAAAATGTCGGCGAATTTTGTTGTAATTGATCCGATATCGTCACCGGTCTGGTTCGAAGCATCGATGATCTTATCGTCTACATCTGTGATGTTGCGTACATAGGTCACCTGCGGATAGAGCTGCTTAAGCAGCCGATACAACACATCAAAAACGACAACAGGGCGTGCATTTCCGATATGCGCATAGTCGTAGACGGTGGGGCCACAAACATAGAAGCGAATGTGGTCGGGATCGACCGGAACGAACTCCTCCTTTTTACGCGAGAGGGTATTAGTGACCTGCAAAGACATGTCAGGTCTCTCTGAAACCATCGGTGATCGGGTAACGACGATCACGTCCAAAGGAACGATGGGTGATCTTTACGCCCGGTGGCGCCTGGCGGCGTTTATACTCAGCCAGCAACAGCATCCGCCAGATACGCTTTACCAATTCGGGATCGAACCCGTTTTCAGTCGTCGCTTTGACGCCCAGGTCCTTCTCGATCAAGCACTCAAGAATGGCGTCCAAATCTTCATAGGCAGGCAAGGTATCCTGGTCTGTCTGGTCGGGTTTCAGCTCTGCCGAAGGCGGCTTGGTTATAATCCGCTCAGGCATCACCGGCCCGTCAGGTCCCCTAGCACCCGCTGGCAAATTCTCGTTGCGCCAGCGGCACAGTGCAAAGACCGTCATTTTGTATACGTCCTTGAGGACCGAAAAGCCGCCGCACATATCGCCATAAAGTGTCGCGTAGCCTACCGACATCTCGGACTTGTTGCCGGTTGAGACGACCATGGCACCGGTTTTGTTTGAGAGACCCATGAGCGCCAAGCCGCGCGAACGCGCCTGGATGTTCTCTTCCGTTGTGTCCGGCGGAGCATCGCCGAACAGTGGTGAGAGCATCTCATCGAATGCACCCATCGCCGGTCCAATATTGATTTCATCCAAACGACAACCGAGCATTTTCGCTGCACCTGCTGCATCGTCGAGACTTTCCTGTGAGGTATAGGGTGACGGCATCATCACGCAATGCACCCGATCCGGGCCCAATGCATCGACTGCGACGGCTGCCGTCAGCGCAGAATCTATGCCGCCCGACAAACCCAGCAGAACACCCGGGAACCTGTTTTTCTCAACATAGTCGCGAAGCCCAAGCATCATTGCGGAGTAAATACTTGATAAGCTGTCTTCGGGAGCGATGGCATCTCCCTCGGCGCAAGACCAGCTGTCGTCTCCACGTTGCCAGTGCGTAACCTGCAAGGCCGGGTACCAGTCCGCGCAACGGGTGCGCAATGTCCTGTCCGAATTGAGCACAAAAGAACCGCCATCAAAAACGAGTTCATCCTGCCCGCCGACCTGATTTACATAAATCATCGGCAAACGGGTTTCGGTCACTCGTTCGACCGCGAGATTCAATCGCTGGTCCCATTTGTCCAGCGCATAGGGCGACCCGTTCAATACGACAAGAATTTCAGCACCGGATTCTTCAAGACATTCCGCAACTTCGGATTGCCACATATCTTCACAAATCATGACGCCGAGCCGAACGCCCCGAAAATTCACCGGGCCCGGCAGTGGCCCGGCGGCAAAGACTCGTTTTTCATCGAACACGCCGTAATTCGGTAAATCATGTTTTAGCCGTGTCGTAACGACCTTGCCTCCATCCAGGAGGATTGCCGCATTGTAGACCGCACCATCTTCAACCGTGATCGAACCAATTAACAGACCGGGCCCACCATCACTTGTTTCGACGGCCAAGGCCTCAACGGCATCGGCACAGGCCTCCTGAAAGGACGGGCGTATAACCAGATCCTCCGGCGGATAGCCAGAAATCACTAACTCGCTGGCAACAACCAGATCAGCGCCCTGTTCTGCCGCCTTTTTTCGCGCATCACGCAATAAAGCTGCATTCCCATCGATGTCACCGACAGTGGGATTCAACTGCGCAAGAGCTATGGAAAGTTGTTCGGTCATGAATTTCTTTGGTTCGGCTCCGCCGCTTCCGCGACGGTTCTTAACCAGTGAACTCCCGGGAAACGGTTTAACCGTGTGTGAGTATCAAGCGATAGCCGCCGTTTTAGTCGATCCAATGCCGGCAATTCGGTCCTGCTTAAGCATTTCCGCGATCAGGAAGGCAAGCTCAAGAGACTGATCAGCATTAAGGCGCGGGTCACAATGTGTGTGATAGCGATCAGCGAGTCCTTCTTCCGTAATAGCCTGAGCGCCGCCGACGCATTCGGTAACATTCTGACCCGTAAGCTCAAGATGAATACCGCCGAGGTAGGTGCCTTCTGCTTTATGAACCGCGAAGCAGCGCTCAACCTCGTCGCGCACACGATCAAACGGCCTGGTCTTGTAACCGTTGTCCGCCTTGATGGTGTTACCGTGCATCGGATCGCATGACCAAACCACCTTGAATCCTTCCCGCTCAACAGCACGGATCAGAGTGGGCAGCTTTTCCTCGACCTGGTCATTGCCCATGCGAGCAATTAAAGTTAAACGCCCGGCCTCATTGTCAGGATTTAGAGTATCGATAACGCGCAAAAGCGAATCCGGATCCATTGTCGGACCGCATTTGCAACCAACCGGATTCGCAACACCGCGCAGAAACTCAATATGCGCATCCTCAGGATCGCGTGTGCGATCGCCGATCCACAACATATGCGCCGATGTGTCGTACCAGTCGCCGGATGTGGAATCGATACGAGTCATTGCTTCCTCATAGGCTGGCAAAAGGGACTCGTGCGAGGTATAGAATTCCGTCTCGCGAATTTGAGATGTGGTTTCCGATGTCAGGCCACATGCGGCCATAAAGGCAAGTGAGTCATCAAGCCGTTCTGCTAAATCCTTATACTTCTCACCGGCTGGACTCTGCTCAACAAAACCCAATGTCCAACGATGCACCTGATGCAAATCAGCATAACCGCCTTGCGCAAAGGCGCGCAGCAAATTCAGGGTCGCAGCAGACTGGTTGTATGCACGCACCATGCGTTGAGGGTCGGGATTGCGCGCTTCTTCTGTAAACTCGATAGCGTTGACGGAATCACCGCGATAACTTGGAAGTTCGATATCACCCTGTTTTTCTGTGGGCTCGCTCCGCGGTTTGGCAAACTGACCAGCGAGACGACCTACTTTGATAACCGGGCAATGGGCTGCAAAGGTCAAAACAACAGACATTTGCAAAAGTACACGGAAGGTGTCGCGAATGTTATCCGGATGGAATTCCGCGAAACTCTCAGCGCAATCGCCGCCCTGCAAAAGGAATGCGCGACCGGCCGCCGCCTCTGCCAATGCCGACTTAAGCGTCCGGGCTTCTCCAGCAAATACGAGCGGCGGATAGCTGCGCAGCGTTTCTTCGGCAGCTTCGAGCGATGCCTGGTCGGTGTAGACCGGCACTTGCTTTATATTCTTTGCACGCCAGCTATTGGGCGCCCATTTTGCAGCCATCAAACCAACTCCCAATCAGGAACTTGTATTCTCCAGCCCCAACGCGCCTGCGTCCGGTCAATTAGCACCTGCCGCTGCTCGCCCAGCGGGGCCGGAACCTCCGTAATTTCAAACATTTAGGACTTATTACGCCGTTACGCAATAACCCCTGTACCTTTGATATCTATACGGAACGCATGGCTATACGCCGTTTCACGAAATTTTTCCAGCGAAACGTGGCGTTTTTTTAGGTCTTGTTGTTTTTGCCCGACGCCAGATAAACCCCCGCAAAAATCAGAATCGTTCCGGCGCCGTGATACCAAAGCAGGCCCTCATCGATAAAGAGATATGCTCCGGCGGCGGTAACAGGCACCAGGAAATAATGATATGCAGCGGCTTTCCCCGCGCCGAGCCTGTCTATGCCGTAATTAAAAAACATAACGGCAATAAGGGATGGAAAAACTGCGACGTAAGCGATCGAAAGCGATGTCTGCAGATTGAAGGGCATGGGTGTTCCGATCAAGAGTTCGTAGAATAGGAATGGAAGGTGAAATATTCCTCCCAAACCGCACAGAACAGTCAGAAACACCGCCGGAGACGGTTTCTCAGAAAGCCGCTTGTATAAAACGGTATAGGTCGCAAGGGCTATAGAACTACCCAGCAACAGCAGGTCGCCAATGTTAAAATTTAGAGTCGCGATGATTTGCAAATCGACCTGAGTAACAATGCCGAGGACACCGAGGAGCGCAAGTGCAATCCCTGACATCTCTCGAGCACCGATGGATTCTAATCTGACCATCCAGGCGATCAAAACGACGAGCGCAGGTATCAGCGATTGGATGATTGCTCCGTTGACGGCAACTGTCCATTCGAGTGCGACAAAGGTCGCGAGCGCTCCCGAAACCGGCATTAAGAACGCCAACAGTGCATAGGTCCAAAAGTTCCGCCGGATTACCTCGCGCGCGCGCCAGACGCCACGCCATGTAAAACACAACAATATGATCGCCGCCCCGCCCCAGCGCCACAGAGATAGCACCGAAGGCGGATATTCTTCGTAAATTCCACGGACAATTACGAAATTGAGGCCGATAAAAAAAATCGCCAGGAAAGCAGCGATATGGGGCGAGCGAAGCAGCCCGCCGTCGCTTTTGACGGGATCGGAAGAGGTTTCTGCCATATTTTGTTGTCGCTAGCTCCGAGGCAAACATAAAAGAGATGAGATCTTAATCGAGATAATCTTCGAGCTCGATTTCATCCCAACCTTCTGGCCATGCCAATTCAAAATCAGCAGCGTCGTGACGTCCTTTGACCGACGCATCTATACCGACCTTGCCCACCACGCGGTGACCGATTGGGTCGTCGGGTATGGGTGCCGCCGATGGATCCCAGAGCGAGCCTCTTGTTCGGTCGACGATAAACATGTCACGTGACGGATCACACCGCGTCGCAATCGCATGATAGACAGCGGCGGCGCTGTTAATATCCGTATCCGGGCTAATCGCCACGGACATCTTCGCGTTGTTCCACGGACAGCTCATCATCATCATAAGCGCATCGTTGACGATGCCATCGCGCGGAACTTCAGCAAGTTGCAGAATACAGGACATCGCCCCACCAAATGTCGGAAATCGGATATCTTTCACCGGCACGCCCATTTCTGTCAGCGGGTTATAGAGGATTGCCTCGTGGCAAAGACGCGGAATTACCTGATGATCGGTTTGCGGTGTCGTTTGATAGTGCCGGTAAATGGGTTTCTCCGCGCGCATCGTCACCGCGGTGAAGTTCACCTGCGGCTGAAGGCTCTCGCGCGGGATCCGATACATGAGCGGTGTCGGACCACCGCTTTGCAACTCTCGTTGTTTTAGTTTCACCACCCCTTCAAGAACCATCTCAGCGTGGGCTGGTACTTCAAGATCAATTGTCTCGCACCGGACCGTCTCAAAATCCTGATCCATGATTGTGCCGAACATGTCGGCCTCACCCCATATATCCCTATGAAGGCCCGAGAAGTTGGCCATTATTTCACAGGCTGGCGGTACCCCAATCACATAAGCGATCGGCATCTCGTCCTCTCCAAGGTCGATCCATTTTTGCAGGATTTGTACGCAGTGCGGCGTGAGGAACAAGCCGTTCGCGGTATTGCGCCCTGTCACGGTCGTATAACAATGCATCGTATTGTGAAAGCCGGTGTCGGGATCACGCATAAAAACCATCGTCCCAAGCGCCGGATCGTCCTTGTCCGAGTGTTTCAGGATGGGCAATGATCTAACGTCGACATCGTCTCCGGTTAACACGACCTCACGTACAGGCCCGTCCTTCACCGTTTTGAAACCACGCGGCGGCTGACGAAGGCGATAGGCGAGAGTTTTCAGATAATCTTCTTCGGCGACGCCAAGTGCGCGGGCCTGAAGATCACGGTGCTTTAGCAAAATATCGACGGCGCGATAGCCTGGTTTCTCAACAATATTCTCAAACAGAATTGGCCGTTCGCTTTTGGCCGCCAGCACGCCTACGTGATCTGCAGCAACGGGTTTGCGTATAACTGTTACAACATCTTTGTTGGTTTCAAGATAACTCCGTAAATCGCGGTCGAGCTGAAAATTGCGGCGATCCGGCGTCTGACTGGCGGCAGTGTCCTGTTGAGCCATGGCAAGGACCTCACTTGTAAGAATGTGCAGCTATTGTTGACCGAATTTGTCAGGATCGAAAGGATCATTTGACGGATCGCTATTTGTGAACCGCCCCTAGCCACATATCCTCATTATTGATAACGTTTTGCTAATCACCCATACGAAAAGTGTGATTTTTAAAAACTTCAGGGAGACAGTTATATGCGAAAGCAAATCGGTTTAGCGGGCGGTCTTGCCGCGGCACTGAGTTTTGGCGCCACAGCGTCAATCGCCGCGGATAAAAGCCCGGCAGAATTCTATAAAGACAATGTCGTAACAATAATTCTTGGCGCCGGTCCTGGCGGCGGATACGACCTCTATGCCCGGACTGTGATGAAACATCTCGTCAAACATATTCCAGGCAAACCAAACTACATCCTACAGTTTATGCCCGGTGGCGGCGGACAGAAAGCAGCCGCCTATGTTTATAACGTTGCTCCGAAAGACGGAGCCAGAATGGCAAAGCTGTCCAATATGCTGCCAGCATTTCAGCTACTGCGCGGTAACGTGAAATATGATGTCTCGAAGATGAACTATATCGGCCGGGCTGCATCAATGCAGTATGTAACGATGGTATGGCACACCACCGGCGTAAAAAGCCTGGCGGATGCCCAAAAAGCCAAAAAACCAATTATCTTTGGTGCCAGCGGCGTTAGCCAGTCCAACTACATTGTCCCTACGGTTATGGGTAAATTACTGGGTCTGAATGTTAAGGTCGTTGCGGGCTATCCCGGTACCGCTGCTATCAACAAGGCATTGGAACAAGGCGAAGTCACGGGCCGTGCCGGCGCCTGGTCAAGCTGGATTTCTCGCGCCGGTCGCTTGATTGACAGCGGACAGGTTGTCGCCATTGCACAGTCTGGTCTGGAAAAGTCAGGCGATATTAAGAATGGTTACGGGCAACCGACACCATTGCTGCTTGATATGGCCAAGAATGACGATGAGCGGGCAATTCTTAAACTGTTCGCCTCTGATGCTGCCGTCGGCAGGAATTTCTCGGTACCGCCGGGTGTGCCAAAAGCACGCGTGAAGGCGTTGTGCCGGGCATTCGATGCAACAATGGCCGACAAGGCATTCCTCGCAGAAGCGAAAAGCCGCAAATTGTTGGTAGAACCCAAGACATGCGAATGGTTGACCAAGACAGCAGCTGAGGTCGTGGCAACACCAAAACCGCTCGTCAAGAAGGCCAAAGCACTGCTAGGCTGGAAATAACCGCGAACATACATGCATAGGAGAGGCTAACTATGAAAAGTAAACTGATAAAATCCCTCGCTGCATTGGCCGCTATCGTGGTCATTTCGGCAGCTGGACAACCGCAACACGCCATCGCAGCCGACATGGAGCTGGTAATTGGCACGGGCAACATCAAAGGCAAGCTGTTCGCCGCTGGTAACGCAATTTCCATCGCGTCAGTGATCCACGGAAAAGGCGTAAAGGTCTATAATTACGGCACCAAAGGCGGCAAGGATAACATCAAGCGCATTTCGAAGAAGAAGCGGGCGATAAACTTTGGTTTCGTAACTTCTAAAGACCTTGGAAAAGCCAAGAAAAAACAAATCAAGGCTATTCGTGGCCTGATGGCCGTTGGCAAGGTTAAAGGAAGTGACGTTCTCCTGATCGTCCGCAACAAAGCTCCAAAGAAAGTGAGCAAAGCGGATTACGCCAGCGCAGTTGCAGAAGTTGTCAAAATGTTGAAAAGCAAAAAAGCGATGGCACGAATTAAAAAGGCCTGGGGCGGATATTCACCCGCATCCGGTGCTGCCGCCTTTAAAAAGGCAGGTGTGAAATTACATAAAGCAGCAATTATGTAATTTTGCGTTTTACCTGAAAATCAAGAGCCGTGAGAAAAATCTCACGGCTCTTTTTTTGTTTACGAGGATACGGCCTCGCGCATAGTGACGAATTCCTCTGCCGCGGTCGGATGTATGCCTACCGTCGCGTCAAACTGCGCCTTGGTAGCGCCCGCCTTTAGGGCTACACCCATCCCCTGGATAATCTCACCCGCGTCCGGTCCAACCATATGACACCCAACGACCCTGTCCGACGCTTTATCAACAACGAGTTTCATTAACGTCCGTTCATCACGCCCTGTCAGCGTGTGCAACATCGGCTTAAATGTTGATCGGTAAATATCAACGTCACCGTATTTGTCACGCGCCTGTTCTTCCGTAAGTCCGACCGTGCCGATATTGGGATGGCTGAATACAGCGGTCGGAATATCCGCATAATCCGTACCAAGGTTTTGTCCGTTGAACAGGTTCGCCGACAGGATCATAGCTTCAGCAATGGCCACCGGCGTTAACTGAAAGCGGTCGATGACATCGCCGATCGCATAGATATTGTCGACCGAGCTTTTAAACTGATCATCAACCACTATCGAACCGTCTTTTTTCATTTCGACGCCAAGCTCTTCCAGCCCAATATTTCGCGTATTGGGCGCCCGGCCGGTTGCATACATCACTGTATCGGCTTCCAGTGTTGAACCCTCTTCGAGGGTGGCAACGAGTCGATCTCCGGATTTTTCAAGGGACGCAATATTGGCGTTAAAACGCAAATCAATGCCTTGCTTCACCATTTCTTCGGCAAGATGACTCCGTAAATCCTGATCGAAACCGCGGAGGAACAGGTCGCCCCGATAGAGCTGCGTCACGTGCGCACCATAGCCATGGAGAATACCGGCGAATTCAACCGCGATATAACCTCCACCAACCATAATGACCCTTTCGGGAAGGTCTTCGAGAAAGAACGCCTCATTCGAGGTAATTGCGTGTTCCTTGCCAGGAAAATCAGGGACAGTCGGCCAGCCACCTGTTGCCACCAATATCTTGTCAGCGGTGATCTCTTCACCCCCCACCAGCACCGTGTGGGCGTCCTTTAGCGTCGCCCGCGCTTCATGAATGGTGACGTTGTTGTTGTCGAGGATCGTCCGGTAGATACCGTTTAGCCGTTCAATTTCGCGGTTCTTGTTTTCGATCAATCGTTTCCAGTCGAGAGAATGTTCGCCGACATTCCAGCCATAGCCCGCGGCGTCTTCAAACGCATCGGGATAGTGCGAGCCGTAGGAGAACAGCTTTTTGGGAACACAGCCGACATTGACGCAAGTACCCCCGAGATAACGCTCCTCAGCAACCGCGACGCGGGCACCATAGCTTGCCGACATCCGTGCGCATCTAACACCGCCGGACCCGGCACCAATGACGTAAAGGTCATAATCGTAGTCAGCCATTCTGTTCACTTTCGCTGGTATGCAATCAGTATCTCAAAATTTGGCGCTACCCTCAGAAACCTCAAGGGTAACGCCAAAAAGTTTTTGGTCGTTTTTCGGATGGAGGAACTGATTACTTGTCGATACCGCCCATCAACGCATATTTGATTTCGACGAAATCATCGATCCCGTATTTTGAGCCTTCACGTCCGATGCCAGATTCCTTCATTCCGCCGAACGGCGCCATCTCCGTCGAGATGATACCCTCATTGACACCGACAATGCCGTACTCAAGACCCTCCATGACGCGCCAGATCCGGCCAATATCCCGGCTGTAGAAGTAGGATGCGAGGCCAAACTCTGTGTCATTTGCATGTTTGATAACTTCTTCTTCGGTCTTGAAAGGAAACAATGGCGCCACCGGACCAAATGTCTCTTCGCGGGCAACCTTCATATCCTGGGAAACGTTGGTAAGGATTGTCGGCTGGAAGAAAGTTCCACCGAGTTCGTGCCGTTCGCCACCTAGGGCGACCGCAGCGCCGTTCTCAACGGCATCCGCAATATGCTCTTCTACTTTCTCAACCGCTGCCGGTTCAATTAATGGGCCTTGCTGGGTTTCCCCTTTAAGCCCGTCGCCAACCTTCATGGCGGAGACCGCAGCTCCCAGTTTCTCGGCAAACTCGTCATAAACGCCTTCCTGCACATATATACGGTTGGCACAAACACATGTCTGGCCGGTGTTGCGGAACTTGGACGCCATCGCACCCTGCACGGCCGCGTCGATATCAGCGTCATCGAACACGATAAACGGCGCATTGCCACCCAACTCCATTGAGACCTTCTTTACCGTACCCGCGCACTGTTCCATCAGCACCTTGCCAATCTCGGTCGAGCCGGTGAAGGTCAGCTTGCGAATGATTGGGTTTGCGGTGATTTCCCCGCCAATCGCCCCGGCGCTGCCGGTGACGACATTGAAAACGCCTTTGGGAATCCCGGCGCGCTCTGCAAGTTCCGCCTGCGCCAGCGCCGAGAACGGCGTCATTGAAGCTGGCTTGAGTACCATCGTACATCCTGCGGCCAATGCCGGTCCCGATTTCCGGGTGATCATGGCTGCGGGAAAATTCCACGGGGTAATCGCCGCAACGACACCAATCGGCTCCTTGACCACAACAACGCGCTTGTCCGGCGCAAAGGTGGGAATGGTATCGCCGTAAAGACGTTTGCCCTCCTCAGCAAACCACTCGATAAACGATGCTGCATAGATAACTTCGCCCATGGACTCTGCCATCGGCTTGCCCTGTTCTGCGGTCATCAGGGTGGCAAGATCCTGCTGATTCTCGAGCATCAACTCATACCATTTGCGCAGGATGCCGGCGCGCTCCTTGGCGGTCTTCGCCCGCCATGCGGGAAGTGCCTCATTGGCGGCTTCAATGGCACGGCGGGTTTCAGCGTCCCCCATTCTTGGAACAGTTCCCAGCACCTCACCGGTAGCCTTGTTTGTGACATCCATCGTGTCACCACTATCGGCATCGACCCATTGACCATCGATATAGCACTGCTCGCGCACGAGGCTGGTATCGCTAATAGGCATCGACAAATCGCGTGGCATCGTAATCTCCCTCAAATTTTCAAATTCACGACGGACGAATGCCCATCGCGAGAAATTGGTTTCATTGTGTGCTTAATATAAGGGGCGAAGGCGCTCCTGTTAACCGGCTGTGGCCTCATTGTTTTGCGGTGGTTTTTCAGCTTCGAGTTCCCCGACATACCGGCGCACCAGAAAGTGTGCCCGTACCCAGAATATCAAGGCAATCAGTGCCCCAATGGCGATTGTCGGCTGCATGCCGATCATGGAAGCAATCCAGCCGGCCACCAGCGCCCCGAATGCCGGCATTCCCCAGTTCAATACGATAAAGAAGCTCACCGCCCGAGCCCGCATCTCGGCGCTCGCGGCATTCTGAATTAGTGATTGCGCCGCCGTTCCGGTTACCAGCATCAGAAACCCGATCAGAAAAAGTGGAATAGCCGCGATCAGGAGACGATCGATCTGGGTGAAGATAAAAAGAACCAAAGCAAGAAGCGCAAAAGAATCCGTGCACAGACGGGTCAGCCCATCCGTGCGACCGCGCCGCGCCAGCCACAAACAACTCAACATTGCCCCGCCGCCAATGGTTGACAGGATCGTCCCGAGCCCTTCCTCAGGCAACCCAAACACCAGATCGGCATATCCGGAGGCAAGCTCTATGAATGGCCGGATGAAGAGGCCGGTCATGCCGAGCACAAACATCAGAAACCGGATGCCCGGAAAGCGCCAGACATAGGCGGCACCCTCCGCCATATCGTGTACCAGCTCCATCGAAATCTTGCCTTCACCACCGGCACCCTTGGCCGGTAGAAAAAACACCGCGACATAGAGCTGCACAAACGCCAGCGTCGCGATGCCGAACACCAGATCAGCACCGATGACCCCCTCTTTGACGAGAACGAGCAATCCTCCACCAATCGCGGGACCGATTAGCCGGCACCCGTTGAAGGTAGCTGAATTGAGGGCAACGGCTGAAGAGAGGTCATCCCGGGCAACCAACGCGTTGACCAATGCCAGACGCGGCGGGGTCGACATTGCTTCGGTAATGCCATGGCAGATTGTGAGGCCGAGGCACAGATAGATGGTCATGGCGTCGAAATAGAGAAGTAGGGTAAATCCTGCCCCAACGCCGATATAGCAAAGCTGCATCACCTTGATGACACGGATATAGCCAATGCGATCCGAGATAGCGCCGGAAAATACCGACAACACGACCATTGGAAAGATATCGGCAAATGCCATTATACCGAGCCATGTCGTATCCTCGGTCAATTCCCAGGTCAGCCACAGAACCGCCGTCCGGTATATCCACCGTCCAATAGTCGACAGTCCGTTTGATATCCACCACAAACGAAAGGCTGGATTCGCCAGGGCCGGCCCTATACCGCCGAGAAGTGAGGACAAATGCATAGCTGCGTTTAACTATTTCCGCCGAGTTATTCAATACGTAGTTCAAGCATATCTGAGACGTTCCCTCAGGGTCTGTTTCATCGCATCACCGCCAATGTTTCGGGGCCCAAAATCACGATTTTTTTGAACATCATGTGACGCTCCTCACAGACCAGACCTACTACATATAGTAGTGTCAGAAGATTGCTGGAAATTGAGCGTTTAGAAAAGGCAGGTCGATGGCTATTCCGCAGGATCTAAATGGTTCGCAGGAAGATTACGCTCAAAACCCCGATCTTGTTTCTTTAAAATTCTGCGTCGAGCGGAATGAAGCGCGCCGTCATCGCGCCTATCTCGATAGCGAGAATATCCCGACAGTCGGCATCGGATTTAATCTCCGGCGTGGCGATGCCCGCGGCAAGATCGAAGCTTTCGGTCTCGATTACGATCAGGTCTGCAATCAGCAGATCGAGCTCACCGACGATCAGATCGACAGCCTGTTGTGGGGCGATCTCGCGACGGCCATCGATGATGCCAGCGCATTGTTCTCAAACTTCGACGAGCTCAATACCGCGCGGCAAATAATCCTGGTGGATATGGCGTTCAATTTGGGCAAAAGCCGCCTCAGCGGTTTCAAGAAGATGATCGCTGCCGTCTTGGCTAAGGATTGGAACGAGGCAGCCGCTCAGATGATGGATTCCCGCTGGTATCGTCAGGTCAAATCGCGCGGCGAACGCAATGTTGAGGTCATGCGTACCGGTGAACTTGTGACGGACTACCTGCCCGCCGGAATCTCTTCCGCCATCGTGTGACACACATTTTCACCCAAATAAAAACTCGCTGACTATGCGGTTGCGCTGACGTCCAAGAACAGAAATTTGCAATGAACAATTACCGATGCCGGCTTCGATTAAAGTCGGAACTCACTTCGCCGTACAGGCAGCGCGGCAAAAACGGGTAGCTGTCGGTTACAAAATAGACGTATTTGCCGTTTAGCGTGCCGCCATTGCAACGATCCAGCTTTTCGGAACCGCCAACGAATTCGTAATCTTCATTGAACATGCCATCGTACTGTCCTGGCGGCCCGCCGGATGGTCTCTGGCCCTTCTTTAGTGCCCAACCCGATGGTTTGCCATTGGGGCGATAATGCATCTCGAAACCATCACCGGCATATCCGACCAGCGAGCTGCCGGACGTCTTCATCAAACTGCGGGCGATCCCGTGATAGTGATACAGACCGCCCCGCCCGACATGGGCATTGTTAAAATCGAGCCCGAGCCTGCCGCGTGCGCCAAATATATCGAGACTCCAGTTTCGATCGCCATGTCGGCTATGACCGCGCCTCGCATCCGGGTCCCAAAAACCGGCCGTGTTGGGTCTGAACAACACGCCATTAACGGCGATCCCCACCGTTCCTCTGATCTTGGTCAGATTTTGGGTCTTCTTTGGCTTCAACGGCACGCAAACATAAATGTCTTGTTCAGAAATCGCGTTCGGATTGCCACGTCTGGGAAAATTTCCCGTTGTATGATCGGGAATGCCATTGGACGTAAAACAGCGATCATCACCCTTAATTTCCATCTGAAACTTGTTGCTGGTAGCCGTCGACGCATGTTGCGCGCAGCCCAAAACCAGCAGGGAAAGAACCGTAATTGAAATCCCAATTTTCATCAGTACGAAATCTCCGAATGTAGAAACAAAACGCGATTAACTTACTTCTACAAAATCGAACAATGCCACGCAGCGTAAGACCGTACAAAACGCCTAGAGTGCTCCGATCTAAAGGACGACGTTAAAGCCTTCAAACTCCGGATGTCCCAAATAAACGTCACTATGGTCGCCCGCACCCTTGTGAGCCTGACGGAAGGCCTCCGATTTGGTCCATTTCAAGAAATCGTCCTCGGATTTCCATGTCGTGTGTGATGCATAAAGGGTGTGCGTTTCTTCGTTCTTACCCTTTACCAGGTGAAACTCCATGAAGCCGGGGACAGTCTCCAAAGAAGAATCGCGCGAACGCCAAATTTCCTCGAAATCATTTTCCCTGCCTGGAACAATTTTGAATCTGTTCATCGCTATAAACATTTTAATGCATCCTATTTGTGTTCAACTAAATCGATAATGTACTCAAACGTAACGGAATGTCGAAGTTGATACTGTGTTCCACCTACCCACACCCTCAAATGCCCCTATATTCACTTATATGAAAAGACTGACCGCAACACTCTGCCTGCCCCGTGCCATGCCGTTTGAAAGTGCGGCGGTAAATAGCAGCCGGTCGAAAAGTTCATTTTTAATCTGTTCAAGGCAAGGCGAAACGCTGTGCCCGGTTTCGCGAAGAAAGCAAAATTTTAAGTAGCATGAAAATCTGTTTAATTTTTGGGCACTATAATACGAGAGACTCTTTCAATGCCGCCATTCGAGACACTTTTATCGACGAGGCAGAGAAAGAAGGGCACGAAATTGATCTAATAAATTTGTATGATGAAGAAGAGCAATTGCCCTTCTACAGAGGTGATATAAATCCACCTCCTCAATTAGTTTTGGATTATCGAAAAAGGCTCGAAAATGCAGACGCGATGTTCTTGATGGGAGCATGTCACAATCTGCGGATGAATATTATTATCGAAAACTGGGTGGATTGGGTTTTGCATCCGAAATGGTATTTCTCATACAAATCATTACTACCGGAAAGCAGATTTTTTAAAAATTATGGCTACCCGGTCCCAGGCGCTTTAAAGGGCAAAATTGGAATTGTGTCGATAACTTACGGCGGACCAGTGGTGAGTTATTTTAATTTTTCGTTTTTCGCGAATATTCCGTTCAGACGATTAAAGAAGTCAGTTTTCCTGTTGGGTGGATTGAGAACCAAATATTTGCGGTTTTTTTCAATTTTACCAAACATGGAAAAAGAAGAATTCGAGAAACACATGTTAAAAGTTCGCAAGTTTGCAAGGGGTCTTAAAAAAATAAAAATATGAAAACTGCCCATATTACGAATGCACAGAAACCTGCCTGTGGACGTATCCGTTAGAATTATAAGGGGTGTTGAGAATAGTGCCGCTATAACCTTCAAGGAATCACTCCTTAGGGGTCGATTATTCTGATATAATAACAACTTAATCCGCTCCAAACTTGGTAAGGATTACGTTTTACACAGAAAACTACCACCGAATTGGGAGTAGAAATTAAAAAGGGTCATCGGCCCCAATTTCCATTTCGATCCTATTGTTGGCAGGCTGTATCGTATCAAAGGAGGTGCCCGAAATGCCAGATCAAAGCCGGTCCCAAAGGCTATCTAAAACTAAGGACTAGAATAAAAACCCCATAGGTAATTGCAAAAACATTGATCATTTTTGTAAACGCATGACCTTCAATATTGTTAAATAATTTCTGCGCGGGAAAATAGAAAACTAGGGGGATGAATAAATAATATAACTTCGTAAAATCTACAGATTCGGAATCAATAAACAAAATAAGCGAATATTGAACAATTCCCATTACGAGATAGCCGTACGATATGTAATTACGGGTTGCGTCCCGATCGTTGTTGTTCACCAAAGATGAAAATATCGACAAAAATCCGCCACTCATGTTTGTAAAACCGTGAACTGAGCCAATAAATACCAAGCAAAACCTTCTATTCTTTAATAAAATTTTGTTTATTTTCGTAAACCTCTCCCGATTTAATATAATTACTGAAGATAAAATAAGAAAAAATGCTACATAGATTTTTATGTCTAAATCATTACTATAACTCAGAGCTATCCATAAAAATAAAATCAGAAAAGGTAAGCAAAAAATATTGTATTCAGCGGCGAAGGGTTTAATCGAAGTTTTTGCACATGAAATCTGCAAAAGACTTATCGTAATCGAAATCGGTAATAGTAGAGTTAGTGTCGATTGAAAGTCATTTCCCAAAAGCAAAAAAGTCGGTGTCCCAAATAACAGAAGACCAACACCAAACACGGACTGTAATACAGACAGAAATAACACCAAGGAGATTTCAAGAGCTAATTCCATAATTATATTAGATTTTCACAGTATAATTTTATTCAACAGTGATGGACTTTGTTCCAACGTGCGGGTTGATCAATTTCTAACCCCCTGTCACTGGAGTTTTTTTTTACACCATCATGCTTCGATGTAAACGAACCTGAGACGGAGTGTGTATCGATACCCTCTAGAACCTCATATCCCTTCGACTTCCTAGATGCATCTAGGTACTCCAGTTGGTCACCTACAATTGGGAATTTAAACTTCACGTCGATGCGGTGGTTCACCCCATCGGGTTCAAGGTGAACGATCAATTGGATGATCGAGGTCTTGTATCCACAAACTTGATCGAAAGTGATTATTCGGGTGTTTCTATCGAGGTCATCGTATAAGCAAAATGCTCTTCAACGATATCTTCGGTTAATTTATGGAATTTTGGGTCAGACATCATTGCGCCCATTGCTTCCATATCCACATCAAATAGGGTTACTAGAGCAGTAGAATCATCTGCTCTTCCAGCAAGAGTTCTAGATTCGTCACAAATTTTTGACCGATTTTCTTCATCATCTGCGAACACCGCGTGCCATGCTTCGTATGAAGACTTTAGTTTAACAATAACGTGGACATCCATTGCTTCATCCTTGTTTTTTTCACTCGTTAACCATGCTAACAGAATGTGACGATCAAAAGAAAAGACCCTGCATACTTGGGAGTAAACAGGGTCTTTTCGGTCACAGATTCAAAAATTCTTCGTCACTGGATATTAAAAAATATCAATGGTTCCGTGTGCTCATAAACACCACCCTTCATCTTTAAAGAGATCCTCTTGGCGACCTCACCTTCGTAGATGGAATGGTGTTTGCCCTGTATCTCAACAGATCCCGTAAATACGCGGAGTTTTGATTTGTCCCTGTTCCGAATTTTTATCAACAAGGGTTGATAGGGGTCCGGCGTCATCAACATGTTCAGTTTGGAGAATTCGGATTTGAATGACGCAAAATGATCAGTCGTCTCTAGTGCCACACGGAAGGGATAGGGTTTCTGTAGAGTGCGATTAGCGGTCTTCCTTATGCGGAGTACCCAAGGATCTTTTCCGTCCAGTTTCGTCTTATCGCCCGACACAAGCGGCAGATTACCGGTTATTTTAATCTCCATGCCCATCATAGATTTCGAAATTTCGAAATCTTCTAAATCGACATAATTTTCGATAATCCCCTCATACCTTTTCACTTGTGTGCGGACCTCCGCGTCGTCACCCAAAACGCTCAGCACCGCTGAAAATGGGACGGATACCAATTTGCCGGCGATGCTTTTTTTTAAGTCGGAAGTTTTGACCTTGGTTTCGACGATCTCTGCCTTGCATCCAACCAAGGCAAACAAGAAACCGACACAAATTAATTTTTTCAGCATTTGGGTGCCTCTTTGATCTAACTTTGAGGTGTCTGAGTGTTTTTGCCCTACTTAATATCAGACAGCGGTTTTTTTTGTTCCAATCGTAGCGAGGATGCCTCCAGCAAGCGTGAGGATCATACAAACTGCGACGAGCGTTCCACCTGTTATCGCGCCGATTATTGCACAAGCAATCAGCAGGAAACCGGGCATCCTTGATTTTGCACCAATAGAAATCGCCCCTAAAATAATCGTCGCAAAAGATGCGATTAAACCCAAAACAGCAAAGGTTGCGATTTCCGAAGATGCTGCGTTATCCACGGCGGTCTCATTCAGTGCCGCCGATGCCCCTTCTAAACCTGCAACCAAACCACCCGCAAACAACGTAACAACCGCGGCAAATGTGCCGAAGATTCCGCCAATAAGTGCCACTATTCCGCCAGATTTCTTCATTTACGATCACTCCTTTTTGAACAGTTGGTCTTGCGTGATCAATGTTTGGTTTCCATTTTTTGTTGCAACGCTCAATTACCGACCCCACTGATACACATGCTGTGTTTTCAAAAATTTTCAGAACAACAACAGCGAATTCACCAACAATTACACCACATTGTTAGAGTGCGATCTACGGCAAAAGGCGAGACTGACCTCGCGGCACTTAACCGATGTCTCAAAAGTATCAGTTTTGCATTTTAATAGAGGGTACTCTCGATCTTAGGATCGTAATTTTTGAGCATGAAACATTTTCCGGCAACATTCGCATTGCACAATCGTCTTCATCGATCCCATCGTATTTTAATTTTGCGAAGTACTTGCATTTCACTTTAAAGGACGCGTTTCCGACCCCATTAACTGTAGAACCTTTTGCTATCGGTAACAGACTAAAACCCCTTCTATTGCTCGCGTTCGCGGACAGCAATTCGTCAAGTTTTTCACCTCGATCGTCATATCCGGTAAGTTTTGCGCTGATCCTGTGAATGGTACCAAAAGCGTTGTTCGTAATGCTGAACTTTAACTTGCAGAGACTCTTTTTTCTATAATCCTGATCATCTTTCATGCTCGTCACGGTAATGACTATGTTTGGATTTGCCGCTCGGCGAGGGGTAACCACACCTGTTTGAATATTTTTTTTCACTATTGCTAGGTCTTTCTTGGCGAGGTCAAACCCCTGACTTGCTGAGAGCGTTAACCACTTCACCGCAGTTTCGTTGTTTTGCGGAACACCCGTCCCCCTGGCGTATGCTCGCCCCAAATTCCATTGCCCTCGCATATCCCCCTGTTTGGCAGACAGAGTGAACCACCTAATCGCCGTTTCGATATTTTTTGGAACACCACGACCGTCTCTGTAAAACATACCAACGCCATTTTGAGCGCGGGCGTTCCCTTGTTGAGCGAGGGGCAACCATTCCCGCATGGCGGTTTTAAAGTCCCCACTGCGAGCAGCAGTCAGACCCTTCTGGAAATCAGCACCCCAACTCACAGCAGTGCTTCCAAGAAGCACAGCAACCGACAAGCAAAGTATTGAGGTTAATGTTTTCATGTTTCGGATGCGCCCATTTTTCAT